>Ga0209777_10000325_pt1 | contig 80901 bp, 67 predicted proteins | sample FrelakmetHBP12HB_FD_187147 | JGI IMG/M metagenome (GOLD analysis project Ga0209777, IMG submission 187147) | Freshwater lake sediment microbial communities from the University of Notre Dame, USA, for methane emissions studies -HBP12 HB (SPAdes)... | ecosystem: Environmental > Aquatic >...
ATCGGATTATGAACTATACTTTCATGAAGATGTTGAGGAAATATTTATCCTTGAATTTAAACGCTAATTTCAGGTATTTTTACTGAGATGAGTGTTTTTATAGCATTTGGCATGTCAATTGCTGGATATTAAAGATAAAGAAGTTGAAGTGTAATTAATAACAAATAAAACGCAAAAATTAAAATGCTATTATAGAAAGGGGGGAACATTATGCTAAAGATTTTCCGTAAAAAAGGACAAAAGGGTTTTACATTGATAGAATTGATGATCGTTATCGCGATTATCGGTATTTTGGCGGCTATCGCCATCCCGCAGTTTGCACAATACAGATCGAGAGGTTATAACACAAAAGCCAAGGCCGAGTTGAAGAGTGCTTATACAGCGTGCCAGGCTTATTTTGCCGATCATCCAGCCGTAGGCGCATGCGATACTGCTGAAATGACTACGGCCTTCAGCCCTTCTACAGATGTAACTATCACTATTGGTAACACAGCTGCGACTACCTGGGCTGCTACATCAGCTCATACTTCGGGTAACAGTACTTATAGTGCTGATGTTGGTGGCAGAATTACACCGTAGTAAAATTAATAAAGATGGCAATCAAAATAAAAAAAGGCCGGGGTACTTTCCCCGGCTTTTTTATTGATTTAAAGACGAGAGCTCTTTGAGTTTAATTAAACTCAAAATTTTAATGTAAGGAGAAATAACAAAAAACTATGGGAGAGATGGCGTTAGGTAAAACAATAATTAAGCCCGATAGAGAACGTATTAGGATATTGTAAATAGCCTATGCTGGTAGTTGTCCTTACTTTGGATTCAGGACTTTTCCTTGGGGTTAATACCATTTATTAACTGTAAAATAGAATTTTTCCAGTAACCAATAACAGTGAAATCTACAGTATTTTGGTGAAAATCAGCAGTTTTCGAGCCTATCGGATTATGAACTATACTTTCATGAAGATGTTGAGGAAATATTTATCCTTGAATTTAAACGCTAATTTCAGGTATTTTTACTGAGATGAGTGTTTTTATAGCATTTGGCATGTCAATTGCTGGATGTAAAGGAAAAGAAAGTTTAAGATAAAAATAATTAAAGGGAGGTGAGAAGGCAAAATTAACGTGTAGACAAATTTGATGAAATAGTGTAATTAATAACAAATAAAACGCAAAAATTAAAATGCTATTATAGAAGGAGGAACGTTATATGTTAAAGATTTTCCGTAAAAAAGGACAAAAAGGTTTTACATTGATAGAATTGATGATCGTTATCGCGATTATCGGTATTTTGGCGGCTATCGCCATCCCGCAGTTTGCACAATACAGATCGAGAGGTTATAACACAAAAGCCAAGGCCGAGTTGAAGAGTGCTTATACAGCGTGCCAGGCTTATTTTGCCGATCATCCAGCCGTAGGCGCATGCGATACTGCTGAAATGACTACGGCCTTCAGCCCTTCTACAGATGTAACTATCACTATTGGTAACACAGCTGCGACTACCTGGGCTGCTACATCAGCTCATACTTCGGGTAACAGTACTTATAGTGCTGATGTTGGTGGCAGAATTACACCGTAGTAAAATTAATAAAGATGGCAATCAAAATAAAAAAAGGCCGGGGTACTTTCCCCGGCTTTTTTATTGATTTAAAGACAAGAGCTTTTTGAGTTTAATTAAACTAAAATATTTTGCACATTACTTAAGAAAAACCAAAAACATATATTATTGACACGTAGCAATAGTTTCTCTATATTTTCTTCACGATAATAATATATTCTCCCAGGTTAAGAGGAGTAGTGTCACTAATGCCGCAAGAATCTAGTATAAAGACTTGTGCTCATACCAATCGTCGAGAATTTCGTAAGTTTGACGGTGTCCAATTATATGAGTGCACTCAATGCTTACTTGTCTTTCGTGAACCAACCGATGCAGACCGCAGTCCTGAGCTGCTTTATGATGATTTCTATAAAAATGAATTACCCAGTCGCTTTCGTTCCTTTGTTGAGTATGTAGTGAGGTTATTACGTTTTTACCGTGCGCTGAAAATATTCACTATCGCGCCGCGTGCAAAAACCATATTCGATATCGGCAGCGGTCGTGGCTTTACGCTTCACTATCTGCGTAAATTCTTCAGATACCGCCGTGTTGCCGGCACACAGATATCGCGTCCCGCCTTGGAATTCTCTCGAAATACCCTTGGTCTGGAGATATACGGCGAGGACTTGCTTGAGCGATCATGGGAAAACGATAGCTTTGAAGTTGTTACTATGTGGCATGTATTGGAGCATGTGATCGCGCCTGAACAATACATCGCCAAAATCTATGATATACTCACATCAGATGGTCTATTGATTATTGAAGTTCCTAATCTCTCATCATGGACACGCAGGTTGACAGGTAAATATTGGCTTGGACTGGACCTTAAATATCACCTGAATTTTTTTTCGCCCGCATCCCTAATTACAATACTTAAACGTCACAACTTTCTCGCAACACTTGTACACACATTCTCGCTGGAATTTTCCACTTTCCTATCTACGCAGAGTATAATCAGTCGCTTCACAAAAACAAACCAACTATTATTTCAATGGCTTCAAGGAATAAAATTCCCGCTATGGAAGCTGATTTATCACTTTGTGCTTATGGTAATTATTGCCCCTTTATGCCTGCTGATCAATCTGGCTCTTTTTTTTACAAAAAAAGGGGAGGTACTATGCCTTGTGGCAAAAAAAACACCTAAGGATCATGAACCTTCTACAGCATCTTTTATATCAAATGATGCGTCTCCCAGTGTGGCCGCTGAGCTACACAAACTTTCTACCACTAAATAGAAGGTAGGGTGTTTGCGCTAGTCTTTTTTGTGGTGAATAAATAATTTTTATGCAGGAGATTATGGATATTTAAGGATGTTAAAAAATGATAAACAATAAAATTAACAGCCAGCTTCAAATGTTTTTTATCTATTTTTTCTTGATCACCTGCATTTTAATTGTTTATGGACAGGTTATAAATCAAAATTTTATAAATATTGATGATGGTCTCTATGTTACCGGGAATCTTCATGTTCAAAACGGTTTTACACTGAACAATGTTTTTTGGGCTTTCACAACAACCACTGTCGCAAATTGGCATCCGCTAACATGGTTATCTTTCATGATTGACCATGAGATTTATGGATTGCGCGCCGCCGGCTATCATTTTACCAATCTATTATTTCACTTAGTAAATACATGTTTACTTTTTTTAATCCTTAATCGTATGACAGGGAGTGTCAAAAAAAGTGGTTTTGTGGCTGCTCTTTTTGCCTTGCATCCTCTGCACGTGGAATCTGTTGCCTGGGTATCGGCGCGAAAAGATGTTTTAAGCGCCTTCTTCTGGTTATTAACAATATGGGCTTATAATCTTTATGTTACGCGACCGAATATAAAAAGGTACTTTTTTGTTCTTGCGTTTTTTGCCCTTGGATTAATGGCCAAGCCGATGGTTGTTACGTTGCCGTTTATATTGATCCTGTTGGATTACTGGCCGATCAACCGCTTTGCCCGTAATCAGACAACAAACGAAACATTTCTTATCATGGAAAAAATTCCATTGCTTATTTTAACCATATTTTCCTGTGTTGTTACATATATAGCTCAGAAACATGCTGGGGCGGTAGCCTCGGCAGATGCCTTTCCTCTGGATGGTCGTATAGCTAATGCTATTGTTTCTTATGCAGGATATATCGGCAAAACACTTTGGCCAAATGATTTATCAGCTTTTTATCCCCATCCGGGCATTTGGCTTTTCGGTAAAGTTTTTTTATCCGGGTTTTTTCTGCTAATCAGTAGTCTCCTTGTCCTTTTTTCATCCAGGCGCTATCCTTATTTGGCCGTCGGCTGGCTATGGTTCCTCGGCACACTGGTACCGGTGATTGGCCTTGTACAGGTCGGTGACCAAGCTATGGCCGACAGATATACTTATATACCTCTTATCGGTCTATTTATTATGATTGTGTGGGGTGTTCCTGATATAGTTAAACAGTTGCCGTATAGAAAAATTATACTCAGTTGCGGTTCCATCTTAATTATTATTACATTATCCATTCTTAGTTGGCAAAGGTGTCAACTTTGGGGTGATAAAGTGGCTCTGTGGGACGATGTTTTAAAGAATAATAAGGTTGCTTTTGCATATAACATCAGAGGATTGGGTTATGCAGACCAGGGACAATATCAACGGGCCATTCAGGATTACAATGATGCGTTGATAATTAAGAGTGATTTTGCAGAGGCCTATAGTAACCGGGCCAACGCCTTTGGGGCTATTGGCCAACGTGAGAGGGCTTTTCATGATTTTGATCGTGCTATAAGACTTAGGCCAAATTATGCGGATGCCTATTATAATCGGGGTATTCTTTATAAAGAAATCGGCCATTACGAACAAGCCATTACTGACTTCACAATGGCCATAAACATTCAGTCGGATATGGCAGATGCATTTAATAACAGGGGGATCACTTTTGGATTAAAAAAGCAATTTGGTAAGGCACTTGCTGATTTCAATCAGGCGTTGAGCATCAATCGTAATTTTTTCCATGCATATTATAATCGTGGAATCGTTTATAAGATATATAAAAAATATGATCTTGCCATTGCTGACTTTACCGAGGCATTGAGAATTAAACCGGATTATGCAGATGCCGCCCGCAACCTGCGGGCTGTGTTGAAAATAAAGAACAGATTGAAATAATTTACAGTAAATAAGAATATAAAATCTGATCCCGAAATTTTTCTGATCAGCGATGAAAACAATTTGTTTTTTGCCTCAAAAGGTATGTACTTTTTTTTGGAATGCCGTTGAAAAACTCTTTTATAATGTTCCCATGAGGATTGTTGGAGGCTGAGATGATTAAAAAAAATGTTTGGTATCAACAAACAGCAATTATGTCTTTAATTGTATTGACATTTGTAGTTTATGCGCAAGTGCTGCATTTCGATTTTGTTAAATTAGATGATGGTGTTTATGTGACACAAAACTCTCATGTTCTGAATGGATTGGCAGGTCATAGTATTGAGTGGGCTTTTACATCAACGTATGCAGGGTTTTGGCACCCTATAACGTGGCTTTCCCTTATGCTGGACAGCCAGTTATATGGTACATGGGCAGGTGGGTATCATTTGACAAATCTATTGCTACACATCGCCAGCAGCCTGCTACTATTTATTGTTTTCCGCAAGACGACAGGGTCATTCTGGAGGAGCGGATTTGTGGCTGCATTATTTGCCCTCCATCCGTTGCATGTAGAATCTGTGGCATGGATAGCGGATCGGAAAGATGTATTAAGCACTTTTTGGGGACTGCTCACAATTTATGCTTATGTATATTACGCAGAACATCCAGGAATAAAACGGTATGTTCTTGTTCTTATCCTTTTCTTTTTGGGGCTGATGTCCAAACCGATGCTTGTCACACTCCCGTTCGTACTGTTGTTAATGGACTATTGGCCTCTTTGTCGAATGTCTTACAGATATAAAGCCTGCGATATTGAAAATTCACATGATAAAAGTTCAATTGTATCAAAAACTGCTTCTGTTCGACGTTTAATTTTGGAAAAAATTCCTCTACTAATTCTTGTTATACCGGTGTGTATTGTTACTTTTTTTGCAGAGGAGCAGTTTGGGGCATTGCCGTCCATGGAATCTTTTCCACTGGATATGCGAATTTATAATTCTATTATAACCTATGTCCGATATATAGAAAAAGCGATACTTCCTTGGAATCTGTCTGTTTATTATCCGCATCCCGGTATGTGGCCGGTATGGCAGGTCATACTTGCCGGAAGTATGATCGTTTTGTTAAGCTGCTTGATTTTGAGGAAATTGGTCCGTTATCCGTATCTTACAGTAGGCTGGCTATGGTATCTGGGAACTCTCATCCCCGTCATTGGCTTAATCCAGGTTGGTCCTCCGTCCATGGCGGATCGATATACGTACATACCCCTTACAGGTTTGTTTATCATACTTGTCTGGGGTGTGCCCGATCTGCTCAGTCAGTTGCCGCACAAAAAGACCATCCTAGGTTTTGGTTCAATCCTAATTATTATTATTCTTTCTGTTTTGAGTTGGCAAAGATGTCAACTATGGGGAGATAATGTTGCTTTGTGGGATGATGTCTTGAAAAAATACAAGGTTTTTTCACAAAGTGATATCAAAAAAACATATATGATTGCTTTTGCCTATAATTTTAGGGGATCGGGTTATGCCGATAAGAGACAATATCAGGAGGCGATTGAAGATTACAATGTGGCATTGAATATTGACAGTAAATATACAGAAGCGTTAAATAACCGTGCTAATGTTTATGGAACCATTGGACAAAATGAGCTGGCCTTTCGCGATTTCGATCAAGTTATAAGACTTAAGCCAAATTATGCCGATGCCTATTATAACCGCGGTAACCTTTATAAAAATATCGGCCATTACGAACAAGCCATCACTGACTTCACACGGGCCATAAACATTCAGCCGGATATGGCAGATGCATTTAATAACAGGGGGATCACTTTTGGATTAAAAAAGCAATTTGGTAAGGCACTTGCTGATTTCAATCAGGCGTTGAGCATCAATCGTAATTTTTTCCATGCATATTATAATCGTGGAATCGTTTATAAGATATATAAAAAATATGATCTTGCCATTGCTGACTTTACCGAGGCATTGAGAATTAAACCGGATAATGTTGATGCAGCCCGAAACCTGCAGGTTGTCTTAGACAGAAAAAAATCGGGTAACTAAGGTAATATTTTATATGCTCCAAAAATCATCCAAAGCCATAGGATACTCATTTTTGTGCCTTGGATTATACGCTATTTTCGTTAAACTCTTTTCAAATAATGTTGCTGACTATGATTTGTGGGGTTATTTTTCCTTTGGAAGAGCTTTTTGGGAGGATGGGCGTTTCCTTTTTCATGATGTATTTTCGTACACACCGGCCAAACCACATTTTTCCTGGGGTAAATTTATCAGCTGGTCATGTTACCCGAACTGTCGTATAGCTATGGACGGGCGATATGAAACAGTATATCAAGAATATGTCTATCGCGAATATTTTGATTTTCTAATGGGTCGAGAAAAATGGAATATTTTCCTGCGTAAGTATCCGCATGATATGGGATTAATAAGACCAAATACTAAAACATACATGCTGATGCTTAAAGAATCATCTTGGCAAGTAGCATACTCGGATCAAGGGTGTGTAGTATTCATAAGAAAAGAACTTAGAGACAGTTTGAAAATAAACGGAAACAAGAAATTGTCGTATTGAAAAGTTGATTTTAACAATCATTATGCCCGCCTATAAAGAAACAGGGATGGTTGAAAAAGTTGTCAGCAAGATAATCTTTATGCTTTGCGAAAAAGAATGGTCTTTGTATTTTTTTAAAAAGTTATAAGTTTATTAATTTTCAGGTAATGGTGCGGCAGGGAGTTATGGCAAATGATTTTGATTAAAATCAAAAAACTCCGATGTATTTATTCCAACAACATTGAATAACAGATATCAAGGATAATACAATTGCGTGAATATATTACTCAGTAGATATAAATATTTGGCTTCTACTATCATTTATATAGTCATTGCGTTTTTCGTATTTATAGAAATTATCTTAGCTCTTACACCTCCCATTGCTAGGGATGTATTAATACATCATTTGGCGATACCAAAACTGTGGCTTAAGCATGGCGGATTTTGTGATATTCCCTGGGCTGCATATTCCTACTATCCCATGAATATCGACCTTCTTTACCTGATACCGTTGTATTTTGGTAATGATATCGTTCCAAATTTTATTCATATGGGTTTTGGAATTGCTACAGCATGGCTCATCTGCTGCTATCTCCAAAATAAATTAGGCCGGTTTGCCGGGTTGTTGGGTGCTGTAATCTTTATCAGTACGCCGATAATTGTACGCATGTCCACAACCGCTTATGTTGATCTGGGACTGGTGTTTTTTACAACTGCCAGTGTTCTGGCCTTTATTTGCTGGCGCGACAAAGAATACAAAGAACATAAATGGTTATTTATTTCATCGATGGCTATGGGGTTTGCGCTGGGAACAAAATATAATGCTTTAATTGTCTGGTTTTTTCTTTTCTTAGCAATTGTCTTTGTTTACTCCAGGGATACAGGCAAGCAGTGGAAGGCAATCAGATATGGGTTAATATTTTTTATTGTTTCTCTGGTTGTATTTTCTCCGTGGCTGATCAAAAACTTGATTTTAACCGGGAATCCTTTTCATCCTTTATTTAAAAGCATATTCAGTAATAACATAATAAGTAATAGCGGCACATATTCTGTAGTATCCGGCGATTCTTATATGGGAATGTTTAAGATGCGGGAGCTGCTCTATGGTGAAAGCCTTTGGGAAACATTGTTGATTCCAATTCGATTTTTTTTCCAGGGGCAGGATAATTCTGTCCGTTATTTTGACGGCGTTTTGAATCCAATGTTGATTGTTATAGTTCCTTTTGCTTTCATGAACAGAAAGGAAAATGCTGATAAACTGATTTTTCTTTTTTTCTCATTATTCTTAATTTTCGCAGCTTTTTTTCTTGATCAGTTGCGGATCCGTTACTTCCTGCCTGTTGTTCCCTTTCTTGTAATTCTGACTGTGATAGGTCTGGTAAATATCTTTACCTGGTTAGCCGATAGAGCCAGGCCATTCAAGGAATTATACATATGCGGATTGATAATTATATTAATACTTTTGGCAGCGAAGAATATCATCTATTTGAATAATTATTTTCAGAGCATACAACCGGTGAATTATATTTTAAACAAAGAATCGAAGGACGAGTTCATTACGCGTCATGACCGTAGTTACCCGGCTATTAGTTACATTAACAAGCATACTCCTGAAAATGCCAGAATCAGACTGATACTCTTAGCAGGACGTGGTTATTATCTGGAAAGAATTTATGAGGAAGATACTTCTTCTGGAATGGATACTATTAGAGGTTTAGTTAATGCGTCCGAAGATAACAAATCATTTCAGAGATATCTCGATTCCCTTGTTTGCACCCATTTACTTATACGCTATGATTTGTTCCAGCAGTTTCTGCATGATAATTATTCGCCTAAGGTAGTCAACCAGTTATCGCAACAGATGGTAAAAGTATCGGATATTATTTTTAGTGCCAACGGATATTCAGTATTTAGATTGAGAGGTGATTATTCCTTTCGATAATTTCACTACTTGGTCAAACTGCATTCTTTTGAAGCTATATTTCACTTCTCGATTTTAAAAATACTAAGGATGAATAAAAAAGCATTGCTTAATTCTATGTCCATTATTTCAGGGAAATATTAGATGGTTTGGGATAAGGTTAGAAATAAAGCCTAAATATTCATTACATTTACTGTCTCTTTATTTTTTCTATTCGTTTTTCTTTCCACGGCAAACCTTATGCTTCAGAGACATACAAGCCATTTTCTATATGATAAAGTATTTTTTGCCAAGTCATTAAAAAATGGATTAATTCCTTTCTGGTGCCCTTTATATTTCTGTGGTGCCCCGTTTATGAGTGATATTCAAACAACTTAAGCTTGTTTATGCAGTGGATAAAACAGGTTTCATTTTCGAAAAGATACCGGTAATCCGTGAATTTGCCGGTTCATTGCATATATACGCGCGTCGGCCAAAATAACTTTAGAGAAGCTTGGTGTTTCGATACCCTAGATGCCCTTCAGTTCCAAGAAATATCAATATTTCTTTAATATCAAGTAAAAGCATAAGTCAAATCTGATAATTCATCGGTTTTTCCAAAAAAATATTTTTTTCTCTTGACTTTAATATCTTATTGCTTTACAAGTAATATGACTGCTGGTCACATATTGACCGCAGTTTAAGGAAAAACAGTATTTACATAAGGAAGAAGGTTGTTTTGGGGCTCTTAGAGCGTAGAGGAAAAGAGAAAGACGGCCGCAGGAAATTAATTCTCAAATCAGCGCGTTCACTGTTTTTAGAAAAAGGATTTAATAACGTTACCGTCGATGAAATAGCTAAATTCTCCGAGTTGGGCAAGGGTTCGATTTATCTTTATTTTAACAGCAAAGAAGAAATTTATGCCCAGGTTTTACTAAACGATATCGAGAAATTTAATCAGCAAACGTCTGGGCTTTTTAACAAAAAAAAATCAGCGGCTGATTTATTAGTTAAATTTTCCTATACCTACGCCAATTTTTTTCTGAACGACAGTGAACTGTTTAGGATCCTAATGATTTACATGCTTCAACCCGATCAAATGAATCTATCCGAGGAGCTTAATCCTCAAATCATCAAAGCCAATAACAAATCGATTGGTGTGTTTGGTAAAATACTGGAATTGGGTTTGGAATCAAAAGAATTACCCGCAAACATCAATTCAAAACAAAATCAGTATGCAATCTGGGGTTTGCTCAATGGCATCATCTCACTGTATCTTTTTTCGGGTTTGAAAGTAAAACGAAAAGAAAGAATTCGCACCACAATTAAATCGGCATTGGAGATATTCATTAAAGGCTTAAAGCAAGTATGATGGATATTTTTTAAAATATGATATTTTTTTAAAATAAAAAAGGAAAGGTGGTTCTTATGAGTAACTTACTGGTGAACACAAGGGATCAAGAGTTCGTTCTTTTCGAACAATTGGGCATTGAAAAATTGTTTGAATCAGAAGCTTTTAAAGACTTCTCCAAAGACGATCTTTTGATGGTGCTCAAAGAGGCTGAAAAAATGGCCGTAAACGTCATTGCACCGACGCTCGCTGAAGGCGACAAGGAGGGGTGCACAATTAAAGATGGGAAGGTAACAGTTCCCAAATGCTTCCACGAACCATGGAAGAAATACATCGAGGCAGGATGGCTTGCCGCCTCGGAGTCGCCTGATGTAGGTGGGCAAGGCCTGCCACGCTCCATTGGTTTCGCCGTAAATGAGCTTATGGGCGCCGCTAACTATGCATTCTGTATGTATCCGGGACTTACCCATGGCGCCGCTGGTCTCATCCACACCTATGGGACGGAGGAACAGAAGAATAAATACATGCACAAAATGTATGCCGGCCAGTGGGCCGGGACTATGTGTCTTACCGAGCCGGGAGCAGGCAGTGACGTTGGTGCCACGAAGACAACAGCTAAGCGTCTTCCGGACGGGAAATTCCTTATCACAGGTACAAAGTGCTTTATTTCCTCGGGAGACCATAATCTTACCGAAAATATTATCCACCCGGTTCTCGCCCGAATTGAAGGTGACCCCCCGGGAACAAAAGGTATTTCCATCTTCATAGTACCCAAGATCCGGGTTAAGGATGACGGATCTTTGGGCGAACCCAATGATGTCAACACAGGCGGTATCGAGCACAAGATGGGCATCAAGGGATCGGCTACAGCAACGCTGAACTTTGGGGAAGATGGGAAATGCATTGGAGAACTGTTGGGTAATGAACGGGAAGGCATGCGCATCATGTTCCAGATGATGAATGAGGCCAGATTGGGAACGGGTATGCAAGGATTATCCGGTGCTTCAGCAGCTTATGAGCATGCCGTTCAGTATGCAAAAGAACGTGTTCAGAGCAACGACATTATGGCGGGAAAGAATCCTGATGCCAAAGCTGTAACCATCATTAATCATCCCGACATCCGGCGGAAACTAATGTGGATGAAATCTCACATCGAAGGAATGCGCTCCATGTGTTATTTTGTTGCCTATTGTATGGATAAGTCCACGGTCGCTAAGACGGAGGAAGAGAAGGCAACGTGGGAGGGATTTCTTGATCTGATGACCACGGTAGTCAAAGCATACTGCTCCGACAAGGGGCTCCTGATATGTTCCACGGCCATGGATGTCTACGGCGGATACGGTTATTGCTCCGAATATCCCGTTGAACAATACCTGCGGGACGAGAAGATTGCCACTATCTATGAGGGAACCAACGGCATCCAGGCCCTGACCCTTGTGGGTAGGAGTCTCGGTCAGAGAAAGGGTATGAACGCCATGAATCTCTTCGGCGAGATTCAGAAAAACATCAAGAAAATGAAAGAAAATAAAGAACTTGGAAAGTATACGGTTATTCTGGAAGAAGCTGCAAATGCCTGTATAGACCTGACCATGTTTTTCGTGCAAGCCGGAAAAGCGGGGAACTTCTTTTTGCCGATTCTCAATGCCTACAAGTTTATGGAACTGTTCGGGGACGTAATGGTCGGTCACTTCCTTATTGACGGGGCCGGAGTCGCGGCGGAAAAGCTTGCCGCCATCTATAAGGAAAAGAAAGCCGACACGGCGGAAAAACAAAAAGCGTTGCAGAAAGAGAACAAGGAAGCTGCTTTCTATAGCGGGCGTGTCGCTTCGGCGAAATTCTTTGCTGTAGAAATTCTCACCACCGTAAAGGCCCGTTGCGAAGCAATTAAAATGGATGAAAAAGCGCCCCTGGAAATGACTGAAGCGGCTTTTGCCGTTTAATTACAGTGAGGCCATGCTTACGCATGGCCTCAAACATTTATGAACTGTCAACTGATCGGATCACGGTTCATAAAAAAAGCGAAGGAGGAAAATCATGTCATATGAGATTAAAAAAGTAGCTGTTTTAGGAGCGGGAGTTATGGGCGCTACCATCGCCGCTCATTTAACCAATGCCGGTATCGAATGCTGTCTTCTGGATATCATTCCTTTCGAGTTGACGGAAGCGGATAAGAAAAAAGGGCTTACCGAGAAAAGCCCGGCGTGGCGCAACCGGTTTGCCGAAAACGGATTAGCTGGAGCCATTAAATCCAAACCGTCGGCGTTTTATACCAAAAAGAATACGTCTATGATCAAAACCGGCAATTTTGAAGATAATTTAAATATGCTTGCCGATGTCGATTTGGTCATTGAGGTCGTTATTGAAAATTTGAAAATAAAACAAGACCTTTTTGCCAAAGTCGAAAAAATCGTAAAAGACACTTGCATTGTAACAACCAATACTTCGGGAATTCCCATTAAGGACATATCCGCAAAGTTTAGCCCGAAATTAAAAGAACGCTTTTTAGGAATGCATTTCTTTAATCCGCCGCGCTATATGAAGCTTCTGGAAATTATCCCCGGTGAAAAAACAAAAAAAGCTGTTGTTGATTACATGGTGAAGTTTTCTGAAAGCGTTCTCGGCAAAGGAGTTGTTATTTGTAAAGACAGGCCGAATTTTATCGGCAACCGCATCGGAAGTTTTGATATGTCTAATGCAGGACATGTAATGATGAGCAAAGGACTCAAGATAGAAGAGCTGGATGCCATAATCAGCAAACCTTTAGGCAGGCCCGGTTCCGCTGTTTTTGGAACGATAGACCTGGTCGGACTGGATACCGGTTTCCATGTCAGTAAAAACCTTTACGATGCGGTGCCGGATGATGAAATGAGGGAATATTTCAAGCCCAATGAACTTATTCAAAAGATGATCGAAAATAAGTGGCTGGGCAATAAGACCGGCCAGGGTTACTACAAAAGAACCAAGGATGAAAAGGGGAAAAAGTTAAAGCTGGTTCTTGATTACAAGACAATGCAATATGTAGTTCCGACAAAACCAAAATTTGAATCCATAGAAGCAGCGAAAAAGACGGCAGGCGGCTTTGCCGATAAACTCAAAGTCCTTTTCAACGGTGCGGACGTTGCTGCCGAGGTTGCGCGTGAATACCTCTGTAGAAATTTTATCTATGCCGCTAATCGCGTTCCGGAAATCAGCAACACAATTGTCGGTATTGATAACGCCATGAAATGGGGCTACAACCATGAAATGGGTCCCTTTGAGACATGGGATGCCGTGGGCGTCAAAGAAGCTGTTGAAGTCATGAAAAATTTGAAGCTTAAGGTTCCCAAAAAAGTGGAGGATATGCTCAAAACGAAGCATAAATCTTTCTATGTAAAAAAGAAAGATGGGACCTATTACTATGACTTCGCCAAAAAGGCTTATGTCAAGCTGGAAGACAATCCGAAGATTATTCTGCTTCCTTCTTTGAAGGAACGCAAAAAAATTGTGAAGAGTAATCCCGCCGCGACCCTAATTGATATCGGCGACGGTGTCTGCTGTTTGGAGTTTCATACTAAAATGAACGCGATTGAAGAAAATCTTACTATCATGCTCAACGAGAGCTGTGACATCGTGGAAAAAGATTTTGTCGGCATGGTTGTTGCCAACCACGCCACGAATTTCTCTGTGGGAGCCAATATTCTCATTGCCCTCGATGCAGCGCAGAAAAAACAGTGGGATCTTATTGGAAAGGCTGTCGAGGCGTTGCAGAACGCGAACATGAAGATGAAATATCTGTCGAAGCCGGTTGTTACCGCGCCTGCCGGAATGGCATTGGGTGGCGGATGTGAAATGGCCATTCACGGCGCCCGATGCCAGCCCCACGGTGAGACCTATATCGGCTTGGTGGAAGTGGGCGTCGGCCTTATTCCCGCCGGCGGCGGCGTCAAGGAATTGATGGTTCGCTGCACGGAAGGTATTCCCGACGGAGCAGTTGAAGACGGCATGAATCTTCAGCAGATATATGCCAAGGTCTTCCAGAATATTGCCATGGCCAAGGTATCCACAAGCGCCGCCGAGGGTATGGAACTGGGTTATATTCGCAAGACGGACGGAATCAGTTTGAGTAGGGGTCAGCATATTTGGGATGCCAAGCAGGTTGTGCTCGGTCTGGCCAAATTCTATAAAAAACCCAGACCGGCGATGATTCCCGTCATGGGCGAAAATTTCCGCGGTATGATTGACGCCGCGCTCTATGGTATGCGCCAAGGCAATTTCGTATCCGATTATGATGTGCATGTTTCCAGAAAGGTCGGATATATAATCTCCGGCGGCGATTGCCCCGAAGGCACGTGGGTATCTGAGCAGGAGATACTTGATCTGGAAAGAGAAGCTTTTGTAAGTCTTCTAGGCGAAGCTAAAACTCTGGAAAGAATTATACATATGCTCAATACGGGAAAACCACTGCGTAATTAAAGAGCATTAAGCTATCGGGGGTAAATGTATTTTCAGGGTTTAAATTACCGCCGTTTGAAAAGAGATAAAGAACATTTGACATATTTTAAGGAGGAAAATCATGCGTGATGCCGTAATTGTAGAATCCGTAAGAAGTCCCGGAGGACGTGCTAAAAGAGGCGGCCTGGCCTCTACCCGGGCTGACGAATATGGAATTCAGGTGGTTAAAGGTTTGATGGCGAGAGTGCCTAAGGTCAAACCTGAAGAGATAGATGACTTGATTGTAGGATGTGCTTTCCCGGAACACGAAACAGGAATGAATTTAGGCAAAATTATCGCGCTGGGAGCAGGACTGCCCGAAAACACCAGCGGTATGACCGTCAATCGTTTCTGTTCATCCGGCCTGCAGGCCATTGCTGACGCCACGGCAAAGATCAGGGCCGGCTGGTCCGATGTTATTATTGCTGGAGGTTGCGAGACGATGTCCCATATTCCTATGGGTGGGTCTGCACAGCGGCCTATGCCGGACTATCCATGGGATAAACCTTATCCTTACGTTTCCATGGGAATAACCGCGGAAAACGTTGCCGCCAACTACAAGTTGACCCGGGAAGAGCTGGATAAATTCGGTTTGGAGAGCAACCGCCGGGCATACGAAGCGATTAAGGCGGGTAAATTCAAAGACGAAATTATTCCCATCCAAGCTTATAAATATAAAGTGAAAAACGGTAAGCGAATCAGGGAAAGCGTAGTTTTCGATATGGACGACGGTGTGAGATGGCCGGCAACGTTGGAGGATATGGCCAAATTGAAATCTCCCTTCAGAGCGGGAGGATCGTCCACTGCCGGGAATTCTTCGCAAATGACAGACGGTGCCGCTTTTTCACTGGTGATGAGTGCGGATAGGGCCAGAGAGCTTGACCTCAAACCGTTAGCCAGACTGGCTTACTATGCCGTAGCCGGGTGCAAACCGGAAGAGATGGGCATCGGTCCCTCAGTAGCTGTACCGAAAGTATTGAAACTGGCCGGACTAAAAACCGACGATATTGATCTTTTCGAATTCAATGAGGCGTTTGCCTCCCAGGCTCTTTATTCCGTCAGGAAACTGGGTTTGGAAGAAAGATATTGGAAGGGTGATATCAACCCGAACGGCGGCGCGATCGCTTTAGGCCACCCGCTGGGGTGCACGGGAGCCAAGTTGACGGCCCAGATATTACATGAGGCAAAACGGCGTAACGCTAAACGCTGTATTGTAACCATGTGCATCGGCGGTGGAATGGGAGCTGCCGGTATATATGAAATGCTTTAATAAGAAAAGAGCCCCTTCTAGCGCCAAGCTATAACTTCGCTCAATCTTTCCGTCATCCTTTTGTTGCGGGATGACGGAAGGATTGGCGGCGAAAAGTCTTTCCATTGTTTCCCCGCAATCTATTTAAATCATCTTGACAGAAACGTCATTCGAAATGTAACCTCTAAATCTAAGAGGGGAGAAGATGAGGGCAGGTTTTATTCAGTTTTCGCCGCAATTCGGCAAGGTTGATACAAACATTGATAAGGTACTAGCAATGTTTGAAAAAGCCGATGCCGAGCTGATTGTTTTACCGGAGCTATTTAATACTGGTTATCTTTTTGTTTCTAGAGACGAAGCCCTCAAAATGGCCGAAGAAATTCCCGCGGGAAAAACAACAAAAGCTTTATCTTCGATAGCCCAAAAGAAAAAAATTCATATTGTGGCCGGAATTGCCGAGAGCGCAGGTGAAAATTTATATAATTCCGCTGTTTTGATTTCACCTAAAGGTTATATTACCACCTACCGTAAAATTCATCTTTTTAATGAAGAAAAACTTTGGTTTCAACAGGGTACTGAATCTTTTGCCGTTTATGATATCGGGCAATGTAAGATCGGAATCATGATATGCTTCGACTGGTTTTTTCCGGAGTCTGCGAGAATATTATCTTTAAAAGGCGCTGATATTATATGTCATCCGTCTAATCTTGTTCTTCCCTATTGTCAGGATGCCATGGTAACCCGATGCTTGGAAAACAATGTTTATGCCATAACTGCCAATCGCACCGGTCGTGAAGAAAGAAGCGGCAAAAATTTATATTACACCGGCAAAAGCCAGATAACATCTCCGGACGCATGTATCTTGCATCGAGCCGATGGCCAAAAAGATGAAATTGGTATCGTAGAAATTGATGTGCAGATGGCCAGGAACAAAAAAATCAATAACTACAATAACGTGTTTGCTGATCGCAGGGTAGAGTATTATCAGGATTTGGTTAAAGCTGTTCCCTGAGATCTTCAGTAATAACAAAATTATATTTTTTTCGGTTGCTCAACGAAAATACTTTTTTCACTTGAAATGAAGGATACTTTAAGCTATAGCAGACGGCATTTGGGCGGTTAACTCAGCGGGAGAGTGCTACCTTCACACGGTAGAAGTCACTGGTTCAATCCCAGTACCGCCTACCATTCAACATCAAAGGGTTTATGGTTAGTCATAAGCCCTTTTTTATTGACCGATTAAGAGAAACATTAGCGAAAAAATATTCGTTATTAGATTAATAAACAACCTTTTTCATGGTGGTAAGGTATTTTTTACAAAGTTCGCGATAATAGTCAATGCCGGCTTTAGCCATTATTTTTTGGTTATCGGTGACATCATGAGTAACTACAGCTGGATTACCTGAAACATTTTTGCCGGTGGGAATGTGCATGCCCTTAGGTATCAGCGAACCCACCGCCACAAAAACATCTTCCTCGCATATAACATTGAAGAGAACAATAGCACCCATGCCGATTACGCAGCGTGATTTGATTTGCGCGTCATGAAGCATGACCCCGTGAGCGATGGTGACATCATCACCGATAGTAACAACAGAGTCGGGAAAAACGTGAATAACCGCATTATCTTGAATGCTCGAACGGTCGCCGATGCTAACCGGTCCAAAATCTGCGCGTATAGAAACACCGGGGGCTATTAGGCATTCATGGCCGATTTTTACATCACCAATCAAAGCAGCGTTAGGATGGACAAATGAATCGGGCGGTACCTGAGGTCTTTTACCATCAAATTCATAAAGTGCCATAGTTTCTATCTTTCCCTAAAACTAATAAGTCAGAGAAATATTAACCGATCCGCCACGGCCTAAAATATCATGCAGGTGGATATATCCTTTGAGTTCCTTTTTTTCGTTAACTACTGCGAATGCGGTAATCTCTTGTTTTTGCATAAATTCCATAGTTTGAGCCAGCGACACATTTTCGCCTATAGTCTTGGGATTGCGCGTCATCAGCTCATCGATAATTTTACCCTCAATAGAAATACCTTTACCAATTATACGGCGTAGATCACCGTCAGTTAAAATTCCCAGGAGCTTGTTTTTTTTATCGGTTATCAGGACGAACCCCACATTTTTCCGGTCGATTTCTTGTATCGCCTTTTGGGCAGGTACTCCAGAGTGTATTTGTGGAATTTTTCCCCCTGTAATCATAACCTCTCCGACTGTTTCTTTTAATCTTGCGCCAAGGCTTCCGCCCGGATGAAACTTATAGAAGTCTTTCTCTTTAAATTGTCTTTTATAAATAAGAGCTATAGCTAAAGCGTCACCCATGGCTAAAGCAGCAGTAGAGCTGGAAGTAGGAGTAAGGCCAAAAGGGCAGGCTTCTTTTTCCACGGAAACATCAATGACTATATCGCTTGCTCGAGCCAAGGTTGATGACATATCACCGGTAAAGGCTATGACGGTAGCGCCGATATGACGGACGGAGTTGATAACCGGTATGAGTTCACTGGTTTCACCGCTATTGGATATGGCCAACAGAATGTCTTCTTTAGTAACAATACCTAAATCGCCGTGGATGCCCTCAACAGGATGTAAAAAAAGCGCTTGTGTTCCTGTACTCGTTAAAGTAGCGACGATTTTTCGTCCAATCAAACCGGATTTGCCAATTCCGGTAATGATTACCCTGCCCTTGGAGATATAAATTAAATCCACGGCGCGAGAAAAGTTGATGTCGATTTTTTCAGTCAAATTCAAAATACTCTGCGCTTCTATTTTTAATACTTCCTTGGCGCGCTTGATTGTTTCTCGATTTAAAGTCATATATTTATCCTAAAATGTATTCACTGATTTCATGTTTTTGATAATGTTTGAAGAAACTAGCAAAAAATACCGTACAAAACAAGAATCATTTGCTTGATTTCTTGGGAGGATTATTTTTATAAATTTGACTAGATTTTTGCAAAATTCGTTTCACTGAGTATTTAAGTCAATGTGCATATTGACCTTGGAGGCGGTTTTCTGCTAAAGGATAAAGATATTAAGCCGAAGAGACAAAAAGATGAAAGCCATTTTTATATCCGACGCCCATTTAAAACAAGCCAGTGATGAAAGATATGGCCGGTTGATTAATTTCTTAAATGACCTTAAGGAAGGAATGGCTAGATCTCTTGTTAATTCGGACGAATTAGGCAAAGAAAAAGCATCTATTGATGCTCTTTATATCGTCGGTGATTTGTTTGATTTTTGGTTTTGCCAGAGGGAAAAAATTCATCCCGAATTCAAATTGGTTATCGATAAATTAATTGAATTGCAAAAAACCGGTATTAGCATTCATTTGAGCGAAGGAAATCATGATTTTTTTATGGGAGAGTATTTTAAAAATGTTTTAGGAATGGAAGTATTTGATGAATGGGCGAGAGTAAAACTGGATAACTTGTGGGCTTTGGTCGCTCATGGCGATACAACCGATAAGACTAATATTAAATATATATTACTTCGGAAAATATTGCGCAGTCGCGTATTTTATCGTTTTCAGCATTTTATTCCCGCATCGATTCGTTGGGCGATAGCCGGCTTTAGTTCCGCAGTCAGCAAAGAAATGACCATAGAAAATGGCGATGCGCTGGTCGAAAAAATGTTTTCTTTTGCTCTAACCAAGTTTGGAGAGGATTATGATGCGGTTATCCTCGGTCATTCCCACAGACCTGTTTTGCGCCAGTGTATTGTTGCGGAAAAGAAGAAAACTTTTGTTGCGTTAGGCGACTGGATCAGACACTTTTCATTTCTTTACTATGAAAACAATAAATTTTTTCTTGGCTACTACCGACCGAGGTAGTTAAAATTTTCTTTTAGATGGTCTGTTATGAACTTTAACAAAACAAATAATTAATTGGTATCTATGAAAAACTGGACATATTTACTGCTATATGCTAGGAAATCCGATCTTTTAGAGTGATAAATACCGATATTAAAGTTTTTCCCATTTTTGGATTTGGCTGAATAGTATTAATGAGAGGATTACGCTTATGAATTTTGGGGGCATATATCCAGAGTGTTCACTTCGTGATGCTTTGTTTGTTGTCGTTCCTGCGCCCTATGATCTGACTTCTACTTATCAACCGGGAAGCCGCCGTGGACCAGCAGCCATAATTGAAGCTTCGACGAACATGGAGCTCTACGATGAAGAGTTGAAAAAAGAAACATATTTGGCCGGTATTCATACAACTTCACCGCTTGCTATTGATGCCCGCGGACCAAAAAATATGATTAATATTCTGCGTAAGAAAATTGCCAAAATTATCGCTTCAAATAAAATACCCGTAATACTCGGCGGAGAGCACAGCATAAGCCTCGGTGCCGTTCAGGCCGTCAAAGAAAAATATCCTCGATTAAAGATATTACAACTTGATGCCCATGCTGATCTGCGGGAAAGTTATCAGGGAAGCCCTTACAGCCATGCCTGTGTGGCGAGAAGAATTGCCGAAATATGTCCTCTGATTCAAGTGGGTATCAGGAGCATGAGCAAAGAAGAAGCGGAATATTTATCGCAAAGCAATGTTAAAAGTTATAGCGCCGATTTTGTTTTAGAAAATAAGGACTGGTGTGACTTAATTTGTAAGGATTTGCAAGGAGATATCTATGTCAGTATTGATTTGGATGTCTTCGATCCTTCTATAATGCCTTCCACAGGTACGCCGGAACCGGGCGGTCTTTATTGGAGTAATGTTTTACGTTTGCTGAAATTGGTTTCAAGCTCCTGCAAAGTTCGTGGTTTTGATGCAGTAGAACTCACGCCACTTCCCGGTATTGTCGCGCCGGACTTCATGACAGCTAAACTTATTTACCGTTTTATGGGCTACATAACTAAGTAGCAATTTTCTGCCCAATCTCCTTCTGCATATAGCGAGCAATGTTACTTATGAAAAGCTTTATCAAAATTACTCCTTGACAAATATTGGAGATAATGATGTAAAATCGACTCTTTTTGAATAGCGCTGTATCGCGGGGTGGAGCAGCTAGGTAGCTCGTTGGGCTCATAACCCAAAGGTCAGAGGTTCAAATCCTCTCCCCGCTACCAATAAATTTAAGGCTTTGAAGCTTATTCAAAGCCTTTTTTATTTGTTCTCCCTGAATTATTTTCATTATAGTTAATATTTTGTTTAAACGAGATATTTCTAATTCAGATGACTACTATTTTATCTTAATTTAATATTCTATTTACGAATAATAGATTATATGTTTCTTCCCCGTTGAAGACGGGGAAGAAACATATAATTGTAAATTATTTAACTCTAAACCATTGTTGGGTTCTATATAAAAATCCGATATATCCCCGTGATGTCAAAACATCGCCCTTGACCCACATTTTGCATTTGTAAGTTTTGCCGTTATCAGGGTCCATAATCGTTCCACCCGCATATTCATCGCCGAATTCCTCATCCACACTTCCGGTTTTTTTCATATCTTGTAGAAATATCATGCCGACCACAGGTTTGTTTTTTAAATCCCCCTCGCATTTATCGCAAAGCGTATCTTGGGGTTTGAGCAATAGTTTAGTGACCTTGGCGAAATATGCTCCATTTTTCTCGAAGATTTCGACATGGGATTTTGCTTTCCCCTTGTCAGCACCTTCATCCGAGATTGTTTTCCATGTTCCGGTAATGGTATTTTCCGCTTTTACAGAAACACTGAAAAGTAAAACGGCAAACATAAAAATGACGACACCCACAAAAACTTTTTTCATGATGCTTACACCTCCTGAACATAATGTTTATTTAAGGGCATGATGATTTCTTAATAAGCGTAGGATTAAATGGCCTGACGGAGCCCCAAGTTCCGCCGAAACAGCCGTAAAATATAATCAATTTAATATTATGTCAAGTTCTTAAAGAAATTTATTTTTGTGTATTAAAAAAGGGTAACCGTTCTTCAGATATTCATTTTGATTGAACAGACTCTCTTGTTGAAATATGTTACAGCAAAGAAGGCTTGTTACTTGCTCCGAAGCAGATTTTTGTGATTATATCATCACATTGATTTTTCCTGGACAGCAAAATTTACTTAAATTTCCATTAACTTAATTATCTTGACACAAAAGTTCCTTCTTCCTATACTCGGTCTGCCAAAAGGAGAATTCTCGGCACTGCTTTAGACGAGTAATGAGTGGAAAATCCATTTGGTGGAAAAATGAAAAATTAAAAAAGTTAGCCGAAGGATTAAATTTGGTTTGCGTACAAAGTTAAAATGTTGAAGTAGTTTTAAATGAGGAGTGAGAAATGGATAGAGGTGAAATTTACCGAACTTTAGAAGAGGAATTTGCAGCGACCTTTATCAAGGAACTTATCCCCGGTATTCTTCATAATTTCGCCAATCCTCTAAATAGTATAATGGGGCGCTCTAAGCTGCTCCTGCGCCGTATCGAAGAAAGTGCAAAAAAAATGGAGGAAATATATCCGCAGGCGGCAGCAGGGATGAAAGAAGATTTGCAACGGATCAGGACGGAAATTCGAGCCGTAAACCAGGAATCGGAATTGTTCTTTGACCTGTTTAGAGATGTGACCGGTAAATTTTATGCGTTGGACGCAAGGAGAGAAAATGGGATAAATCTTTCTCAATTGCTGGCCGAAGAAATGCGTTTTTTCAATTTTTATTTGGATTTTAAACATGAAATAAAGAAAGATGTACAGTTGAGTAAAGATGTTCCCAGTTTTAAAGGAAATGCCGCAGATTTGTCGCTGGCTTTTTGGAGATTAATTCGGTTTGCGATGTCCAGGGCACTGGCGAGTAATTTGAAGGAATTTCATATAAAAACGGAACATGATAATAAATATGTCAGTGTGTTCATCAAGAATTCCGGTGGTGCATTGCCTGTTGCCGATATTGAAACTCTCATGGAAAAAATGGATTCGGGTTCGCCGGATATGTCCAGTACTGTTATTGATCGCGGTGTTTTGCTTTCTTTCCTAATTTTGAATAAATATCAGCCACGAATCAATATTTTTAGCGAGGAAAACTTCAGCATAATTTCTATCGGTTTTCCTTATTTGTCTTTTAAGAATTAAATTAGGGAAACTTTGTCATCAATGCTATTTGTTCTCAGCCAAGATAACGTTACTGCCCACAAAAAGTAAACGGGTAAAGAGGTAAAAAAATCAATCTAACTTCTGGGTTCTAATCCATTCATTCAAGGCTTGCAACGAATTATTAATGTAAAGAATGTTTTTGTCTTTTTTTTTGTATTTTTTTCCGGGTAGTTTCTCCAATAAACCGAAATTAATATTCATTGGCTGAAAGCAATTGGCAGATTTTGAGGAGGTAATATAATGGAGAAGGGCTCCGATCGCTGTTTTAAGGGGAGGAGGCTGTAATTGTCTCCCCTCGAGGAGAGCGGCGACATTTAATCCGGCTAGGAGTCCCATAGCTGCTGATTCCGTATAACCTTCAACCCCGGTAATTTGACCAGCATAAAAAATATTTTCGTTCGTTTTAAGTTGTAGCGATGGAAGCAAAAGAGAAGGGGAGCAAATATAAGTGTTGCGGTGAATGCTGCCGTAGCGGGAAAATTGAGCATTTTCTAGTCCGGGAATAAGCCGAAAAATACGTTTTTGTTCCGGCCATGTCAGCTTTGTCTGAAATCCGACCATATTAAAAATAGTGCCGGGCGTATTTTCCCTGCGTAATTGCACTACAGCATAGGCAATGGAATTAGTTTTCGGATTTATCAGGCCTACAGGTTTCATCGGTCCAAAAGCAAGGCTCTTTTCGCCGCGGGAAGCTAATACTTCTATCGGTAAACACCCTTCAAAATGACGAATTTCTTCAAAAGGTTTCGGTGCGACTTTTTCTGCGGCAAGTAATTCCTGCCGAAAGAATTCATATTCTTCTTTAGTCAGCGGGCAATTTAAATAGTCAGGAGTTCCTTTATCATAACGGGATGCCCAAAAGACCTTGTCCATATCAATTGAATCCGCTTCAATTATTGGCGCTATGGCATCATAAAAATATAAATATGCACTTCCTGACATTTGGGAAATTTCTTGTGCCAGCGAATCGGAAGTGAGAGGCCCTGAGGCAATTATCGTTAAAAAATCTTCCGAAATTTTGGTTACTTCAATTCTACTCAAAGTAAAGTTTCTTTGTTTCTCAAGTTCGCCCTGTACCTTTTGGGAAAATTTAATACGATCAACAGCAAGAGCGGAGCCTGCGGCAACCGGCGTACTGTCAGCAGCAGCCATTATTAACGAACTGAGCCGGCGCATTTCTTCTTTGAGTAATCCCGTAGCATTATCGAGGCTATTGGATTTAAATGAATTGCTGCAAACTAATTCAGCCAGCGTATCCATTTTGTGGGCGGGAGAATACTTTTGCGGCTTCATTTCATAAAGACGAACGGCATGACCGCGCCGCAAAATCTGCCAGGCTGCTTCACACCCGGCTAAGCCCCCTCCGATAATCATCACTGCTTTATTTTCCGCCATGCTTAATTTTTACCGGATTTAAGGCTATTCCTGACGTTCGGCGGTGCTTTTATAACCGCATTCTTTATTGGGGCAGACTTTGTATGAACCCTTACCACGGGAGTATTTTTCGACCAGAAACGGTGCACCACAATCAGGACATGCCTCTGCCAGAGGTTTATCCCAGCTGGCGAAAGTGCATTGAGGATAGTTGGAACAGCCGTAGAATGATTTTCCTTTTTTAGTTCTTTTTTCGGTCAATGAACCGGGGCAATCCTTTTCGGGGCATTTTATGCCCAGCGAGATGGCCATGGTACTTTTGCAAGCCGGATATGCTTCGCAACCTAAAAATTTGCCGAAGCGGCCTTGTTTAACAACCATACGTTTGCCGCATTTTTCACAAACTTTATCTGAATATTCAACTTCTTCTTTGGCCAGACTGCCGTTTTCATCGCGTTTGATGTTCATGGTGTTTTTACATTCAGGATAATTGGAGCAGGCGACGAATTTTCCGTTGCGCCCCCATTTAATGACCATAGGTGAGCCGCATTTTTCACAAACCAAATCAGTGGGGGTTTCCTCTCTCTTAATGTTCCTCATTTCGTCTTTTGCTTTTTTTAATTCTTGTTCAAAAGGACGATAAAAATCGTTGAGAGTTTGCACGCGTTTGCTGTTGCCTTCTTCGATCATATCCAGTTTATTTTCCATATCCGCCGTAAACGCTATATCCAGCACTGTAGGGAAACTTTTGACTAAGAGCTCTGTGACAATGCCGCCTAATTCGGTGGGGAAGAATTTGCCCTTTTCCAGGCGAGCGTATTCTCTGTCCTGAATAGTGGATAATATGGCGGCGTAAGTGCTGGGGCGGCCGATGCCTTTTTCTTCCAACTCACGCACCAGTGAGGCTTCCGAAAAGCGGGGCGGCGGTTGCGTAAATTTTTGTTCCGTATTTAATCTAAGCAACTTCATTTGTTCGGCTTCTTTAACCTCCGGCAGAAGCTTTCCCAATTCGCTGTCTTCTTCCTTTTCGTCTTTGCCTTCGGTGTAAACGATGGTGAAACCGGGGAACTTGAGAACTTGTCCCTGAGCTCGAAAAATGCAGTTAGCTCCGGCAATATCAATTGTTGTTTGATCGAAAATAGCCGGATTCATTTGACTGGCAACAAAACGATTCCAGATCAGTTGATAGAGTTTGAATTCATCATTGGATAAATATTCTTTTATGGCTTGCGGTTTATGAGCCATGCTCGAGGGCCTTATTGCCTCATGGGCATCTTGTGTTTTTTGCGAATTCTTATAGAAATGCGGCTTTGGCGGCAGATATTCAGGTGAATAATTATCCTTGATGTAACCGCGAACTTCGTCGAGTGCTTCATCCGCGATACGGAATGAGTCGGTTCTCATATATGTGATTAAACCTACAGAACCTTCGCTACCCAATTCGATACCTTCATATAATTTTTGGGCGACCATCATCGTTTTTTTTGCAGAAAATCTAAACCAGCGTGATGCTTCCTGCTGTAACTTGCTGGTGGTAAAGGGCGGTGGCGATGAACGTTTTAACTCTTTTTTCTCCAGCTTTTCGACAATAAAAGAGGATTTTTTTAATGTATCTGCCAGCAGGTTAGCTTGTTCTCCGCTGATAACCTTTGCCTTTTTCCCGTCGATCTTGATTAATTTCGCTTCAAAGGGAGGAGGATTGCCTCCCTCAAATTGCGCCAGAAGATTCCAGTATTCTTCAGGAATGAATTTATTTATTTCATCTTCCCTTTCGCAAATCATCCTCACCGCAACGGATTGAACACGTCCCGCACTCAATCCTCTTTTTACTTTATCCCAGAGAATGGGGCTTATCTGATAACCGACCAGACGATCGAGAATACGGCGGGTTTGCTGCGCCTCGTATTTATTGAAATCCAACTCCGAGGGATTTTTGATTGCTTCTAAAACAGTTTTTTTGGTGAGATCATTAAATAGTACGCGATAAATGTTTTTATTTTTAACATTAACTACTTCCGAAATATGCCAGGCGATTGCTTCACCTTCACGGTCGGGATCAGGGGCAAGGTAAATATTTTCCGCGTTTTCGGCGGCTTTTTTTAACTCATCAATTGTTTTCTTCTTGGTTTCAATTACGTTATATGTCGGCTCGAAATTATTCTCCAGATCAATGCCCAAAACGCTTTTCGGCAGATCCTTAATATGTCCCATGGAAGCAACAACATTAAAATCAGAGCCCAGAAATTTTTTAATCGTTTTAACTTTTGTAGGTGATTCCACTACTACTAAAGAATTTGCCATAACCGCTCTCCTTTATTCGTGAAACTCCAATTCCGAAAGCTAGGCGTATCGGAATTGGTAAGTTGAATCCGCCTACGGCGGACTGCGGAATGGGTTTCCAAAGCTTGCTTTGGGGTTCCCGTGATTTCGCCGCACCCTATAAATGGAAGAAACTTATTTGTAAAGCTTTTTATTTGTGAAACTCCAATTCCGAAAGTAAAACCCGGCGAATGCAGGGCGAAGCGTAGCGGAATTGGCAAGTTGTAATGAGACCCAAACTTCAGAAACAGAGTGCACTGAAGTTTGCCGGTCGAATTATCCCGCAAAGCGGAGGATCTGAACCGCAAAACGAGCTTTGGGGTTCAGATCTGTGATTGTTTAAGGGAAAAAAATTTCCCCGGATGCTGTTTAACAAATCCTTTTAATTCCAAGGCCAGCAAGGTACTTAAGATGTCACTCGGCGATAACCCAGAAATAGAAATCAACTCATCAACATGAATATGTTTATTGGAGATAAAATCAATAATCTGTTGTTCAATAGCGTTTAAATTTTCATTCTTCTTAACTGTTTTTGTTTGTTGAGTAGAGGCTGAAGTTGTTTGGAATGGTTTTTTTTCTAGTTGGGGCCATATTTCCTCTATAATATCATTGGCATTTTCAATTAATTTAGCTCCCTGCTTGATCAATTTGTTGGTTCCACGCGAACTGGAGGCATCAATGCTGCCTGGTACGGCAAAGACTTCTCTTCCTTGTTCTAAAGCAAGCCTTGATGTAATGAGAGAACCGCTTTTTTCTCCTGCCTCTACCACCAAGACACCATAGGATATACCGCTAATTATGCGATTACGAGTCGGAAAATTGGCTGAGCGCGGCGGTGTGCCCAGAGGGAATTCGGAAATAACAGCACCGGTTTGAATAATATCAGTAAACAATTTTTTGTTTTCTGGCGGATAAACAACATCCAGTCCACTGCCCAAAACGGCTATTGTTCTGCCCTGTGCAGTAAGCGCTCCACGGTGAGCCGCGGAATCAATTCCCCTGGCTAATCCACTGACTATAGTTAGGCCTTTGCTGGCCAGCTCACGGCTAATCCTTTCTGTAGTATATTTGCCGTAGGTGCTGGCCATTCTGGATCCTACTATGGCAATATTTATATCATCTTTCTTCAGAGAGCCCCGAACATAAAGAAAAGGAGGCCGGTCATAAATATTTATGAGTTTTGCCGGGTAATAGTCGTCTTGATAAGTGATTATGTTAATTTCGTTTTTATTCAGGAACCCGAGATCGTGGTTGATTTTGTCCCAATCTCTAAATTTGGTTATATCCGCAGCCATTTTTTTTGTAATTCCATTGATTTCTGTTAACTTGGAAGCAGGCGTTTTAAAAATAGAAGGTACAGAACCAAACTTATCCACCAAGGTCGTAAAGGCAATGTTGCCGATTCCCGCGATGGATTTTAAAGCAATCCAATATTTTAAGATATCGTAATTCATAGTTGTTTGTTCGGGAGCATAATTAGTAAACTCTATGCTTTTTAAATGTTATCATAAAAAATTGCTGGCAAGTTACATCTTGTTTGCGAAGTATGTCAAGTATTTTGAACAAGGTATTTATTTTAACATATTGATAACAATAAGATACATAAACGAATTGCAACTGAACTTTGTCCTAAACATTAATAAAAGCCCCGATCAAGATTAGTAATAACTTCAAAACAGTTGCTTAAATTTCATCTTTGAGTTAGTAGTCAATCAGCCATTTTTAAGGGGTATTTATGCTTTGGATAAAAAAATATTTTATTTTCATTGTTATTGCGCTGACAATTCTCCCAATTACTGTAACCGCCCAAGATAATGCCGGAGGAGATCAATCTGTTACTAAACGAAATGAGCTTAACGGAAAAAGTCCTGGAAGTGAGACTGAAGAGTTTTTACGTCCGGTTTTGTCAATAACACCGCGGGAATTTAATTTGGGAACAATAGCTCCGGATGAAGCCGGTGCCGGATTATTTACACTAAAAAATATGGGAGCCGGCATTTTAAACTGGTCAACAAACGGGCCGGAAGGCTGGATAGCGTCGGAAGGTGCGCCGTTAACGGGCGTGGTGGAAAAAAAAGTAGATTATTTGCATATTGAAATCCGGCTACTACCGGGTGGATCTTTGTTGAATGATAATAAGTCAAATATTGCACTTTACAATGTAGAAATGAAACTAGAAGCCGAAAATGGAAAACTTATCTGCAGCAAGAATTTGCCGGCTGGAACGCATAAAGAAGCAATTAAAATTAATTCTGTAGGCGGTTTAAGAACGATCTTTGTCACATTTTCAATAGTTTCTACCCAGGAGTCTGCTTTGATTAATTTAAATCCCTTGAGAATGGATATGGGTGGTATTTCGCCGGGGAAAACTGTTTCCAAAAAGATAAGGGTGACCAATAAAGGTAAGGAAATGTTAACTTGGTCGGTAGCGTTACAAAAACCTAAACGTGGTGAAAACCCGGCAACCTTTAAAAAAGGCCGATATATATCTTTTGTCAATGATGAAGTTCGGGATAATGGGATTTATATCGTACCTGGACATCTAAAAGAAGTAATTGACTTGATGGGCAGATGGACTGTGAATGACGGCTACCCCTCAGGTGCGGAAGGTGAAAGTTCTATTAAGCTCCGTTTTAATGGAACGGGAATAATCCTTTATCTGGTAACTTATCCCGACGATGGCAAATTAACCATATATCTTGATGAGCAATTAATTAGTAATCATAAATGGTTTAATGATCTAAAAGAGAAACAAGGAGAATTGACGATTGCGGAGGGGCTTGTTGACGGTCCTCATGTTCTTACAATCGTGAGTAAAGACAACCGTTTAGTATTTGAGGGTGTAAGGATACTGGGGAAAAACATAATTCGTGCGCCTGCCGGCAGGATAACAATAGTACCTAATTCCGGAACGATAACAAGTCAAACTAATTATCTTAACGTTACTTTAAATGCCGGACAGATGGTACCGGGGTATTATGGGGATAATATCATATTCAATGCCAATGGTGGGGACGGAATGGTCGAAGTATTTATAGAAGTGATACCAGAGAGTGCACCAAGGGCGATTGATATTTTCCGGTATTCTAAAGGGTTGGATTTTTTATTTACTGCAAATCCTCAGGCAGAAACTGAAATGATTAATAGAAATGGTTATATTAAAGAAGGGATAGCTTTCCGGCTATTTGCATCGGAAACACCAGGGACAACGGGGTTTTACCGGTGGTATAATCCACAAAAAAATGGTCATTTTTATCACCATGATTATGCCGGAGGCGGGAAGAATCTGCAAGGATATATATTTGAAGGTTCATTGGGCAACATCGCGACATCAAAGTTGACCAATACCAGAGAACTTTATCGTTGGTATAGTCCGGAAAGCGGCCGTTATTTTTATACAACGGATCCCAAAGCGGAAAATGTTAGAAAAAATGGATACAGGTTTGATGGTATTGCCGGTTATGTTAAATAATAAGTAATCCATTCAGTATTTGACCTTGACAAATAATAGCAGAGAAGATAATAGGCTAAGTCTTTTTTATGTATAGGTATTAATATTTGCGCCTGTAGCTCAGCTGGATAGAGCAACGGACTTCTAATCCGTGGGCCGAGAGTTCGAATCCCTCCAGGCGCACCATGGTGATGATGGTGGGTGTAGCTCAAATGGTTAGAGTGCCGGGTTGTGGCCCCGGAGGCTGAGGGTTCAAGTCCCTTCACTCACCCCATTTTTTTTAATTGGAAAATAAGCGCCCGTAGCTCAGCTGGATAGAGTCGCAGACTTCGAATCTGTTGGTCGTAGGTTCGAATCCTACCGGGCGTACCAGAACATACAAAAAGATAAAAAGTGGGCCCTTAGCTCAGCTGGTAGAGCAACTGACTCTTAATCAGTAGGTTGTCGGTTCGATCCCGACAGGGCTCACCAAAAATACGAGGCATTGCGGATTTTACGCAATGCCTTTTTATTTTATTATAGCAACTTATTTTATGCGGATTTCCTGGTATCAGGAAAAGCTGTTGGACTGCTCCAAAGCGTGTGCTTCCGGATTCTGCTCATAGAAACAACTGGGTTCGTATATCCAACCTGCAGACAGCCGCTGTTCTTCCTTCTTCAATGTAAAATAGGCGAAGCTTCCCAAGAGAGGTGCAAGGAGGCGCGTTTTCCATCCGAACGTGGCATAAATATCCTTCAGTAATTTATCTGCCTTTTCTTGAAGCGGTTTATCCCGTCCATACCATTTCCGCATAGCCCATACGGCACCGGCATACATTGAACGAACCGGAGATACCTCCCAGGCAATACGTTTCCGAACCCGTTTACTGGGATGATCTTTGTGCATTTGCCATCCGTTGAGCAGCACTCTGATCAGGCGAAGCAAGCTGGGGCCATTGAGTTTATAGTCACGTAAAAAAGCATCCAAAAGATATTGTTCTTCCTGTCCGTCTTTAATATATGGATGGTGGTAATTAAAGCGGTATTGTCCGTGACCATCTGCATAGGAGAATTCCGCTTCAGGTAAAAGCGTGTCATCCTGCTTATGCTTTTCATACAGCGGGGTGCCCGGAATGGGTGAATAAAGCATGAATTGGTGAAAAACCGTTTCGTGGCTGATGGCATAATCAATGATCGCATCTATATTTTCTGGTCTTTGGTTTTCCAGACCGATAATTGAGGAGCCCAGGACACGGGTACCATTAGATTGCAGAAGTTTGACAAGGGCGCGCGTATCTACTCCCTTTAGTTTATCGTAGGTGCTCTCTTCCCCTTCCATTCCCATCCAGATCCAGCCGATACCCAATCTCACCAATTGATCAATGGTATAGGATTGCACGACTCTTGCGGAGGCGAATACGAATATGGCCCAGCTTTTATTGTTTTTTTCCATCAGCTCCAGTAATCTGAGCGCTCTTTTCTTGTGGAGGAGAAAATTTTCATCCAGGACAAAGAAGGAGTGCACCTTGAGTTTTTCTTCTATTTTGCACATGACCTCAAAGAGTTCATCACCGGTCTCATAAAAATTGATGAAATTGCCTTTGCCGCCAAATAACGCCGAAGTAGAGCAAAAATTACAGCCGACGGGACAGCCGACAGAGGGGATCAGAATGGCCGCAATGCCACCCGGTCTATGGCCCAGACGGACACCCATCATTCGCCCGCCAAATCCGGAAAGGGTTATGGGGTGTTTGATGGGAGCCTTGTCATCCTGTCCGAGATAACGCTGAAACCACCGGATTCCCTCGCCGCGAACAATAATGTCTGCATCAATCACCTGATCAAGACCTTCTTTGTTGGTGATATGCCCGCCGATGACTATTTTGGCTGTGGGCTGATGCTGCCGGATCAATTCACACATCTTCTTGACCTTGCCGATATTCGGGAGAATAGCGCTGATACCGATAATGTCGTAGGTCCGATGGCTGATTTCTTCGATGAAGCCGTCAAGCGTGGGAAAATCCATGAGTGTGCAGGGCGCTTCCAGATTAGCTTGAATCATCATCAGACCGAAAGAGCGGTGAAACATGCGCAGGGAAAATCCACCTTGAACCCGGGTTACTTGATTTTCATAAAGTTCCATTGGGTTGATTTTACGGCTTCCGTATTCGTCATCCTGAGCATAGGGTCCAAAGACACTCGTCAGCAGAACACGGGCTTGGGTTCCGAGTGGATGGACTGGTTGATTGCGATCAATCATGATAATCACCATATATTATTTCTATCTAGAAACGGTTAACAGAGCCGCAACTGAGTTGCTGGACGAAGGCTTGTCTGTTCCAGTCGCTGCAAGCGGCCGCATGGATTGTCTTGTTTAACGTTCACTCGGTCTCAAGATATCCAGCTTGTCGCAACCGGCTAACAATGTTTCTCTGAAACAGTTTGGAGACGTCAAAGGAGATCCACCGAAGAGGCGTACGTTTTTAGCCGATGATTATTAGAACTTGATCTGTTTTTACGGAATCACCTTCTTTAACTTTTATTTCTTTGACGGTTCCTTTGACGGATGTATAGACGGGTATTTCCATTTTCATGGCATCCATGATGATGACCTCGTCGTCTACATTGACTTGATCACCCACGTGAACAACTATGCTGGCGATTTTTCCGGTCATGGGTGCTTTTATTTCCGTGCTCATTATTTTATATTCCTCCTTTTTGAGCTGTTTACAAGTGTTGCGCTATTAAAACATATTTAAAAAGCAATTTAAAATTATGTAAAGAACATATTAATATTCTCATATGTACATGATAAGGTCAGGATTAATACCTAAATTCCGGCGTAAGGTCAATATAATTATATTACACTTTCATGGTAATGTTTGTTCACATAAATTTTTATATTAACGCCTTTCTTTGTTCTACGCTAAGCTGTTGCGAAGCGCCTTTTTTTATAAAACACACAAATAAAAGATTTGTAGAAAAAATACCGCTTTATTTAATGTTGGGAGCGGTGAAACAATTTCAGGAAAAAAATAGCGCTAAGAATGCATGAAGCTCCCCCGATAAAAATTGTATTGGAGACTCCCATAGCGCCAGCCATGCTCCCTGCCAGCAAAGAGCCAAAAGGTGCCATACCCATAAAAGAGACTACGTAAAAGCTCATCACGCGACCGCGTTTATTATCATCTACATTGGTTTGTAACCAGGTGTTACTGGAAGCGACCTGCACCATCATGCCGAAACCGGCAATGAACGTCATTAATATGGAAATCCATAAGTAGTTCGATAAAGAAAGTCCAATGAGCCCAATACCGAACAGCAGGGCAGCCATATTTATCATTTTTCGTAGGCCTTTCACATCCGTTCGTGCAGCAAGATAAAAAGCACCCATCAATGCTCCTCCACCCAGTGCGGACATCAAAAATCCCAGCGTATGAGGTCCCCCGTGTAATATGTCCTTAGCAAAAGCGGGCATGAGAACAATAAAAGGGACTCCCATTATACTGGTAAGAGCTACCAGCAAAAGAATGGATTTAATTTTCATGTCACCAAAGACATAAGTAAACCCATCTTTTAGTTCTTCGATAATACTGGACTTCTTAATTTCAATTTTTATGTTGCTAATATTCATGGCTAATAGAGCCACAATTACAGCAATATAACTTAAACCGTTAATGAGGAAGCAAAGTCCTTCACCGACGACAGCAATCAAAACGCCGGCAATGAATGGTCCCAAAAGCCTGGCTGCGTTAAACATGGCAGAGTTTAAAGCAATGGCATTACTCAGGTCTTTGCGCTCATCAATCATGTGTATGACAAATGATTGTCTTGTGGGCATATCTATCGCGTTTACACAACCGATGAACAAGCTCAATAAAATTATTTGCCAAACAGAAATTGCACCGGATAAAACAAGTATTGCCAGAACGATTGCTTGGATCATAGATAATGTTTGAGTCATAATAAGAATCCGATACCGGTTGAAGCGATCCGACCACACGCCGGCAAAAGGAGAAATAACAAATGTCGGAATTTGGCTGACGAAACCGACCAACCCCAAAATAAACACGGAGTGTGTCATCTGATATACTAACCAGCTTACAGCTATTTGCTGCATCCACGTGCCGATTAGGGAAATGAATTGGCCGATGAAAAAAAGACGATAATTCCGGTATTGCAAAGTGCGGAATATAAATTTAAAATTTTTAAGGTTATCAAAAATTATTCCGCTAACATTTGAATCCATTCTTTGCTTCGTAATCCTTTATATTTTTTCTTTCAGATACACGATTAAAAATAAAATCAAAACCGGCAAGATGATTAGAGGTATGAAAATGCGGTTCGAAAAGTGAGCAACAAAATACCGTTCGTGGCCTAAGAAGCATCCTAAAATTAAAAATGTCACCGTCCATAAAAAGGCTCCAACATAAGCAAATAGAGCAAATTGCGTATAATGTAAGAATATTTTGTTATAGTTAAAAAAAGACCATACATGTTTTTTATTAGTCATCGTGATGATGATTTTTTGGGAAAGACTTATAATACATGAATTCTAAATTTCTTATTCATATCTTAAGGCGTCAAACGGATTTTAGAAATATTACTTCTGATTGACACCAGGCGCCTCCGATGTGCTCCACCCGCCGCCAAGAGCTTTGATGAGCAGGACGGAGGCATTAAGGCGCTGACCGCTGATAGTGATAGCTGCTCTTTCATTAGTCAGAGCGATAGTCTGGGCGGTAACAACGTTCAGGTAACTGACAATTCCGGCCTTGTATTGGTTGGTCGTCAGAGTCACGGATTCGTGAGCGGAATTTACCGCCTGCTCCTGCATTTGCGCTTCCTCATCAAGTATGCGCAAGGCGGCCAGGTTGTCTTCAACATTCTGAAATCCCGCAAGAACAGTTTGCCGGTAAAATGCCACTGTTCCATCGTATGCCGCTATTGCCTGCTCGGTCTGTGCCATACGCGCCCCGCCGTCCAATAAAGTTGCAGTCAGAGCCATTGGTCCTATGGCCCAGAAAAAGCTGGGTGATGTAAACAGGGTGGCAAGCTCTGAGCTTGCATACCCCAATGACCCCGAAAGAGAAAGGGATGGATAATATGCCGCTTTGGCAACGCCAATCTGGGCATTGGCCGCGGCCATCTTACGCTCCGCGGAGGCAATATCCGGCCTGCGTTCCAAAAGATCGGAAGGAATAGCCACAGGAATTTTGATTTGCGGCAAAGAAAATGTCACGGACGATAGAGAAAAATCAGCCGGCGGCTTGCTGATTAAGATAGCTATAGCGTGTTCCAGCTGTGCGCGCTGCACACCGGTATCGATAGCCTGAGCTTGAGTTGATTTAAGCTGAGTTTGGGCTGCGGCAACATCAGCCTTGGCTACAACACCAGCATTGTAGCGATTTTGCGTAAGCTCCAGAGCTTTTGAGTATGCTTGAACTGCTTCCTCAAGATTTTTCTTTTGGGCATCCAAAATCCGCAGCTGAAAATAATTCAGGGCGAGTTCAGTTTGCATTGATAAACGCATAGCCTGCAAATCGGCAAAGGATGCTTCAGCGGAGGCTGTGCTCGATTCCACCTGTCTGCGCACTTTCCCCCATAAATCCACCTCCCAGGCGGCATTAAGAGAAACCTGATTCTGGTTTATTATGCCATAGGTTCCCCCTCCTCCGGACGGGAGCGAGCGGGTATAGGCTGCCCCTGCATTGACAGTGGGGACGTAATTAGCTCTTGCCAATTTGACAAGTGCCTGTGCCTGACGGTATTGAGATTCCGCCAGGGCTATTGATTGATTCGATACATTTACCTGTTCGGCAAGAGAGTTAAGTAGAGGATCACCGAAGGCTTCCCACCACTTTGTTCGAATTTCCTGATCGCGGGGGAGCGCTTCGCGCCATCCTTTCAGCTCCTTGTAAGATGATGGTACCGGCGCGTCGGGACGTTTATAATCAGGACCTACGGAGCAGCTGGATATCACCACTAAAATTACAAGAAGAATGTTAAATATTAATAATTTTTTCATAATTATCCTTTTTAAGTTTCCTCCAACACCGGTTTAGTCAAACGGTCACTTTTCCGCCGCAATATCCTTAAACAAAACAGCCGGAGACGGTCAAGGTATAAATAAACGACAGGAGTCGTATATAGTGTTAGAATCTGACTGACAATTAGCCCACCAACAATAGAAATTCCCAAAGGCCTGCGGAATTCGGAACCTGCTCCGGTGAGTAATATCAAAGGCAAGGCGCCGAAAAGCGCCGCCATCGTCGTCATCATGATCGGCCGGAAACGTATCAGGCAGGCTTCAAATATTGCTTCTTCAGGACTTTTTCCTTCTTTTCGCTCCCTGTCCAGAGCAAAGTCAATCATCAAGATGGCATTTTTCTTTACTATGCCGATCAGCAGAATAACACCGATTAAAGCCATAATGCTAAATTCCGTATTGAAGATCATTAATGCGAGTAATGCCCCCACACCGGCGGATGGCAGTGTGGATATAATCGTGACCGGGTGGATATAACTCTCATAGAGTATGCCCAGCACAATGTATATGGCAATGAGTGCCGCCAGAATTAACCAGGGCTGGCTCTGTAATGATTCCTTAAATGCTTGGGCTGTTCCCTGAAAGCTTCCCCGAATGGAACCGGGAACGCCGATACGATCCATTGTTTTCTGAATTGCCGCTGTTGCCTGAGAAAGCGATACCCCCAGGGGAAGATTAAAAGAAATTGTGGATGCGGCAAATTGTCCCTGATGGTTGACGGCAAGCGGTGTATTGGTCAGGCCATAGTTGGCAAAGGACAAAAGGGGCACTTGCGCTCCTTTCGGAAGTTGAGCATTGGGAGGGATAATAATGTATACATCTTTGAGAGATTCCGGACTCTGCCAATTTGGAGGTGAAACCTCCATGATGACACGGTATTGGTTTAGAGGGTTGTAAATGGTGGATACCTGACGCTGCCCGAAGTAATCATTTAATGTCGTATCAATGAGTGCCGGAGTGATTCCCATACGTGAGGCTGTGTCACGGTCAAAAGTAACGGAAGTCTGCAATCCTCTATCCTGCTCATCGGTATTTACATCCGTCAATTCGGGAATTTCGCTAAGTGCTTCCTTGATGCGTTTTTCCCACAACCGTAATTCGGTCAGATCTTCAGCCTGCAAAGTGTATTGGTAGGCGGCTCCGGCGGACCTGCCGCCAACGCGGATGTCCTGAACCGACTGAAGAAAAAGCATTGCCCCCGCTTCGCGTGCCAGCTTGGGGCGTAGCCTCGCCATGACTTGATCGGCGGAAACCTTGCGCTCACGAATTGGTTTCAGGGAAATGTACATGAAACCAGAATTGCGTCGTCCGCCTCCGGTAAAACCGGATATGCTGTCAACAGCCGGATCGGAACGAATGATGTCCATGATGCCGATAAGCTTGCGTTGCATGGCCTGAAAAGAAATATTTTGGTCAGCTTGGATCGTGCCGACCAGGGCTCCGGAATCCTGCTGAGGAAAGAAACCCTTGGGAATGATGATATAAAGGAAAACATTCAGGCAGATCACAACAAATAATATAGCCATGGTGAGCCGGCCATGCCGCAGGGCCCAACTCAGCGTTCGCCTGTAAAAGCTTAGGACTGACTCAAATATCTGTTCACTTTTTCGATAGAACCAGCCTTTACTTAGTTCTTCTTTCGATCGCAACAGACGAGCGCACATCATCGGTGTTACGGTCAGAGACACAAACAGAGAAACAATGATGGCTGCAGAAAGTGTAACGGCAAACTCGCGGAAAAGTCTGCCCACAACTCCCCCCATCAATAAAATGGGGATAAATACGGCTATGAGTGAGAGGCTCATCGAAAGCACGGTAAAACCTACTTCTTTTGCTCCGATCAAGGCTGCTTTAAAAGGGGTCAGACCTGCCTCAATATGGCGGGAGATATTTTCCAGAACAACAATAGCATCATCAACAACAAAGCCGGTGGCGACGGTAAGCGCCATCAGGGAAAGATTATCCAGCGTGTAACCGGCCAGATACATAACGCCGAAGGTGCCGATCAGTGAAACAGGCACGGCAATACTGGGAATCAATGTCGAATAAATATTGCGTAAAAACAAAAACACAACAAGAATCACCAGCGCGATAGAGATTATTAAGGTGCGTTCGACCTCGGTCAATGATGCGCGGATTGTCGGGGTACGATCCGTACCAATCTGTAAGTTGATTGCCGCAGGTATTGATGCTTGCAACTGCGGTAAAATTTCCTTGATGCTATCGACCGTTTCGATGACATTGGCGCCGGGCTGCTTGGATATGATCAACAAAACGGAAGGTTTGCCATTGTACAAACCGGCATTTCGTAAATCCTGTACCGAATCGACCACCTCGCCTAAATCCGCAAGACGCACTGCTGCGCCATTGCGATAAGACACAATCAGCGGAATATAATCGGACGCTTTTTTGGCCTGGTCATTGGCATATATCTGCCAGTGTTTATCACCTGCTTCCACGGAACCTTTGGGCCGGTTGGCATTGGAAACGGCAATGTATAGGCGCACCTGCTCCGGACTTATCCCATAACTGTTGAGCAAGGCCGGATTCAACTCCACTCGTACGGCCGGGAGCGAACTGCCGCCGACATTCACCTGGCCGACACCTTTTATCTGAGAAAGTTTTTGCGCAAGAATAGTAGAAGCTGCATCGTAAAGCTGGCCTCTGGTCATTGTATCCGAGGTAAGAACCAAAATAATGATGGGGGCGTCCGCAGGATTTACTTTACGATATGTAGGGTTACTGGGTAATCCCGAAGGCAGAAGGCTGCGCGCTGCATTGATGGCCGCCTGCACGTCACGCGCCGCTCCATCGATATCCCGGTCGAGATCAAATTGTAGCGTGATCCGAGTTGAACCCAGCGAGCTTGTCGAGGTCATTTCCGTGACGCCGGCAATGCGCCCAAGAGAGCGCTCCAGAGGCGTGGCCACAGTGGCGGCCATTGTTTCCGGGCTGGCTCCGGGAAGCGATGCAGAAACGGATATGGTTGGAAAGTCAACCTGCGGCAGTGACGCTACCGGCAACAGACTAAACGCGACGAGGCCGGCCAGAGCAATACCCAGCGTTATCAGGGTCGTCGCTACAGGACGATGAATGAAAGGAGTGGAGATGCTCATGCTATCGTCCCATTGCCTTGATCAGCCATTACTGGATGACGGCCTATTTTGGCCCTGACTCGACGGCTCAGGTTGTCAAAGGCCAGATAAATGACCGGAGTTGTGAAAAGTGTCAGTATCTGACTCAAAATAAGCCCTCCTACCATAGTAATGCCTAGGGGATGGCGCAACTCCGATCCGACTCCGGTACCGATCATGAGTGGCAGAGCACCCAGCAGAGCGGCCATTGTCGTCATCATGATCGGCCGGAAGCGCAGCAAGCATGCCTGATATATGGCTTCACGAGGCGGCTTGCCTTCTTTGCGCTCAGCATCAAGAGCAAAGTCAATCATCATAATGGCATTCTTCTTCACGATGCCTATGAGCAGGATGATACCTATGATTCCTATGATTCCCAGGTCGGTTCCGGAAATCATGAGCGCCAGCAAAGCACCGACTCCGGCGGAAGGCAGAGTGGATAGAATCGTCATCGGATGGATATAACTTTCATAGAGAATGCCCAGTACGATATACACAGTTATGATAGCAGCCAGGATCAAAAACAGTGTGCCGGTAAGCGAAGCCCTAAAAGCTAGCGCCGATCCCTGGAAACCGGTCTTGACACTGAGCGGCATGCCTATTTCACGCTCGGCCTTCTCGATAGCCGAGACGGCATTTCCCAGTGATTCGCCTGGCACCAGATTAAAAGAAATTGTGGCACAGGGAAATTGTCCCTGATGATTGACGACAAGCGGTGTGGGTTTTTCCGATATCCGCGCGATTGCCCCCAGAGGAACCTGTGTTCCTGACTGTGAAGTTATGTACAAATCATTCAGGGCTGCCGGACCTTTTTTATAATCAGGCTTTACCTCTAGAACCACGCGGTATTGGTTTGATTGGGTGAATATCGTAGAAACAAGGCGCTGGCCGAATGCATCATAAAGGATATTATCAATAGCAGCAGTCGTAATGCCGAGCCGGCCGGCGGCACTTCGGTCTATGTCCACATAAGCTTGTAATCCCTGATCTTGTAAATCACTGGCTACGTCAGTAAGATATGGCGAGTGGGAAATTTGATCAACAAGGCGGCCAGTCCAAAGACTAAGTTCGTCAGGATCGGCGGACTCCAGTGTGAATTGATACTGTGTGCGGCTTACCCTGTCTTCAATTGTCAGGTCCTGTACAGGCTGCATGTAAAGGGATATACCTTTACCTTCCGCTGCGGCAAGCCGTGCCTGTAAACGACGGATTACACCAGAGGCATCAAGGTCGCGTTTATTCTTCGGGATCAAATTGATCATCATCCGTCCGCTGTTTAATGTTACATTTGTACCGTCCACACCAATGAAGGAGGACAGGCTCTCCACCGCCGGATCCTGCAAAATCAATTTAGCCAACGACTGCTGACGTTCGGCCATGGCGGAAAATGAAATTGATTGCGGAGCTTCCGATATGCCGATGATCATGCCCGTATCCTGTACGGGGAAGAAACCTTTGGGCACGATGATATATAAAAGAATTGTCAGCACCAGCGTGGCAATGGCTACCGTGAGCGTGGCCTTCTGATGATCAAGAACCCATGTGAGCATCTTACCGTAACGAGCAATTGTCCTGTCAAAAAATAAGCCGCTTTGGCGATAAAAACGTCCTTGCTTTTCTTCCGGCACATGCTTCAACAGTTTGGCGCACATCATTGGTGTAAGCGTCAGCGAAATAACGGCCGAAATCAATATGGCAACAGCCAGGGTGATCGCAAATTCCCTAAAAAGCCGGCCCACAACATCTCCCATGAAAAGAAGAGGAATCAGAACGGCTATCAGGGAAAAAGTAAGCGAAATAATTGTAAAGGCAATCTGCGCCGAACCCTTGAGGGCGGCATCCATCGGGGACATGCCCTGTTCGATATAACGGGCTATGTTTTCTATGACAACAATGGCGTCATCCACGACAAAACCGGTCGAGATCGTCAAGGCCATCAAAGTCAGATTGTTGATGCTGAAACCGAAAAGGTACATGAGTCCGAATGTTCCGACAAGCGATAGCGGCACGGCGATACTCGGAATAATTGTAGCGGATAGATTGCGTAGAAAAAGGAAAATTACCATAACGACGAGAGCAACGGCCAGGATCATTTCAAACTGGACGTCGTTTACTGATTCCCGGATGGTTGTGGTGCGGTCGGTCAGCAGAATAACGTCAACTGAACCGGGCAGCGATGACCGCAATTGCGGAATTATTTTCTTGATGCGGTTGACAACTTCGATGACATTGGCGCCCGGCTGACGCTGAATATTCACTATTACGGCCGGCGTTTGATCGCGCCAGGCCGCCAGGTTTACATTCTCAGCACCATCAACGACATCAGCCACATCGGTAAGGCGCACTGGCGCACCATTGCGGTAAGTAACAATAACTTTTTCATATTCCGCAACTAACTTGATCTGATCGTTAGCGTCGATTGTAGAGGCGCGCTCCGGGCCGTCAAAGCTGCCTTTGGCCTGGTTGACATTGGCATTGCCGATTGTCGTGCGTAAATCCTCCAGCGTGAGTTTATAGGCTGCCAGTGCTTTGGGATTGGCCTGAATGCGTACTGCCGGTCTTTGTCCGCCGCTGATACTGACCAGTCCGACACCCGGCAATTGTGATATTTTCTGGGCGACACGAGTGTCGATGAGATCCTGAACTCTCGGTAACGGTAATGTTTTGGATGTTATCGCCAGGGTCATAATGGGTGCATCAGCCGGGTTGACTTTGCTGTAGATCGGCGGCATTGGCAGGTCTGTGGGAAGAAAGTTAGAGCCGGCATTGATCGCGGCTTGCACTTCCTGCTCCGCAACATCAAGGTTTAGACTGAGACTGAATTGCAGAGTGATTACCGATGCTCCGCCTGAGCTTGTCGAAGACATCTGGTTCAGCCCCGGCATCTGGCCGAATTGGCGCTCCAGCGGTGCAGTAATAGAGGAAGTAACAACGTCCGGACTTGCCCCGGGGTAAAGTGTTACAACCTGAATAGTCGGGTAATCAACCTGTGGCAGCGCAGAAATGGGGAGCACTCGATAAGCGATGATGCCCGCGAGCAGAATCGCTGCCATGAACAATGATGTCGCCACGGGACGCAAGATGAAAGGACGTGAAGGGTTCATACATTTGCCTATCTTAATCTGAGACAGTAATTATTTGAACGAGAGTCAAAGCCGACACAGCTTACTTTGGTGCTGAAGACTGCCGTTTCTTTTGTCCGGGAGCGGTGTTTGTTTTTTCTCTCCGAACTGATGCTCCTTGACTGTCCGGCGTTATAATCTCTACTTTGGTACCTTCGCGTAGTTTATCGCCTCCGACGGTCACCACCGATTCTCCAGGTACCAGGCCTTCCATTACGACAACATTATTGCCTTCAGCAGGGCCCAGCTTCAATATCTTCACAGTCACACTTTTGTCATCTTTGACCGCATAAGCAAAAGTGCCAATACTGCCTCGCTGCACTGCATCAGTGGACATTACAGTTGCATTCCGGAGAGTATCAATTTTCAGCCGGACATTAACAAACTGGTTAGGAAAGAGTTTGTTATCCTTATTGTCAAATATCGCCTTCAGTTTGACTGTTCCTGTTGTAGTATCGATCTGATTGTCAACTGCGAGTAGTTTGCCGTTGGCGAGCAATACCTTGCCTTCCTGATCATAGGCCTGGACAGGTAAAGTCGTCCTGGCATTCCAGCGTTTCATCAAAATCGTCAAATTGTCTTGAGGCAGTGAAAATACGACCGTTATCGGTTGTAGCTGTGTAATCACCACTATGCCGTTGGTATCGTTAACCTGAACCATATTGCCGGGATCAACTTGCCGCAAACCGACACGTCCTGTAATCGGGGCGATAACGCGGGCATAAGTAAGCTGGAGCTTCGCATTGGCGATTTGACCCTTGTCTGTCTCAATTATGCCGCGGTATTGCTTCACCAATGATTCCTGCGTCGTAACCTGTTGCGCGGCAATGGAATCCTGGGCAAGCAACTTCTTGTAAAGTGCAAGATCAGTCTCGGCGTTTTTCAGAAATGCTTCGTCACGGGCAAGCTGCCCTTCGGCCTGCATAAGTTGAACCTGGAAAGGGCGTGGATCAATTTCTGCAATCAAGTTACCTTTATTAACATGCTGTCCTTCTTTAAAGTGCACACTTATTAGCTGGCCACTGACCTGAGATTTGATGGTAACGGTATTTGTGGGAATGACAGTGCCCAACCCTTTCAGATATACATCAAAATCGGCCTTATTGGTCATTAAGGCCGTTACAGGCTGGGGAGGCTGATTACCGGATTTTTTACCTGCGCCAAGCTTCATCATATATTGCGTGATGAATATTATGCCCACAATGATAATGACAAGGGTTACAATAATTATTACCCAGTGGCGGCGGATAAAGTGAGAGGATCTTTGCATCCTGGTTAAATGGGGACCAGTGGGTGTTTCAACTTTTGATGTTTGATTCATGCCAAATTTCACCTATTCCTTTTTTGATAATTTCAATGCATTGATGCACATTGAGTTTTGTATCTTTGGTAATTACATCCGCTGCCGGAATATTTTGACTGGATAATAAAATTAAGATGATGCTGAATTAATATTTTCTTTGACATTCTCTCACCTGACCATGATTTATGAGCTAATAGTTAAGCAATCCTTTTAGAGAAAAATTTATTATATGTTTGGCTATTTCTTTTATGTCTTCTTCAGTATATCCTTGTTTATGCCGCAACCGGAAAATAATAGGCCGGGCATTACGGAAGTAGAGACATTGGCCGATAATACTCATAGCACAAAGTTCGACTATTTTGTCAGGAGATTTATTGCCCACAATTTCTCTGACAATGGAGCATAATTTAATGAACGTCGGCCTGATGAAGTCTTCCACTAAAACATCCAGCGCCCCTGTTGATTCAGTAAATTCGCGGGCAAGAAGTTTGCCAAATAATGCCGTTTTCCCTTCTTCCAGAAAACGATAGATGAAAGTATGAATAAAATTGCCGAGCTTTTCTTCAGGGCTATCAGTTTCAGTGATGCCAAAAGTTAGGGGATATTTTTGTATAGCAAGTTCACGGTAATATTTTAAAACAGCAAGATATAATCTTTCTTTGTCGCCAAAATAATAGTTTATTGCCGCTAAATTTACCCCGGAGCACTTGCATATTTCTCTTACGGTGGTTTTGCGAAAGCCTTGTTCAGCAAATATTTCCCCGGCCGCTTCGAGTATTGATTCTACTTTTGGTTTTACTTTTTTCTCAGCAATCATATTAATTGAAACAATCACTTTAAACAAAAATTTAAAACAGGTGTATCAAATATTGGCCGTTTGTCAAGAAGTTTTTCATATAAGATTACAACCTGACAAGAAACAATTATGATTAATAGAATAATTTGTAATAATTAGTAGAAATTTATAACAATATTTCTTGAAATTCTTATCAAAATGGGTTATTTAAACTAGGCCGTTTTAAGGAGGTATTATGTCTAATGAATTAATGAGTACTAAGGAAGTTGCTGAATATCTTGATATCCATGAAAAACAGGTTTACGCACTGATTAAAACTGGACGAATTCCTTGTACAAGGGTTACCGGTAAGTGGATATTCCCCAAAAAGTTCATAGATGAATGGATTGACACTAATGCCAAAACAGGTTTGAAGCAGGCACGAAATAAAAGTGGTCAAATTAGCGGCTCTATTCTTGCTTCCGGCAGTAACGATCCTGTTTTGGACATGCTATTGACGGCGACTAAAAAATCTCATCCCGATTTTTATATTTTTTCAGCCAATACCGGAAGCATCAATGGTCTAAAGGCGCTAAATTCGGGATTGACCGATATTGCCTTATCCCATCTTTTTGATCCCGAAAGCGGTCAATATAATATCCCTTATTTGCCCAAACATTTGCCCGATATTAATCCTGTCGTCGTCAATCTCTTTCATCGTGAATTGGGTTTTCTTTTTCAACCAACTAGTAAAAATGCTATTGAGGGCTTTGGTAGTCTCGCCAATAAAAATATCCGTTTTATTAATCGTCAGCAAGGTTCGGGAACAAGATTGCTTTTGGATTATCATTTACAGAAACTGGGAATTGTTCCCGAAGAAATCGATGGGTACGAAAAAGAAGTTTATACTCATTTTGAGGTAGGCCTTTCTATTCTCTCCGGTGAAGCGGATGTGGGAATAGCATCTGCCGCCGTAGCAAAGCTTTTAGGCCTTACCTTTAAGCCCATCACCTCCGAATGTTTTGACATGATCCTTGATCAAACTACTTATTTCCAATCAGGCATTCAATCATTCATCGAAACACTCAAATCGGATACATTTAAAGGTCGTGTTGAAAAAATCGGCGGTTATGACTTCCGGGATTCGGGAAAGATACTTTACTCTCAGCAATAATCCAGCCTCCGTGATAAAATCAAAATGAAGAAAGGAATTATAAAGATGAATAGATGTATTGGTAAATTTCTGGTTTTACTTTTTTTAATTTGTCCAGCGATTGCATTAGCCACCAGCGGCGATAAATTTATTTTCTTATCCAGCACAATCGGTCCGATTGACTCGGGAATAGTCAGCGTTCTGGAAGATCAATTTGAAAAAGAAACAGGGATTAGGGTGCGTCATGTCGGGGCGGGAACCGGAGCAGCTTTAGACATTGCTAGAAAAGGAAATATCGATCTGGTAATGGTGCACGCGAAAGTCCTGGAAGAAAAATTTATTACTGAAGGTTTCGGCACTCAGAGAATTCCTCTTATGTATAACGATTTTGTTATTGTCGGTCCGTCTGGAGATCCAGCAGAAATTAAAGGAATGAAATTAGCTACGGAGGCTCTAAAAAAGATTTCAGAAAAAGAAGTCATGTTTGTCAGCCGAGGCGATAAATCGGGTACTCATGTGGCCGAAATGGAATTGTGGGAAAAAGCTAAAATAAAGCCTGCTGGTAGCTGGTATGCTGTTTACGAAAAGGGCGCCGAAGGCAATGTTCCCACGCTCAGATACACAAATCAGAAAGAAGCTTACACGGTGATTGACCGGGCGACTTATCTTTCCATCAAAGATCAAATCAAACTATACATTCTGGTCGAAGGCGACGAAGCGCTATTGAACTATATTTCGCTGATACCGGTCAATCCGGAAAAATTTTCCAGGGTCAATGCCAAAGATACTATGAAGTTTGTAAAATGGCTGACCTCGCCCCAAAAAGGCCAGCTGATCATCCGCGATTTCGGCAAGAATAAATATGGGGCACCGCTTTTCTTCCCTAATTCAATTGAATGGCAGAAAATACAACAGAAAAAAAGATCAAATAAATAAAACAACAATAAACAAATAGGAGAATAAAGATGAAAAGATTGAAGACCATTAAATTAATTATTCTTGTAATGGGGATAATTTTAGCAGCGAGTGTCGTTAATGTTCAAGCTGCGGCAAAACAAAAAAATATCATTTTGGCAACAACAACCAGTACACAGGATGCCGGACTTCTCGATGTTTTGATACCGATATTTGAAAAAAAAACAGGTTATTTTGTAAAAACGATTGCCGTTGGTTCAGGACAGGCCATGGCCATGGGGCAAAAAGGGGAAGCTGATGTTCTGCTTGTTCATTCACCAGATGCGGAAAAGAAGTTTATTGCTGAAGGTTATGGAATCAATAGGCGTCTGGTTATGCACAACGATTTTATCATTGTCGGCCCTGGCGCCGATCAGGCGAAAATAAAGAGCACAAAATCTGCGGCCGAAGCTTTCAAAATGATTGAAGATGCAAACGCTTTATTTATCTCCCGGGGAGATAATTCGGGCACTCACTCTCAGGAAAAAAGATTATGGAAGGCTGCCGGAGTAAATCCTGAAGGGCAGAAATGGTATCAGCAAACCGGGTTGGGCATGGGACAGACTCTTAATGTGGCTGCCGAGAAAAAAGGCTATACTCTTGCCGATCGCGGAACATATTTGGCCATGAAAAAAAATCTGGGCTTGGACATTTTAGTTGAGGGAGATGCTGCGCTGCTCAATATCTATCATGTAATCGAAGTTAATGCCGACAAATGGCCGAAAGCCAATGCCCAGGGCGCGAGAGCGTTTGCCGATTTTATGGTTTCCGCAAAAACGCAGGCTATTATTAAAAAATTTGGCATCGATAAATACGGATCGCCTTTGTTTTTCCCTGATGCAGGAAAAAAGGTGGAAGAACTGGGAAAATAAATCAAGATATGGGGGCTTTGAAAAATGGTTTCATTTTTTCTAAGGCTTAGGCGTTGTTGTTGTTTTTATAGGATTTAAAAAGTGGAATTAATTCTTGAAGGCATAAAAAAAGCTTTTGAATTAATCGTCAGTCTTGATCCAGAAGTAATGGGAATAACCTTACTCTCGCTGCAAGTATCGGGATTGGCAACGTTCATCAGTCTGGTCATTGGTGTATCGGCGGGTACCGCGGTTGCGCTGGCTAATTTTCGAGGCAAAAAGTTTATCATCAGCCTGATTAATACAGGGATGGGTCTGCCGCCGGTTGTGGTCGGCCTTTTTGTCACTATTATGATTTGGCGCAACGGGCCTTTCGGGTTTTTAGAAATCCTTTATACGCCTTCAGCCATAATTATTGCCCAGTCTATTATCGCCACACCTATTATTATGGGTATATCCCTTGCCGCTATTCAGCAGCTGCCGGAGAATCTTCGTTTACAGATTTTATCGCTTGGAGCGACCAGATTACAAATGGTGTGGGTATTGATTAAAGAAGCGCGTTTGCCGCTTCTGGCCGCCGTAATGGCCGGTTTTGGAGGAGTGATTTCCGAAGTAGGTGCTTCGATTATGGTCGGCGGTAATATCAAAGGATACTCGCGCGTGCTGACGACGGCAACTGTTATGGAAACAGGCAAAGGTAATTTTGATGTGGCGATAGCTCTGGGCATCATACTACTACTACTCGCTTTTATGGTTAACCTTATTCTCACACAGATACAGCAAAGGCAACGCCCGCGATGAAAGCCGAAAACATAATAAAAATAGAAAATCTTCTTGTTCAGCGCGGTGGCGTAACTGTATTGAATATTAGCGAACTTACTGTTGAACGGGGGAAAATATTTGCCTTGATCGGACCCAACGGCGCCGGGAAGTCAAGCCTCCTTTTAACGATGGCCGGTTTGTTGAGGCCTTGGCAAGGGCAGCTCTATTTTCAAGATATGCTGATCAATTCCCATGTCGATCGCATGATGTTGCGCCGCAGCGCAGCCGTTGTTTTTCAAGAGCCTTTACTTTTAAACCGTTCGGTTTACGAGAATATCGCTCTTGGTTTAAAGTTTCGAAAAGCCAGCAACGATGAAATCAAAAAACGTGTTCAGGAATCATTGGATTATTTTGGAATCGCTCAACTGGAAAAAAGATCGGCGAAATCGCTTTCCGGAGGCGAAGCCAGAAGGGCATCACTGGCGCGCGCTTTTGCCCTTAAACCCCAACTGATTTTGCTGGATGAACCCTTCAACTCTCTTGATCCGCCAACACGGGAAGCGATAATTGACGATTTGCAGCGGATTTTAAAGGAAACAAAAATAACTGCTGTGATGGCGTTGCACGACCGTGAAGAAACACTGCGTCTGGCGCAAGATGTTGCTTTTATGGACAGCGGTAAAATTGTGCAATCAGGAACAACAACGGAAATATTTAATCAGCCGGCCGATGAATTTATAGCTAACTTCGTTGGAACAGAATCTGTATTGGAAGGTATTGTCGAAAGCAATGCCAATGGGCACATGGTAATTTCTATCAATGGCAAAGTCATTGAAGCCGTAGGCGACTACGCTGTTGGACAAAGAGTGTACTGTTGTTTACGTCCGGAAAATGTCACGGTATCCAAAGATACACAGGGCAAAATAAGCGCGCGTAATGTCTTTGAGGCAAAAGTTCAGAAGATTATCCGGCAGGGCTTTTTTTATAAACTCATTTTGGATTGCGGATTTCCATTGACTGCATATATTACACAGTCTTCCTGCGAAGATTTACAATTGGAAGAGGGAACTTCTGTAATCACTTCTTTCAAGGCTACTGCCGTTCACGTTATGCGGCGGGAAAAGTAATTATTTCTCTTTTACTCGTTCTAGCTCTTTGTTTGTTTTGTTATCTTTTTCTGAATCGTTTAAACATTAATAACCCGCCTGGATATTTCAGAGTACATAATTAATCGAGATGCAACTGGAAAAAGGTTGGAAAATTTGTTAAATTGAATTGTATAAATACACTGGCAATGTTTGAGCTGGTGCGTTAAGTTACACACGTCGAAAAATGAGTGTTTTGTTCGTGAAACTCCAATTTCCTTAACACAGTGTAGGGAAATTGGTAAGTTGAACAATCCCGCTAAGCGGAGGGTATGGTACACCCGCAGCGTGCTGCGGAATCAGGGTTCATACCCGTGATTAATATTTAGGAAAGGAGAATGGACAAAATGATCGGAGAAAAAATTAGAGGAGCAATGAATGATCAGATTAAGCATGAACTCGAATCTTTTTATATCTATTTATCGATGGTTGCCTATTTTCACGAAGAGGGTCTTGATGGTATGGCGCACTGGATGCGCTGTCAGGCGCATGAGGAGATGATTCATGCGATGAAGTTCTATGACCATATTATTGACAGGGGCGGCATCGTCGCGCTTCAGGATTTAAAACAATTGAAAACAAAATGGAAAACACCTCTGGAAGCATGGCAGGATGCCTACGAGCATGAAAAGTTCATTACCGGTAAAATCAATAATCTTACTAAAATTTCCCGAGAAGAAAACGACTATACGTCCGAACCTATTCTTTCCTGGTTTTTAAATGAGCAGATAGAAGAAGAAAAAAATACCGAAAAGGTTGCCCGCGAATTGGCACTGGTAGAAAGGTCTAAAGAAGGTATTTTAATGCTTGATAGAGAGTTGGGAGCACGGGTATTTCCGGCGGGATCACCGCTTGACCCGGCGGCTTATAATGTAGTCGCATAAAAATTTCGAATGCCGAGGGGCTGATTATTAATAATTACAAACAATATCTGGAAAAAATAAAAACCGGTCAAAAAGGAGCGAATCCTTTTCTGGATTTTTTGGGGATAACTTTAGATGATTTGAAAGATGGTTATGCCCGGTTTCGGATGCCGGTGCGCCCGGAATATTTGCAAGGAGCAAAAACCATGCAGGGCGGGCTGATTGTCGCACTGGGAGATGAGGCCATCGCGCATGCGATGATGACGTTATTAAAACCAAATGAAGGTCTTACCACGGTAGAACTAAAAAGCAATTTTTTAGCCGGTGTTTCCGAAGGAGAGCTTATTGCGGACGCGACCGTTTTCAAGAAAGGCCAAAGCCTTATGATCGGCGATTGTCTGGTGACGGATGATAAAGGTAAAAACATTTGCCGCGTGTCGGCCACGTTTCTGCTTTTGAAGAAATGAGTATTGACATCTAACAGCAAATCGTGTTTCATAACCTTTAATCTTCGCAAGAGTTCATATTCAGTTTTGTTCGGCATTGCCTTGAGGGAATTGGGTATGATTCAATCTAAAACTAATCAATCAGCATCTTTTGAAAACAAAACAGCAAAGACGACCGCTGAGAAACATGTTCATAGGTCTTATGCCGCAAAATTGAGGCGTTTGGATTATTATAGTGAAACTCCAATTCCGAGAGTGAAGTGAATAACCTAAAGGTCACACGTCGGAATTGGTAAGCTGAACTATCCCACAAAGCGGAGGGTAATGAGACTCAAACTTCGAAAGCGAAGCGAATAGAAGTTTGTTAGCCGAATTATCCCGCAAAGCAGGGGTCGAAGACCCGTGGGTCAAGGATACATATAAACATTGTTATACGCTAAATGTAAATGGCAATTAATGAATAAAGTCCTACACATAACAAGCATTTTTTTATTACTAATTCAAGATTAGCATAATGAATAGTTATGAATTTTTCTCTCTTATTTTTGCTTTTATGACATTTATTTTTGCATTTATAGCAATTACACAAGGGAGAAAAAATTTTAAATTACAAAGTGAAATTGCACAGTTGCAGGGTGTTTATAACAACCCACAATTGGATATACAGATTTTTAACAAATCATTAGTTAAAGAATGTTTTATCGCTTTCCCATTTAAAAAAAACGGGATATTCGTTGTTCCATTAAAAATATCTCTTACCAATAAAGGTAAATCTAGAGCTAATAATATTGAATTATACTTTAGCGCGTCAAATGAAATATTGCCACCTGATATTATGGTTTTTGAAATTAAAGTCAATACATTCAGTAAAACTGATTCCCAAAAAATAAAAATAACGGAAAACAAAACAACTTATGGTGTGAAAATGGAATATTTGGATCAAGATTGCCACGGTGATGTCATATTACATATTCCGTTGAGAGATTCTACAGTTAATATTAAACATCGTGCAGATTTTAAAACAAAGGATAATCGTTCTATTAATGTCGGGTTTCGTTTTTCTTTTTCTTATATCTTAAAAATTTGGGTGCATTCTGAAAATCATTCTCCATTATACAAAGAACTCGCAATATCTGCCATTGATACATCTGAAATTTCAATTAGAGACTTTTTTGTTAATCAATGTATCGAAAGCGAGAAACATCATAAATCAAGACTAAAGGATTTGAATAATATTCAAAAAATGGAATATTATTTAAATCCTAATCATGAATTAAAACCAACAATAAATAATATATGTTATATCACATCTGATGATTTTCAAGAAAGCCAAACTGATAAAAAAGTATTTCATCCAAATAAGATAGAAATTGGTTTTGGTGTTATATCATCAGACGGTTTTGCACTAATCGGTCCTTTAAATATGAGTGGTTATCCCAAAAATAATTTTAAATAATGCATATAACCAGTTTTCCAAGCCGACTGCTTTAAACTGTTCGGCATTAGGGTGTTTATAAGTTGCGTTGTAAAAGTTAGTTGCTTATTGAATGTAGTTGAGTAAACGGAGTTATTAATAAATTAGTGGCTTTGTTTTTCAAAGCTGCTTTCCTTTTTAGGCGGCGGCTTAAAAACATCGCCGTTGGCATAATATAAGGAGGAAAAATGGCAACTGATAATCATAGAGTTGAATCTTTGATAAAAGAGTACCAAGCCACACAAGATATGGTTAGGCACTATGATGACATCAGCATGCGTTTTGGTGCTGCAAGTAGTGTCGGCATCTATATTTTAATTGGTCTTGCCTTCGGTCTACTAAGTAAAGACAAGCTCATCTTCATTTACCTCTTTCCATTCGTCATCGTGTTCGTCGCCATGTCTCATTTAATTACACATATGATGTTCAAAAGGCATCGCAGTATTGCACAGATCAAAATTAGCAGAATACTTGAAATAGAAAAAGAGCTACACTGGCAGCAATTCTCTCTCGTTGATAAAGCAATAAAGGCAGGGAAGATTGAATCAGCTCCTGTGAGAAAAATGCTAAGTGTGTATCAGTGGGGACTCCCACTTGTTCTTCTCTGTGCATACTTTGTGATCATTATTTTTATGAAATGAATTTGAAAAATAATTGCCAACAGGGCAATCCAGCCGATCGCAGCCCGTTGGGCTGCTCCGGCTCAGCTTTACGTTAGGAGAATATAAAATGACATTAAACCCGATAACAGCATTATCTGAACAATTACAGAAACTCATTAATGAACATGGATCAGCAGCCATACTTCGAGACCATCTTGCGCTGTTTAAGGATCAACTTGTCATATCTGAGAAGAAGTTTGCGGTGCTTGAAACTGAGAATGTCGGACTTAAAAGCAAGATAAAAACTCTTGAATCTCAACTTCAGAATGCCACAAAAGAAATAGAGAGACAAAAGCAAGTCATAAAAGCCCTTCAGGGATCGCAGAGCACAAAAAAATACAACGAAATCACCGAAAAGGTAATAAATTTGTTCTTTAATGCAGGCAGAGAGCTTCCTGTTAATTATATCGCAACATCTCTTGCTATAGATATTAATACTGCTCTTTATCATTTTGATATCCTCCTTAAAGACAAATTGATAACACAAACTATGGCTGGTTCTGAGTCTTCTTGGACAGGAACCAGTGACCCCGATATGTTTGATCTTACGCCTGCAGGGAGAAAATATGTTGTTGAACATAAAACCTCCTAACCAGCCGTTAGAGCCGACAAGCGGCTCAATTTTTCGTTAGGTATCATTTAAATGTCAATTCCCCTTTCCCAAAATAAAGCAGTTGTCGATGCGCTCTTTCGAGTGAAGCGAGGGCTTTCAGCATATGTCAGCTATTTGGCCGCATGTGAAATGAACGCAGCTTTTAGTGAATATGTTTTGTACGAGCCAATACTTCGCATCCTGATGGCTTGTGGTTTTAACGTACAGTGTGAATATGAGTGTCCCGGTATTCAACAACCAACAAAAGGCGATAAGAAGCGTCTTGATTTTTACGTAGTGGGACACTCTCTTGAATTCGCCATTGAAGTTAAATGGGCAAAATCTCCTAATCCATGCTCTCAGAGTGACATAGATAAACTTCAATCTTTTCTTACTGCAAAACCTAAAGGAGCTGCGTTACTGTGTGTATTTGGGCGCAAGTCTTTTATTAAGGCATTAAAAATTGACTTTGGCCTATTTAAAGAACGCGGGCGTGCAGTTTACGCAGATCTCCGAAAAACAAAGTACGGTTGCAGAATCTTTGCGCTACGAAAAAAAGATGCCTAACCTATCCGTCAACGCGGATACCTCGCGTAAGGGAGATAAAAATGTCTTCAGAAAATAATGTTTTTGGAATTGTTTCTCTTGTGATTAGTGGATTTGCATTATGCATATCTGGAATAAGCATGATTATAAACATTAAGAAATTTAGATTAGAAAAAAGCAAGCTACATGCAGAAATCACCAGATATTGGATGACAGGAGAAACCGCAGCATATCCTTCAATGGAGAATGATAATTCAAAATATGTAATTCACGTATCGATTGAGAATTCTGGATATAAAGAAGAATTAATAAAAAGAATAGTTTTCTACTATGAGAAATCTCAAAAGAGTTTTGAAATAACAAGAATGGTCAAAGCAAAAAGTCGAGAAGATTTTAGTTTTGACTTTACTCGAATGGAAATAATGAAACTGGTGAAAATAGTAGTTATTCCTACAGAAGATCGACAAATGGTAATTAATAGAAAAGAACTAAGGAAATGGCAAAACGTAATTGTGCAACATATTGACATGTTACAAAAGGAATGGAAAGATGGTCGAAAGATTGAAAAAAGCATCTAACAAAAGCAATGCAGCCGATCGCTACGCTCCGGCTGAGCTTTTCGTTAGACCAGTAACTATTGTGAAAAAATCAATAAACTATTAATTCTCAAAGCATCCACATCCTTATTGACTCTCAGTCGCAAATTTGCTAAGAAAAACGTCACATTACTTTTTTCAAAAAATTCTGTTGCGGGATATTATAAATGATTGATCTGCATACACATTCTATTTTCAGTGACGGCGACTTAATTCCCACGGAGTTGGCCCAGCGCGCCTTTGCGGCCGGGTATAAAGCTATAGCCATTACCGATCATGCCGATCATTCCAATATTGATTTCATTCTTCCAAGAATTATCAAGGTTTGCTTAAAGATAACGGAAAAAGGGAATATTACCGTTCTCCCCGGAATTGAACTTACGCATATCCATCCCAAAGATATAGCCGCGCTTGCTGATGAGGCGAGAATTTTGGGAGCAAAGATAGTCATTGTGCATGGTGAGACTTTGGCTGAACCTGTTCCTCCCGGAACAAATCTGGCGGCGCTTAATTCCTCTATAGATATTTTAGCGCACCCCGGACTTTTGACCGAAAAAGAAACAAAGTTAGCCGCAGAAAGAGGAATTTACCTGGAGATTACCACTCGGAAGAATCACAACTTGAGCAATGGGTATGTCGCTTCGATAGCCAGAAAATTTAAGGCGCAGCTTGTTCTCGATAACGATGCCCATACCGCCAGTGATTTTGTCGGCTCTAAATTGGCAACGAATATCGCCCGCGGCGCGGGATTATCCGATAATGAAATTGCAGTAATGTTTGAAAATTCGAAAAGGCTCGTAAAGAGGGCATGTGTGTGAACAAACGTCAAGATTCCCGGCCGCTCAAAATTTGTCTTCTCACTTATCGGGGCAATCCTACTTGCGGTGGGCAGGGCGTTTACATTAAACACTTAAGCAAAGCGCTTGCTGATTTCGGCCATAAGGTTGATGTCATATCGGGGCCGCCTTACCCGCAACTCGATTCTAAAGTTTGTCTGCACAAACTCCCCAGCCTTGATCTTTACAATCCCGAACATTCCTTTCACGTCCAAAGAGTGCGCGACCTTATATATCCGTTAAATATGTATGAATTTCTAAATATGTGTACCGGCAGTTTTCCGGAACCATTCACGTTCGGCGAAAGAGCCTATCGCTATTTGCTGAAAAATAAAATGAGCTTTGACGTTGTTCATGATAATCAGTGCCTGGCTTACGGCATCGAAAAAATAGCGCGCGAACTGTTTCCGACAATAGCGACAATTCATCACCCGATAACCGTAGATCGCCGTGAAGAATTTAAGGCGGCAAGATCAGTATACCAAAAATTTAAGATTTCACGCTGGTACACTTTTATAAAAATGCAAGTGAAAGTGGCGCGAAGTTTGTCGTATATCGTCACGGTATCGGAATTTACCAAAAAAGACATCGCTCAGGAATTTTCCATTGATGAAAATAAATTTCGTGTTGTCCATAACGGAATTAACAACGAATATTTTTATCCTGCTCAAAATGGAACAAGGCCGGATAATTCCATTATCGTTACAAACAGCGCGGATATGCCGCTAAAAGGTTTGAATTATCTGTTGAAAGCGGTCGCGGAAATACGAAAAAAACAATCCGTAAAATTAACGGTTATCGGCGAGCCAAAAAAAAACGGCATAATCAAAAAGCTGGTGGCCAAGCTGAAAATCGGCGACATCGTCAATTTTACCGGACGCATTGCCAACGAAGATTTTGCGGGTTATTACGCCAAAGCAACAATTGCTGTCGTACCTTCGTTATATGAAGGTTTTGGCATACCCGCCGTGGAGGCAATGGCCTGCGGCGTTCCGTTAATTACAACAAGCGGAGGCGCTTTGCCGGAAGTTGTGGGCGATGCGGGTATGATCGTTCCGCCGGCCGATGCATCGGCACTGGCCGGAGCAATAACTTATTTATTTAATAATACTGACGCAAGAAAGAAGTACGCTAAAGCCGGGCTGGAACGTGTCAATTCCGTGTTTAGCTGGCCGAAAGCCGCCCAGGAGGTTGTGGATATTTATCGGGAGGCAATTGATGGTCACCGTAGATTTTCATGAACTGAAATTAAAACCGGGGAGTCTTGTTCTGGATGCCGGTTGCGGCAGTGGAAGGCATTTGCGCGGATTGGCGGGGATTCCGGACGTGAAATATTTCGGTATCGATAAAAAACAGGAAGATTTGGATAAGGCGGCCGCGTCACTGAAGGAAATACCAGATGCCATACCGGATAATTATTTGATTGCCAACGCTGATGTAAGGAATCTTCCGTTTGCCACGGCTTTTTTCGATTGCGTGATTTGCTCGGAAGTTTTGGAACACATTGACGAGCATGAACAAGCGCTCAAAGAGCTGGTGCGCGTGTTGAAGCCGGACGGCTTTCTGGTAATCAGCGTGCCGCGGTATTTTCCGGAAAGAATTTGCTGGTTTATTTCTCGTGATTATCGTAATGAAGAGGGGGGGCATGTGCGCATTTACAAAAAAAAGAAACTCCCCCAAATGTTAAATAGCCACGGATTTAAGTGCTGGAGAATTAATTACAAGCACGCTCTGCATGTGCCTTATTGGTGGATTAAATGTTTAGTCGGCCACAAAAACGAAGAAAACTGGCTGGTTAAATATTACAAAAAATTTCTGGAATGGGATATCATGCGCAAGCCTTTTTGGGTACGCAAACTGGAAGAATTTTTAAATCCGCTGATGGGCAAAAGTATTGTTTTCTATTTTAAGAAGGGCTGAAATTTATGGAAATAAACCTTCCCCAAATGTCGGAAGAAAAAAGTCTGATATCCCTGGAAAAGTTGGGCGCGTTCATCGTGTCCATCCAGAAAGAAAGCGGCGAAATCCCCTGGTCGCAGGGGGGCAAGACCGATCCCTGGGATCATGTCGAAAACGCAATGGGCTTGTGCATCGGCGGTTTTTATGAAGAGGCCAAACGCGCTTATCGGTGGCTTGCAGCCACGCAGTTGGCCGATGGCAGCTGGTGGTCGGAAACACTCAACGGAGAAATTATCAACCCCACCAAGGAAGCAAATTTTTCTTCGTATATTGCCGTGGGGCTGTTTCATTATTACCTCATCACTCTTGATTTGGATTTTTTAGAGGAAATGTGGCCTGTGGTTTCCCGCGGCGTGCAATACGCGGTAAAATTGCAGGCGCCGCAAGGTGAAATCTACTGGGCGAAAAATAAGAACGGCAAGGTAGATAAGATGTCTCTGCTCACCGGCTCCAGTTCGGTTTACATGAGCATAAAATGCGCCCTCGCGATTGCCGGGCTTTTGGGGAAAAAGCGATCCGCCTGGCGCAAAGCCAACGTTTCTCTGGGTGAGGCGATCAAATATAAGCCTGACCTCTTCAATATGATAAAGTCGCGCTATTCCATGGATTGGTATTATCCTGTTTTATGCGGCGCGGTCAGCGGCGAAGAAGCGAAAAAGAGAATAGACAAATCGTGGGATAAATTTGTTGTTCCCGAATGGGGGGTGCGCTGTGTGAGCGACAGGCCCTGGATAACCATGGCGGAAACGGCGGAACTGGTTTTGGCGCTTGCGGCAATTGGAGATTACACCAGGGCGCGGGCGATATTCAGCTGGCTTTCCGACAAAAGATTTCCTGACGATTCTTACTGGATGGGGGTGACCTTCCCCGACGGCATTATCTGGCCGGAGGAAAAAACAGGCTGGACCGCGGCAGCGGTAATGCTTGCCTGGGACGCCTTAAATGAAATAACCCCGGCGGGAAAACTTTTCGATCATAAATTCTGGAATTCATGGAAGTGGTGAACGATCCGCTTGTTTTTGGCTGTATGCAAGTTATACCCGTGATTAGAAATCAATTCGGCTTTTTTAAAATCCATTCAAAAAAGGTAAAATGTGAGAAAAGATCACCGCCCATATTATCTCCAGCGCTTGTGTTACAAATTTGAACAATGGTATGCGAAACATTTTTTGGCGCCGCAATGTGAATATTATGGCCGCGGCATGGCGCTGATGAAACCCTGGAAGGTGGAGATATACGGCAGGCAGATTTCTATCGGAGATTTTACCACTTTAATTGCGACGTCCGATAAGAAAATCAGGCTAAGCTCCTGGTCGGTAGATGAACGTTCAGGAAAAATTGAAATCGGGAAGTGCTGCCTGATTTGTCCCGGTATCAGGATAACGTCGGCAACCGCCGTGACTCTTGGTGATGATTGCATGCTGGCGCAGGATGTTTATATCACCGATTCCGACTGGCATGATTTGTATGACCGCACTTTATCCATCGGCAATACCGAGGCGGTGAAAATAGGCAATAATGTTTGGATTGGAGACAGCGCCATTGTTTGCAAGGGAGTGACAATAGGAGATAACGCCATCATCGGAGCGGGAGCCATCGTGGTGAAAGACATTCCCGCCAATGCCATTGCCGCCGGCAATCCCGCGGCGGTGATAAGATATTTGGATCCGGATAAACCTCTGAAATCAAGATCGCAATGGATGGGCGAGCCTGACAAACTCACTAATTTTTATGACTCCGTGGAACGTTTGGTGCGGGAAGGAAACACACTGCTGGGTTGGTTTCGAACATTACTTTTTCCCCGTAAAGGAGATTGATTTCTTGCGTATCGCCGTAGTGGCTTCCCCCTATCCTCTGGAAGAAGTTCCCTCGCCGCCTTTGGGTGTAACTTATGTTGCGGCGGCGTTTGTTTCCGCCGGTGCCGATGTGCGCATCTTCGATTATATTGTTTCCGGTTATTCCAAAGAGAAACTTAAAAACCAATTGGAAGATTTTCAGCCTGACGCCGTCGGCGCGACATCCGTAACGATGAATTTTTATGAGGCGCAGAAAATACTATGTGATGTAAAAAGTTGTAATCCGGAAATTATCACGATGATGGGCGGGCCGCATGTTTCTTTCACCGCGTCGGAAACCTTGCGCAAATATCCGGAAATAGATTTAATTGTCATCGGCGAGGCCGAAGATACCATCGCCGAACTTTCACCTCTATTAAAACAACAAAACAAATGGCACAATATCCGTGGCATTGCCTACAGGCAGGATGGTGAAATCGTCATCACGGGCAAGAGGGAATTCATCACTGATGTGGATAGGATTCATTTGCCTGCCCGTCATTTGTTGCCTGTTTCTCGTTATCGCGCCCTAGGCTTTCCCGTGAGCATGATTACCGGCCGGGGTTGTCCCAATTCGTGTATTTTTTGTCTGGGGCGCAAGATGGTAGGTTCAAAAATCCGCCGCCGAAAAGCTGAGTTTGTTTTGGATGAAATAGAGCAGATAATTGGTTGTGGTTTCGAGCGCATCAATATCGCTGATGATCTTTTTGCTGTAGATAAAGAACGGGTTTTGGAAATATGCCAAGGGATAAAAGAGCGTGGATTAAAATTCAGTTGGAGCGCTTTTGCCCGCGTGGATACTGTGAATCAAGAAATGCTGGAGGCGATGGTCGATGCAGGCTGCGACAGTGTCAGTTTTGGAGTGGAAACGGGAAATCCGGAAATGCTCAAGCGAATAAAAAAGGGGATAAAGCTAGAACAGGTCAGCGCCGCGGTTAAAATGTGTAAGCAGGCTGGTATGATTGCCCATGCGTCATTTATGGTGGGTCTGCCTGGTGAAACAAAAGAAACTCTGGTCCAAACAGACCAATTAGCGCGAAGTTTAAACATACTTTACGGTTATCATTATTTAGCGCCCTTTCCCGGTACGACTGTGCGGGAAAAAATTGATCAGTATGATTTAGAAATATTGACCGACGACTGGGCAAAGTATGACGCCAATGACGCCATTGTAAAAACGTCAGGTTTACTGCCGGAAGATATACGCGAATTTGTCGCCCGTTACGATGAAGAGATGGATACAGACTGGCAAAAGATTTTGTCAGGTTACGAGAAAAAAACCAACACGCCTATGGAAAATATGCGCCTGGAAGGTCATTGGCGCATGAAGTTGACATATCAGGTGTTGAAGGGTGATCTCATCGAAAAACACGGTTTTATTGAGCCTAATTTATTTCATGGTTCGAAAGACAGTGCCTTGCGTGAACTCTGCCAAAGAATAATTATCGGCTCAAATGCGAATTCCCGTGTAGTTAATAATACCATCAGTGATTTTGTTAATCGCGGTTATCTGCAAGCAGCAATTTCCGATCAAGGCTGTAACTGGCACTGGGCATAATAACGCGGCGGTTTGCTATTATTTTTTTCGTTTTAATATTCCCAGCGATTCGCACATCGGCATTTCTTCGTATAATCCGGAAGCTACTGCAATTTGATAAACCTTATAAGGTGCCTGGCCGCCTTTCGCCGGATCGGGGAAAATATCGTGGAAAAGAAGATAGCCGCCAATGATTAAATGTTTTGCCCAAATCTTGTAATCGTTAAGTACGGATTTGTAAGCGTGACTTCCATCAATAAAAATCAAGTTCAGAGGGGTTTGCCAGGTGCGTCCCACTATTTCTGAGCGGCCGATAATTGGAATTACCGTATCTTCAAGGGCAAATTCAACAATCGTTTTGCGGAAAAATTCTAATGTATCTATTCTTCCTGTTTCTTTATTCAGCAATTCAGGGTCGAAATATTCTTCCCCCGGCTGCTGCTCCTCCGAGCCTGTATGATGATCAAGGGAAAATAGAACTGATCCATTTTCTTTGCAGGCTGTGCCTAAATATACAGCTGATTTCCCACAATAACTGCCGATTTCTAGGCACGGGCCTGTTTTACTGGCGTTCACGGTTAGTTTATAAAGACAATGGGCTTCGCGCTCATCCAAAAACCCTTTTATTTTTGCAACCTTTGTCTTATTTATTTTCAAATTAAGCCATCTTTCCGAAATATTTTTTTGTTTCATAGACTTACCCCTATTAAAAAGCAAGAAGAACCTTGGGTAAAAAATTTTCCGTAAAATGTATGTTTTTACTTGCTAATAACTATATGTAGTGGTATCATCTACGATACACCCAATATATTGTGTATGGTGGGGTAGTATTTTTTCTTTTTTCTGCTTATGGAGGGAGCTAATGAACATAAAAATTAAAAAGAGAGACGGCCGTTTAGTTAAGTTTAATGTGGAAAAAATTACCAACGCCATCGCCAAGGCCGGCGCTGCCACCAGTGAATTTGATCTTCAGGAAGCGAGAAAATTGACCATCAAGGTTTTAAATCTTGCCGAAAAACTTTTTGACGGCGATGTTTTGTCTGTCGAAGAAATTCAGGATATCGTGGAAGAAGTTCTCCTGCAATCCACTTACCGCAAAACAGCCAAATCTTACATTATATACCGTGATCAGCATGCCCGCTTGAGGGATATTGCCAACAAAATGGAAGTTGATCTTGTTGATAAATATTTAAAGAAATCTGATTGGAAAATAAATGAGAATAGCAACATGGATTACTCGTTGCAGGGATTGAACAATTATATTTCTTCGGAAGTGAGCAAAGTTTATTGGTTAAATGAAATTTATACGCCGGAAATCAAAAAAGCGCATAATGACGGCGATTTTCATATTCATGATTTGAGCCTGCTTTCCGTCTATTGTGTGGGCTGGGATTTATATGACTTGCTTTTGCAGGGTTTTAGGGGTGTGTCCGGCAAGGTGGAAAGCAAGCCCTCCAAACATTTGCGTAGTGCTTTGGGTCAGGTGGTTAATTTCTTTTATACACTGCAGGGAGAAGCGGCCGGAGCGCAGGCTTTTTCCAATTTCGATACGCTTTTGGCGCCATATATTCGTTATGATGGTTTGAAGTTTACGGAAATAAAGCAGGCTCTGCAGGAGTTTATTTTTAATATTAATGTGCCAACCAGAGTCGGTTTTCAAACTCCCTTTACCAATGTAACGCTGGATGTCACCGTTCCCAAATATTACGCGGATCAGAATGTAATAATCGGCGGTAAACCGCAGAAAGAAACATATAAAGAATTCCAGGAGGAGATGAACCTTTTCAACAAGGCCTTTTTGCAAGTGATGGCGGAAGGCGACGCCAAAGGAAGGGTCTTTACTTTCCCCATTCCCACATACAATGTTACGCGTGATTTTAACTGGGATGATCCCAATTTGAAGGATTTATGGGAAATGACCGCGAAATATGGCGTGCCTTATTTTTCCAATTTCATCAATTCCGACATGAATCCGGAAGACGCGCGCAGTATGTGCTGCCGTTTGCGCATTGACAATCGGGAGTTGGAAATGAGAGGCGGCGGGCTTTTCGGTTCCAATCCGCTTACCGGTTCAATCGGTGTTATTACGATAAATATGCCGCGTATAGGCTATTTGGCCAAATCCAAAAAGGATTTCATGCAACGCCTGGAAAAACTAATGGAATTGGCCAAAGAAAGTCTGGAAACAAAAAGAAAGGTTCTGGAGAAGTTTACCGACAGCGATCTTTATCCTTACACGAAATATTATTTGCGCAATGTGAAAGAAAGATTTGATGAATATTGGAAAAACCATTTTTCCACTATTGGGCTGGTCGGAATGAATGAAGCTTGTTTAAATTTATTGGGGAGAAATATTGCCTCGAAAGAAGGTCAGGCCTTTACCAAAAACGTTCTCGATTTTATGAGAAACAAGCTCATCGATTTTCAGAAGGAAACGGAGAATAATTACAATCTGGAATCAACACCGGCGGAAGGGACATCGTATCGCTTAGCCAAGATAGATAAAGAAAAATATCCCGATATTATTTGCGCCGGCAACGGTAAATCGAAAAAAGCAGAGCCGTTTTACACGAATTCCACTCAACTGCCGGTTAACTATACAGACGATATTTTTGAAGCATTGGATTTGCAGGATGAGATTCAAACGAGATACACCGGCGGCACCGTATTTCATACTTTTGCCGGTGAGCGAGTGGATAATCCCAACGCGGTAAAGACATTGGTTCGTAAAATTTGTTCTAACTACCATTTGCCTTATCTCACTTTTACTCCTACTTTCAGCGTGTGTCCCTCCCACGGTTACATTAAAGGCGAAAAGACTAAGTGCCCGACCTGTGATGATGATTGCGAAGTTTACTCTCGCGTTGTAGGTTATTTGCGTCCGGTCAAGCAATGGAACAAAGGAAAACAGGCGGAATTTAACTCGCGGCAAGTGTTTAAATTACAGTAATAATACATAATCTATGAAAAAATATAATTATCGGAAAGCCCCTCCAGTCTGCTCGGGGCTTTAATATTTGATTCCATAATCATAAAGAAATGGGAAAATGAAAATCGGCGGCCTGCAGAAAGTATCACTTATTGATTATCCGGAAGCGATTTGCGCCGTTGTTTTTTTACAGGGGTGTAATTTCAAGTGTCCTTACTGCCATAATCCGCAACTGGTGGAGCCGAAATTATTCGATCCCTGTTTGGAAGAAAAAAAAGTTTTAGCATTTCTGGCATCGCGCGTGGGGAAGCTCGACGCGGTAACGATCACCGGCGGTGAGCCTACTATTCAAAAAGATTTAATGCGCTTCATCAAACTTGTCAAAAAAATGGGTTTTGCCGTTAAGCTTGATTCCAACGGCACACAGCCGAAAATTATCAAAGAACTTCTTGATGCTAAAGTGCTTGATTTCATCGCTATGGACATTAAGGCGCCGCTGGAAAAATACAAGAGCATCGTGAAAGTTCCTATCGACACGCAGTCAATAAAAGAAAGTATCAAACTTATTCTAAAATCAAAAATCCCGCATGAATTTCGCACAACGGTGGTGAAATCGCAGCTGGGGGCAAAAGATATTCTGGAAATTGCCAAATTGATTTCCGGTGCAAAACGCTATGCCTTACAGAAATTTGTGTCCGCAAAAACGCTGGATAAAAAATTCCTTAAAGAAAAAACCTACTCGGGTGATGAATTGGAAAGCATAAAAATACGCCTTGAAAAAGAAATTTCCTCTGTTATAGTCAGGTAATCATAAAAAAGATCAAAAAGGTGTGCCTTGCGACAAGAAAAAGAAAATAATTGCGGCCTCTTTACCTATCATGATCAAATCAAACATCTGACGCAAATTGGAGTGGCGCTCTCGGGCGAGAAAAATATCGACCGTTTACTGGAAATGATTCTTTCTGAAGCGCGCAGATTCACTAACGCCGACGGCGGAACACTTTACATCATATCTGACGATGAAACCGAACTTCTTTTTGCCATAATCCAAAATGATTCGCTGAATATTGGTATGGGAGGTACCGGCGTCAAAATAAGCTGGCCTGCCGTAAAATTAAAAAATGCCGATGGCTCTCCCAATTATGCCAATGTTTCGGCTTATGTCGCAATTTCCGGTAAAGTGGTAAATATCGCGGACGTTTATTCTGCTAAGGGATTCAATTTTGAAGGAACAAAGGAATTTGATCAGGAAACAGGCTACCGCTCCAAATCCATGCTGGTTGTGCCTATGCGCAACCACGAAAATGATATTATCGGCGTGTTGCAGTTTTTGAATGCGCTGGATCCGGCAACGGGCGATGTTATAGACTTTTCTTTAGCCTCGCAGGAGTTGACTTTATCTTTAGCCTCGCAGGCCGCAGTTGCGTTGACCAATAATCAACTGATTCACGATTTAGAAAATTTGCTGGAATCATTTATCAAGACAATTGCTACGGCCATTGATGAAAAATCTCCCTATACAGGCGGCCATATCCGCCGTGTTGCTCAATTGACGATGTCCATCGCCCGTAAGGTAAATGAAACAAAGCAAGCTCCGTTTGCCGCTGTAAAATATTCTGAGGATCAACTGCGGGAATTACGTATGGCGGCCTGGCTGCATGATGTGGGCAAGATTACCACCCCCGAGCATGTCGTGGATAAGTCGACAAAACTGGAGAAAGTATATGACCGTATTAATGATATTAAAACGCGTATCGAATTACTCAAAAGGGAGTATCAATTAGCCGGGAAACATGCATCTAATAATAGAAAGATGCAATCTTCTGGTGTCAGGGAAAAAATCAAAAAAGAAATAAAAGCGCTGGATGATGATTATAGGTTTCTGAAGAAAGTTAATAGCGGCAAAGAGTTTATTAAAGATGAAGTAATCGTGCGAATCAAAAAAATCGCGGGGCGGAAATGGAAAGCCAACGGAAAAAACCTATCGCTTCTAACTAAAGATGAAATTTATAATTTGAGTGTCCGTCACGGAACGCTTAATGAGAAAGAAAAAAACATAGTCAACAATCATGCGTCAATGACACAAAAGATGCTTTCCCAGCTTGCTTTTCCCAAGAAGATGCGCCGGATTGCGAGTTATGCCGCCGCTCACCATGAAAAAATTGATGGAACAGGCTATCCGATAGGTCTCAAGGGGGACAAGCTTTCCCTGCAATCGCGAATTATCGCCATTGCCGATATTTTTGAAGCCCTCACCGCCAAAGACAGGCCTTATAAGAAAGGGAGGACTCTTGCCGAGGCGCTAAAAATTATGGAGTCGATGGTTAAAAATAATCACATCGATGCGGATTTATTTGAACTGTTTATTAAAGAAAATATTTACGGCGATTATGCAAGCCGCGAGTTAGCACCAAAGCAAATCGATACCTGATGGTGTTGTACTGCAAACGTGCAGTGTTTAGCTTCTTATTCGTGAAACTCCAATTCCGAAAGCAAAGCGTATCGGAATTGGCAAGTTGAACAATCCCGCAAAGCGGAGGGTCGAAGACCCGTGGTACAAGATACCTATAAACAATGTTATAAGCCATGTCCGATCATATATCTCTCTGTGCCACTCGCTACTCACTAAATAAAATGTTTATATTTTTGTTCCCATTTATGATAATAGTAATTATATATTAATTATGAACAGACATAACTACATTAAAGGTCTTTTTCTGATGCTATTTCTAGCCCTGATGCTTTGGGGTTGTGCTGTGGGGCAGGGGCAAGTTTCAGCAAAAGACGATTTAATCACACAAAAACTTGAAATCGGTAAAACTACCAAAGAAGATACACTAAAAATTCTTGGTGAACCCGGACAGATTATAAAGATGGAAAGTAATTTGGAGATTTGGATTTATAATTATACGCAAATTTCCGGGCTGCGTAATCCTTTTGCCAAGCATGGGATGGAAAATAATACCCTGTATGTTGGATTTCGTGGTGATCTTGTAGAAAAAACGTATCGCTGTGTTTCCGAATCAGGCCTTTAGTGTTTTTATTTTGGGAAAGAGCTAACGAAAAAATATCAATTGTCTTTTACTGAGGAATTACTGGAAGCGACTTTATAATAATCTTTGGACTTCATACACTGAGTAAACTCTTGCTGAAATATTTGATCGACTGCTGATATTTTTAAGGCTGTTTCCACTTTATCTTGTATTTCTGATTTTCTTGCCTCGATTACTTTTATTGCTTTTCCTTCACATTCGGATTTGTCCGCCTGGATTTGTTTTTCATCCTGAATGGTCAAATGCTGCCAGCTGACAACAGCCACTATTGCGGCAGGTATACAACCTGTGGTGATTAATGAAATAATTAGTATAAACAGAAAGTAAATTCGTTTCATGTGATCTAATTTATTTTATAGTGAGAAATATGGTCGTAAAAAATAATATGCTAAAATAAATCATTTTGCAAGTGCGAACATTAAAAGAGATTTTTTGCTAGATCAGCGCGAGGCTATCCGCCACAGCCATACCCGACCTTGTAGGCGTCAAAAATCCGTTCTTTAATTCCACAAGCTTATTTTTTATTAACTCGTCAATTATTATTTTCTTATCTGCCAACAAATCAGCGCCGTATTTAGTTTTGTAGCGTTCCAGATCAATGCCGGCTTTTGTACGCAAACTAAGGAATAATGTTTCGAGCTGTAATTGTTCTATAGAGAGTTCTTCTGTATTTTCCACAGGCATTTTGCCTTGAGCAATTTCTTGTGAATAGTTTTTAACGGAAGGCTTATTCCACCAGCGCTTATTATCCAAAAATGAATGCGCAGCAGGCCCCAAGCCTAAATAGGGCACATGCTGCCAGTATTTCAGGTTGTGTCGAGATTTTAACTTTTCTCTACGGGCGAAGTTGGATACTTCGTAGTGGCTGTAACCGGCGTTTTCCAGCTCTTCTGATGTTGCCCGGAAAAATTTTGCCTGTTGTTCTTCTTCTGGTAGTTTTATTCCTTCCGTTCCGTATTTTTTATTCAGAGGCGTTTTAGCTTCCAATGAAAGCTGATAGCAGGAAATGTGTGCCGGAGTAAATGAAAGTGCTTTTTGGAGGGTCCTTTTCCATAATTTAATATCTTGATGATGAACTCCATAGATTAAATCAATTCCAACATTGGTGAAACCGGCTGTTCCAGCGGTGTCAATTGCCTCAACCGCATCTTTTTTCGAATGCCTGCGGCCGAGAAATTTTAACAAGTTATCATTGAAAGACTGAATGCCGATGTTTAATCGGTTTATACCCAACGAGCGCAAAGACTGGAAATATTCAACAGAAACATCACCCGGATTAACTTCAATTGTTATCTCAGCTGGGTATTCAATTTTATAAAATTTGTTTATCGCAATAAAAATTTCAGCAAGTTGCTTAGCAGTCAGAAGGGAAGGGGTGCCGCCGCCGATATAAATGGTATCAAAAGATTGAAAATGATTGCTGTAGAATTCCATCTCCTGTTTAAGCGCTGATAAAAATGCTGGGATCAGATTAATGGATTTAATGGAGTAAAAGCTGCAATAACCGCATTTACTCAGGCAAAAAGGAATGTGAATGTAAAGCCCGGGTTGGGGTGACTCATTATTGAAAAAAGTCGCCGTCATTTAATTGCCTATATGATCTGAGTAAACTAATCAGTATCCGATTTTAGAACGGCTAGGAATGCGCTTTGCGGAATGCTTACCGCGCCGATCATCTTCATGCGCTTTTTCCCGGCCTTTTGTTTTTCGAGTAGTTTTCTCTTACGGGTAATATCGCCACCGTAGCATTTAGCCGTCACGTCTTTGCGGAAAGCACTAATGGTGCTACGAGCGATTATTTCGGAACCGACAGCGCCTTGAATGGCGATCTTAAACATTTGGCGCGGTATTTCTTCTTTCAATCTTTCACAGGCCAGAAGGGCGCGAGCGCGGGCGCGTTCCCGATGAACAATTTGCGAGAGAGCATCAACCTTTTCGCCGTTGACTAGAATATCCATCAAGACCAGAGTGCTTTCGCGGTAATCAATTATATCATAGTCAAAAGACCCGTAGCCCTGGGTAACCGATTTAAATCGGTCATAAAAATCAAAAATGACTTCGGCCAGCGGCATTTCATAAGAAAGCTCCACGCGTCCGGGGCCTGTGTAATTCATGGTGGAATTGCCGCCGCGCTTTTCCATGCAAAGCTTCATGACCGTTCCGAGATAACGCTCCGGAAGCATCATCGAAGCCCGAATATAAGGTTCTTCGCCTTTGATGATTTCGGCTGAATCGGGATAATGGGAGGGATTATCCACATAAACAACGGAGTTGTCTTTAAGCGTGAAGCGGTAACGCACACTGGGAACGGAAAGAATTATAGAGAGATCATATTCTCTTTCCAATCTTTCCTGAACTACATCGAGATGCAGAAGCCCTAAAAAGCCGCAACGGAAGCCCTGCCCAAGCGCAGCGGACGAATCTTTTTCGTAAATAAACGAGGCGTCGTTTAGTTTATACTTCTCCAGCGAATCAGCCAGGTCCTGGTAATCATCAGAAGCAATTGGATAAATAGAGGCAAAGACTACTGGTTTTACTTCTTTAAATCCGGGTAGGGGTTGACTGCGAGGATTGTTCTGCAAAGTAATCGTATCGCCGGTGCGGACATCAGCAACGGTTTTAACGCCGGCAATAATGTAGCCGACCTCACCGGCGGTAAGCTTTTCACGCTTGGTACGATTAAGTAGAAAATGACCAACTTCTTCCACTTTGTAGGTCGTGTTGTTGAACATAAATTTGATGATGTCGCCGTTTTTAACAGTACCGTCAAAGAGGCGGCAGTGAATAATTGTGCCGCGGAAAGAATCATAGTGCGCGTCGAAAATCAATGCTGCCAGAGGATTTTCGGCATCGCCTTTCGGTGCCGGAATACGATTGACGATTGCTTCGAGTATTTCTTCTATTCCGGTTCCTTCTTTGGCCGAACACTTTAAATGAGTATCCGGGTCAAGGCCTAGCTCCGAATCAATCTCCTCCAATACGCGGTCAATATCAGCAGAAGGAAGGTCTATTTTGTTTATTATCGGTATAATTTCCAGATTGTGTTCCATGGCCAGATAAAGATTGGCTAAAGTTTGGGCTTGCACGCCTTGAGCGGCATCCACTAAAAGCAGAACTCCTTCACAAGAGGCCAGCGACCTGGATACTTCATAAGAAAAATCAACATGTCCCGGGGTGTCGATTAAATTCAAAGTATAATCTTTGCCGTCATGAGCACGATAAGGCAGAGATATGGCATTGCTCTTGATGGTAATGCCCCGTTCTCTCTCAATATCCATATTATCCAGAATTTGATCTTGAAAGTTTCTTTCATCGCAGACTCCGGTGAATTGAATCAGCCGGTCGGCTAGCGTTGATTTGCCGTGATCGATATGTGCGATAATACTGAAGTTTCTAATGTTTTCCATAATCTTAAGATGAAAAAGCCCCCAATACATCCGGGGGGCTTTTATAATAAATATTTCCGAAGAACTTAAGCAAGTTTCTTTAAAAGTTCTTCCGATACTTCTTTTACGCCGACACGGCCGTTGATGGAAATTATTTTGGTTCTTTCTTTGAAATAGTTAACCGCGGCTAAAGTGCCGGTTTTAGTATCATAGTAAATGTTATGGCGTTTATCGATTGCCGCGCTATCCTGATCATCCGCGCGCGTGGACATATCTTCACAACCGCAAATCCGGCAAACCGTTTTCCCCTCATGTTCGTGAGGTTTAATCGCATCGATATAAATATTGTTGGGGTGATTGTTATCGATTTTGCAAAGTCTTCGTCCCATTATGCGCTTTTTAGCAGATTCCCTGTCTAAGTCGATTTCAATGACATAATCTAATTTCATTTTCTCCTTTTCCAGCGCCTTCCAAAGAGCTTCAGCCTGAACTAGATTACGGGGAAATCCATCCAACAGCCAACCCTTTTTGCAATCGTCTTCCTTCAGGCGGTTGAGAATCATAGGAATGGTGATATCGTCGGGAACCAGTTCGCCCCGGTCTATATATGCTTTTGCTTTTTCTCCCAGGGGAGTTTTTTGGGAAATATTTTGCCGGAAGATAACTCCGGTTTCAATATGAGGTACACCATATTTCTTTTGTACTACTGCACCTTGAGTTCCTTTGCCACTGCCATTAGGGCCAAAAATTAAAATGTTCACTTTCAGAGACTCCTTTCAAAAAAAATTAAAGTTGAAGTCTTATAATGTATTGTTTGTTTTTTCGCAACGATAAAAGAATGATAAAATATTGGGTTGGCGTCAACCTGACGCTTTTTAATGGCCTCAACCAGGCGAGCATGAAGTTGAAGCGCAGGAGGAACAATCGGCCTTTCCGCCGGCAAAAACGGACATTATTTTCTCGGCGCCTTTTGATCCGCATTTCGGGCAAGAAAGCTTTTTTTCTTCCTCTGGTGAGAAGATCAAAGTTTCAAAAATATTTTTACACTTCTTGCAGCGAAATTCGTAAATCGGTATAATTTTTTTCTTTTAAGCTCATAATTACACTCCAAGAATAGGCAGAGATAATTTAAATGTCAAGGGTAAACCCTAATTTTATAAAATGAAGAATTTATTATAAGATTATTTGACTATTTTTTTCAGCGTTTTGATTTGCTTTTTGACTGCTGAGGTAAGTCAACACTTAGTTCTTTAATTTCATTATTAATTATAGTGGATCGTTCCGAATCTTGCGGAAAATAGTTAAGAGCTTCTTTGAAATGGAAGAGGGCGCTTTCCTTCTTCTTGGATTTTTTAAAATGTAGGCCGAAATAGTAGTGCGATTCTCCATTATTGCTAAGCTTACCGTAAGCCATCGCGATGTAATAATTAATATCAGCATCATCAAGCGCTTTATCTTTCAACTTTAGGTAGCTATTAAGAGCACTTTCATAATTACCCGAGGTAAAATAGGTATTACCCAAAGCAAAAGTAACTTCATCGTTGTTAGAATTTATATTTGCGGCTCTTTGGAGGTATATCTTTGCCTGATCAAATTTGCCCATTTTTAGATAAATTAGACCGATATTTTTTAAAATATCTTCGTCCCGCGGCGACAAACTAAGAGCGTTTTGCAGATGTTCGAGCGCTAAACTTGTTTGGTTGAGGTCGTCTTCGGTTGAGGCCAAGGCATAAAGTAAATCGACATTCTTCGGTTCCTTGGTTAAAGCCTCTGCCAGTTGTCTTTGTCGCGCATTCAGATCAGCTTCATCTAATGGAATCGATGTTTGCATTCTCATTAAGTTGCCTACTATATTTTTTGCTCCCTTCTGACGGTATTGGGTTAGAATTAGGCTGTCCAAATAAAAAATGCGGTCATCAGTGCCTGGGTGTGTTCGTAAATAGGAAGGAATGGTCTTGGATAAAAACTCATATTTTTTTATCAGCTTAAGAAAATCGACCATTGCCGCCGGATAATAACCGGCACTAACGAGAGAAGTTATTCCCAACCGGTCTGCCTCTTCTTCGTGCTCACGCATGAATTTAAGAGTCAGGCTGCTGGCACCAGCAACAGAAAAAGCGGCAATAGCGGCGGTGGCTCCCCCTCCGCCGCCTAAGAAAGCGCCGGCGATAATAGCGGCCAGTGTGGCAATATTCAATGTCTGTGATTTTTCAATTATGCTGGCAACATGCCTGGCATTGGCATGGCCGATTTCATGAGCAATAACTCCGGCCAGCTCTGCTTCGTTTTCCACGGCATTAATCAGACCTTTATGGACATAAATATACCCGCCGGGTGTGGCAAAAGCATTTATTGCTGAACTGTCTACAATCAAAAAGTGGAAGTCAAAGGGTACTTTTTTACTTTGCGCAAGGATTAAATTGCCGATTTGGGTGATGTAGTCATTGAGGCGTTTATTTTCGAGGAGAAGATGATGTTTAACCATTGTATCGTAAAATTCCTTGCCTAGTTTTTTTTCATCGGCAAAAGTGAATTCGGCAAAACAAATGCTTGTCCAAAAAAATAAAATGAAAAATATAGTAGCAAAAGAAATGTATTGATTTTGAATAAGTTTGCGCATAATCAATTTTTATTAAGTGGTTATTTTTTACCATATTATCTTTTTTATAATTTTAAGGCAAGCTTTCCTTTTTTAGAGAACCTGGAAAGTGGGCTATGGTTAAGCCGCATGGAAATGAAAAAGATTATAACTATAGATGGACCAGCCGGTGCCGGTAAAAGTACGGTAAGCAAAGCCGTGGCAAAAAAACTTGGTTATATTTATCTGGATACAGGAGCGCTTTATAGGGCATTGGCGTATAAAGCGCTTAAAGTTAAAATATCTATCGATGACCAATCCGCCTTGTCTGATCTTTGCTCCCGCACCAAGGTGGCTTTGAAATACATTGACGGTCAACTAAATGTATATGTGGATGGGGAGGATGTCGGGAAGGAAATACGCACTGAAGAAGTAGGTTTGGCTGCTTCAAAAATATCCACTTATGCCGTCGTGCGAGAAAGCCTGCTTAACCTGCAGAGAGAAGTAGGAGTTCACGGCGGTCTTGTTGCGGAAGGCAGAGATATGGGTTCGGTAGTGTTTCCAAATGCTGATTATAAATTTTACCTTGATGCCGGAACAGAAGAAAGAATAAAAAGAAGATACAAAGAAATTATAGGCAAAGGTAACTTGACTGAATATCAAGCTATTCAACAAGATATGCTTACTAGAGACAGGCAGGACGAGCAAAGACAGCTTGCTCCTTTGAAAGTTCCCGATGGAGCAATAATAATTGACTCAACTGATTTGTCCGCACAAGAAGTCGTAGAAAAAGTCACAAGTTATATTTTAGTAAAATAGACAGCACTGCTTGAAAATACACAGGATTTATGTTGCTATTTAATATTCAGTATGTTAAATTTTAACACTTGCAGAGCTTTATAAAAAATAGGGGGTATTGGCTTAATGGTTAACAATAATAACTTAAACTTAACAAAAGAAAAGGAGGTTAAAGCGGACTCTTCGGCTAAAGGTTCAGTTAGTCAATCATCTCAGCCTAAAGAAGATGATATGGAATTCAAGGAACTTTACGAACAAAGCCTTAATCAACTGCAATATGGAGATGTCGCCAGAGGCAAAGTGGTACAAATCAAAGACGATATGGTCATGGTTGATGTCGGCTGGAAAACAGAAGGTTTTATTCCCATAGGAGAGCTTAAAGACGCACAGGGAAATATTCATATTTCCGTTGGCGATGATATAGAGGTATTTATTGATAAAAGAGATTCAGACGGCAATTTGATCTTATCAAAAAATAAGGCAGCCAAACTCAAAGTTTGGGATGAAATTAAAAACGTCTGTGAAAATAATATTTCCATCAAGGGTACCGTTGTCGAAAAAGTTAAAGGAGGCCTTTCGGTTGATATTGGAATTATTGCCTTCCTTCCCGGTTCTCAGGTTGATACCCGTCCAATTAAAGATTTAGACAAATTTGTCGGCAAAACCTTGGATTTCAAAGTTTTAAAATATGACCGGAAACGGAGTAATGTAGTTTTGTCGCGCCGTCCAATTGTAGCTTCAGAAAGAGAGACAGAAAAGAAAGATATTTTGAGTTCTATCCAAGAAGGAAACGTTGTGGAAGGTGTGATAAAAAATATTACCGATTACGGTATTTTTATTGATTTGGGAGGCATTGACGGACTACTTCATGTTACGGATATTTCCTGGGGCAGAATAGCCAAGCCTGCGGAAAGTTTTCATAAAGGAGAGAAGATTACTGTCCGGGTTCTTTCTTTTGATCACGAGAAAGAGAGAGTTTCTTTGGGCTTAAAGCAGTTAACGGATAATCCATGGGAGCAAATCATAGAAAAATATCCGGTTGGTTCAATTGTCGAAGGCAAAGTCGTTAATTTGACTGATTACGGAGTTTTTGTGGAATTGGAACCGGGTGTCGAGGGATTAGTCCATATATCAGAAATGTACTGGACCAGAGAAATAAAACATCCTTCAAAAGTATTGAATATAGGCGAAACCATAAAAATTGTGGTTTTGGAAGTAAATCCGGAATCCAAGAGAATTTCTTTAAGTTTGAAGCAAACGGCGTCGAATCCCTGGGAAAAACTAAAAGAGAAATATCCGGTAGGGACAACTGTTAAAGGCGTAGTCAGAAATATTACTAATTTCGGAGTTTTTGTAGGAATCGAAGAGGGGATTGACGGATTGGTACATGTATCCGATATTTCATGGAAGCACAGAGTAACTCACCCCTCCGAATATTTTAAGAAAGGGCAGGAAGTTGAAGCCGTAGTTTTAAACGTTGACGTAGATAACGAGAAATTTTCGCTGGGGATAAAACAAATTGAAAAAAACCCTTGGGATGAATTATCCCAAAAGTATGCTCCCGGTAGCGTTGTAACAGGTAAAATAACTAACTTCACAGATTTTGGAATTTTTGTGGAGATTGAAGAAGGAATCGAAGGTCTCGTTCATATTTCCGAAATCAGCCAAAAACGCGTCAAGACTTCATCGGAGCTTTATGCGATCGGCGACACTGTATCGGCCGTAGTAAAGAGTATCGATCCTAAATCCAAAAAAATTAGATTAAGCATAAAAGAGATGGAAACTCCGGCACCAACTCCGGCATCCAATCAATATATAAACAACCAGGAAAATATAGGATCTAATTTAGGTCAAGCTTTAGCAGAAGTAAAAATTAACAATCAACAAAAAGGTGAATAAAAACATGAGAAAACATCCGGTAATCTGGGGAGTGTTTATACTTCTGGCTATGGGGATTTTGTTTTATGTTTTTTTCTATAAAGTTGGTTCACATTCAAGTAAAAGTACGAGTTTTTCTTTAAGTGACAAAATTGGGGTTGTCAGTGTAGATGGTCCAATTTATGATTCCATAAAAATAACGGAGCAGTTAGACGAATTTGGCAAGAACGATTCCATTATTGCCGTTATTTTACGGGTTGATTCTCCGGGCGGAGGGGTAGCCGCGTCTCAAGAAATTTACGACGCCGTTTTGGAACTAAAGAAAAAGAAAAAAGTAGTTGCATCTATGGGCTCAATTGCTGCATCTGGTGGATTGCTTGTGGCGTGCGGAGCGGATAAGATTGTAGCTAATCCAGGTACCATCACAGGCAGTATTTCGGCAATTATGCAATTTGCCAATTTCGAGGGATTGCTAAAAAAAATCGGTTTAAAATCTTCAGTAGTTAAGAGCGGCAAATTCAAAGACATCGGTTCACCACTGAGAGAAATGACTCCTGAGGAGAAAAAAATTATCCAAGATTTGGTTGATGACATTTATAATCAGTTTGTTGATGTAGTTGCGCGAGAAAGAAAGCTTTCTCGTTCTAAAGTTATACGAATTGCTGATGGTCGCGTATTTACCGGCCGTATGGCAAAAGAATATGGGCTGGTAGATTATCTTGGGGACATGAGTTTTGCGGCAAAATTGGCCAGTAAGTTAGCGGGAAAAGATGGAAAATATGATTTGGTTTACCCCGTTAAAAAGCGTGCATCGATCTTTGATTATTTAATGGAAAGTGCGGCCAATCAATTGAGCGAATCCCTGAAAGAAAAAATAGAAAGTTGGAGTGGAGTGAGTTATTTATATTATCCTTACAGATAAACGGTGAAAGTTATGACCAAAAATGATTTAATCAAAGAAGTGCAGGAAAATTTGAAAACTTATTCGTGTAAAGATGTAACTTACGCCGTAAACATAATATTTGATTCGATGATTAAAGCAATAAAACATGGAGAGCGTATTGAAATAAGGGGATTTGGCAATTTTACAATTAGAGAAAGAAAACCGCGTCTCGGACGAAATCCGAAATCAGGCGCTGAAGTAAAACTGGAAAAAAGAAAAGTTCCGTTTTTCAAAACAGGGAAAGAACTGCGCGAGATGGTAAATAAAAATAGATGAACTATAAAACAATAATTATCGAAAAGAAAAACGGCTACGCTATCGTTAAATTAAACCGTCCTCATGAGATGAACGCAATTTCCAAAGAAATGCGTCAGGAATTGCATGCGGTTTTTGTCGATTTGGAGGGTGACGCTGAAGTTAGAGTTATAATTATTACCGGTGGAGAATATGTTTTTTCAGCAGGCATGGATATTAAAGAAATGTCTAACCTCTCCAGTGAGGAAGGCGATGAATTTCTTTTATCAATGATGAGGTATTTGAAAAAGATATATTCATGCAAAAAACCGGTAATCGCGGCTGTAGGAGGTATTGCTTTAGGCGGCGGTTTTAATTTGGTGACTATTTGTGACCTTGTAGTTGCCTCCGAAAGTGCTATATTTTGCCATCCGGAATTAAAATTTGGATTTAATCCATTTTTTTATCCCCTGAGTCAAATTGTCGGTGTGACAAAAGCAAAAGAAATAGTAATGCTGGGTGAACCTATTGGTGCTAATGAGGCGTTAAAAATCGGTTTAGTCAATAAAGTTGCGCCCCCGGAGAAGTTTATGCAAGCGGCGGAAAGCATGGCTGAAATGTTAGCGAAACGTTCGGCTAGAGCCGTCGAAGAATTAAAAAATCTTTGTTCTATTGTGCCGCGCATGGATAAAATGGCCGCGCTGGATATTGAATCGTCGATATGCGCATTGCTCTTTGCCCGTGATGAACGCAAAGTTCAAATGAACGAAATGTTGTCTTTGGAAAAATCACGCAAGAAAAAGCAAAAATAATAACGAGACTCCAATTCCAGAAGCAAAGCGCACTGGAATTGGTTAGTCGAATTATCCCTTAAGCGGAGCGAAATGGAATGAGACTCCAATTGGTAGCTACCTGAAAGGTAGCTACGATACTTAAGGTAGATACTTATTTGCTATTTTCCCGCTCACATCGCCGCTTGACAACGGCTGATTGCGCGGAAAACTGTATTCAAAAGCGAAGCCTGGCGTATGCCGAGCGAAGCGCATAACCTAATAACCTGAAGGTCACACGAGGTCACACGTTGAAATTTGTCCCGCGAGTGTAACGAAGCGGGATCAATGACACTAATCTATATATTATCCCAGTCATTTCCCGGCGCGGCAAAATCTTTTAGCTGGTCTCTCCTCTTTTTGTGTTGGAGTTTCTTTAAGGCTTTTGCTTCGATTTGCCGGATTCTTTCACGGGTAACTCCCATCATGTCGCCTACTTCTTCCAATGTAAATGGCCCGTAATTGCAGGCGACCCATGTGCAGTTTAAAAAAGACTCGTTTTTTAAGCGCCATTCACAGGTGCTGTCAGTGCATACCTCACTGATTAGAATCATCCTTTTCTTGCACTTATAGATATTAATCATGAAGTTAACTCCTCATTGCTATTCAATAGTTTTGCCGAACCTATTTTTCTTTATTTATTTTGTCAATATAAATATTTATCTTGCATAAAGATAATGATTAATTCTTAGAAATCAAGAAAAATTGTAAAAAGAGTTTGCGCAAGATGATAGGCAAAGCCCTCTTATGATTTAATAGCAAGCGGCTAAAAACTAATTTTTTCGGCTGGTCTTCTTTCCGGCACGTATTTATTTTTGATTTTACCGTCATTCCATTCCTGGGAAACGTATAAGTTGCAATAACAACTCCCGTATTCTTTGACGTCTTCTTGCCGGTAATAGCAAGGACAGATAATATCGCGATCCTTTTCGCGATCTCCGGCAGCCAGACGGCAAGGACAGGACATGTAGCCATAGCGTTCTTTATTGGTCAAAAGATCATTTAAAATACCTAAAACCCAGTCTTTATCTTTATTAAAGAAATAGCCTTTGGGTTCTTGAACCTTTTTTAACATGTCATAAAGTTCGCCAGCAGTCATTAAATACCCAACGCCTCCCTAATATCATTTTCTCTAAAGCCGACAATTATTTTGTCGCCAATGATAATAGTCGGAAAAGATTTATTAGGGTTATATTTCATAACTTCCTGTAAAATATTTTCTCTTTCGGCGCCTTGAAGCAAATCAACATCAGTACAATCATAGGTAATGCCGTTATCGTTCATGAATTTCTTTGCCGCTTTACAATGACTACATGTGCTCAATGTAAACATTTTAACTCTCTGGGGCATTTTTCTGCTCCTTTACTTTATTTTAATTATAAATATATGTATTCTCTAAGTTCTGTCAAGTTGATAGTGTAAAATGGTAGTGGGTCAGTTTGAAACTAGCCCGCTACCGTTCAAATTTCCTTATTACAAAGCACTGCAATTAGGCTTTATGTAAGTGGTGCCAATGAAATAGGAAATAGCAAAAAATAAATATTGACTTGACAGATTGCACCGTAACATGTATAAACTGTAATCCTATAAAGGTTAAGACTCGATTACAGTGGATCCCCCATCTGGCAGAGACTCTTCCAAATGCGGGATTTTTTTATTAATGACACTCGCTGAAAACGAACGAAGTGAAGTTTGAAGCGTAAGTGGAATTAATCCCAAGAGCATTTAAAGGGGATAATGAAACTCAAACATTACAAGCGGAGCGTGGGAATGTTTGTAAGTCGAATTAATGAAACTTGCTGAAAACGAGCGCAGCAAAGTTTGAAGCATCAGTTGAATTGATCCCGCCCCATGCGGGATTAATCCTCGAAGCGAACTTGGGATAATCAGACTCGAATTTAGTAATAATTAGAAAAGAAGATTTTTTAGAAATAGGGAAAAAGTAAATGAAGGTTGATGATCAAAAAATTCGTAACATCGGTATCAGCGCGCACATTGATTCCGGTAAAACGACGCTTACCGAAAGAATTCTATATTATACGAAAAGAATTCATGCCATCCATGATGTCAAGGGGAAAGATGGTGTAGGGGCTACCATGGATTCCATGGAACTGGAAAAGGAACGAGGAATAACAATAGCTTCAGCGGCTACATATTGTGAATGGAAAGACTATGAGATAAATATTATCGATACCCCCGGCCATGTTGATTTTACCATAGAAGTGGAAAGATCGCTCCGGGTACTGGACGGCGCCATTCTTGTTTTGTGTGCTGTGGGCGGAGTTCAGTCACAATCAATAACAGTTGACCACCAAATGAAAAGATATAAGGTTCCCTGCATTGCCTTCATCAATAAATGCGATCGCAGCGGTGCTAATCCTTTTCGTGTCATAAGTCAACTCAAAACAAAACTAGGGCATAATGCCGTAGCTATGCAAATTCCGATCGGTTTGGAAACCAAGAACGAAGGAGTTATTGATTTAGTCGAGATGAAAGCGCTTTATTTCGACGGAGAAAACGGAGAAGTAGTCCGTACTGAAGAGATACCGCAGAATCTTCTGGCAGAAGCGAAGGCAAAGAGGGAAGAATTAATTGAAGCCGCTTCGATATTTTCTGATAAATTGACTGAAACAATTTTGGAGGAAAAAGAAATTACTTCAGAAATGCTTTATGCCGCCTTGCGCAAAGGCACTTTAAAAAGAGAAATTACTCCTGTTTATATGGGGTCGGCCTACAAAAACAAAGCCGTGCAGCCCATGCTCGACGGCGTAACTTATCTTTTACCCTGCCCGTCGGATGTAGAAAATGTTGCGCTGAATATGGATAAAAATGAAGAGCTTGTTGTATTGACTAATGATTCCGAAAAACCAATTGTTGCTTTGGCCTTTAAACTGGAAGACGGACAATATGGCCAATTAACATATATCCGTGTTTATCAGGGTACAGTGGCAAAAGGATCAACCATCGTGAATATTCGCAACGGCAAAAAGGTTAAGGTTGGCCGTGTTGTGCGCATGCATGCCGATCAGATGGAAGATGTCGAACAATTACCGGCAGGTTATATCGGCGCGTTATTTGGAATCGAATGTTCATCCGGCGATACTTTTGTTTCTCCGGGGGTAAATTTAACCCTGACATCCATGTATGTGCCCAAACCAGTTATATCTCTGGCTATTATGACCAAAGACAACAAATCGCAAATGGCTATGGCCAAGGCCTTAAATA
>Ga0209777_10000326_pt1 | contig 80872 bp, 79 predicted proteins | sample FrelakmetHBP12HB_FD_187147 | JGI IMG/M metagenome (GOLD analysis project Ga0209777, IMG submission 187147) | Freshwater lake sediment microbial communities from the University of Notre Dame, USA, for methane emissions studies -HBP12 HB (SPAdes)... | ecosystem: Environmental > Aquatic >...
ATCACACCTTGAACAGCCTGAGAAGTAGAAGTATTAATTGTTACACTTGCAGCAAAAGAAACAACGGCGAGTATTGAGATAACCATGATCGCAACGAATAACTTAAGCGGAATAAACTGCCTCAAGGCACTTATTTTGTTCATGAATAGAAGAGAAGCTGACTCCAAATAAATTACTTATGAATTCACAATACTTACTATAGAAAACAAAAGACAAAAGAGTCTCAGAACAAGCGAACGAAGCTAGAACACTCAGCTGCTAAAACATTTCGCATTTAAATGGAAAGCCCATTCACCTCAGAAGCAGGCAGAAACGAAAAACAGTGCAATAGCAGCAAACAATTGTATTCCCTGATTCGTCAAAAATGGCTCAATTGTGAAACTAATTGTAAGACCCACCATTCTGACACTAATTTTGAATAAAAATGGAAAACAACCCGGTTATCAAGATAGAAATAAGAAAAAAATAATTATCGTTTCCTGAACAGCCTCCCACGAGAAGGTTTTTCAGATTTGTTTTCCGTTACCTAATTGCCGCTCTAAACGATTGTTATTAATAATCCAGTTGGGGCATTGAACGTCGTTACGCCGGTGCTAAAGACAAATGTCATAGCCTCTCCCGCGGTTATTGTGGCGGGTGTTGTGAAGGTGAGCGCGCTGCCTAACGTGTTGTATCCGGCTCCTGTGTTCCATTGCACCGTCACAGTATAAGTCGTACTGGCAGTCGCTAGAGCGGTGATAGTAACTGTTAGCGAGTACTGCCAATTACCGAAGGTGGTTGCTGTTGTTACATTTGCACCACTTAACCAGGTGGCAGGCAGTGTTGTCGCACTTGCGGCACTATAAGTGACAGCGAACCCGTTGCTAGTTGCATTAAAGCCTCCTACAACGTTGTAGATCACACCTTGAACAGCCTGAGAAGTAGAAGTATTAATTGTTACACTTGCAGCAAAAGAAACAACGGCGAGTATTGAGATAACCATGATCGCAACGAATAACTTAAGCGGAATAAACTGCCTCAAGGATCCTATTTTGTTCATGCATAGAAGACAAGTTAACGGCAAATATATTGTTTATTAATTCACAATACTCACTACAAAACAAGAATACAGTTCAATTCTATGCGATTCGTTACAACGTGACCGTGCATACACTAAGACTAAAACAGAGCATGCGATGAAAACCCAAAATTAATGGGTCAAATTTGCATTGAACAAACAATCGCCAGCTTCTTCAGTAGATAAAGATCCCTTACTATTTTGTGGATCTCTCTTCTTCCTGGACCTTTTTATATTGAGCTATCGCATTCTCAACTAGTTGGCTTCTATCATGATACTTCCCCTTTTGAACTTGTTGGTCAATCCACTCAACTAGTTTTGTGTTTACATTGGCCAAAACAGTTCCTTCATCGGTATTCAAATTCAAACTAACTAATACAAGATAACCTTTTTCGATGAGCCAGTGGTGAAACTGCCATGTGCTGAAGCGGCACGCTGTACGGCAGGTCTGCCTGATGAGCTCGTAGGCGTCGGGTTTGTCCTTGAGCGTGTTGAGGGTCGCCTGGACGGGGCAATTGACGTCGTTGCAGAATTCGCGTGCTTTGTATTCAGTGTAGCCTTTAATTGACATATTTATCGCTTCTTATTGCCTATGGGAAACTTTAAAAGTATTCCGAAAAGAAAGGGAGAAATGAAGCTACGCGGCGACTTCTTGCTTTTTTGCTCTTTTGCCTATGCTCATGGCCTTGGTGATGATGCGTATTGGCAGAGACACGGGAAATTTGCCTTCGCTGGCATCCTTAACCATAGCGGGTATGTTGCAGTTGTAGTCTTCCCTACAGACTTTCATGAGGTGGTTAGCCTGCTTGAGACCGTAGGAAAAGATGAGTTTGATGCCATATCCTTTTCCAAAGTTCACCTTCGTCAGGTAGTATTCGTCGAGGAAGGTTTTTGCCCAGTCCAGGTTGTGCTGCCAGCATTCAAGGAACAGCTCCGACTGCTTGTGAGTAATGTCTTCCACTTTAAACGACTTGACTTTGTCTTTGAGTCCACCTTCGCTAACCATGAAAAGAGGCACAAGCAAGCTCTTGAACTCATGGAGCTTCGTGACGAGGTCAATCGTTAATTCTATGTCTTCTTCAGTCTCGCCTGGCAGCCCGATGATGAGAGTCGCGCATGGCACCCAGTTGCTCTCAGTCATGATTTTGAACCCGTTGACAACGACTTCTGGCCATTGCTCGGGCGTGAAAGGCTTAGCTTTGCCCGCCATGAGTGTTCGGATGAGTTTGGGGCTGCCTGTTTCAACACCCGTTTGGGCGCTCATCCATTCCCCGTCTGGCTTGACGCCGAGGATTTCTGATAGATCAGGGATGAGTTGAGGCGCGCTAAAGACGCTGGAGAGAGCCAAGTGGCTGACGCCGACGGCTTTGACGCCTGGATAGTGGTAGACTTTTTCGAAGAGTTCCTTTACAGCGGACTCGTTGACTTCGAAGCCGTGTGCCTTGTAGCGAAGGACATCTTCCGCGTGCAGCAGTGGCCGTCTGCCCGCTTTCACGTTAACCTCGACTTCCTGCAATATGTGCTCGACAGAGAGGCATCGATAGCGCTGCATGGTCGGAACGCAGAAAGCGCAGCCTCGTCCGCAGCCTCGTGCAATTTCGATTATGCCATCTATGGTGGCGTTCTTTATGATTGGGATGTCAGGTTCTTCCGCCACAGTGCTGTGAACTACCTCGGGGATGGGTAGGCCGTTTGCCGCGTTTCCAAAGAGCGTGTTGACGACTTTTTCTCCTTCGCCGACCACGACGCAGTTAACGCCTAGGCTTCTTCTTGCGGCGTCGTCTTCGAGTTGCCAGGCGCCGGGTCCGCCGACGATTATAGCTGGCCTGTATTTTTGCACGGAGGGGTTGTTGAGTATGTCCTTGAACTTGAGGGCCATGTATGCTTGGTCGAGCTTGAATAGCTGTGTGAAGGTGCTGGTGGCGGGGCCCATGCCAAGCGGGTCGGTTTCGTTTATGCCCAGAACCTTCGTGTTCTTGCCCACTACCTTGTCGAGGTAGTCGGGGTGGGCCACGATGACTTCGTCTCGGCTGAAACCGTTGTTCACGAGCAGCGCCTCCGTTTTTCGGATGCCGCAGGGCGCGTATTTTGCGGAGCCGTCCGGGTTCACGGGCACGGAGGGGCAAAATAGGGAAAAGTAGAGGCTGTCTGGAATCAGGCCGCGGGGGATGCAGGCGCTGAAACCCAAGAATATGCCTCCGGCGTATTCGCTCATGAGGGTTCGATCCGCTGTAAGGACGATTTTGTATCCGCCGACTTTTTTCTTCACCAAGATATTTCTCTCCTTTCAAATGTGCGCTAATTAATGCATTATAGATCGCCTATGTTGCAGGGTACCTGTTCGTTGAGCAGGTCATCGAAAACATGCTTCAGCGGCCTGTTGAGCAGGCTTGAGACCTTGCCGAGAAGCAGTTTGCCTTCGGCTGTTATGCGGTATCGCCGAAGGTTACGTTGTCCCTTTTTCATCCACTGGCCTGCGACGTAGCCTTCGGATTCGAGCCAGTATAACAGGGGGTAGATGGTGCTAGGTTTGAGTCTTCTGCCGGTTAATCGCTTGATTTCCGTCATGAGCTCGTAGCCGTGTTTGGGCTTCTCCTGGATGAGCCACAGTACGAGTGGGCGGTCAAGCCCTTGCAGAAAGCTGTCCACAACGTCAACCATAGGGGTCAATGTAGGCTAGTTTAGATTTTGATATATCAAGTTATTGTTTTTAGCTTCTACCGCTTATCTTGCGCTCAATATCTCTTCTTGCTCTCTCCGCAGACCCACGAGTTGTGGATGACAAGGTGGCAAATAGGCTTCGTCGTCTTGGTTGGACAAGTGTTAAAAGCTCGAAATCGGCATAAATTCAGCCGAGTGGGAGGGTTAAGTCTGGTCGAGGGAGACGAAGAAATCGTTAGGTCCACCCTTCGAGGGTTCAACCGAGCCATCATTCTGTGGCTGGTCAGCAAAGCACCCATGCCGGGCTCCACCACAGTAAAAGAGTTAGAGCGACTGACAGAACAGAAATTCCACAAAGGCACCGTTTATCCGCTGCTGTATGAGATGGAGAAAAAGGGCCTTCTGAAGAGCGCTAAGACCTGTAAAGGGCGGTCGCACACAAAGAACTACGAGATAACCGAAAGCGGGCTGAAACTGCTGAATCACCTGCGCAGCGTCATGAGGATGCCCGTAAAGGAAGTCATGGAAGACCTCATCAATGAAAAAACCTGAGGAAGACACGCTTGCTGAAGTGCGCGATTCAAGGCTGCATGTTCAATTTTCTTGGCATGAGAAAAACGGTGCTTTCTCGGCGAGAATACGTCGCCAATCGAAATACCTAAGAAACCAACGCAGTTATCTTCTGGGATGCTGGGGATAGTCTATATATAATGAGCTGGGGCGAACATCACTGCGGTGCCTTCCACTTTTTCGATGTTCCAGTAGTCTTTTGTAATTATGAGGGCTGTTTGGGGCTTGTAGGTTTTTATGAAGCTTCGAAAACTCCTCGTGACTTTCGGTTTCTGAAATGACTGATACTTGACTTCTACGGGAACCACTTCATCGTCAAGATTTAGGACGAAGTCAACTTCCGCCTTGGCTGTTGTTCTCCAATAGTTTACATTGTTGTCGGGGAAATTGTTCCTGAGACAAAGGAAGATATGGTTTTCAATCAGGGAGCCAGCATCAGTTCTTTTTTCGAGACTGTTGAAGTTGTTAAGTATGTAATTTCTAAGGCCAGTGTCGTGGAAATAGACTTTCGGGTTTTTCTTGATTTCTGTTATGGGGTTCTTGTGGAATGGTTGGATTAAGCGGATGATGTATGTTTCTTGGAGCATGGACAGAGTGCTTTTCGTTCCTTTGTAGTAACTTTGGCATGAGCGGCTTAGTTCGTCATAGTTGAGTATTCTTCCAGCTAAGGCTGCTAAGGTTCTGACGATGCAACGGTACTTTGACGGGTCGCTAACTTTTAGGAATTCAATTATGTCTTTGGACACGTAGGTATCGTAGATGTTCTTGATGATGATTCGTTTTGTGTCCGTATCTTCGGCTTTTATTACGGCTGGGTATCCCCCGTAGGTTAGGAACTCGTCCAAAAGGGGATTGAATTCATTTTGAAAGATGTCCACTGCTTCAATAGTGGTGGGTTCGCCGCTCAGGAGAAATTCTCTGATTTGGTCGTTTTTTTCTTTGTAGACGGTTGCGAGGCGCGGATTCTTGGCTCTGAGAAACTCATGAAAGCTGAAGGGAAACAGGTCAAAGAAGAAAACTCTTCCTACAAGGAATTTTGCCATTGAGCCGCAGAGTTCGAGGGAGGAGCTTCCGGTGACTATGAATTTTACGTTTTCGAACGTGTCGTAAAGAAGCTTCAGATTTTTTCCACAGCTTTTTACGTAGTGGTACTCGTCCATAAGGAAATAGTGTTCTTCGTTGTTTGTTATGTAGCTTCTAATGTATTCCTTGGGGTTGGCTTGAAAAGCGTCTAAAACGTCTGGGTCTTCAAAATTGAGGAAGACCACTGTTCTTCCGGAAGCTGAAAGGTTTTTCTGTAGCAGCTTGAGGACAGTTGTTTTTCCAGATTGCCGAGGGCCTTTGATAGCATATGCTTCTCGTCTATCCATCCATTTGTTGAGACTCATCAGAATATCTCGAGGATAAATTTCGTCGATCAATGCTTTCTAATTAACACTAGTATTACTAACAGTTTTTAAATTTTACTATTATTAAAATTAACAATCTGTTAGTAATAATTGTGTTAGTAACTCAGCTCACCGTCTTCGCATCTTCAGGTTTACGGGCAGAAGAGTTAAAGCGCTTTGGCTCCCTTGTTTTGGCATGGGGAAATTGTATTTCCTAGGCGGGGAGACCGTCGTCAAACGCGACGCCAAAAACGTCAACGCCATGGCTTTCCAGGATTCAGGCGGCGCCCCCGATGTGCTGGTCTTTCCGTGGGCGCGAGCTTCGTTTGACACTGGGTACAAGCGCCGAAAAAGACTTACTGACTACTTCCGAAGCTTGGGCGCGCAATCAGTCAGCTTTTCAGAGTACTCCGATTTCCCCGAGGAAATTGCCGCCAAAGTCGCCTGTGCTGATCTTGTGTACTTGACTGGAGGCCAGGTAAGTGTTCTCGCTGCCCGAGCAAAAGCCAAAGGGCTGGACCTTCTTCTGCGCGGGTACCCTGGGGTGGTCATTGGCAGGAGCGCAGGCGCCGTTATCATGGGCCAACGGTGCCTGGTAACGAACAGGTACAGTCGACGCCGTAAAATCGTCGACGGCCTTGGCGTGGTTGACTTCAGCGTCAAAGCTCACTATCAGCTTTCTCAGGACGCCTTTCTAAGGCGGTTTTCTATGGAAGAGAAAACCTATGCGATCCCGCATGGTTCTGCGCTCGTCTACGACCGTGAGAACGGCGCTTTGACTTCTCTGGGTGAAGTCTTCGTGTTCGTGAAAGGAGAAAAAAAGGCGCTTAACGATGCCCTAGGAATCACCTAAACCGCAGTTGTCAGCGTCGCAGGGTCCGATTTGGAAAAGTTATTTACCTCATGCATTCAGAGTATTAGCCTATGTTGGAGCGTAATTTCTGATGCGGCGCAGAGACTACCTGAGCGACCCAGTCAAGCACATGAAGCTTAGCGCGCCGCTCACCGTGGACCAACTCATGCAGCAGTTTGCTAACTCGGGCTCGTTTGGCGCGGGACGACTCGCCACCGCTTGCAACATCTACGAAAGCATGCTCCGCGACAAGGACTGCACGATCTTCCTCGCCGTTTCAGGCGCCGTCGTTCCCGCGGGGCTGCGCACTCTCATAAGCGACCTCGTCCGCAAACGCCTCATCGACGTGTTGGTCTGCACGGGTGCAAGCATGGTGCATGACGCCATAGAAGCCGTCGGGGGTAGGCACTACAAGGGCAGCTGGGTGCAGGACGACCGCGAACTTTACAAGTACCACATATTCCGCATCTTCGACGTACTCGTTCCCGAAGAAGCTTACGTGCGCCTTGACTATCGTTTGTCGGAGATTTACGGGCAAATCGCAGAGGAACGCAAGGGCGAGGCGCTGTCGAGCCGCGAGTTCGCCTGGGAACTGGGCAAGCGCTTGCTCGATGAAAACTCGATTCTCAGAGCGGCGTATGAGGCGGATGTGCCAGTTTTCATACCTGCAGTGCGCGATTCCGAATTTGGCTTCATTCACTGGTTGCACAGTAGCCAAAAAAACGTCAAAGCCGTCCTCAACGTAGATGCCTTCAAGGAGGTGCCTGAAATCTGCGGCATCTGCAGCCAATCCCCCAAGAACGGCATGATCGTGCTGGGCGGAGGCGTCCCCCGAAACTCCGTGCAGAGCTCCGTTTTGGCATCCAAGAAGGGCTTAGACTACGCCGTCGTCGTCACCATGGACCGACCCGAAACCGGCGGCCTCTCAGGCTCCACGCTGCAGGAGACCATCAGCTGGGGCAAGATGAAAGGCGAAGCTGACAACGTCATGGTCATCGGCGACATTATGGTTGTCTTCCCTGTCATGGCAGCCTCAGTCATGGAACGTCTCGGCGCAGAGTACGTTCGCGAGCCTGTGATGAAGAAATTCTGGAGAAGCACAAAATGAAAAGCAAAGCCGAACTTGAACGGTTCTGCGGCAACTGCGACAGCCACAACAGCTACAACTACCCCACTCAGGTCTTCTGTTCCACGCGACACTGGCAGAGCCAGGACCCCATCGTACCGACATTGTGGCACTGCGATCAGTGGAACCAGGTCAGCCAAGAATGCTACTGCGTACGCGAAGCAAAAAAGGCGCAAAAGCACCCGTGAGAACCGCGGGCATTGACGACTGAATATTTATCTATGGGCAAACGCTTTTTCTGGAGCTAACGTGTTGCAGCCCGGTGGTGTAGTGGCCAAGCATAGGGGCCTCTGGAGCCTCTGACAAGAGTTCGAGTCTCTTCCGGGCTACCACTCCCAGACGATAGTTTACACTGCTTTTAGGCTGTTTCTGCCATTTCAGCGATGATATCTTGTTTCAGTTTCTGCATTGGCGCCGTATTTTGCTCGGCATGCGAAGTATTATAAACTCAGCGGCACAATTAGAGATAACATCGCGTCTGAAAAATGGGAGACCACAGACACATGAAAACACGCACTATTTTATTTATCGCTCTTTCAATTTTGTTACTCACTGCCATGTTTTCTTTCATTGTGAAGGCTCAAGCACAAGCGGACTGCAACGCTTACCGTGGCAAACCCATCCCCGACAGCGAAATCGACGGAGTAATCGGACCCGAGTGGAACGACGCCGGGTATGTTAAAACTACGATAAACCCACAAGGATTAGCCGACGTCTGGACCAAGCAAGACGGAACCTATCTGTATATAGCTATCAGATTCTACGCCGACTCCCGGAACCCCTGGGTAGCAATACAGTTCGGACAAGACTTCTGCATGTCCCCAAGCGCGGACGGTGCCTTGTTCGGAGACGATAACTACGCACCAAATGGATACAAAGACATATACTTCCTCGAGGGCGGCCAAATTGGCATAGACGCCATCCAAAACGGAGTTGGAGCCATCAGCGTCAACGCTTCCAACGCGGTCGTCGTGGAGTTGAAGAAGCCGCTCAACATTGGAGATACAGCTGGAAAAGACATCAACTGGACACAAGCCTGCAGCTACCCGATGGTGATAATGTGGGATTCGAACGGCGGAGGAAGCAGCGGAGGCTCCGTAAACCACGCAGGCGGGACACCCACGGTAAAAACGCTGTTCGTTAGTCCAGAAGCGAATCCTGTGCCGGAGTTCCCAACTTCAACGGTCCTTGTCATTGCGGCGGTGGCAATGGTTTTCGTCGCGGTCGTGACCAAAAGACTCACACGGAAGAAGCCAAATAGCTAAACAGAAAATGGAACATTCAAAAAAAGAAAAATTTCTTAGCCAACGCAGACACGAAAAGCCTCAATGAGGCAGTCTCGTTTCCTGCTTTTCCTGTAAACAATCGACGCCTTGGGATTTCACTCCTTTCTCTTTCGCCCAAGATATCGGCACCCGTTCTTGCTGCATCTTCCGTATCCAGGAATAGGAAAGAGGCACGCTGGAAGTTTCAGGCGCAGCCAGTCTATTGCCCAAGATTTGACCTATCATCTGATTGCTCAGAAAAGCAGAAGTTTACGCATGCGCTAGGTCCTTTGTTTGTCATGTCTGCTGTGAGTGCTAAGAAGTCGGGTTGGCAAGCTTGGGTTTTGCTCGTCGCTGAAAATAGAGGAAAACCGCTATAGGCACGGCGATCGCAACTAAAGAACCGGTGACCGATACGACGGCAAAATTAAGTCCGGTGACCCCAAATGTTTCTGGTTTAATGCCAAGCAATGAATAGAGGGGATCAAGTACACTTCCTTTGCCCGCCATGTGCCCACCAAGGCTTCCGGCTAATACTACGAAAAGAAAGCCGAATATCGCCAAGAGAGAATACACAGCTGCTGTACCGCCGTTTTTCCAGAGGTTTTCTCCATATTTTGATCTGAGAAAGACGAAGACGATCCAGAGTTCTAGGGCGAAAACGGAAAACATGATCTTGCTTAGCGCCATGGCGCTTGTGGTGACAAGTTCCATGGGCCAAACGTAGAAACCGACGATTGCTGACGCTATTATGCCGATGACTCCGCCCATCCCGGCCAAATATGCTGTGGGTTCAGTGTATCGAGCTAGCTTTCCCATGAATGAGTCTGCCGGCCAGAAAATTCCATAGTTATCATTGGTTCTCCGCATTCTCAAATGACTCCTTGCGGCGACGGTTGCTAGGATGCAGACAACTGCGAGTGTGAGCATTCCTCCATGCAGTTCTACAAGCATCGAGTGTACCGGTATAAGATTAACCATTTTTAACCCCCTTGAACTCATTGGAGACAGGATATATATTAAATTTTAGTCTTGTGTGCAGTTCGCTTGGTTAATATTCGCATGCACGATTTCCACTATAACTTTGTGAATTGTGCGATAAGAATTAAAATTTAAATACTTCCACAGAAGAAAGTAGTCCTGAGGGGGTTGGAGGTTCTTTGTCCCAGAAGCCTGCAATCGGTGTTTTCATCTGTCAATGTGGAGGAAACATTAGCGATACAGTCAACGTGGTCAACGTTAAAGACAAGATCGCTTCCTTAGACGGAGTAAAAATTGCTGAAACTTTCGAATACGTCTGCAGCAATCCCGCGCAAGAAAGGATAAAAAAGGCTGTTAAGGAGCAAGGCTTAAATCGTGTGGTAGTGGCTTCTTGTTCTCCGAGAATGCACTTAGAAACTTTTAGACAAGCGGTCAAGTCAGCTGGAATGAACCCTTACTTTCTAGAAATGGCTAACATCAGAGAGCAATGTAGCTGGGTTCATGATGACAAGTCGAAAGCGACTAACAAGGCCATCGCACTCGTTCGCGCTGCCGTACGACGGGCTCAATATTTAGAGCCGCTGACTCCGAGCAAGCTGAAGGTTACTGAAAGCGTATTAGTGATCGGAGGAGGTATCGCAGGCATCAACTCTGCCCTTGAATTGGCAGACAAAGGCTACCAAGTGTACTTAGTAGAGAGAAACCCAAGCATAGGGGGCCACATGTCCCAACTCAGCAAGACATTTCCGACGTTTGATTGTTCAGCATGCATCTTGACGCCAAGAATGGTGACGGTGGCTCAACACCCAAGCATAAAGATCCTCACTAACGCAGAACCTATCGCAGTCAAGGGGTCCGCTGGAAACTATGAAGTTGACGTCAAAATCAAGCCCCGATATGTGGATACCGCGAAATGTATTGCTTGCGGAGAGTGTACTCAAAAGTGCCCAGTTAAGAAACCAAGCAGTTTTGAAGAAAATCTAGTTGAAGAAAAGGCTATCTACAGACCTTTCAAGCAGGCCATCCCCAACGCCTCCGTTATCGACAAAGATTATTGTCTACACTTTACAAAGGGAGTTTGCGGTATATGCCAAAAGTTCTGCAAGAGTGAAGCCATCAACTTCAACCAAGAAGAGGAAATCATGGAATTGAAAGTGGGAGCCATAATCGTAAGCACAGGTTACACCTTGATGGACCCCCACCTTATTGGTCAATACAGTTTCGGATTTCACCCAGACATAATAACAAACCTTCAGTTTGAACGGCTTATGCTACAAGGTCTCCATAAACCCTCAAATGGCGAAGTACCGAAAAAAGTGGCGTTCATCCTTTGTGTTGGAAGCCGCGCGGCAATTGCCGAAGGTGTTGGATATTGTTGTAAGATAGGTTGCATGACTGCTATAAAACAAGCCTTGTTGCTAGGGAAATCTGTGCCAGATGCAGAGCCTTGGATTTTCTATACTGATGTAAGGGCACATGGCAAGGGTTACGAAGAATTTTATACAAAGGCTAGAGAACACCTCACCACTTTTATACGAGGTCGAGCAGCTGAGGTTATTCCGAACGGTAGTCATTTAATAGTAAAGGCAGAAGATACCTTACTTGGGAAACAGATTGAAGAGCCCTTTGATATGGTTGTGCTCAGCCCCGCGCTTATTCCTAACAAAGGAACCAAAGAACTGGCTTATATGCTGGGTATTGATTTGGGGCCTGATGATTTCTTCTTAGAAGCTCATCACAAGTTAAGAGGAGTCGAAACAAAGAGAGAGGGTATGTACGTAGCTGGGGCTTCTCAAGGTCCGAAGGACGTACGGGAAACCACAATGGAATCCATGGCAGCAGCTTCTAAGGTTGCAACCTTCCTTGGTAAGGGCGAAATATCCGTTTCTCCTGAAGTGGCCTACTTAGTCCCCGATAGATGCGACCTCTGCGGAATTTGCATTGACAAGTGTCCTACCAAAGCTATTGGCAGGGGGAAGAAAGAGGTCATCCTAGACACCGTATCCTGCATCGGATGTGGTTTATGCGTTCCAATCTGTCCAAAAGAAGCCTTGGATCTGAAAAATACCACTGACAAACAACTTGTTGCTCAGATAAAAGGAATCGTTGAAGGAGACGAAGCGACGCCAAAGATAATTGCTTTCGTAGAGAAAATGACTGCCTATGGTTCGGCTGACTTAGGCGGACAAAGCAGGCGAAGCTATTCTCCTGAGATAAGAATAGTAAGAATACCCAGCATAGGCCGACTGGGGATCAAACACGTCCTCCATGCCTTCGCAGCGGGAGCCGATGGTGTTGTCTTTGTAGAGGGTGACGACGGTCTATTAAAAGAAGACAAGTTGAGAGAACACGTTATCCAGTTTAAAAAGGATTTGGGCAAATTTAGAATACAGTCTCTAAGACTTCAGTCCACAACCACGACTCTTCCTCAATATGAAAAGATTTTGGCGCTCTTTGACGACTTCGTAGAGAGAATCAGGAAATTAGGTCCAATAACCCAAGAGAAGCGTGAAGAGGTCAAAAAATTCCTTGAAGGCGAGAAGAATGGTCCATGAAAAAACCGAACATGATGAAGAAGTGAAAACCGTTCAGCAAGTTGTAAACAGCGAGTCTGGCAAAGATTTTCTTAGAGAAGTTATGAAAATGCCAGGAGGCGAAAAGATACTAGGGTGCATTCAATGCGGCACGTGTGCTGGAGGGTGCCCGACTAGGTTCGCAATGGATTATTCTCCAATGCAAATTATAAAAATGATAAACTTGGGTATGAAGAGAGATGTTTTGTCAAGCTCAACAATTTGGGTTTGCTCGGCTTGTTACACCTGTGCCACTCGTTGTCCGAGGAATGTAAGTTTCACTACGCTTATGATGTCTCTCAAGAATAGAGCAATTCTAGAGAACATGGTAGAAAACAGTGTAGATTCGAATTTTCATAAGTATTTCTTCGAAGTTGTCAATAAATACGGGAGAATCCATGAGCCCGAACTCCTCGTTAAATTGATGGATAAAACTGATTTGAGGAGTCTTCAGCACAATGCTAATCTGGGATTGAGGCTACTCAAAAAAGGAAAACTGCGAATGAGGGCGCCAAAAACCGAACAGAACAAGTGGGTCAACAATATGCTTGAGAAGACTAGTGAGAAGGTATCTCAATGAAATACGCTTTTTATCCAGGGTGTTCTGTTGAATCCACGGAAAGAGAGTATGTAGATTCAGCTAAGGAAATTAGTAAAGTTCTGGGCATCGAACTTGTGGAAATACCTGATTGGAACTGTTGTGGAGCTGTCGACGCGGTGTACGCCTTCAATCCATTACACTCCGTTGCCCTCGCAGCCAGAAATTTGGCTCTAGCTGAAAAAATGCAAATGGACGTTACAACTCTGTGCAGTGCTTGCTACTTCACTCTCTCTAGAACTAACAAAATCCTGGAAGAAGACTCAGGAACGAAAAGCAAAGTTGATGCAGCATTAGAAAGTGCTGGACTCAAGTACAATGGTGGCGTCAAAGTGAGACATTTTGCTGACGTCCTCTTGTCTGATGTGGGTCTAGAGAAAATAAAGGAAAACGTCAAGGTCCCGTTAAACAATCTCAAGGTCGCTTCATATTATGGTTGTTTCCTTGCCAGGCCACCAGGCATCTGCAATTTTGATAATCCTGAACACCCAACACGATTGGATGAGCTGGTTGAGGCCCTAGGCGCATCGAAAGTTAACTATTACGGTAAGACAAGATGCTGTGGAGCCTCACTGGGAATAACTAATGAAAAGATAATGCTTAAGCTATCTAAGGATGTTTTGCTGAGCGCCAAGAGCGCTGGCGCTAACTGTATGATAACTGCATGCCCTCTGTGTCATCTTAATTTGGATGCAAAACAGAAGGACATAGAGTCACATTTCCATATCAAAATAGACCTCCCAGTGCTTCATTTCACCCAACTGATCGGCCTAGCATTCGGGATGGAATCGAATCAGATTGGACTGCAAAGAAACTGTGTTTCTCCAAAGATGATTATTCCACTATTCGCATCGAATACTCAGCATAAATAAAGGGAACTGTCCAATTGCTGCATAAAACTAGTTTTCGCGGCAATTGGGGCATCAAGCCTATCAACATTAGCCTAAAGGAGACATGCTTTCTCAAATGACCCACTCGAATAATCAAGAGAATTGGCAACTGCGTCTTCCCAAACGGATTGAGAGACTAAACGAGCTTGCCAACAATCTATGGTGGAGTTGGCACGAGGAAGGTCAACAGGTATTCCGTTCTCTAAATTACCTCCTGTGGAGAACCAGCGGACATAACCCCGTAAAGTTGTTGAGAGAGATTAGTGTTGAAATGCTGGATTCAGCGGCACTGGACCCATCGTTCCTGGAACTTTATGACTCAGTTATTCTAAAGTTTGACGCTGAAATGTCAAGGAGTTGCGATTGGTGGGATCGGACAAATCTTCCCAATGCAGGTGGGCAAATCGCCTATTTTTCGGCGGAGTATGCTATTCACAATTCTCTTCCCATTTATGCAGGAGGACTGGGCGCCTTGGCTGGAGACATATGCAAAGAAAGCTCAGATCAAGGATTGCCACTAATAGCAGTCGGATTCATGTATCCGCAAGGCTATTTCCACCAGTGCATCTCTGCTTATGGTGAACAACAAGAAAGTTACGTACATCTAAATTTCAATTACGCGCCAATCTCCCCTTGCACTTGGCCTTCCGGCTGTGGCCCTCTAGTACCGATTCAACTTGCAGACCGAAAACTCTACCTCAAAGTCTGGCAGGTGCGTGTGGGACAAGTCAAGGTATATCTTCTAGATACGAACGTTGAAGAAAACGAATCCCCAGATAGAGCGCTTTCAGCTCGTTTATACACCGCCGACGAAGAAGAGCGGTTGCGCCAACTAATCGTTTTAGGAGTCGGTGGAGTACGTGTATTGCGAGAGTTGCACCTCGCTCCGGTGGTTTGGCATGCCAACGAGGATCATACTGCTTTCATGATGCTTGAGCGACTCCGACTGGAAAAGGAAAAGGGTGTCTCATTAGATTCAGCCATAGAGAACGTTCGGAGATGCACAGTTTTTACTACGCACACTCCAGTTCCAGCCGGTCATCATTTTTTCTCCGATGAACTTATGGACCGGTACTCAGGTGCCCTCTGGGAATCTATCGGAATCGACAAAGAAACTTTCCTGAGTTTGGGGCAATACCAAGGAATTGACCGGAGAAAATTCAATCTGACGGCCTTCGCTTTGCGTATGTCTAGTCAATCCAACGCCGTATCCAAACTTCACGGTAAGGTAACTCGAGAAATGTGGAGAGTTCTTTGGCCAAATAAATCAATAGAACAGAGTCCCATTTTATCCATTACCAACGGGGTGCACCTGCTCAGTTGGCAGGCCCCGGAAATCGGGAAGCTCTTTGAAAAGTATACAGGCGCAGAGTGTGTAGAAAAGCAGGACGACCCAGAATTTTGGAGCAACATAGCCAAAGTACCCGACGAAGAGCTCTGGCAAGTTCACAACCAATTGAAAAGTAGATTGATAAATAATATAACGAACCGAGCTCGGCAACGGTTGACTGAAGATAACACTACTGCGCAACAAGTAATTGCGCTGGGTTCTCTGCTCGACCCATACGCTTTGACCATTGCTTTCACCCGCAGATTCGCAGAATATAAACGACCTTACCTAATCCTGTCTGACATTGAACGTCTCAAAAAAATAGTTACAAATCCGCTTAAGCCAGTGCAGATAATTTTTGCTGGCAAGTCCCATCCCGCTGACTATCAATCGAAACAACTTCTGAAAAGAGTCTACCAAGCAGCTATGGATCTAAGTTTTCAGGGACGTATCGCTTTCGTAGAGGACTACGATCTCAACTTGGCTCACGCATTGACCAGAGGAGTCGATGTTTGGCTTAACACGCCCAGAAGACTACAGGAAGCCTGCGGAACAAGCGGAATGAAAGCTTCGATTAATGGAGTAATTAATCTGAGCGTTCGTGATGGGTGGTGGGACGAAGCATACAATGGCAAGAACGGGTGGGCGATCGGTGATTTCGGGGGAGGAAGTTTTTGGGAAGAAGATGCAAGTGATGCTAAGTCACTCTATTGCTTATTGGAAAACGAAATTGTGCCTTTGTATTATGATCGGGATCGTTGGGGTGTGCCGCGTCAATGGATGAAAATGGTCAAGGAAGCAGTAAAAACTGTTAGCCCTTTTTTTAACTCAAGCAGAATGATGAGGGAGTACGTCCAACAGATGTATCTTCCTTCAGCCAAAACGGCGAAAAAAAGTCACCTAAAGCTGGAGAAGAAAGATCAATTAAGCGTTCAAGCAAAACTGATTTAGACAATTAAATCGCTCCTTGAATATTAATTAATTGACGGAACTTTGCCAACCACCATTTTTAGCCTTGTCAATTCGATTAAACGGAAGAAGCCACAATTTGAGTCATTGTGCCTTGAATGTTTGGGACCTCTTTTTGTATTTGAGTAATGACTTGTTGAAGTTCAGCTTTGTCTTTGGCTTTAACCGCACATATTATGTCATAGGGCCCAAACACTACGTCTGCTGACAAGACTTGAGGAATAGTTTGGAGCGCTTGTTGCACTTGTTCGAGATTTCTAGGCTGAGTATTCAGGAAAAGGAAAGCATATGGTTCCTCACTAAATGGTTTTCCTTCTGAAAGCGTGATCCAAGTTTGTGTTTTCTCAATCAATGGCTCTTCAGGCGTTATCATTCTAATTGGAGTAAACCATTTGCTGACGAATTCATCTAAATCCTTCAATTCGGAGAACTGAACAAGGATGTCAACTGGACCAAAAAGCAGAAAGACGTTTTGCTCACGTTCATTTAGGGCTCGTGCGCAGAGATTCATCTTTCTAATTTCTTCTAAGACTTTGTCGCAGGCACCCACTTTAGACGATAACGCCATATAAGCTTTCATTTTTAGTCGCACGCCCGAACGATTCATAGATTGTATCTATTTCATAAATTTATCGGTGTACTTATATCGGCAACCCGAGTTCCCTTGAACGCCTAGCCTTTTCCCTTTCTAACAAGGACAGCTAATATTCAACGCTAACAATTCTTGCACACATGCATTTGTATTTAGGATGTGCTTAAGGGCGAAAATCTCAGGTTAATACCGCAAAAACGCAATTAAATATCCAACTGAGAGTAGCAAACTAGTAAGCAAGTGGCAAAGAATAGTTGATGAATTGGAAGGAGTAAGCTTAAGCGGAACAGAGTGGTATTTGAAAGCATACGTAACCGCTTTTATCGCAATGGGAAGTGTTGCGAATCCGATGAGTGTCGTCGCTGGCGTTATCCTTGCAACTACTCCAATTGCGATCGACAGATAAACTCCGCCCATTAAAATTGCGTATCCTCGTGCTGCTTTTTCCCGACCATATCTGACTATTAGAGTCTTCTTTCCTATTGCTTTGTCAGCGTTATAGTCTAGGAACTCATTGATGTAAACAACCGCGAATATGAGAAGGGCGACTGGAATGGAAGCCACTAGTGGTTCTACAGTCAAGGCCTGGGTTTGCACGTAGTATGCACCTATCGTCATTAAGACTCCAAAGTTAACTCCCACGAAGACTTCGCCAACCCCTCTGTTAGCCAATCTAAACGGTGGACTTGCGTAGAAAATTCCAGAAAATAGACCTATCAGACCTAAGACTAGTACAAAGATTCCTCTGACAAAGGCTAAGTAGAATCCTATTGCTGTTCCAATGGCGAAAAGAATGGACGCTTCAAAAAGAACCTCTCTGGGTTTTAGGAGTCCAAGCTGGATCATGCGACTGCCGCCGCTGAATGGTCTGACGAATTCTTTGTTTATGTCGTCGCCTCCACTCTTGTGGTCGAAGTAATCGTTTGCTACGTTGGTTCCAGCATGCAAAAAGGCTCCAGCTGCTAGAGATAGGATAAAGAATCCGAGATCGAAAACCCCATTTCGCTTATAAGCGATTGAAGCTCCTAAAATTATTGAAACAATAGTTGCTGTGAGAAAAGTAGCTCTTAACTCTAATGCGTAACTTTTTAGCTTGCGCATCATTCTGAGGATTACCTCCTTCTTAGTAATTTTGACATTTGAAGAAGGGAGAGTTTGTAGGGGCTATCTTTGAGTGGAGCAAGACTTGTCATTGTCAACTGAAAATATTCTTCTAGTTTCTTTTCAACATAGATAATCGAACCTGTTTCTTCAAGTCTTTTGAGGATAATCTTGACTGCTGAGTCACTCTTAATGTTGTTTATCTTGGTTGCCGCTCGCAAAGATTCATCAATGGCTTCTTTTTCGGAGGAATTGCTTAGACTATATAGGTGAATGAGAGGTAAGGCAACCCGACCTTTCTTAAGGTCCTTTGAGACTTGTCCTTCGCTTGGCTCTAGATCGAGAAGGTCATCTCTTAGTTGGTAGGCAATTCCAAAGTTCTTTCCGAAATTGGAGAGGCAGTCAAATTCTTTTGGGGAAGCTCTCCCGACCAGGGCTCCGCAACTTGCTGCTGCTTGGAAGAGGGAGGCTGACTTTGACTCAATCATTTGAAAATATTCTTTTTCTGTTGAACCCGGCGATAACATTAGATCTATGTGCTCGCCTTGGCAGAGCTCAATGGTGGCTTGCGAAATCATCTTAATAATTCTTCCTCCATAGCTAGATGCTAGGTAAACAGCATAAGCAATTAGAAGGTCGCCAGTCAATATGGCGGAGTTAGCCGACCAATTATTGTAAAGCGCCAATTTTCCTCTGCGGAAAACATCTCTGTCGATGATGTCGTCATGAACCAAGCTACTTGTATGAGTTAGCTCGAAGGCTAAGGCAAGTTTAACCGCCTTCTTTCGGTCTCCTCCCACGCTTTGTGCCGCAAGCAGTACTATCAGAGGACGAAGCCTTTTGCCCCCAGATAACAGTGCGTATTCCGCTTGGGGAGCTAACTTATGTTCGAGACTATTGACAAATTTTGAGAGCTCAAGCTCAATCAGCGCCTTCGTCTCATAAATTTCAGCTGTCAATTCTTCATTCGACATCCCGTGCATACTCCAGGAAAGCGGAAAGTTGTTAAAAGTGACTCTTTGAGTTCAATTTCCCTGCCAACAATAATAGGCTCAGCCAAAACTCGGGAGTTCATATTACGCCGCGCCCAAGCTTCTCGTTTTGAACGTTCAGATGCGTTCTCACGATACCTACATTAGCGGTTTGAGTGCTGAAAAGGTTTGTGCTTAACGCTATCAAACTGACTTGACAAGAAAAGTGTGCAACGTAGGAAATGGAATGAGCCTGGCGCGCAGCTGTGTGAAGATCCAGCCCTTTTCGAATTTTTCAAACCGAAATAGACCTTGAAGGGTCATTCTTTTGAAGTTGGCAGTTTTTCTTGTGTAAAGGAATCTTTACCCATGTGAAATCATTCGTAACCCCTTATTAACCTAACCTCCAAACCGCTCTTCCGAAGCCAAGAAGGCATACTACTTGCCCACACGAGGCTTTCCCTCATCATCGTAGCCCTCCGGCACCACGTCTAAAGAGCAAACCGCATTTACAAACACGAGGCCAACCCCTCAAAAGATTTTCTGCGGCAAAACTCCTTAACCCTGATACACACGCTTCTCCCAAAGCACCCAATACACAACTTTAAGCAACTTCACACTAGCAGCTACAACCGCTTTCCCATGACCCTTCTTCCTACGCAACCTCTCATAGAACACCGCAGTCGTTATTTTTTTTGATTAAATTTTAATCAAAAGAAACTCAAGGTTCGTTCAGGGCTTTCTTTTTGTCATCTTTTTCCTACCAAAGCCAATAACCCAACAATGATGAACCAGCGCCCGCGATAGAATTAAGTTAGCTATCGTTTGGTATGTTGCTGTGATTCCGCAGTCACAATTGTTTATGTCCTCATTAAAGGTATTATTGGAACTAAAGTGATTTTATGGAAAAAGAACTAATTTTTGAAGGAAAAGAGAACACCACCGCAGTCAACCTCAAGGAATTCGGTCCAGAAGGCGCAAAGCTCGACATCATGGTTGCAGGAACAGTCAGCGGAAAAGTGAAAGGATTCATAATGACCACACATAATGCCCTAATGAAGCCCGACGGCACAGGAAACGCCGACGTCAGATCAATCATTTTCAGCAACGGCGAGTCAATCATGGTATGGGGAAAGGCTAATGGGAAAATGGTAGACCCCACTCCGATCGAAAAAATTGAGGAAAACCTGACATTCATGACCTCCTCCAAAAAACTTGCGTATCTCAATACAACCAAAGGCTGGGCAGACGCTAGCTACAACCTCGCAACGGGCGAATACAGCTTCAAGGTCTACGCCGTCAAGTGACAGCGTAGACAACCCTTGTTTTCATCAGCATAGTTCATACTTGAGAAGGACGTGCAATTTATGTCAAAGAAACTTCAGACATCTGAGGCTCATCACGAGGAACTGGTGGCGGGTCTTTACGCGCAAATGAAGCCAGTTTTAGATAAGTCAGAGCAACCGATTTTCATCTACTTAGACGATAACCACAAAGCTTGCAACAATAGGTTTGCCTCTTTATTGGGTTATAAGTCACCCGAGGAATGGGCTGCTAATGGGGGTTTTCTGGATGTCTTTGTTGCTGAGAAAAGTCGGGAGACACTATCAACAGCATACTGGAACGCTATGAATAAAATGGTTGCTTCAACGATTCAGCTGACGTTGATGAAGAAAGGCGGAGGAACCATGGAAACAACTATGGTATTAGTCCCTATATTCTTCGAGGGGCACCTTTTCTCAGTTCACTTCGTGACTAGCGGATAGCAAAATAGCGATGGATATCTTTATCAATTAGTAGCTAAGGAGCTTTGGAGCCTTTCTTTTTTTAATTAATTCCCACATCATCTGCAAAGCCTACCATGAGCCTAAGCGAAAAAGGTAACCAGCATCTTCTCCTGCGATATATCATGCCCTTGAATAAGCTATAGCGTTTACCCTTGAACATATATTTTCGGAAGATGCCTGCCTCCGCTCTAACCAAAAGCACTTTTTTTCAACCGCATCGCTCGCTAATCCAACCGTAGCCTTGGTGGTGGATCAAAATTTAATCAAAAAGACTACTTTCAGGATGCGCTTTTCTAATGGGCTGTTTCTGTTATGAGAATTGATCACTTCGCTGTTTTTCTTTTTCTTATCGTTCCGTTGAAGCTCTGTATTTTTTCCTCGCAAACGTTTGGTTTCCATTTGCATATGCCTTCGATTATTTCTTCAAGGTAGTATTCGAGTTCTTCATTCAGTATCTCGCTTGAGCAATCGACTTTGTACACAATTTCGTCTTTGTCTCTGCCTACAGTAATGGCAACTAAAACATTATTATCCAAGAATTTTCAGCCTCTAACAGTAATTGTATCAATTCAGATTTAAGTTTTCCACAAAAAGAAAAAACTTGAAAACAAACCTCTGAACCTAAAGCCTAAAACCTGCAACAAATCCCAACTATCCATATAAGGAGAGCTGCGGTTCAACGGGGTCTGAAGTGTTCTTTCTACGCCGGAGAACAATGGCTGAGACCGCAAGATAACTTACTAACACGACAATAATTATTATCAACGCAAGATTCATGTCGAAGCCAACTGTTGTAGGCACCCTATGAGCGATTTCTAACATGAAGGCGTCTTCAGTGCTAGCAGGTCCATTTCCGCTTTGACTTGGGGAATACCACACGTCCACCATCACCTTGAAGTCGCCAACTTTTGCGTTTGGACTGGCAACTATTATCAAGTCTGCCGAGAGAGTGGAATTATTGGAGAGCTCTACTGTTGAAGGATCTATTAAGCCAGTGATTCCTTTAGGCAGGCTCATCTTTTGCGTGTCCCATGTATTCTCCCAAACGTCGAAGTTTGGCGCTATTCCATAAAACCACAATCTCAACGAAACGTTTTCGTCCGTTTCCACCTCTGCAAAATTAATCTTCAACAGTATGGTTTCTCCTTTACGGAGAACCAGTTTCGGAAAACCGCGCGGAAGAGACGACCCATTAGTAAAGCCTTGCAAGTCCATGCGAAACGGCAGCGGAGGGGCAGGACCACCTTGACCATTAGCTGCCTGGAAGTTGAAAGGACCAGATTTCTAATCCGACCATGACAAGTCCAACGGCAATAAGCCGGACGTACCAGCGCATAGTTAACTCAGATTATGCAAATTCGCCGCGTCATTTATAGATATTTTAAAATACGAAAAAAGCTGCTTTAACCATTTTTACATGCTCGTAGCGAGACCTTGAGAAGGTTAGCGTGGCGACGGTTGAGGAACTGCAACTGAACCGAAAGTATATACGTAGTAGTCGTCTGAGCCGACGTAAACTACGCCGTTGGCAACCACTGGAGAAGACTCCACCGAACTAGCAGTTGTGTAACTCCATATCTTGCTGCCATTTGCGGCCTCCAAAGCATAGATATTGTTGTCCTCCGAACCAACGTAAACCACGCCATTAGCAACCGCAGGAGAAGAGTCCACCGAATTTCCTGTTGGGTAGCTCCATATTTTGATGCCCGTTTTAGCATTCAAAGCGTAAACGTTGTTGTCATCTGACCCGACGTAGACCACGCCATTTGCAATTGCAGGAGAAGACTCGACCAAACCATTAGTCGTGTAGGTCCAAATTTCTTTGCCCGTTGAAGCTTCAACAGCATAAACATTATGGTTTGAACCGAAGTAAACTACACCGCTCGTGACTGCAGGAGAGGAATAAATCGTGCCACTTGCAGCGTGGCTCCATATTTTACTTCCCGTTTTAGCGTTCAAGGCATAAGCATTGTCGTATGAGTTGACGTAGACTACGCCGTTAACCAATGCAGGAGAAGACCATACATAGTTGCTTGTTGGGTAGCTCCATATTTTGGTGCCGTTTTCGGCGTTCAAAGCGTAAACATTACGGTCGTTTGAGCCGAAGTAGACTACGCCGTCGGCAACTGTGGGAGAAGAATACACGGATTTACCGGTTGTATAGTTCCATATTTGGTTGCCCGTTGCGGCGTTTAAAGCATAAACATTGTTATCATCTGAACTGGCATATACCACGCCGTTGGCAACCGCGGGAGAAGATTCCACGGAATTACCGGTTGCGTAACTCCATATTTTTGCGCCAGTTGTCGCGTTCAGAGCATAAATACTGTGGTCGTCTGAGCCCACATACACCACGCCGTTGACGACAGCAGGAGAAAGATATTCTATAGAATTATGAGTCGGGTAGCTCCACATGGTTTGATTTGTGATTGGCGCGGTCGAAGTGGAGTAGCCGGTGTGCGATAGGTCATGATGAAACATAGGCGACCAGTCAACGGCAGATTTTGGAATTTCAGTGGGCTGAGAGGCATGTTGCCTCAAAAATGTGTAGCCCCCAACTCCTAACATAATTGCTAAGATCAAAACTGCAGGTATTATTTTCTTATTATTGATCTTCTCAGCTCCCCAGATTGGTTGGATTATCCAACCATTCACATAAGCCTTACTCAGGATCACGCCAGGGCTAAGCAACCTCTATCTTCAGAACCTAAGCTACTCTGGAGGCTTTTTCATCTTGAAGTAGCCAACTGCAAACGACCCTCACTCGAGAAGACTTCCCCTTCAATTACGGAATATCCGAGCGATTCATAGAAGCCTTTAGAAACAGCAGTTGAAGTTAAGTAAACAACCTTAACCCCGTTTTCCGCGGCGCACCGCTCAAGACTGCCCATGATCAATTTGCCTATGCCTCTCCGCTGAAAGTCAGGCGTCACAAACACACGAGATATTTCTTTTCCAAGCAAAGTACCCGTGCCAACAATTCTTCGGTCTAACTCAGCAACCACCACGAATCCTATCCGCGCGTCGCCGAGAATACTACTCTCAGAATGAATGTTACTTTTCCAATAATCGATAAACTCAACCGGATAATGGCTATAGACAGCATCTATCGTTGTATCGATTAGGCTTTTGACTTGGTCGAGATCCTGCGGCTTAAACACTCTTAACGTGACGGCTTTTTCGGATTTACGTGAAGCACGCGACTTATCCATCGAAATCCCAGAACATACTCACTTTAATTGGGAAAATTTGTTTGTACACAACAAGCAGAGGTGAGATTAAAAAAAGAAAAGTTGATGCGGTGTGGCTATTCTTCGTCTTCGCAATCTTCGCAATCGCAGTCTTCGTCGTCGCAATCCTCTTCTTCTTCGAAACCAAAAACAATCTTCAACATTTGTAAGACCTGACCAAGAACACGTCAAATGACTAAATAAACCCTCTGAAACGAACCAATTCTGGTTTGGCCGGCGCAAGAAAATCAGATGCCTCTCAGTCAGGTTTCGCCAGCGTATTGGGAACAGCCAAGCGCGCTATTCAATTGGAATAGCAAGCTTTATTTGCAAATGGGTATGAAAGTTATACTGTGAGTAGTATGGGGCAAGAAGAAGCCGAGATTGCAGTGGTAGGCACGAAAGGTCAGATAGTTATTCCGCAGCGACTCAGAAAAGAATTAGCGATAACTCCAAATACCAAACTTGTTGTGTACCGAAGAGACGACAAACTTGTGGTTGCAAAACTCAAAGTGCCACCTTTAGAAGAGGAACTCAAAGACCTATTCCGAGAAATCGACGAACAGAACAAAGGAAAGAAGAAACCTACTGAAGAAGAGATTCTGGAAGAGATTCAGGCATATCGATTTGAGAAGCGGACCAAAAAAGGCGCATAGAATGGTTCGCGTAGTCATCGACACGAACGTCTTAGTATCTGCTCTTATCGACGACGGAAAGCCCCGAAGGCTTCTCACTAAACTTTTGCAGGAGCACACCGTCATTGCATCCCGTCGGATGCTGGCTGAACTAGCAGATGTACTTACTCGGGATAAGTTCGCAGTCAAGAGTTCTCAAGTTGACCGCTTTCTTTCAAGTTTACTGAAAAAGTCAAAAATAGTCCCTGATACCCCTCGGTTCAAAATTATTTTGGAAGACCCTGATGACGACAAAGTTCTCGATACCGCTTACACCGAAAAAGCAGACTATATCGTCACTGGGGACAGGCATCTTTTAACGTTAAAGACATTCAAGGGAACAAAAATACGGAACGTTACCCAAATGCTTGAGATTCTAAGCTAGAAATCTAGTGGGAAAGTTTGAAAACAATTTATCTATCATTCTTTGAAACGAAGAACACTGCATTTTCTGACTGCGAGCGAACCAAGAAAGACCTAACTAGGGAAAGGTTTTGCTAAGAAATTGTTGTAGCTCTTATCAGCGTAACGAGTTGAGCTGGTTGGGAATTCTCGCCCCAGATGTTTCTGGTCACGGGCAACTGCGAAATCTTCACTACAATATCCATCCCCGCAATGACTCGACCAAAGACGGTGAAGACCGCGTCGAACCGGGTGCCTAATCGGTCAATAATATTGTTGCCGTTATCGCCCAAGTTTATGAAGAATTGGCTTGTCGCCGAATTCGGCTGGCTAGTCTTCGCCATAGCTATCGTACCTGCAACGTTGCGATTGTCGATGCCTATCTCGTCAGGGATGGATGCAACATCAAAGTCTTGGTTTTCCCCGCCCTGAATCATAAACCCCGCGATCACTCTGTGATAGATGGTGCCATCGTAGAAGCTCTGGTTAACCAAATTTATGAAATTCCGCGTCGTCACGGGCTTGTTATCCCGCATCTGGAGAGTTATGTTTCCCATAGATGTCTGGAAAAGAACCAAGATTCCTTTTGAACTGTACTCACCCACTGGCGCAGTCAAACGCTCAGGTTGCGACTGTGGAATAGGTATAATGATGCCTTTGAACCTTGAGCTGATGTTTCGGTTCTCATTTTGCATAATCACCAAGCTTTCCCTGAAGTCATTTTATTCTTATTTGCCCTGAATTTTCGAGAGAGCACGTGAGGTTTTGATGTCTTTCTTCAAATGGTACAACTCGATTATCTCCCATGATGAAGCAGACACCTTCAGGTTTGACCCGTCAAAGAAATCTACGTACCTTATTTCACTGTCGGGTTCAGCGACACCCGTGGTCTCCATCAAAAATACCTTGTGATCGTTAACGAAAGAAGGATACTCAAACAAGAAACGGCAACCAACCGCTTGCAAACCAGTCTCCTCCATAAGCTCCCGGACCGCAGCATCTCTTCGGCTCTCGCCATTTTCAGCTCCACCACCAGGCAAGAAGAATGTTCGACCATCACGGCTAACAACCAGGATTCCCTCTGGAGTTTCGACAATGGCTGTACCTCTACGCCGTCGGGTAATCACCTCTTTTCGCCTATAAAACTGAGAGTTGAGCATTGCTTAATAGTTGTTTTGTTCGATTACGAAAGTATTTCATGCCGAGCTTCTCAGTTTTGAAAAGACAGCCATATCAGCTGCCATTTAGATGCTGAAAAGAAGGATTAAGGCGGCATCACATGCCTCTCCGCAACCTCCGGATTAGAATTGAAAAAGATAAGTTTTTAGAATGCGCGGTATTCCTTTAACATGCCAGAGTGGAAATATGAGCGTTTCAAGCAGAAAAAAGAAGAATACTGAAATTGAACAACGTAAGAAAAAGCAACGAGAAAAGGACCTTAAAAAGAAGCAGGTTAGGGACCAGGTCCCAGCCAAACACGGCAAAAAGTGAGAGTCAACGCGTATGAGCACGCGGGCAAAATAGTATTTTGCCTAAATTATCTTCTTTTCCATGATAAGACTGGAGCATGAGAGGATAAGCTTAAAGCATGCGCTGATTAGTAGTGACCTCGTGCCTAATTGACTGCACAGATAATAGAAGGAGTTGAAAACTAAATGTATAACAAAGAATCACACAAGGCAACATGCGCCGAATGCGGAAAGGAATGTGACGTTCCATTCAAACCAGACGGTAGCAGGCCAGTGTATTGCCGCGAATGTTACGCGAAACGAAGACCACCGCGCCGATATTAAGCGCTTAAGCTAACTAGCTTACTCTTGGTTTTCAAAAACACTTTTTCTTTCTTTTTCTTAAAATCCCGCGTTTAATTTCTTTCCTATGTGACTTATTCGCCTTTTGTGTCGTTTCGGTTGCATTCCGCTTTTGGCCTGTACTCTCTTTTCCTGGTGCGCTGCTTGTGATGCTTTTCGCACTCTTTGATTCGTACAAGCATCCACTCATTTTCCTCGTAAACGCATCCGCAAAGCAAAGTCTTGATCGGCAAAGGCTTACCCTAATATGCTTAGGCTGAACGCATAATTAGCGTTTTCTACCAAAACCTGAGTGTTTGGCTGCGTTCCAATTGGGGAGCAATTGGAAAACGTGCTTTGGTCGACTTGAGATACTTCGAAAAGGTAGCAGAAACCTTGATTCTTGGGGAAATCTCTTAAGCATAAATGGAGTCAAGTTGCCTCGGTGATTGACGTGGACAACGCACCATCAACTCTATCGGCCGTTCAAAAAACAGTTAATGACTGGATTACTCAATTTGAGGAAGGCTACTGGCCGCCCTTATCGATGCTGGCCGCAGTATCCGAAGAAGTAGGCGAGTTAGCCAGAGAGATTAACCACCGCGAAGGCTACAAGAAGAAACGGGAGGGCGGCGATGCGGATTTGGGTTTGGAGCTTGCCGATGCGCTGTTCACTTTGGTGTGCATTGCAAACTACTATCACATTGACTTGGAACAAGCCTTCAAAGCCGTGATGGAAAAATACACCAAGCGGGACATTGACAGGTGGACAAAAAAGAAAAAGGACTCTGACCAGAGCGTAGCGGAACCCTAATTGTAATGGCAGCACGCCGGATATTAAGTGTACATCTAAGGTGCATATCGTTTTTATTCACAGTTGCGATTATACGAAATAACGGAAGGTTCACGAATGAAAAAAATCTTAATTCCCGGAATACTCCTTTTCCTCGTCGCCTCCACCGCATTTCTCGTCCCCATGGTTACAGCAGACTCCAGCACGTTGACGCAAACAGATTTTCAGCAGCCAAGCTTCGCGAAGACAGTCGACTACTTCGACTACGCCAGAGCTTACGCCGCACTAAGCGGCGTATCAACGCCTGCAAACTTCGATCAACGGCACGCCAACATGTACATGACTTACGTTAACACCAGCAGAATACAACTTCTCTACGCGGGCTTAGAAAACATCACAACCGACGGATCATCATACCTGCGTTTGCCCGCCCAGTCAATTCTGATGCACTACAAAACAAGCGACAACAGCAGCGACGTACTGACAGCTTCCACGTTCTTGATGCTCATGGCCTTCAACGATTCCTCGAACTCACGATTCCCGAACTCGCCAGACGTAGGAGACAACTTGTACGCTTCATACAGCCTCGGGTACGACCTATCATCCATAGGCGTAACACTGCCCTCCTTCAACAGCAAAACCATAACCACCCCGCTCACAAGTTCAGCAGATGGTCTCACATGGACCTGGGGCATGAAATACACTAACCTGACAGCCCTTTGGTGGAGAACATACATAGACCCAAGCACCCCACACTTCGACAACAGCCTCCCATTCGCAGTAACCACATACGATGAATTGGCCTTCAACTACAAACTGACCATAGACCCAACGAGCCACACAGCCACACTGACAGAGAACCACGACATAGGAAGAATGCGCGACCTCGTCATCGGCTCAGGACTAATATGGGTTCACATGAACAGCACAGGCACATACGGGCTTCTAGGAAGAAAGCTCAGCGACCAAACAATCTACAGCTTTCTGGACGAGAACCAGATAAAAATGAGCATCGTCGACTACCAAACCACCGTAGTTGCTAACCACAACACATACAGTGCAACACCATCAGGCCAAAACGTTACAGGCACCGACGCAGTCGTAAGCGACACTGCAGTCAACACCTACGCGGACAACGGAGAAAAAATCTCAAGCCTAGACTTTGGAGCAAAACCCACTTACAACTTGTTCAATTACACCGCTGACCCGACCGAAACAACGTCCACAACCTACAATGCTGTGACCAGAACAGCTAACGCAACAGGCTTCGCCGGAAACAGCGATCTGTACAAGACTCAAATCAACCTCATGAAGTTCCTACCTCTAGTCGTCGCTCAAATTTACCCAGGCATATACGCAAAAGCCGCAGCGACCATTTCAAACATGAGCAAAGCAGACTACTTCTACCTAACATCCTACCCCGTTTACAGCGGATACCGAATCGAACACGACCCAATCTTCACAGCATACATCGCATCACCGCAAGCAACGTCTACCCTAGCTCCAACCGCAACATCGACAACAACCTCAAACCCCCGACCAGGAAGCGGAGCAATCCTCGTAATCCTGCTTGGAGTCATCATCGTCGTTGCAGTTGCCGTCGCGTTACTCATCAAGAAAAGAAAGCCCAAGCCATAAACTCCAACCCTTTTTTGTCTCCTTTTTTGTCTCAAGCCTTAGAGAACTTTTGGAAAATACTCCGCTCCACTGGTCAAACTCCCAGCCTGAATCAGGTATCGCTTCAATAGTTGCTTGGGTTCCCTTTTTGTATTTTTGAACACCGGGAGCAGTTTGTTGCATCCATTAAGATGTAGGAAGAAAGCGTAAGGTTATTTACGTTAAAGCCAATAATCGAACAAGGGATGCTAACATGTCCAATGTGAATTGCATGATAACGGTTGCTGGGGACGTTTGCATTGATTGGATGCAATATCCTGTTAAGCAAAAAAATGAGGGCTTAAACTGGGAGCTTTACCCCGGAACAGCCATGATAGCAAAGACCGGAGGAGTGCTCCTCCTCGCGGAGTTTTTGCGCAGGGCAACCAAAGTTATCGTGCTTTCTCCCGAAATTAAGAACGTTGAAAGTGTTCCACCCACTCAGATTCTCCACTCCAACGCTGAACTCGACCTCTTCCCCTACTCAAACGACCCAAAAGAAAAAAACAACCCAGTCTACCGTGTAAAACGGTTTCTAGGGTTTTCTGGTCCATCGACAGGCAACTTCGGATTACTATCAATTGAAAATGACAGGGCGGACGCCGAAATAATTGTCGTTGACGACGCTGGAAATGGCTTTCGAGAAAAACTTCAATACTGGCCAAAAGCAATAACAGAAAAAACAAAAAAACCAACTATTATTTACAAGATGTCCTGCCCCATAGCAAAGGGAAAACTATGGGAACACACATTCAGAAACCACGCAGACAGGATGATAGTAATAATAAACGCAGATGACCTGCGAGCCAACGGCGTAAACATTAGCCGCTGCCTATCATGGGAACGAACCGCCCTCGACTTCGTATGGCAAATGGCCTCAAATCCCAACCTGCTGCAACTAGCAAACTGCACAAACATCGTCGTCCGCTTCGGATCAGAAGGCGCAATACACTACACCCGAAAAAACAACAAAGTCGAATCACACCTCTACTTCGACCCATTCAACGTCGAAGACGGGTACGCCGCAATGTACCCTGGAGAAATGCAGGGGCTATCAGCAGCATTTGTAGCCGCATTCACAGCCAAAATAGCCGATTCTAAAAACAAAGACAAAACCTCGAGCGACCTCATTCAAGAAGCCACCCGCAGCGGAATCTTGTGCGTTCGACGGTTCTTCAAAAACGGTTTTGGAAACAACGCTGGCCAACCAGATCTTCCAGGGGTTGAGGTTTTCACTCGAGATGACTTGTCCGACAACATAGCAGATATTATCATTCCTAATCCAATAGTAGCCGAACCTGCTGACCCAAATTTCTGGTGCATGCTCAAGGAACTTAAGGGAGCTCAGCTTGAAGAGATCGCTTACGATATCGTGCGGACAGGGGAAAACAAAGCATCAATGCAGATTCCAGCGGGACAATTCAGGAACTTAAAAACCGTCGACAGAGCCGAGATTGAAAGTTTCCGCAGCATCAGCAACCTGATCCAAGAATACATCAACTCCAAGAGCTCTTCACGTCCACTCTCGATAGCAGTATTTGGCTCGCCGGGTTCAGGCAAATCCTTTGCAGTAACTGAAGTTGCAGAAAGTGTTGCACCTGGGCAGGTCGCCAGAATTGACTTTAACGTCTCACAGTTTAAGGCAACAACAGACTTGATCAGCGCTTTCCATAGAGTGCGCGACATAGCCTTGTCAGGGAAAATTCCATTGGTCTTCTTCGATGAGTTTGACTCCTATTTTGAGGGCAAACTCGGCTGGCTAAAGCATTTCCTAGCCCCCATGCAAGACGGAGTATTCAGGGAAGGCGAAACATTGCACCCTATAGGAAAAGCCATATTCGTTTTCGCAGGAGGAATTTACAGCAACTTCGCCGCGTTTTCCTCAGACAAACCAAACATGAAAGAAGACAACACTGACGACTTCAGGAACGCCAAAGGCCCAGACTTTGTAAGCCGACTACGGGGCTATGTCAACATCCTCGGACCAAATCCAATTGACGACAATGACACCGTTTTCATGATTAGAAGAGCAATGCTTCTACGCTCACTTCTTGAACGCAAAACAAAACAGCTACTCAACGGTAAAAACCAAATCCGAATCGACAAAGGGGTCTTAAGAGCCCTAATCAAAGTCCCAAACTACAGACACGGCGCACGCTCAATGGAGGCAATTATTGAAATGAGCATGCTAAGCGAGCAAAAATGCTGGGAACAAGCTTTCCTGCCCCCCAAAGAACAGCTCAAGCTACATGTTGACGAAGAAATGTTTTCACGCTTAGTGGTTCGAGACGTCCTGCTAGGCGCTGCTCGAGAAGTCTTAGCAAAAGCTATACATGAAGAGCACCTGAAAGACCAAGAAGGAAAAAGATCAACTTCAGATCTTTCAATGCGCCCTTGGGAGACATTAGATGAGAACCTTAAAGAATCAAATCGCAGACAAGCCGACCACATCCCAGAAAAACTCAGCAAAGTAGGCTACGGCTTTGCCCCAGTAGTAGGCAGAGAACCAATAATAGCTGAATTTACAAAACAAGAAACAGAAAACATGGCAGAACTCGAGCATGAACGATGGGTCTCCGAACGCCAAACAGACGGCTGGACATACAACAAAGAAAGAATCCCCGAAAAGAAACTCACCCCATATCTAGTCCCATGGAATGAACTAACAGACGAAGTGAAAGAATGGGACCGAAGAACAGTAAAATCGATGCCAACACTTCTAGCCAAAGCAAAATTCGAAATATACAAAATGCATTAACAACCCACGCCAGAAAGTACTTCTCGGACGACAGATAGATGCGTTCGGGAGAGATTTACCTATTTTTTTGGTTCCGTTCAGGGTTTCTCTTGGGAAGATGGTTCGAGGCATGGTTCAATGCTTGCTAGGCCCGAAGCGATGCGAGAGACTACTTCGGAAGTTTTGTTTCGGGAAATTGGCATGGATACTATGGTGCCCAGGATCAGGGCCCATTCGGGTCGGATCCGTTGAAATTCGTCGTATGAGATGTCATTTAGTACTGGGAAGAAGCGTTTTCCTGCTCTGTGGGTTGTTGCGATTTCTATGTTGACTTCGTTGGATCGCAGAGAATCGCGTGAGATTATTAGTAAGACTGCTCTTGCTTGTTTGATTGCCTGGCTTGTCGTTAAGACGAATGATACGCCTATCATGCTGTCGCGTTCGTAGTACCAAGTTTTGTATCCTGCATTTTCAATGCCGTCGGCGATTTCTTTGGCTATTTTTTGGTCTTCTTCGACGTAACTGATGAAGACGTGATCCCAGCCAATGCTGGGAATTGCTGGAGGTTTTTTCGGGTCTTCTTTGGGTTTTCGACTTCTTATGAATACCAATGCCCCTCCCGGAATAACAAGACATAGTGCGATTACGACTATGGCGATTGGCAAGGTATAGTTGGCAAATGGAGATGTGTTGCCAGTTGTCTGATTAGAATTTGAGGGTTGCTGGGTGGTCGGGTGTGGATTGGAGGTTGAGTTGAAAGAGGTCGGGGTTTGGTTTTGAGTCGTTGATTGAGTTGAAGAGGTTGTGGAAGTGGCTGAAGTTGGTGTGCCAGTTGTGGGCGCCGGCTCCGAAGTTGAGGTCGCGGTGGGGGTAAGCGTAGTTGATGATGTGCCTGACTGCGTTGTGGTTTGAGTAGAGGTTTGACTAGATGCTGGTGTTGGCGTTGTGGAAGACCCAATTGGAGAGGAGATTTGACCAGGTGAAGTTGGTGTTGGCGTTGGTGTTGGCGTTGGTGTTGGCGTTGGTGTTGGCGTTGGTGTTGGCGTTGGCGTTGGCGTTGGTGTTAGAGTTGGAGTTGAGGAAGATCCGCTTGAAAAACTGGCTGATGATCTCACTGTGTAGTCGAATGCAACATTAGCATTAGTGTAAACTTTTAACAGATAATTCCCAGGCACAGTCGCCACAAACTGGTAAGAATGCGCGCCAGTAACCTCGTCGCCAAAATAGTTGCTAATGCTCTGCAAGACGGTCATGTTTGGATAATAAAGCGTGGACCAATAGCCGGGATTCCCATTATTAGGAGTAACGCTAACTAAGACCAAATCGCCGGTTTTGACGCCAAAAAGAGTATGGTAAACCGAGTCTGATTTCCCTATCTGGCTTGCTACGCTGTTAGGAGTCGAGGCCAAGGGAATGCCCCAGGAAACTTGATTGGATGATTTAAGTGTGTAGTTGAATGCAACATTAGCATTAGTGTAAACTTTTAACAGATAATTCCCAGGCACAGTCGCCACAAACTGGTAAGAATGCGCGCCAGTAACCTCGTAGCCGTCCATTGGAAAATAGTCGCCAATGCTCTGCAAGACGGTCATGTTTGGATAATAAAGCGTGGAATAATAACCGGGATTCCCATTATTAGGAGTAACGCTAACTAAGACCAAATCGCCAACTTTAACGCTGTAAATCAGATGGTAAACTGCATCGTTCGCTTGAATCTGGCCAGAAACCTGATAAGGAGTGTTTTGAGCGTTGGCGAAATTCGCCGAAGGTCTGATTAAGGCAAAACTGAGGAGCAGGATTGAAATTGTGAGAACTAGACGAATCGTTAGACCAAATTTCAAATTATTCGAACGGCTGATAACTTTTATAGCGTTTGTTAATGTCTCCCCAACCTGCGCCTTAACTTGCTTCACCTAGCTCCCCAACGAACTAGCTGACTTACTGGCGACTGAAATGGATTCAAATTAATGAATTCAGCTTATAAGTTCTTCTAATAGATAGCCTATTCATGTGCAGAAAACCAATTTTGTGAGTAGCGCGCTTATGTTTGTGTCCCGTTCGAGTGTCTTTTCTGAAAGTAAACAGCCATTGTAGCCAAACCCAGTTTTCTGACGCATTGCTGAATGTGCTGGGGCTCTGGCTTGAATTTGGGAGACGATCGAGTGAAATCCGGCGAGGAAATTGGTTTTTTTCTATTAGTTGCTTCGGCGGAAGCTGCTAAAGATAAATAGTTTTAGCGATCGACGTCAGACTCTTTCTTTATATTCAGCCTGTTTAGTCCGGCCACTATCCGAGGTATGATCGATGTGAAGTCTTTTTCTGGAATTACAATCGAGGCAGATGCACCTAAGGCTTCACGCCATTCTAGTTGACGGCTTTGAAATTCAAGGTGCGTCATTCCAAGCAAAAGGGGGATGAAAGGCTTCCCCGCTTCATGAGCTCTCACGACTTCAACAGTCACTTGACGAGAACCAAGCGAATTCGGCGAAATAATCAAAACCACTGCTTGGGAGTTTTCAATCGCATTGCCTGTCTGAACCAAATAGGATTCTCCGGGCACGCAGTCTCTTTCATAGCACCAAGTGCCGAATCCAGCAATTCCTAAGCCATCAGCAATTTTTAAAGCTATATCGCCGTCTTTTTCGATGTGGCTGATGAAAACGTAGTTTGAAGAAATAGGGGAGTTTTCCTTAGAGGTCAACGAACCCCTGGAACTTCCCGAAGCAACTACTCTCCTTGATGCTGATGGCGGCGAAGTTTTTGTTTTTGGTCCAATTCTTCTCCGAAGCATAAAAGCCGCCAAGACAACTGCTATGACCACAATTACTAAAGCAACTATGTACAACCAAAGATTATTTCCGCTTGACGATACTGGATTCTGAAGTGTACCCGATTCCGTCGGAGACGTTGAGGACGAAAGGCTTGAGGTTGACGAAGGTTGAGTGGAGGGAGAATACTGGGGTGACTGAGTCGCAGATTGGGTTGGCTGCGTCAAACCGGTCGATGCTGGACTTTGTGTCGAAAACTCAGATGAGGAAGGCGAGACAGAGGCTGGAATTGTAGTCTGTGGTGAAGTTGGAGTAGGAGTAAGAATTGGAGTAGGAGTAAGAGTTGGACTAGGAGTAGAGACTGGAGTGACAGTGTTTGTAGGTGACGGCGATGACACATAAGGAGTAGGTGACGGGGTGATTGCTGGAGTAATTGTCAACGTGGGGGACGGGGAAGACGTGGATGAAGGAACAAACTCTTGGATTCTGTTATTGTAGTTATCCACAACGTATACGTTGCCGTAGCTGTCAACTACAACACCCTCGGGTTCATTAAATTGACCGTTGCCAGAGCCAGAGCTCCCGAAAGTTGTTAAAAATGTGCCGTCAGAAGTAAACTTCTGGACGGTACCAAAGACATCGCTCACAAAAATATTGTTACTCTTGTCGATGCCCGCCCACTGGGGACTCCCAAACGTTCCGTTTCCAAAGCCAGAATACCCCCATGAGGTAAGATACGTGCCGTCCGACCCAAACTTCTGAACGCGGGAGTTACTAGAGTCGACAACATAGACGCGGCCACTGCTGTCAACTGCAATTCCAACTGGATAACCAAATTGACCAGCACCCTTGCCGCTGCTACCCCATGCGGAGATGAACACACCGGCAGAAGTGAACTCTTGCACTCGGTTGTTGTACCGGTCGGAGACGAAGACGTTGCCATTACTATCAACAGCTACTCCTTGAGGGGAGCTGAATTGGCCGTTTCCGGAGCCGCGGCTCCCCCATTGTGCAAGGTATTTTCCGGTTGAATCGAATTTTTGAATACGGGCGTTTCCCGAATCGGCGACGTAAATGTTACCATTATTATCAAAAGCTAACCCAGCAGGGCTGCTGAACTGGCCATTTCCACTGCCAGTATTACCCCACTGAGTAAGATAGGTACCGCTTGAAGTGAACTTCTGGACGCGATCAATACTGTCGGTAACAAACACATTACCGTTTGAATCAACCGCTATGCCCACGGGCTTATTAAACTGGCCAGGGTTTGAGCCCCCGACTCCCCAAGCAAGAGAGAACGTGTACGTACTTCCATCAGAAGCGATTGCGGTTTTGAAAGGAACAAATACCATAGCCATGACTACGACAAAAAGAACAAACACTGTTGATTGAACTGCTATTCTGTTTTTTCTAATCATGCCCATTCCCTTTTTCTGATGGTTTGGAATATCAGATTCTGAAGCAGTAATTCAAGACTCTTGTTTATTGCTAATAGCGCTTCGCCTATAAAACTTGTCTAACTCTTGGATAAACAGCTAATCAAACGTGACCCGCAGAATTTCCTTCTGAGCGGTTAGACAATGACCATTTTAGGTGAACCTCATCATTCAATCTAAAGAAAGATTTTATCTACGCCAGCCTACTAATGCTGATTTGAGGCAAATGTTGACCAAAGCGCAAGCATGGTTCAATCTTGGCAAATCCAATTTGCTTTCTGGCAAATCCTATGAAAGCTTGAACGATTATGCCAAAGGCATACAGTTAACCTCAAATGAAGAACTCATCAAGACAACCCAAAACCACCTTAGCCAGATAATCCAAAAACAAAACACCTTACCAAGATATCAATGGGTTCAAAAACTGCTTCAAATCGGGCTGGCAACAAAGTTTCCCTCGACTAATGACGGAAGAGCCGCCTTAGAACAGATAAGAAGATTGTCACCATTCGTTCTAAAGCCAATAAATAGACCAGTCGTCATTTTGGCCGGCGGATGCAGCGCCGAATTTGAATCCCAAATGCCCATCTACAGCCGTGTCATCGTGGAAGCATTCCACGATTATGAAGGAACCATTATTTCTGGAGGCACAACTTCAGGAATCAGCGGACTGATCGGCGAAGTGCAACAAGAATATCCAAACAAAATACACACAATCGGGTATGTTCCTAAGAACAAGACCGATTTAGTGGACAAACGCTACCGTGAAATTCGACTTACTGAGGGCGAGGAGGAGTTCAGTCCAGCAGAGCCCATGCAGTACTGGATAGACCTCATAGCGTCAAACATTGAACCATCAGTCGTCAAGCTCTTGGGGGTTAATGGCGGGCGGATCTCAGCTCTGGAGTACAGAATATCACTATCTCTGGGGGCTCAAGTAGCCGTCGTAGATGGAAGCGGTTTAGAAGCAGACAACCTGCTCGCGGATAATGATTGGAACGAATCGCCGAACCTTTACATTCTGTCGAATGATCCCCTGGGTGTTCGGCAGTTTGTTATGATGTGAGTTGCGGCTTAGTTTCTTTTGAGTTGATTGATTTAATGTTTAGTTGTCTTCTCGCGCTCCAAACAGTTCGCTCTTGGCTCATCGTTCTTTCAACGTCCAAGACGAGTTCAGACAGCTGACCTTCAGTCGTGATGTATCTCGTTTTATCCTCGTAGAAACAGAGTTCTTGGGCGATGAAACCGTAGGATTGATAGAGTTCACTATAGCCTTTCGTGTTGGACCAGAGCAGTATTGCAGCGGCTGACGTCGTTGCAATACCTATTAGATTGAACGACAAGGCAGGTACAAGGACATTAAGCAGGGCGAATATAACGGTGAAAGCTTGGAAGACCCACATTAAAATGGTGTAATGAGAAGCTTGGCGGAGATTGAATTTGGCTTTTTTTGCGTACCAACGTTGTTGATCCTGCAGCCGGTCTTCTGTGTAGATTTTGAGCCGTTCGAGGACGTTGGCTTTTCTTTTTTCTCTCATGCGGCCAGTTATTTGGGTATTTTCTTCGTGGTACGCGGACAGTTCAGGGATGACGGTTGGAGCAGAGCTAGCTATGTCTCTTAAGGTATCGATGAAGTTTGTTTCGGTTTCTTCATCAGGTATGGGTTGGTCGTAGGGTCTTACCCTCATCATGAAAAGCCAAGTTTCTTTCTTGACGATCTCTGCAATCGTTCGACTGTTGAACCAGAGTCTGTCGAATTTTCTCATTTCAAGTACTACCGTAAAAATCAGTGCCATGGACAATGCAATTGTTATGCTGATGAGGGGTATGAAGCTTAACTGTGTTATTTTGCTCCATGTTACAGCTCCTAGTGTTGCATATCCTATTAGCAGGGCAATTCTCACAATGAGGAGCTCAAGGTGCTTTTTCTGGTTACTATCTGCGCATTTGCTGCTCTCCTGATACAGGGCAGGATAGTCCTTGAGGTCCAGAATAATTCCTCCGATAGTTTAATTTCATTGATATTGCTTATAAGAATATGTGGTTTTTCCTGTTTCCATTTGACTTGGGCATACAGTACCAAGTAGACACTTAATCAACATTTGAAGCATCCCGTGCCAAGCTTTCACTTCGCAAGCCAGAAGTTCATACATAGCGCGCATTCTATGTATCTTTTTTAGTATCGTGTCTATATAGTCTTTGAAACCACGTGAAACATGCCTGTCTTCATTCAAATAATTCAAGTATTACAAATTTGCATAGAAAAAAAATGGAAAAAGTGCTATGAATTTCTGGAATTATGTCGGAAGCCCAATAACTGTAAGAGTTCTTTCCCACACCGAGCAGCTTGAAGTACTATTGTAAACTCCCCATTGTATGTGAACAGTATGAATGCCAGTACTGACGTTTTGGAAAAAAGTGATGGAATATTGACCCCAAATGGGAAGTTGAGTCAAGATGATATCATTCGAGGAGGGCTGTGCTTGTGTAGAGTCAACCATAGCTCTGCAATACATACCGTTCCCGCTTGCAGCAAAAGCCTGAGTACTAAAGGTGATAAGTAGTAAGCTCTGTCTCGTCACGTTTACGCTCACCGACATGGACGGCATATCAACAAATGTTGTCGAGGAGGTGCTTGCATTTACTGTTTCTTGGGCTGTGGCGTAAACTCCTGTTGGTCCTGCGGGTCCAGTAGCTCCAGTAGCACCTGTAGCACCCGTTAATCCTGTTGGTCCTGCGGGTCCAGTAGCTCCAGTAGCACCTGTAGCACCCGTTAATCCTATCGACCCTGCCTGTCCAGTAGCTCCAGTAGCTCCAGTAGCTCCAGTAGCTCCAGTAGCTCCAGTTGCACCCGTTAGCCCTATCGACCCAGCGGGTCCAGTAGCTCCAGTAGCACCAGTTGCACCAGTTGGTCCTGCTGGTCCAGTAGCTCCAGTAGCACCTTGTGGTCCCACTGCTAAAATCATGGCAAACCCAACTGATATGACACTAGCAACCAGAATGGCAACAATAAGACCAACGATGAACGTTCTTTTTGTTAATCCTGTTAATTGCATGTTTTTCACCTCCTCCCTTCAGCCTTACCCCTTCTAAGAGCTATGAATATAAGAATTTTTGGGCATGTCTATCTATTGGAAACTTGGTTTTAGCATGTTTATCAATTCCAATAGGGAGCGGTTTCTTTGTCGAAAACTTATCCTATAGGTAATCGAACAAGAATTCAATAGGCAAAAATGAGTTTACAAGAGAGGTTGATGGTTGGATTACGTTCAAGTAAAACAGCAGTATTTTCTTGAAGAAAATATTGGTCCGAGTAAATGGTGGAATAAAGTTAGGTAGAGAGAAGTTCTTGACCTCTTGAAACTAAAAAAACAATCAGTCTGCAATTAGGGTTTTGATAACTTTGGGTGGACCAACTAACCTATGAAGATTGCGGCAATTGAGGCAGGACCACATTAATCATTGACAAAAGCATTGGTATCCGAAGACCTAATCTCAAACCCTAGAGCTTCGACAAAAGAAAAATTAATCATTCCAACTTACTTGAAATCCCTGCGACTATCCAAGTAAGGCTCTTTAGGTTATTAGGTGAATTAACTGAGTGTTTGCGTTTTTGGCTTGTTTTGTGTCCAACGCTTATCTCTATGAGCGGATTACATATAGTAGTTCATGTTTGGGTTTATAGCGGGCGTATCTCGCAGGATCAAGAACCTTTTCTCAAAATTCAAGAAGTTCTTCAGCAAACCACAGTACGAGAATTTCTGCAGAACCGAATTGGGCCTGATGGTTGCTGGCGGCGGAGAACATGACGTTAAAAGCGTAAACGAGCTCTTCATCGACAGAAAAGACCAAAGCAGCCTCAACCGATTCATAACCGACCCCAAATGGAACATCAACAGCGCAGTTAACCGAGCCAAATCCTTGCTCCTAAGCGAAGCAAACATAGACACTTCATTTGAGTACAAGATCATCGACGACACCGTATGCCGCAAGTACAGCCAAAGCACCGAAATGGTTTGCTACAACCATTCCTCAACGATGGGAACAGTGCTAAGCCACGACTACGTGACATCCCTCTACGTAAACAACGGCCTCGCCGTTCCCGACGGCTTGAAGCTGTATGGCAACCAGAAGAAATGTGCAGAGAAGGGAATTGAGTTTAAAACGAGGCTGCAGTTAGCCTGCGACATAATCGATGAGCACACTCCCTTGGTGAAGAAGACGATTTGGCTTTGGGATTCCTGGTTCACCTGCCAGGAAATGGCGTCAAAATGCAAAGCTCACGCCTACAGCTGGATAGGCGAGATTAAGAGCAACAGGATCGTGTTTTACGAGGGAAAAAGGTACCGTTTAGACGAGCTCTTTGATAAGATCTGTTCAGAGGGCGGTTTCTTTGACGTTGTGGTTAAGGGTGAGGACTATTGTGTCTTCAAGGCGGACGTGTTCATGCCCAAGATGGGCTATTTCTCGATCGTTATGAACGTTAAGGCAGGCACCAAGGATGTTCATTTTCTCTGCACTGACTTGGTGGGTTGCAGTGTTGAGGAAATAGTGGGTCATGGGTTGGAGAAGCATCGGATAGAAGACTTCTATAAGGAGGCTAAAGCCTTAGGTTTTGGGGAGTATAGGTTTAGGGCGAGCGAAGCGGCGCTTATACACGCGCACCTAGTCGTTCTGGCTTATACTCTCCTTGACGTTTTAAGGCGCAGGCTTCTGAGGTATTCTATCATGAAGAGTCTGCTTTCTTTTGAGGCAACAGTTGACTGGATACGCAGAAAAACTATGCACCTTTTCATGCATAAGTTACGGAGTGCAAATCAATCGACAAGAAGCCTACCAAGACTCATAAACACAAACTAACGCAAAAACGCAAACAGTCAGTTAACTTAATAATATCCTCATAACATGATCAAATTCTCACTTGAAAGTTTTCGAGCGTTATCACACAGCTATTGTTTCATTGTAATTCCTAACTCTCTTAAGCCGGCGGTGATTCTTGGCATGACTAAGGCAGTTCCGTCCGCTGGAATTAGTACAGAGGCAGCAGCTCCTAATGCTTCAGCCCACTCGGGTTGACGCCTTTTGAATTCGAAGTGAGTGATTCCGTATAACACAGGTATGAAGGGTTTTCCTGCCTCGTGTGCCCGAACCACTTCTTTGGTCATTTGGGTTGAGGTCATAGCGGCTGGGGATATAATAACTACAACTGCTTGAGACTTTATTATCGCTTGACTTGTTTGAACAAGGTAAGATGGCCCCGGGAGGCTGTCGCGTTCATGGTACCATGTTTCATAGCCTGCTTTTTCTAAACCTTTAGCTATTTCGAAGGCTACAACAGAATCATTTTCTATGTGACTAATGAAAATATAATTAGATTTGTTTGGGTCAAATCCTATGTCGGCTTCAGTCTCTTTCCGACCACTAGGCGAAACTTCGCTTGATTGAGGGTGTGCTGCTGGCAAAATTTCGCGTTCTACATTATCTTCGCTGACGGTTTTTGCGGGAAGGTTTTGAAGGTGTGATTGCTTTCGTTTCATAGGAAGAATTATCCATATGCTAACGATAACCGCGATTATTACGATTACCACCGCAATATAAACAAAACCGAGAACGCTCAATTCCATGGCCCCCTTTAACAGTTACAACTGATTACAGATAGATAGCATATATATTTATGTAAAGAATCTTCCGAGAAAAAATCTTCGCGTGCCCTTGTTTTTGAAGGTTGTCCCCCAACCATTCCTTCTATAGTCATTTGAGATTTTGTTCATTGTCAGATGAATTGCTGGTTTTGAAGTCTGTTGCCATCCGAGTGGCACTTTAATCGGGTTAATTATGACGGATTATGAGCGCGTTGGCTTGTCCCTAAATTAATAATCGCTTCGGACTATCGTATTTCACGAGCGCAGTCTAAGCTTGGGAGGTTCATCTAGCGGGATAAAACGAACAAGAAACTCTAAAAATTCTCTTTAAAAATATCGACCTAACTTTTGCCCAAAATGTTTTGAAGGACTGCTTTCACACTTCTCTTCTGAGGGAATCAGCGTACGCCTAGTCTGTTCAAGTCTTTCCGCCAGTCATCTTTCTGAAAACGCTCCGGAAGATAAGTTTCTGAACATTCCGAACAATGGCGATCAATGAATAAACAATTGCTAAAAAACTGCTCTGGCCAAAAGCAAACAGCCTCACACCCAGAAACATGGTTTTCCCCATTGTTCGCACAACGGCAAAACTATTGATCGCAAACAAAAAAACATGTCCTACCGAACCTATCCAGCAGGCCGAGTTCTCGCCCCGTCCAACCTTGATCCCAAGCCATTTTGTAATCAGTTCCGAAATCTTCCCGATTATCCATGCAAAGTTATAACTACTACAAGGGAAGTTGCATGTTGGAACCATGCATCAAAAGCAATAGTTACAACTAAACGTATCCGAATAGTTGTAACTTATCAGCAGCCTCACCCTCTCAAACCAACACTTTTCGCTTCCGTGAAATTAAGTGTTAAAGCAATGGGTGCAATAGGGTGTGCAATGGCCGTTAAACTGCTTCGAACGAAAGCAAACTGCTTCAACCCAAAAAGACCGATTTTCCCCATTGCTAGCACAATGCCAAAAACCATTGTGCCGACAATAAAATCCCCTACCCAAAACCCTATGAAAGACAAGTATTGAACATTCCGATCAATCGCGATCAATGGCTTAACAATCGCCAAAAAGGTGCTCTAACCAAAAGTAGACTGCTTCAAACCCCAAAACAAGGTTTTCTCCATTGTTCATCAATGGCAAAAGCCATTGTGCCATCAAATCAGCTATCTTATCCCAGCAAACGAACAGTTGCGACTGCTGTTAGCCCTTGCTAATGGCATATGCCCTCGTCGAGACGAGTTGCGCTGATGAGGGAAACCAAAACGCAGACCACGGCTACTGCGAATATTATCTGGTAGGAGAAGAAAACGTTGCCCACCTGCCGAGTTGAATCCAGCAAAAAGCCCATGAAGAACTGGAAGAAACCACCGCCGACGAAGTTGAACATGTTTAAGCCACCTATAGCTAAGCCACTAATCTCTGCCGGGCAAAGGTTGACGGGGATGGTTAGGAATATGTCTGTAACGCCAAACGAGAAACCCAAAAAGAAGAACAATGCCACGATTTGGTAGCTTGCCAAAGAGCCGCCGAAAATCGCCATTATAACCCAGTAAACCAAGCTCAGCACAATACCAACCATGACGACGCGTTTTCGCCGCCCTGTTCGGTCAGAGAGAAACCCCGCTAAGGGAAAAGCCACAACGAACCCCACGCTTATGAAAACAAAGAAGTAACTTGCCACCGACTGGATCATGCCGTAAACCTGCATCAAGAAAGGACCAACCCACAAACCCTGAAAACTCACAAAAAGACCATAGACGAAAAACGGAACCGGAGCCAATTTTAACAGTTCTCTATTGCTAAAGACGGTCTTGAGGTCCGCAAAAACCCGCCGCTTCGACGCGGCTGGCAAGTCCTGCGGGTTGTTCATGGAAAACCAAACCACACCCACGAACGCCAACATAACAAAGAGGATAACCAAGAACGCGTCGCGCCAACCAAAAGCCAAAGTGAGAAGAGCCAGAGGCGAAGAAGCCGCGATTGCCCCAACGTTGCCCAAAGAAGTAAACAAACCCGTGTAAGTCGCGTACCGTTTGCGATTATAACTCACGGCGAAAGCTTTGAGAGCGCAAACGTAAAAACCGCCTACCCCAAAACCAACGAGCGCCCTACCAACCGAAAGAACGGCGATCGTGGGACTGAACGAAAACAAAAGATTCCCCAAACAAGCCACCAAACCGAAAAGTGTCAGGGTTTTGCGGATACCAAACTTGTCAGCCATCAATCCGGCAGGTATCTGCGCTGCAGAATAAGAGTAGAAGTACATCCCCGACATTAACCCAAGAATAGAAGCGTTCGTACCAAAATCGGTCTGCAGATTACTGGCGACCGCCGCGATTCCGACCCTGTGGAAAATTGAGCAGAAATAAAGAACCGTGAGAGACGCAAAAACTAGCAGCCCGCGATTTGTTTTGCTTTCAAGCCACATCAGCGCTGATTCACACCCAACAAGTCGGGTGCGCTTAGTTACCACGTAATAGCTGATAAATCTTGCACAAAAACCAGAAATATATCGTCTAATCCAAAAAGAGTTTAGAAGTGCAGGTTGAGCCTAAGCCTTAAGGATGTTCCGCGGTCCATTGAGGTTATGTCTTAGTCGCCAGCTGGTCTTTCACCGTTTTGACCAGAGGGCTCACGGCCTCGATGCAACATCGCATGTCCAGCCCATCGAGGCAAAGTCTTTGTCGTTTGTCGATTTTTCGCTGTTTTAACCGACGCACTCTATGCCCCAATGCATCGCAGTTAAAGCGTGCTCCTCAACCTGCATCTTACACATAGGGCAAGGTTGGATATACAACATCCTATACATAAACTCAGCAATAAACTGACTAATCCGAAGGAGATTGCCACTTTACAATCATCACCTGGCGCGCCGCTACTAAACTGACTCCAAAGCCAATGCGAAGGCAAATTTCACTTTTTACATAAACTAAGCAATTTGACATGAACGACGCAACTTCCCGGCAAATTCGCCAAAACGACATCAGAGAGCTCAGCCAACATGAAGACGAAGTCATCCGAACACAGGTTCTCATTTGTTGAACCTCCTCCGACCTCATTTTAAGAAAGATATAAACGACTTCTCTCATTCTTAAAACCAAACTTAGTTGTGAATGTGCAAGCATGCCCTACTTTAAAAGCCGAGACGTAGCCGCAATAGCCATTGGCGCAGCCCTCTGGGGCGTACTCAACTCAGTCTTTTCTCCCATTGTCTTCAACTTAACCGGCTTGTCCATCCTATGCGACCTAATCGGATTCACAATCCTGACCGTGACAGCATGGTGGATACGAAAGCTATCGCGTTGACAGCCGTTGGCCTCATAGCTACCGCCGTAAACTTCGCCATAAACCCGGCGGCAGTTATCTTCTTAGGCTTCACAGCGGCCAGCATAGTCTTCGACGCAACTTCTAAACTGGCAGGATACGAAAACACATTCACTAAGCCAAAATCCACGATGGCCGTAGCAGTTGCCGCTTCAGTTGTCTCAGCTGCAGTTGCAGGCTTTATCATCGGTTCATTCTTCATGCCAGCAACCGCACTGGCTTCATGGGGCGGCGTGCTAGGCTGGGCAGGGCTACACGCGGCAGGCGGGTTGATAGGCGGCATCCTAGGCGGCGCACTAGTCAACATGCTCGTTTCCCGAAAAGCCGTAGCCAACGCCAACAACTAAAACACAGTCTCAGCTGACTTTAGCATTTGTTTCGAGCCAGAAAGGCTTACCTGAAAGAAATTCCGTCAAGAACTGCGCAAACTCCACATTATACATGAAGTGCTCGGTCACTTCATCACCCAGCAAAATCAAAAAGTCTTCCTGCAGCACCTTCGCGACTAGCTCCGCGACGCCAACGTCCCTACCGCCTAACTTGAGCATCACCCGAAGCAACTCAGCTGCATCTGTGAATTTTCTGGGCAGCTCAACCATCCATCGACCTTCGTCGATGAACGGCCCCGCCACAACATCACTGCTGGCGGAGTACTTGGACAAGAAGCTTTCACATTCCTTCTCGAACTCCAGCGGAGGACCAGCATGCTTAACCGTTCGAGACAGAACGCGTTGCTCAAGCTCAAAAACAAACATCACAAAAGAAGCCTTGTCCTCGCTCCAGACGGCGTCTCGTAGAACCCGAAAGCCGTGAATTTCGAGCTGTTTCTTGAGGGCTTTTCGAGTGCGATGCAGCTGCCCCCAAAGCACGTCGGAGATGGCGTTAATTCTACCAAAAGTCAAAAAGATGAGCGATGAACCTCGGCGGGCAATCGCTTCTTGCATCTCTTCTACGCTAACTGGCTGGGTCTTGAGCGGGTAAAAGAACTCCTCGCTGGGCTCCTTCAAAAAGACCCGGCTCGCTGCAACAAACGTATGCAGACGTTGCGGCTGAACGGCAGATGCGACGTTTCGAGCCTTATCCACGGGATCGACGATGACAAGAAGCTCAAGGAATAACAGTTCCAGTTCCCGCTTCCTATGCTTATAATAACCTTGGATGTCTATGACGCGTTTTGAAGTGTGCTGTGAGAACGCCTGAAGAACTTTGATGAATGAACCGAAATGCAGCACAAGCAGCTCGCAGAGGTAGCCACTGAAGCCGCCGACCTTGATCTCGGCGCCGTACACGCCGATCCCCTGCATATACTTCTTTAGTAGCCGAACGTCGGCTCGTTGTTCTTTTTTGAGATGCTCGTTTATGTAGTCTGTGTGGTAGGGCGTCCTGTCAGTGGCGCTCAGCCATTCTCCAGGCTTCACATCGTAGCAAGGCACGATGTTCACCCGCACAGTATCCACGAAAGCCTCCAAATACGGGTGCTCGGCAAACCGCTCCACCTGTTCCGCGCCCTCGGTGGCTTTCTTGGCGATTTTCAGGGCAACCTCGCCCATAGATTGGCGCAGAATTGAGGGAGGTAGCCGAATGAAAACGTCAACGTCAGGGTCCTCTTTGAGCCAAGTGTCTTTCGCGAGCGAGCCCTCCAAACGCACGGTGGCGGCTACTCCGAGTGATTCGCACTCAGCCACAACCTTGACCTCCAAGTCCTTTGCCAGAGCAAGCATTTTCTTTCTGTCCGCTTGTGTGGGCGTTATTCTTTCCAGAACCCGCTGCATAAATTGTTCTGGGCTGCTTTGCATGGCGTTCTCTTTTTGCGGCTTGGTTATTGGGGGCAGTGCTCCTTGAGGGTTGAGTAAATAGGGCCGTTAGGTGTGAGTTGGCTTCGTTTCAGGCGAAAGCACTTCGCTTCGACAATGCCGAAGTCGTACTTTACGTTCTTGGTTACTAGTTCTGCTAGTTGAGGCTTGTTTTTGCCTGAGCGTACACGCGCAATCGTTAGGTGCGGGCTAAACGCGTTGGGTTCAGGCGGGAATCCCAACTTCTGAAGGCGCGGCTCAATCTGCTCGAACACTTTCTGGAGTTGCTCAGCGCCCAAGGCAATTCCTGCCCAGAGGACGCGCGGGTAGTTTAAGCTAGGAAAGACTCCTAAGCCGGTAAGCTGCACGGGAAACGGTCTGAACGCAATTTGTTGCATCTCAGCGAAAATCTTGTCCGCCATGTTCAGGGTAATGTCGCCCAGAAACCTTATCGTGATATGAATGTTGTCCGTCTCCACAAGCTTGAGATCAGCGCCTATCTGCACGGCGCGCGCTTGCATATCTGAGAGCTTTCTCTTGACGTCAGGGTTTTCTATGTCGAATGCTAAGAAGGCCCGCACGAACTCGGACATCGCGTTTCCTCACAGGAAGGTTACACTTTCGTCCATAAATGCTTTATACCATGCTCTCAGACGCCGAACGTAGAAGCGCAGACGCGGATTTCAGGTTTCCCAAGCAAAGTGTATATCCCGGAATTGGCGATTAAACCTGCATATGTCCGCGCCCAACTGCCCCTGCCCAAAAAAAGATTGCCCACACCGCGGCAAATGCCAAGAATGCGTCGAACACCACAAGGCAAAGGGCGAATGGCCCTGGTGCTCCAGGTAGAAACTCACTTAAGTTCCCGCAGCAAACTCAGCTATACTCCGCCGAATCCGCTGCACTGGAATCAGTCAACAACGCTTTTTAGGTCTAACCGCAGCTATTGTAAAAGAAAGGGTAAACCATGAACGCTGACAAACTCGTCATCGGCTTAACAGGCATGCCAGGATCAGGCAAATCGTTGGTCGTGCAAGCCGCAAACAAACTGGGCTACGAAGTGGTCACGATGGGCGACGTTGTGAGAGAGGAAACCGCTAAGCGAGGGTTGGAGCCGACTCCTGCGAACATAGGCAAAGTCATGCTTGAACTGCGGAAAACAAGCGGAGACGAAGTTATCGCTGAAAAATGCGTTCCCAAAATAGCCAAAATGCACAACCCCCGAATCACAGTCGACGGCTTACGAAGCTATGCGGAAGTGGAAACCTTCCAAAAATGTTTAGCCCACTTCGTCCTCGTCGCCGTGCATGCCTCGCCCGAGACCAGGTTTGAGCGGCTCTCTACACGGGGCAGAAGCGACGACCCCAAAACTTGGGAGGTCTTCCACGAACGGGATATGCGCGAACTTAACGTGGGCATAGGATACGCCATCTCCCTCGCCGAATACGTTATTATCAACGACAACACCAAAGAAGCCCTGAACGCAAAGGTGGCAGAGGTTTTCAAGAAGGCCGAGAAATCATGGACAAAATAACCGTTCAAATCGAAGCAGAAATTAACCCGACGGAATCAGAGGAGAAAGTCAAGAAAGCAATATGGAACCTTCTAGGCGAAATACCGACGGAAACCAAGCCTGCCCAAAAAGGTAGCACAATCAGGGCACAGTCCAACAGTCAGGAACCCCTCATCACACTCCGCAACGTGCTGCACCGCGACCATATCCGCGACGCCGCCCGCAAAGCCCTCCACCACGGACTCAAAGCGGGCATAATAACGGTTTATCTCAATAAGCAAGCCGCATTCGTTGGGCACGTGTCCTTCTCCGAACCCGAAGCTGAATCACCATTGGGACCCATAAAAGTCACCATCCAAACCGAAGATCCATTGCAACTAATAGACTGGTTGGCTCCCCGAACAGCCAAACCCTGAGTGTGAACACTTGATTGAGAAAGCCACCGTAACGCAGCGCGGAGCCGTTTTGCTAGGCAAACATGTGGCATGCGACGCCTACGAACAAAACAGGCCTTTGCGTGTAGTCACGCACGCCCATGCAGACCACACGGGCGGGCTACGGTGGAGTCTGCGAGAATGTCAAAAGGTCCTCATGACCAAGGCGACACGCGACCTCATCGAAGTCCTCCAAGGCCCTTTTGGCCAACGGCTGCAGGAAATCGAGACGATGGAGTACAAGAAGCCGCTGCGGTTCGACGGCGAACGCATCACGCTTTTCAAGGCGCAGCATATTCTTGGCGCGGCGCAGGTTCTCGTAGAATCCGAGGAAGGCGAACGTGTCGTGTGGACGGGCGACTTTCGCCTAGACGGCACTCCTGTGATCAAATGCGATACTCTCGTTGTAGAGTCCACCTATGGCAGCCCATCTTGCAGGCGCTCCTTCAAAGTGGACGTGCGTAAACTGCTGGTTCAGATGGTGGAGGAACGCCTCAAAGGCGGCGCCGTGTACGTGTTTGGCTACCACGGCAAGCTCCAGGAGGTCATGCAGATTCTCCACGACGCCGACGTCACCGTGCCGTTTGTCATGCCTGAAAAAGTCTACCATGTCTCGAAGGTCTGCGAAAGCCACGGCATGCACCTGGGATGCTTGACGCTTTCAACGGAGAAGCAGGCAAAAGCGCTGCTGGAGGAGAACCTGCCATGCGTCGCGTTTTACCACATGAACAGCCGCGGCAGCGTCGGCTTGAACAGCGAGCGCATCTGCGTGAGCGGCTGGGAATTCCACAGGCCCAGCAGACGCATCGGCATGAAAGAGCATATGGTAGCCTTGAGCGACCACTCGGACTTTGACGGGTTAATAGAGTATGTGCGGCAAGCCAAGCCCAAATGTGTCATAACAGATAATCATGCAGGGGGACACGGGGAAACATTGGCAAAAGAGATCAAGATACGACTGGGAATTCCCGCAGTTGCTATGCCATGTAAAAGCTACCAATCAACTTTTTCCTAGCTTCGCAATCTCCCGCTAATTGTTTACGTTAAGACTTAAAAGCAAACGTGGCTAATGTTAAACGTCTGGTGCCAACGATGAGCAAATCCTCAGCAATTTCAGGCTTCTACAAACTCACACCCAAAGAACGCCTATTAAAAGTCAAGGAATTCGCAGACCTCACCGACGACGAAGCCAACATCCTGGAAAACACCGGGGCACTACCCATGGCTACAGCCGATCGCATGATAGAAAACGTAGTCGGCGCTTTCCCAATTCCTCTGGGCATAGCCGTCAACTTTCAAGTTAACAGCCGCGATTACCTCATCCCCATGGCTATCGAAGAACCCTCGGTCGTGGCAGCGGCAAGCTACGCCGCAAAGATGATACGCGACAGCGGAGGCTTCCACACCAGCAGCACCCCGCCAATCATGATTGGCCAAATCCAAGCAGTCGGCATCAAAGACCCATTTGCAGCGCGAATGACCATACTGGGCGCGAAAGAGGAAATCCTCAAGAAAGCCAACGACCAGGACCCCGTCCTGAACTCCTTTGGCGGCGGAGCCAAAGACCTCGACGCAAAAGTCATCCAGACAACGCAAGGCGCCATGCTAATAACCGAGATTCACGTGGACTGCCGCGACGCCATGGGCGCAAACGCAGTAAACACCATGGCCGAAGCCGTAGCACCGCTAATCGAGAGCCTAACAGGCGGACGCGTCCTTCTGAGAATCATAAGTAACCTCGCCATAAAGCGGCTGGCACGTGCCTCATGCACAGTCTCCAAGGAGACAGTCGGCGGAGAAGAAGTCGTCGACGGCATAGTCAACGCTTCAGCCTTCGCCGCGGCCGACCCGTTCAGAGGGGCAACGCACAACAAGGGCGCTATGAACGGCATTATAGCAGTCATCGTGGCCACGGGCAACGACCATCGAGCCATAGAGGCAGGCGGGCACGCTTACGCTGCACGGAACGGCGTCTACACAACGTTTTCTCAATGGGAGAAAAACGCCAACGGCGACCTCGTCGGGTCCATCGAGTTACCCATGGCTGTGGGGTTGATAGGCGGCGCTGTGAAAACACATCCAACGGCTAAGGTTGCCATGAAAATTTTGGGAGTCAAGTCAGCCAACGAGTTCGCAGAAGTCCTTGCATCCATCGGCTTAGCCCAGAACCTCGCTGCCCTGCGTGCCTTGGCGAATGAAGGCATTCAACGCGGGCACATGTCGCTGCACGCGCGCAACATCGCCGTTCAAGCTGGCGCAACGGGCATGTTGATTGATTTGGTTGCTGAGCAGATGGTTAAAGAAGGCAAAGTCCGTGTGGACCGCGCGAAAGAGATAATCTGCGACATAAACTCGCACATGAACGAATAGCCCTTTTTTCCAAGGGTTCCTATAGTCTTAGGGCGTTCACTTTTGCTAAGGTAGGCACGGTTACAGTTACGGATTTGTTTAAACACTGTTGTCCATAGTTTACTTGAACTTCGCCCGTTTTCTTGTCCGAGTGGAAAGCCGTTAAGCCTGCTGCAGTCTCAATCGCCGCTTTTGTCTTAGGTCCTTGGAGCAAGGTAGTGGGACTTCCGCAGTTAGGAACTTCGAAGTAATAATCCGTTTTCCGTTTTGCCTTGAGAAGAGCGTTATTTTCGGCTTCGTTCCTTCCCACGATTATCTTGTTCTTGCCCAACCTAAAATGCCTAGCCACCTTCAGGACGGCAACATCTTCGTTCGTAATTCTCTTCTTGTGTTCGAATAAGTCGCGGAGTTTGTTGGCGAAGTCTGCCTCGGTTAGCAAGCAGCCGCCACTTGCACACTGGTACTTAGCTATCTTGAATTCCCTGGTCATGTCGATTTGGGGTTTTCTCGACCGCCCACTTACGTCTCGAAGCACTTCGCCCTTGATGTAGCCCTTTTCTTCAGCTTCCGTTTTCGGGAGCAGTTTCGCAGATAGTGGCCTGACGAGTTTGCCTTTCAAGCCAGCTTCTTTCTCGATGAGGTCAAGTGCTTCCCTATGCTGGGACATGGGGCGTTGACCAAGAACTTCGCCCGTGAAGATGAATTTCGCGTCAATTTCTTTGGCGTATTTCTTGGCTTTTCTAAGCATGAAGATTTTGCAGTCGATGCAGGGATTTATGTTCTTTCCATACCCAAAACGGGGGTTTCGGACCATTCGCAGATAATCCGCGCCTGTCCTGATGACCTTCAAGTGAACGTTAAAGTAGTTTGCAACTTCTGCTGCGCCCCAACCGTCCTTTCTAGCTTGGCCAAAGGGTGTGACGAAGTTGACCGCTTCTACTTCGACGCCGCTTTCGAGAACAAGTTTTATGGCTAAAGTGCTGTCCAAGCCACCTGAAAGAAGTCCCAAGGCCTTCATGATTCTTCACGCTGAATGCAGAAAAGAAAAGAGTTAAACATTATGCCCCAAAATGAGGAAAGGTTAGGGAGAAGTCGAAGGAGATGGTTCTTGGAAAAGCGCCGTGCTGAGGTAGCGTTCACCCGTGTCCGGCAAAACGACGACGATGAGTTTGCCTACATTTCCGGGTCTTTTTGCGACTTCCAAAGCTGCAAAGACTGCTGCACCGGAGGAGATCCCTGCGAGAATGCCTTCCTTTTTGGCTAACAAACGGGCGGTCTGGAAAGCGTCTTCGTCTGTGACCTTGAAGATTTCGTCCACAAGGTCGAGTTTAAGCACGTCTGGAACGAAGCCTGCTCCTATGCCCTGGATTTTGTGGGGCCCTTTCTTGCCGCCGCTGAGCACAGGAGAGGAGGCAGGTTCCACGACTACTGCCTTGAAACTTGTTTTCAGGGGTTTGATGTACTGTGCTACTCCGGTTATGGTTCCGCCTGTGCCGACGCCCGCAACGAGTATGTCGACTTTTCCTTCGGTGTCGTTCCAAATTTCGGGCCCGGTAGTCTCTCTGTGGATCTTTGGGTTAGCCAAGTTCTTAAATTGCTGAGGCACGAACGAATTGTATGTGTTCGCGGCAAGGTCTTCAGCCTTCTTGATGGCGCCTGCCATGCCCTCAGGCCCGGGGGTTAGGACTAGTTCTGCGCCGTAGGCTTTCAGCACGGTTCGCCTTTCCATGCTCATGGTTTCAGGCATAGTGAGGATGAGGTGGTAGCCTTTGACTGCGGCAACCATGGCTAGGCCTATGCCGGTGTTTCCGCTGGTAGGTTCTATGATGACGGCGCCTGGTTTGATTAGCCCCTGCTTCTCAGCTTCATTTATCATGCTGAGGCAGATGCGGTCTTTAACGCTGCCGCCGGGATTACGGGATTCAATTTTTGCTACGATTGTGGCCTTTGAGTCTCCTGATAAATTGTTTAGGCGTACAAGTGGGGTTTTGCCTATGGTTTCTAAAACGTTGTTGGCGATTTTAGTCGTGTGAATCACGCTCGCTATAACGTCGCTATAGCGGACGGTCATATAAAACTGTCGCTAAATAGCAAAGAACCGAAAAGGCAATTGCATAGCAAGGAGGAAGCAATCAAATGGCGAAGTCGTCGCCCAAGTTCACGGCGGCCTTATTACAAAAAGTGGGGCACAACTTACAGAAATCCACAGATATTTCCTCGGGCCTCATCTCATGCTTTGCCAGGCGCCTAGCTGCTTCACAAGCCATAGCTTGCAACTGAGGCATGATATCACCCAGTTTTTCAGTGCCCTTAAACGCTCGCTTCGAATTAATGTATTGGCTTATGGCGGCTTGCGTTGTTCCGAGTCTTTGCGCTGCCTCAACTTGGGTTAGCTTGTAAGTGTTTATGAGTTCTCTGGCAATGAGAGATCGGAAAACGGGCAGAATGTATTTGCCCACAGTTTCGCATCGGGCGACCATTTGCATCAAGCGAGTATAACACTCTTATACCTATAACCATTTTGCCAAAAGCTGGCATTCGCGATGTCTGGACGTTAATCTCAAAGCATGCGCAGCAGATCGGCCTTGGTGATGATGCCCGTTACGTTGCCTCTCTTGGCGACCAGGACGGCTGGATACGTCTGCAGTAAGCTCGAAATCAGCGACAAAGGTGCATCCTCGGTAACTTGAGGAAACGCCTCATCCATCACGGCTTCCACCGGCAGTTTGGAGATTTGAGCCATGTCTTTGCCGGCGAGGATTTCGCTCAGGATAGTTTTTTCGGATATGCTGCCGACTGATTGCTTGCGGGTGAAGACGGGTATCTGCGAGTAGCCGTGTTCCTTCATCAACTGCACAACTTTGGAAACGGGTTCGTCTCTTTGTATGCTGATTACCTGGTTGGGCACCACTTTTTCTTCTTGAACCTTGGTTTTAGCTTCTATCCGCTCAAGCACATCGAAGATGGTTTTCACCTTTGTATATGAGGAGTCGATTTTGCCCGCTTCCAGCTTAGCAACCAAAGATTGGCTGACGCCAGCAAGTTTGGCGAGTTCTGCTTGTTTTAGACCTAGTCGGCGGCGTTTTTTGGCTATGTCTTCGAGTGTGGGAAACATCGCTTTGATACTAGTCTGCGATGGTTGATATTCTTTTTGGAATAAAACTCACAATAAAGCATATAACGCTGTTATTCCATGAATTGGTGAACAAACAAGGAGCATCAGAAATGACTCTAAAACGCAGGTTAGACACACTAGCCGTCCACGCGGGACAGGAAACCGCTGACCCAACCACGAGGTCTAGAGCTGTTCCCATTTATCAAACTTCCTCGTACGTATTCAAGAGCACTGAGCATGCGGCGAATCTCTTCGCTCTAAAGGAGCTCGGCAACATTTACACTCGACTGATGAACCCCACGACCGACGTTTTCGAGAAGAGAATCGCCGCCATCGAAGGCGGCACGGGCGCGCTAGCCGTAGCTTCGGGGCAAGCGGCAGAGACTTTGGCGTTGCTAACGATAACGCAGGTGGGTGACGAAATCGTGGCGGCCAACAACCTCTACGGCGGAACCTACCAGCTGCTGCATTACACGTTTCATAAGCTTGGTAGGAAAACCACTTTTGTGGAATCGTCCAAGCCCAGTGAGTTCAAGAAAGCCATAACGAGCAGGACAAGAGTGATTTACGCCGAAACCATCGGGAACCCGAAGTTGAATGTTCCTGACTTTGAAGCCCTCTCGGAAATCGCGCATGAAGCGGGAGTGCCCCTAGTTGTTGACAACACCGTCGGTGTAGGCTTGGTTCAGCCCATCGATTTTGGAGCCGACATCATCGTCGCGTCAGCAACCAAGTACATAGGCGGACATGGCACCAGCTTGGGCGGCGTCATTGTTGATAGTGGTAAGTTCAAGTGGAACAATGGCAAGTTTCCCGAGTTCACGGAACCTGATTCCAGCTATCACGGCGTTAAGTATTGGGATACCTTCGGCGACTTCCCTGGGCTGGGAAACGTCGCCCTCGTCTTTAAGGCGCGCGTGCAGCTCCTGCGAGACCTAGGCCCAGCTTTGAGCCCTTTTAACTCATGGCTTTTTCTACAAGGCTTGGAGACGTTGCCGCTTAGGCAACGCAGGCATTCGGAAAACGCGCTCAAAATCGCCACTTTTCTTCATTCGCACCCGTTGGTTAACTGGGTCAATTACCCTGGTTTGCCCGACAGCCCCAATCATGAAGTCGCCTCTAAATACCTGAAAAGCGGCTACGGCGGCCTCGTTGGTTTTGGCATAAAAGGCGGCTTGGAGGCGGGGAAGCGCTTCATCGAAAACGTCAAGTTGCTCTCGCATGTGGCCAACATCGGCGACGCTAAAAGCCTCGTCATTCACCCCGCGTCGACAACCCATCAGCAACTCACAAAAGAGGAGCAGGTTGCGACTGGAGTAACCGAAGACTACGTTCGGCTTTCAATCGGCATCGAAGACCCCCAGGACATAATCGAAGACATCGACCAAGCATTGAAAGCACCGGCGAAGCCTTAGCGCCGTTTCGGAGGAGAAACATCTAACGACCAACGAATCCGTAAGAAACGTCGAAAACAAAGCCTTCACCTTTGCCCATCCACCAGGGGAGTTGGCGTTGGAGTCGGGTGAGAAGCTCGGTCAAGTCACGCTTACTTACGAAACGTACGGCGAACTAAACGCGCAGAAATCTAACGCGGTTCTGGTTCTACATGCACTCAGCGGCGACGCTCACGCGGCGGGACTTGACAAGGAGGGTGTGGCTGGCTGGTGGGATAACATCATCGGACTTGGAAAAGGCATAGATACAAACAAGTATTTCGTCGTGTGCAGCAATGTTCTGGGTGGTTGCAGAGGCTCAACGGGTCCCAAGTCGATTGACCCAAAAACGGGAAAACCTTTCGGCGCGAATTTTCCTCTCGTGACAATTGGCGACATGGTTCAAGCCCAAATACGCCTCATCGACCACTTAGGCATAGAGAAACTCCTCTCGGTCATCGGAGGCTCCATGGGCGGCATGCAAGCGCTCCAATGGATGGTTGCCCATCCTAACCGCATCCGGTCCGCAATCCCCATCGCCACGACGCTGAAGCATAATCCGCAGCAAATCGCCTTCGACGAGGTCGGCAGGCAAGCCATTATGGCTGATCCAGACTGGAAAGGGGGCAACTACTACGGGGGCAAAGTGCCAGCTCGAGGTTTAGCCGTGGCGAGGATGATTGGCCACATCACGTACATGAGTGACGCGTCTATGGCGGAGAAATTTGGCAGGCGCACAAGAGAGAACAAGGAGCCGTTCAAGTTTGGCGCGGACTTCGAGGTGGAAGGTTACCTGCGGTACCGCGGAGACAACTTCGTGAAGCGGTTCGACGCGAACAGCTATCTGTACATCACAAAGGCTCTGGATCTCTTCAACATCTTAAACGGACACCAGTTAAGCGACGTTTTCAAGGGCTTGAAAGCAAAAGTGCTCGTCCTCTCTTTCAAGTCGGACTGGCTCTACCCGTCGTACCAGTCGCAGGAAATCGTGAAAGCCTGCAAGCTTGCGGGCATGGACGCAAGTTATTGCGAGCTAAACAGCACGTATGGGCATGACGCGTTTCTGCTGGAGACTCAGCAGGAAACCCATCTCATTGGCAACTTCCTGAAAACAGTCGCAAATGGGAACGGAAACGGAGACCACAAACCATGAACAACTCGACCGGCGGCATAGACCGCGTTGCCATCGCAAGCTGGATAGAAAATGGCGCTTCCGTTTTGGATTTGGGATGCGGCGACGGCGCCCTGCTTCTGACTCTAGTCAAAGATAAGCTGATACGACCTCAGGGCATAGAGTTAAGCGACCAAGCCATCCGCAGCTGCGTTGCCGCTGGTCTAAGCGTGTTTCAGCAGGACATAGATACTGGTTTGGCTGAGTACGCGGATAAGAGTTTCGACTTTGTTATTTTGAATCAGACGTTTCAGCAGGTGAAACAACCTGACTACGTGTTGCGTGAGGCGCTGCGCGTTGGCAAGAAAGTTGTCGTAGGGTTTCCTAACTTCTGCTATGTGACGGATCGGCTGCAAATTTTCTTCCGGGGCAAGGTGCCTGTGACGTCTTCGCTGCCCTACCAGTGGTTTGACACTCCAAACCTGCATTTTCTGAGCATCGCTGACTTCACGGATTACTGCAGGAAGCGGAAAATCAAAATTGAGCATGCCTATTTTTTCGCTAAGAACCGGCGGGTTAGGCTTTTGCCGAATTTGCGTGGGGAGATTGGACTTTTCCTGCTTTCAAAATAAGTTTTTTATGCGAAAACGACTTTTTCGGCTGGTTTCTTGGCTTTTACGCCCGAGTGTGACCTTGCTTTTGCTGGCTCGTTTCGGAGCACCGTGATGGTGCCCGTTTTTCCCAGTCGAAGTTGTTTTTCGCCCTTAAACGTGGCTACGGACGCGTTTTTTATCTGTATTACGTCGCCTGCTGTGACTGATTTGATCTGTTCGTCCCAGAGGCAGAGTTTGATTTTGCCCGATTCGTCTTCGACGTAGACATTAGCCATCATGATTGTGTTTCCGAACTGCGTGTGAACCTGTTTGGGCTGTGGTGTATCCAGAACTTTTGCTTCGTCCACGTTGACTTTTTTCATGCCATGGCGCAGTTCGCCGACTTGTGTGGAAACGTGCTCTGAGGGATTTTGTCTCGCGATTTGCCTACGTATTCGGTCGGTTTCCATCCAGCTGTCGAAACCCAAGTCTTTTTGCTTAAGGGTTTCCTCGTTGACGCGGAACTGGACTTGCGCGTTGCCGTTCTGCTTAATCAGGAAAATTGCTTCGTCGTCTACGCTTCCGCGGTATTCTACGGTCAGGCTCTGACAAATAGCCTTACCCTTACCGCTCTCTTTCGCCGCGACCAAGGCTTGGAACAGCTCGGCCGGGTAACAGCCATATTGAACTGAGAGCGAGGCGAGATGGTCGCCTATGGATGATTTCTTCTGTTTCATACATTGTCCCCTTTCTTTATGTTGTTGCCACAGTTATCTTGAAAAAGCAGCCTGGTTTTTGCTTTTTTCTTGAAGAACTTGACATCTACAACATTGCTCATCCAAAGTATATTAGGATGATGCTGGAAAACAGGCGTTTGCTCATGCATTTGCCTGCAAAATACTAGGCATTTCGGGCAGGCATTTCGCGTGAAAAAGATTAAGAAAAGGAGTAGGTTAGGTGTTGACCGCTTATTGTACGGCTTCGACCTTGGCGACTTGAGGCACGCATTTCTTGAGATAGCCTTCGATGCCCTGTTTGAGAGTCATCATGGACATGGGGCATCCTGCGCAGTGACCTTGCAGCCTGACCTTCACAGTGCCTTTCTCGAAGGCTACGTACTCTACGTCTCCTCCGTCGGCTTGAAGTTGGGGTCTGATTTCGTCTAAGGCTTTCTGAATCTTTTGTTCAACATTTTCGGTCATGTCTTAACACGTCGTTTAACAGGAATTATAGCGAAAAGGTAGATGAAATCATAAAAGGGTTCCGATAAATTCGAGACATTTCAACATCATATTTTGATTCTTCAGTGATTCAATAGTCATAACTATAAAACCTATGTTTTCAACCAACCCAAACCAAAGTGCATTCAAAGGATGCCTTTGTTAACCGTACAATTCCGTACAATGCGTACAATGGCTTGTACGATTGCAGAAAAATTGTCTTAACCGAAACCAGACTGGTTCAAACCCAGAGACACGGCTTTCCCATTGTAGTACAAACGCAAAAACATTGAGCGCACAAATCACCGGTCTAACCTTCCCCACTAGCCTTCTGAAAGCTGCTTCTTCCGCGGGAATTAGTGCAAGCTTATCTGCCATGGCTTTCAGCCGCAAGCTTTCTCTGAACACCTACCCTTTTGAAGGCGAGTTTCTGCACAAATTTGCACAATGCTGCACAATGGCTGGCACAATGCCAAAAAGCTGCTTTAACCGAAAGCAAACTGTCTCAACCCCCAAACAACGGTTTTCTTCATTGTGCGCACAATGGCAAAAATCATCGTGCACACACAAGAATCTCTATCCCAGCATACGAATAGTTGCGAATATTATTCGGGCCGATAGTTGCAACTAATTTGATGACAAGAAATATTTCTACAAATAGCTGTTTTCGGCTAATCATAGACAGCATTCGCAGAATGGTTCAGACCTTGCGCCAGGAACCCTATTTGTCACTATTGCAGTTACTGATTTGGAATTCAACATACTCCCGAGAGATGTGTAGTCACAAACTATTGGTTCTTGGTTGCCGTCTGTGATTATAGTTATTAGGTGCGATTCAAACTGGTAAACCCAAACTCGAGAAGGAATATCCATGTCTAAGCCCCGAATTGGAATCTCGACGCTGTACATGCTTGGCGAACCCTTCCACAAGATGGTTAAGCAACTTAGCAAGACGCAGACGTCTTACGTGGAAGTTGTCGACGACGGCTACCACACGCTCAGCAAGCGACGCGTGCAAGCACTAAACGAAGCCGCAGCCTCTTACGGGCTTAACTACTCGGTGCATGCGCCCTTTGCAGACATCAACGTTGCTTCGCCTTCAAAGCCCATGCTGAAAGCGTCGATGAAGCGGCTTAAGCAGAGCATGCAGTACGCGTCGGACTTGGATGCTTACTTGTGGGTTTTCCATCCTGGTGGCAAGTCAGGCATCAGCTCTTTTTACCCGGGCGCGGACTGGCAGCAAAACGGATCCAGCATCATGGATCTCCACAAAACCGCCAAGGACCTCGGGTTGCAAGTTGCCATGGAGAACCTGCCCGAAAAATACAACTTCCTCATGAAAACTCCCCAAGACTTCCGCTCATTCTTCGAGGAAACAGGATTAGAAGACATCGGCATCGTCCTTGACACGGGACACGCGCACCTTGAAGGGCAAATCCAGCCGTTCATGCAGCAACTCCCCAGCAAAATCGTACATGTCCACATCAGTGACAACCATGGCGTAACAGACGAACATCTGGGGCTTGGCTACGGCGCCATAGATTGGCAGCAATTCGCCAAGATGCTCAAGGCAGTCGACTTCTCAGGCACAATACTCACCGAATCCGTCTTCAACGCAGAAGAAACCCTGCAGAAACTAAAGCAGCTATTCGCTTAGAGGCAGTTTGAGCTCCAAGAAGTCCTCAGCTATCACCACGTTCGGAAAAATCTTTTTTGCCTGCTCCAAAAGAAGCGAGGTCTCGGCATACCGCGCACTTATATGAGTTAAGACAAGGCTCTTCGCGTTCGCCGCCTTACCCTGCGCCGCGGCTTCACTAGGCGTGGAATGTCCGTCAGCCACAGCCCTCTCAATCAAGGAGTCGTCAAAAGTGGCTTCGTGAACCACCAGATCCGCTTCCGCCGCGAATGTCGCGAATTCGTCGAACGGTCGCGTGTCGCCCGTGTAAACGACTTTTCTGCCCGGTCGCTGGGGCCCTGCCACATCCTCGGGCTTCACGACTAGGCCAGTGTCTGGGAAGGCGTATTCTTGCCCGTGTTGCAGCTTACCCCATGCCTCGCCTTTGGGAACGCCTTTGGCTTTGGCTTTTTCAGGGAAGAACTTGCCTGCTCGGGGTTTCTCCACGAATGCATAGGCGAAGCTCGTGACGGCGTGGTTGGACCGCGCAGCCTCGACGCAGTATTCTTCTTCGTCGCAGATTACGCCTGAACCCGTGACCTCGAACACCTTGACCTCAAATGTGAGCTGGAACTGCAGGGTTTCGCGCATGCAATCCAGAAAATGCGCCAACCCAGCGGGCGCGTAAACCTCCACGGGTTTGGTCCGGTCCATCAACGCCATCGTCTGCAGCAGCCCAGGCAACCCCAGTACGTGGTCGCCGTGCATGTGCGTTATGAAAATCTTCATCTTCTTGTGCAAGCCCACTCTGGCGCGGATCATTTGGCGTTGCACAGCCTCGCCGCAGTCGAATAGGAACTGCTCGTTGCCGCGTTGCATGAGCACAGCTGGTAGACTTCGATTAGCCGTTGGGACGGCTGCGCCTGTGCCTAGGAAAACCACGCGTATGCTCATTACTTAGCCTTCTTTTCGAATACGGCGACTTCCCGTGTCAGGGTTCGATGTACGTAGGCGAAGTTTGACTCGACGTGAGTGTAGCCGAGTTTTTCCCCGACTTGCCGTATGCCTAGTGTTTTGGGCGCGGCTATACAAATCCGTTGCCCCACAGCTAAAAGCGGGTGTATCGACGCAAAAACGCCTTCGATGATGGCTTTGGTGGTGCTCTTCAAGGTCGTGGCGCTTCGGCCGTAGGGAGGATCCGTCACGATGCAGTCCACATGCGTCAGCGGCATTTTCCTCGCATCAGCAACCAGGATGGCCTCGGGTGACAAACCAAAATGCCGAACATTCCGCAGCGCGCCGCGTGCCATCCGCCGTTGAACATCCAGCCCGACTGCGTTGCACCCAATAAGGGTGGCTTCGATGAGGGTGGTTCCTGTGCCGCAGAACGGATCCAGCACGACACCGCCTTCTTTCGCGTGCGCCAGGTTGACCATGCAACGCGCGAGTTTGGCATTCATGGCGGAGGGATGAAAGAAGGGTTTCTTGCGAGCTCTACGTTCGACGAAGGGTTTGGGGATGATTTCGGCGAGTTTTAGGCCGAAGACGAGTTTGCCGTTGGTGAGGATGCCAAAGAAGGTTTTCTGCGGCGTTTTCAGGTTGACTTTGGCTTGTGGGGCGCGCTGCAGTATGAGTTTGCCCAGAAGTCGCTCATTGTTCATTGTGGCTTCTTTGGTAGTGTATTCTTTGATTCGGCGTATTCGAACTTCAAAGGTCTCGCCCTCTGAGAGGAGACTTGTGAAGTCGGTGGCGTTTACTGCCTCGGTTATGGCTTTGTCGTTCGCGGCGCAGGTGAAAAGTTCTAGGCAGCAGACTCGTGTGTAGCCGCTTCGAGTCGCAACTTTGCCTATGCAGGCTTGGTCTGACTGGACCCTGACTGTTTGGTCCAGTTTTTCTGTGATTGTGTATGCGTAGCCTTCAGCCTCCAGAATAGCCTTCAGCTCGGCAAAGGATAGGGATTCGAACTCGCCCGAGATTAAGAAGAAGAGGTTTGCCACTACGAGAGCGCCTTGAGTTCTTGGCTTAGCAGGGGGGCCAACGAGACTTTGCTGTACTTGCTGGGGACGCTGTCGGTAGAGACGATTTCTTCCACGCCGGCGTTGAGAATGAGTTTTTCTGCGTCACCAATGAGTAAGCCGTGGACGCAAGCCGTGTAGACGTGAGCTGCGCCTTGTTCGCGCAGGATTTTTGCGGCGCCCACGATGGTTCCGCCCGTGCTGATTATGTCGTCGAATATGACCACGGATTTGCCCCGTACGTTAAGGTGCGATGCCGCCTGGGTTGTTTGTCCCGTGTAGCGGTCCCTGTGCTTCTCCAGATAGCCGACTTCGCCCTGCAGAACGGTTCGGGCTTGCTGCGCGATGTACATGGCGCCTTTGTCGGGTGAAAGCGCGAAAGCTTTCTCTACGCCCTTTTGAATGAAGTATTTCGCCAGAAGTGGAATCGCTGAGACTGTTTTCGCCGGGAAGGCGAACAGCTTGAGCGCGTTGGCTTCATGAACGTTCACTGTGACGAGTTCGTCTATGCCGGCGGCTTTGAGCATAGCTGCAACTGTTTCGATGCTGACGTTTTCCCCTTGGAGGAAAATCTTGTCTTGCCTTGCATAAGCGAGGTAGGGAACGACAGCTGTTACTTTCTTGGCGTTGTTTCTTTTTGCCGTGGCGGCTATGAAAGCCAGCTGCATGAGATGGGAGTCTTGCGGGGCGCATGTGGTTTGAACGATTACAACGTGCTCGCCTTCGACGTTGCCATCTAAGCGGACGTAGCTTTCGCCGTCGGGGAAAATTCGGGTGGCCACTGAAACCTTTTCCAAGCCTGTTTGCTGCGAGATTTTTTCGGCAAGCTCCACGGATGAGGGACCGACGATTATCTTCATGGCGGTTTCTCCAAACTGTGACTTTGACTGTTTGGTTTCTACCTGTACTTCGTGAACTCTATTTAACCTTGCCATCGAGATGTGGAAGGAATCTTTTGGACGAGATTAATCTCTCTTGCTCTTGCGCATAACATTTTCCCGGGTCCGCCAGACGTGTCAAGTATGTTTTAGGTCGCAGAGTTTGCTGTTGATGTTCTTGATGGCGGAACGCATTTCAATATTTCTTGCGGTTTTGCTAGAAGCGCAAAAACGCATAAATATATCGGAGACCGAAAACTGTAGCACAGCAACATGTGGGCCGGTCGTCTAGCCTGGTTAGGACATCTGCTTGACGTGCAGAAGGTCGCCGGTCCGAATCCGGTCCGGCCCACCATAAGCTCTTATTTTCTGATGGCACACAGTTTTTGGGCGAGTTAATATATTGCCTATTGCTTAAAAATGCGTTCGCAGGCTTTTTTGGCTTACAAATGAGTGCTTTGTTATGCTTGTCGTATCAACTTTTGTCTAGAAAAACCGTCTACATTAAACATATTTGTTCACAATGTTTAAATCTTCGGCACCCGCTCTAATTTTCTGTCGGGATGGAAATGGTGAAAAGATATGAAATACTAAGAACTCAGTCTTCAGACGGAGAAATTCACCTCATCCTCAGCGAACTCGAACTCAATGATGCTTTCAAGAATAAATGCGAGTTGGACGAAGCGCAAATTAGAAAGATCATGAAAGATGAAGCTCAAAAACCGCTTCACCTCTTGCGCGAATATGAATAGACGCCTGCTTCCAAAGTGAATCGGCAAAGTCCTAAGGTCTTCGCTCAGGGTGCCCTTCTTTGCTTGGAGGTTTCGACAAACTGAGTTTTGATTTTAGTTTGTGTATAGGATAATTTTTAGTCAAAGAATAGTGCATTTCTTGATTGCTTTTGATGAAATCAGGATTGTGCTCAAGCAGGAGAGAAGCAAGCAGAATGCACGTCATATATCTTGTCTTAATTATGGGATGAGGACTCGCTACGCGTTATGTGCTATAAACTTATGTTCGAAAAGAAGCATGTCAAATGAAGGAGGAATTTGAATGGGAGAACAGGCAAAAACTAGTGAAAATCGCAACATGCCCGCAATCATTTTGATTGTGCTAGGAATAGTCTTCCTGGTCGTTGGAGTAGCAATTGCGACTATTCCGGGTACCCATCTGCGTGGCTCAGGCATAGGCACCGCTGCTATTTTATTAGGTGTTGTGCTTTGGGTCATTGCTGGCTTGAGGCTCTTTTACAAGCGCCCTTAATGACCCGTTTTTTGCCGACTCATCTTTTTTTATTAGAATTTAGTGTTTTTCTGTCTCTTTTTTTGCTATCGGGCAATTGACGGAAAAATCGTTTAAAGGAAAAAAGAAACTAAATTGAGATGCCCTTTCCTTCTTCTTGTTTCAAGAACTAATAGGCAATATTCTTTGGAAGGCGGAGGGAGACAAATAGTTTTTGTGAAAAAGAATTCAGGTTGTCCTCATGGTAGTTGAACGATCGTGCGAGTTGGAAGGGGAAAATCTTAAATCAATAGAAAAAAATAAGCTCATCGAGAAAGGGAAGGGTTGGAGAATCTATGAGAGCTAGGGTTTGGAAGCTTCTATGTTCAGTTTTCATCGTAGTTTTTGCTTTGTCAATAGCTAACGCGGTTTATGCGGTTGAAGTAACTGCCACGATAAAAGTGGGCGGTGCGCCGTGGGGTGTGGCCTATGACTCTGGTAAGAGCGAAGTCTTCGTGGTTAATTCTGCAAGTAACAACGTCTTGGTCATTTCGGATAGTACTAACGCCGTCGTTGCAACCGTACCTGTGGGATCCAGTCCCTACCGAGCGGTTTATGATTCTGCTAAAAGCGAAATTTTCGTGGCCAACTACGGCGCCAACACCGTCTCGGTAATTTCAGACAGCGCCAACGCTGTCGTAGCAACTGTGCCTGTGGGAATTCACCCGGCATCCTTTACTTATGATTCTGTTAAGGGCGAGGTTTTTGTTGCCAATTCTGGCGCCGGCACTGTTTCAGTCATTTCGGACAATACCAACGCCGTCGTTGCGACCTTGACGGTGGGGTTGGGCCCGTATGACTTGGCTTATGATTCTGTTAAGGGCGAGGTTTTTGTGGCTAATTCTGGGGCTCGATCTGTTTCGATTATTTCGGATAGTACCAATACTATAGGCGCGACCGTATCGGTGGGGAGCGGCCCTTTGGGCGTGGCCTATGATTCTGGCATGGGCGAGATATTCGTGCTCAATTCTGTTACTGGTACAGCTTCCGTTATTTCGGATAGTACTAATACTGTTATTGCAACTGTGGCGGTGGGAACGAATCCTGGACCCATAGCTTACGATTCTGGCAAGGGCCAAATCTTCGCTGTCAACAAAAATGACAGCTCGGTCTCAGTTATTTCGGATAGCACTAACGCCGTTGTCGCAACCCTCACGGTGGGAAACAAGCCTTACGGGGAAGTTTATGATTCGAGTAAAGGCGAGGTTTTTGTAGCTAATTATGGCGACGGCACGGTCTCAGTTATATCAGATGCTTCAAGCACTACTGCTTCCACCAGCCCAACTGCACCTGGATCAACAACACCAGCCACATCTACTTCACCCACTGCCATGGCTTCCGCTTCGCCAAGCTCGCCGACGTCAACTCCAGCTCAGACAGCGGCGCCGTCTACTGCGCCAGTTCTTTTGCAGCAGGTTTGGGTTCCTAAACCGACGAACGCGGCTGTTGCGGTCGGCGTGACTGCGGCCGTGGTTGGAGTGATTTCGCTTATTTTTGCTGCATTAAGCGACCCGTTGGCGGGTGCGGGTGGAAAAGTAGGCGATAAAACCAGCGGTTTAATCCCGGATAATATAAAGCAGTGGCTGGAAGAGGTTGTTTCGTCGCGGCGCAAGGCGGAAATCGGGGAGAAGAAAGGTTCGCCTATTAAGCCCACAAAAATGGAAACTGTAGCTTACATCACTTCGATAATCGTTCTTGGGTTTTCCTTCGCATACGTCAAAGTCATCACCCTAGACCAGCTGTGGACGCTGCTTCCTGTCTTCTTCATCACTAGCGTGCTCGTCGGATTCGTCCAAAAATTCTTCTCCATAGCTTATATGCGGAGCCGAGGAATCTGGAGTGAACACAAGATCTGGCCTCTTGGGCTTATCTTGTTTCTTTTCACTACGTTCGCCTTCAAAGTTCCATTTTCCGCGCCAACGCGCAGCGTACATCAATCCAAAGAAGACTCTGAACGGCACAGCGCATTTGCCTCGACAGTGGAAATCTTAATCAGCTTAGCCTTTGCAGGAGCCTTCTTCCTGCTCGTGATGCTAGGCTATACAGCAATCGGCGGCGCAGGCCTAGCAATGTGTGTAATCGGCTCGTTCTTTGGCACTTTTCCTATTACGCCTCTGAGTGGAAAAGAAATATTTGACCACAACAAACGGCTTTGGGCAGGACTCTTCGTTGCAACTTTGATTATTTTCGTGGTTTGGCTGCTGCTTTTGTAGAAAGGCCTATTTCGGGGCTCAGTGGGCTGTGGGCGCACGATTTACAAGTGACAGACTCGCAGCTGCTCTAACTTTTTCTTGTTTGTTGTTCAGTGTTGGGTTTGGGTTTTAGGATCAAAAGTTAGTCCGCTACGGACAAAAATAGGGGGAGAGATTATTTTGCGTAGGCTTCGACGAGGTCGCGTGCTGTGATGATGCCGACTAATTTTTCGTCTTTGACGATGGGTAGTCGTCTGATGTGTTTTATTGCCATTGTAGCTGCGGTTTTGTGAACACTTGTGCCGGAGGGAATAACGATTAAAGGTTGTGAACATTCTGGTCCTACCTCCGCGAACAGGGCTTTGCCTTTGGCTAAGAAATTTGTGAGTAGATCCCGTTCCGTGAAAATTCCGAATGGTTCTTCTTTGCGGGTAATTATGACGCTTCCTATGCGGTTTCTGCCCATGATTTTGGCTATGTTGATGACGGATGTTTCTTCGTCTGCTGTGACGATGTTTTTTGACATGAAGTCGTCAACTTTGACTTCAGTTTCGGTGACCTCTGGTAGGCTTTTGATTAGGTCTGATGCGGTTATGATGCCTACGAGGGTTCCTGCGTCAATTACTGCGAGTCTGCTTTTTTTGCTGATCATGTGGCGGGCTACTTCTTTTATTTCAGTTGTTGAAGAGACGGCGGCGAGCGGGTATGACATGATGTCTTCGACTTTTTCTTCTTTTAGGATCAGCCCGTACGTGAGGACTTTGCTTAGCAGGTCTCGCTCGGTGACTATGCCTACGGGTGTTTTGTATTTCATCACGATTAGGCTTCCGACGTGTTTCTCGCCCATTATTCGGGCGACGTCTTCGAGGAGAGCCTCTGGAGTTGTGGTGACAACATCTTTGCTCATTAGATCCTTTGCAATTCGATAGCGGGGCAAATCGCGTTTGTACTGTTCATAAGCGATGGCGGCGATGCTGGGCAACTTTTTTTTCATTTCTTCTTGAGGTGTCGCCAAAAAAATCCCTCGTGATAATTAATGGTTGAAATGTCTAATTAAGCTTCACAGGCTCGAGTTGACCCCGTTTAATCCTTATTGCTCTTTTGCATCGGGCACAAGTGTGTTAGGTATAAAAGGGTGTTTGTGTTGATCAATATTTGGTGGTTTTGGTTGGTTTTGGCTAGAGTGTCAAGATTCTGTTTCAGGAAAGGAAAACGTGAAGAAGGTTTCGCAGATTTGGACCTTATTCTTACCAAGCAGGCGCGAATTGCAAAGGGCTTTCGAGGGTTTGTCTCGTTGCTTTCACGCGATGATAAGAATATAGCCTCTGTCTTGACGTTGTGGGATAGTGAAGAGGCTCTTGTTGCCTCGGAAAAAGAAGTGTTTGCAGAGGCCGTTGAAAAAGTTATGCCTTTGCTGGAAAAGGAACCTGATGTCGAACATTACAGGGTATTCTCAACAGAGATGTTCTCTCGAGGTGTGACCTGAAAAACCTGAAAACGCGGTCTATATCCTTCGCGCGGTTACATTCCTGCTCTGGTTCGCGCCGTTCCCAAGCTGTTTCTGTTATTTACTGTAGGTTTTTATCGGCACTAGGGGTATTGTTGAGGTTTCGATGACGCCGTCTATTAGGCGTATGCAGTCTCCGACAAAGCGCAGGGCGTTCGCGTTGGTGTCTGCTTGGAATAGGACGGCGAAATCCCATTGTCCAAAAATTTGGTATGATTCCTCAAGTTTTACGCCTTGCATGGGTTTTTCTTCGAATTCCATTAGAGGTTCATAGAGTTTTGCGGCTGTGTTGGGACTTAGTTTAATCATCAGCAGGTATTTCTGAACAAGTTTATCCACAATAAACGCCCAGAACAACTTGGGCGCTTCCTTCTTAAAAATGTGCGCCTCAAGAAGCTTTGCTGGCAAGGTTAATCCGGCTGAGGGACGAGTCTCCGTTTAGGGGGACTCAGGTTGCTGGATGGATTTAGGTAAGGTATTTTTGTTTGCGAACAATGGCTTTTGCCATTGTTGAACAATGAAGAAAAACGTCTTTCTGGGTTAGAGCCAGTTTGGTTTTGGCTAAAGCAGTTTTTTGGCAATTGTTCAGCCATTGTTCGCTTTTGATCGGAATGTCCAAAACTTATCTCTCGGAGAGTTTGCAGAAAAATGGGCAGCGAAAAAGGTGAGGCCTGGAAATAGATTTTATGGTGATAACTATTGCCGGGAGCTTAGTAATGACTATTGTTTTTTGATACATGGTTTCAACATGCTTCACAGCTAGCAATAGTCATGACTTTGCATGGGATAATCGGGAAGTTTTCAGAGCGCAGTGCCTTGGCGGGGGGATCAATCTTTAACGGAAGGGAACTTGGCCTGCTGAAATAGAGATTTTTGTGTGTGCACAATGGTTTTTGCGTTTGTGCGCACAATGAAGAAAACCATGTTTCAGGGCTAGAGGCAGTTTGCTTTCAGCCAAAGCAAATCTTAGGCATTGTGCCAGCCATTGTGCAGCATTGTGCAAGATTTGTGCAGAAACCCGTCTTCAAGATGAGACGCAGAAAGCAGGGGATTTTTGCGCGCGTACAATGATTTTTGCGTTTGTACTATAATGGGGTTTTTGCGTGTTTTGGGGTTTGAAATTGGTTGGTTTTTGTAGGCTGGGTGCTTTGGCAATTGTGCAAATCATTGTACGCATTGTAAGCCATTGTACGGTTAGCAAGTTATTGTGCAATGAACTCAAGAATGTGTTGTCTGAATTAGTTGGGGGAGAGCGTTTTTTTAGGAGAGAGAGATGGGGGAGAGTCGGACGCAGAACGCTCTTAAACTGCGAATGTTAATGGTATAACATGGTTATACTTAAACATAACGCCGTTATTAAGCGGGTGTTCTTACTTGCCAAATCTTGCTGCATTTTTTAAACGGTAGCTCATAGAATCTGCGGGTTTTGATGTGGGCATCGTGTCTGCTCCTCATTCAAAGCAGCCTTTTAAACAAAAAGAGAAGGGAGGATTAATGTTTATTTTAGGTTAATTTTCTTGGCTTGTTTCTGTGCTTTCTTGGGCAACAATAGTTCGAGAAGTCCGTCTTTCAGGTCTGCTTGTACATCGTCTACCTTGATTTCCTCGGGCAGCGGCACCATTCTGTAGAATGATTCGCAGGCTCTTTCTTTGCAGACGTAATTTTGCTTTTTCTTATCGTATTTCCAGCCTGCAGTCGCAGATATTTCAATGGCGTCATCGTAGGCTTTAATTTCAATGCCCTCCTTCTTGAACCCAGGCATCTCAGCCTTCAAGATGTAGTCTTTGCCGCGATCTTCTAGATCCACGGTCGGAGTCCTGGTTTCAGGGATAAAGTCCAGCATTTTTTCCATCGCTATGCTTGACGGCAATAGGAGGCCTCTGAAATCCTGCCTAAACCTCTCGAACACGTCGTCGAAGCTCTGCATCAAATCCGTTGGCGCAGACTTCGCTAAGGGTGTTGGCTTTTTCCGGGGCGCAGGTACAGCAGGTGTTTTCTTTTTTGGAACGGCAATTTCTTTTTTCTCAGTTTTTGGTGCTTCTATCTTCTCAGTTTTAGGTTGTTCTTTCTTTTCTGTCAAAAAATCACCACATTAATGGAATGATCTTTGAAAATTTATTCTTTTTCATTGGAAAAAAATAATGAGATGCAGCCGCGTGCTCATATTATGCTAAACTTTATATTTAGAATGGATTGAAAAGGTAGATTTGTTCGACTAATTTGGGGGAAGGGAATGAAGACTAAACTTGTCACTGTGGTTTTTGTCGTTTTCATGGTTGCGGTCTTTTTGTTTGCCTCGCTAACTGGTCCAGCAAAGGCAAGCGACGGCGGGAATTCGACTATTCCTGGAAACTCTACATCCGTCGTTGGTCCCCCTTTTGGGACGTCCGGCAATGAAGCCAATAGTGCTTTAGCTGCACCTAGCGTAACTTTGGCAGCCACGTTGAACCAAGTTATCAATAACATCTCTTGGAGCTCAGCTGATTCTTGGACGGCTGCTTGGGGACCGATTCTGGGTGGTCAGCCTTCTTCTCAAGCGTTTGAATCGGCCATTACCCAGGACATAAGCCGAGGGGACTTTGCAGATGCTTTGTATGTGGCTCGGGTTGCTGATGTTAACGGGTACTCCTCGTCTGTTATGCAGTCTGCGATTCAAACTGCGCTTCAGCAGATTCCCATGTCAAAAAGTCTGCCTGGACTGGAAGGCGACAACTCTACGCTTTATGGTGATTCGGGTCCTTTGGCTTTCGAGCTCCATCAACGTTTCGCCTTGTGGGGGTACATGTATGCCCAGAATACTCCGTCAGCATCAAAATGGAGTTTGACACAGGCGTACAACGATTTTGTCGCCTCGTATAACAAGCCACCGTTGAACAGTGCCTTTGGGGAAATGCTTTGGGCTGATCCGCAGTCAGGATGGGCTAAATCGTATTCGAGCAGGTATTACGATGAATGCGCCGAAACCCTGAGCGTGTTTCTCATCTTCGCTGAGCAGGGTGTGCCCGGCGCGTTGAGTTACGCCGACAAAGTCTGGGCTGGACTCCAAAATCACTGGACGGGGGCGTTCTATGAGTATGCTTTGGGTTCAAGAGTGGTTGAGTGTGAGATGGGGAACTTCGCCCAAATCATAGCTGAGTATGCTCTGCTTAAGGGTGGCGCGCAGAATGTGCCTAATTGGAGCCGGGTTGCTCAGGACCTTAATTATAAGCTTCTTGCGAGCGGCTGGAGTTCGCCTGGTTGGTCGAGTGCAGGAGTGTTGAATCACGCGACGATTACCAGACAGACTCGGCTTTGGGAAACGTTGGGTGTGATGATGGCGTTGGAAGAAGTCTATCCTAGCTTCACGTCTACTCAGCAGGCAACGTATCGGAACATGTTGATGGGCACGGGAATGACTCCTGCTTGGCAAGGGTTGATCTCGAGTAACTTGTACTTTAATGGGCAGTTTGCGGGAGTGGGTGGACAAGGTCCTTACAACGATGCAACCATAGCTGGTGCGGCAACTCTTTTCTTAGACGGCATCGTTCCGGTTACAGGAAACGTTGCGATTCTTGCAAGAGAAGATAACTACGACGACTTCAGGACTCAGTTTCCAAGCAGTCAATTCCAATTCGACTATATCAACCACAAAATCACTATCCCCGTTAATGCGGGACAACTGACCTTTATCTACGGTTCCACACCAGTAAGCTACACGTTCCCCGCAAGCGGTGTTTACACAATGCAGTTTTCAAACGACTGGAACACAATAACTGCGGTAAACGGACAACAAGTGACTCCTACTAAACCCTCGGCCCCTCAGAATTTAGCGGCAGTAGAAGGAATTAACCAAGTGACGCTGTCATGGTCGGCGCCCCATTCGAATGGGAACAGCGCAATTACAAACTATAATATTTACCGGGGGACAACATCGGGTTCAGAGACGTTGCTTGTAACAATTGGAACGGCAACAACTTACGTAGACTCCTCGGCAACGAGTGGTCAGACCTACTATTACTATGTGACAGCTGCGAATGCGGTTGGAGAGTCGCCTGCGTCAAATGAGGTTAATGCTGTTCCCACTGCGCCTCTCAAGGCTCTTGCCGTTTCTGTGTCGACTGATAAAACGTCGTATTCGAGGGGTTCGACGGTTACTGTGACGGTTACGGTTAAAGATGGCACGTCTGGAGCTTTGCTGAATGGGGCGTCAGTAAGCTTAAAAATTACTAGAAGCGGAACAACGATGTATACGGATTCAGAAGCAACTGGAGCTAGCGGCACCGCAGTATTTACCTACTCGATCCCCAGAACCGCCACAAAAGGCACCTACCAAGCTGCTGCCACAGTAACGCTTACGGGTTATAGCACTGGAACGGGACAAGTAACTTTCAACGTAAACTAGGTTGATAACAAGCTTACGAGGTAGTGCTAAAGCTCCAATTTTATTTTGGTGACAAGTATTTTTCAGGGTCAATGTTGAGTTGCTTGCATAATTCTTTGAAGGCTTGCTCTCGTTCCGTTTTTTTGGTGTTAAACCGCAGGAAGAAGGGGCGCTGTTTCCAGTCGAAGGGCTCGTTTGCTTTTCCGTATAGGTAGAAGAGCATTGCTGCGAAGAGGACGGCGACCTCGCCTTCTCTGGTTAGTAGTCCGTGTATGAGGGTTTCTTTGACTTCTGTTGAGTGGTATTCCTCTACGTCGTCGAGTGTTTGTGAGAGGCCGGTAAATATTTCTGCTTGTTGCAGCGCTTTGATGATAGATTGGCTTCTTTGATTGTTGGTTACCAGGTTTGGGGCGAATTTGGTAACTGCGATTCGAACGTCCGGGTTGGGATCTTCTATCGCTTTTTTGATGGTTTCTTGCGCGTTTTTTGTGTTGAGTTTTGCGAGCGCTTCGATGTCGCGCCAGTCCTGTGGTGCGTGGTGGATTAGCATTTGCTCTATTGAGTTGCGTTCTGCTGGAGAAGCCGATGTTATGGCGGCTAGATCGTATCCTATGCCGTCGTGCCACTTTTCATAGTCGGTCTTCATGCTCTTTTCGATGCGTTGAAGTGGTGAATCCGGGCTTGGTTGGCGAGAATCGGCTTTTCGGTTTGGCTTCTCCGAGTTGGGGTTTGGAGGTTTCGGAGAATTTTGGGGTTCTTTTTCCTTGTCCATCTGTGTCAACCTTGGGGCGCATTAAGGTGTGAGTAACTGATTTTTTGGTTTTTTGCGTTATCTTTATGAAGTGCTTCAATGAATTAGACGTGGCTGGGATTACTAACGGTTAGCAGCAACTCAGAAAAAAACCGCTTTTCCCTTTGGGCGTTGCTGCGTTGGGTAATCGTGTTTTTGCTTGCCGTCGCTTTGGTTTACGCTTTGTTTTTTTCTGCTTCGCAGTTGGGTGACTCTTTTTTTGTGCTTAGCCATCGGAGCGTGGTTCAGTACGGTGTTGTCAGCGTTTTGGTGTCCCCTGGCATTGACGGCGCAATTTGGGTAGGCGCGTTGCTTTTGGTGGCGATCGGGCTTTTTTCAACGATGCTGATTCGCAAGGTTGCGCGTTGGGGCAGTTTGTTTTGGGTTTTTGTTTCTTTTGTTCTTGTGGGTTTGTTTTTGTTTGGGGTTTTTGGGTTTTTTGGGTTTTTGCCCTTGGCGTTAGCTAGTTTTGTTTTGGTTGGGATGTTTTTGTTTTGGGGGAAAAGTTGTTTTGGGTTTTCCGTTTTTTCTGCGGTGAAGCGTTTGGTTTTGTGTGTGGTTTTGATTTTTGTGTTTGTTGAGGCGGGGGCGTTGGTTTTGTTTAATGTTCCTGCGGTTCTGAACCTTCCTGTGGGCTCTTGGGCTTTTGGGCTTCATTGGCAGCTGTTGGCTTTGAGTGTGTCGAATTTGGTTTATCCACTTGTGCTTTACGTGTATTTGGTGTTCATAGTGTTGGGGGTGGTCGCTTTCTTGTTGAAGGCTTTTCCTGTGACTGCTTTGGTTGCCCATTGGAGGAGCGCGCGGTTTTTTGGGGGTGCCCGTCGTTGGCATTACGTGATTGAGCCTATCCAAGGTCAGGGTTTTGAGCCTGTGAGTGGTCGTTTTCCGCTTGTTGCGGCGGTGGTGGTTTCTGTTGTTGTTTCGTGTTTTTTTGTTGTTGTTACCGTTTTGCCTTGGGTTAACCCGACTTATCGGTTGGTTAGCGTCGATGCAGCTCCTTACTATGCTCTTGTCCAGCATATGCGGAGTCTTGATCTGAATTCGAGTTTTTCTTGGGCTTTTGGTACTGATAGGCCCGTGTTTTTTGTTTTGCTTTATTTGCTGTCTTTTGTTGTTTCGCCTTTGCATCTGGTTCAGTTTTTCCCTGCTTTGCTTATTCCCTTGTTGTGTGTTGTTTCACTTTTGTCGTTGCGGCTTTTTTGTCCGCTTCGTGAGGCCTTAGTCTACACTGCGCTTCTTGCGCCATTTTCCGTTGCTTCCTTGGGGTTGCTCTATTCGGGTTATTTTGCTAACACGCTGGCGGTGATTTTGGTTTATGTCTATTTTATCTTGCTTGTTAAGGTATTTCGCGGCAGGTCGAGTTTAGGGTTTTTTGCTTTGCTGGGTGTTTCTGTGCTGGTTTTGTTTGTGCATCTCGCGACTTGGCTTGTCTTTGCGGCTTCGCTTGCTGCTTTTCTGTTTTTGGAGTGGCGTCTTTCTGTTCGAAATCGTGGTTTGTGGCAGTCCTTCAAGTGGGAGTTTAGTGTTGTGGGAGCGACTATTGTGGTGGGTTTGGTTTGCGAAGTTGTGCGAGAAATGCTTGTGCCTTGGTCGACTGTGTCGTTTGTTTCTCAGAATGTTGGCAGCACTTTTGGTTTTCCGAGTGGTAGCTTTGTTTTGAGTGGGCTTCGTTCGACTACTGATTTTTACCTTGGTGGTGTTTTTGGTTTTGCGGCTTTGGTCTTTCTTTCGGTTGTTGGTTTTCTTTTTATGCTTAGGTTTAAGTCCAGGGTTTCGAATCTTTTTGTTTCTTGGGTTTTTGTGTCTAGCGTGTACATGCTCTTTGCTTCAGCGGATTTTGTGTTTAATCGGTTTTTGTTTATGATGCCTTCTTTGGTCTTCTCGGGTTTGGGGCTTTCTTTCATAGTTCGCTCTGCTCTGGGAGCCATTCATTCAGGCTATCGGAGGATCTTTGTTGAGATTTTTATTCTTCTATTAGTGTTTTTGGTTTTGTTAAATTTTGGTTTGAATTATGTGTTAAACCTGAATACTATTTAGTGGTGCATGAATTCTTTGAGACGAGTTTTCATATTGTTCTTAAAACATAAGACTTTTATGTTGAGTCAGCATAATTGATGAAACTGTATATACTGGTTGAGGGTTGGGAAAATGAAGAATTACCGTGTCGCCTGTGTCGTTTCTGTTTTAACCATTGTTTTGCTTTCTCTTTCGTTGTTTGTTGTCGTGGCTAACGCGCAATATACTAGTCAGCAATACGCAGATATCACGATCGGTTCTGATGGTGCGGGTCATGTTACTCAGGGTTCTCTTGGTGGTATGGTTTCGATTGACATTGCTGGAGCGCCGGGCACAAAGGGTTCGGTTTCTTTAGCCACGTATAGTGACAATCCTCAACCTACTGCGTTTGGTCCATCCAATACTAAGTTGATTGATTTTATAGTGATTACTATTAATATTCCTGAAGCCGATTTTTTTGGGGCAAACATAGTTTTTCACTATACTGACTCTAACGTTGCAGGAATAAGTCCACCTTATACTCTCTATAAGTACATTCCTGCGAGCAACAGCTATGTACTACAGAATGCTTTCGTCGACACTAATGCGAAGACGATTACCCTGAGTATTTCGAGTCTCACAGATCCTTTGTTTGCCATAGGAGGAGCAAGCGCTGCATCCACGACATCTGCCGGTGTTCCAGCCTTTGCTTGGGTAATAATTGTGGTCATAATCGTATTCGCTATTCTTCTTGTAGTCTTGATAGTGAATCGCCGCCGCAAGTCTCCTTTTAAGGTTTTAGAACCTGACATGTAAGCGGTTGGGTTTGGCAATCCGAACCATTACCTCTTGTTTACTTAACTTGCTATGAGTATCCTTGCCGAGCACTCTAAGGTTTATTCGCAGCCTTTTTCGCTAAATCACGACGCTGTAATGCAGCCGCGGCGGCAAACGCCACAATGGCAGAAGCAAGAATTCCGCATATCGCACCCTCAGACGACGCGATAATTGGAGGCAGAGTTGATTTGGACGAAGTTGGGTCCGGTGAGGGAGATAAGCCAGGCGGATTAGAAGCTATGATGAATGAGTGAATGTCTGAGTAGGCGTTGAATTGTGCCCAGTATTTGTCTGGTTCTTGCCAGACGTAGTAGAGGCTGAAGAATTGGAACGTGTGTCTTCCTGAAGTTGTGATGGTTGGAACTGTGGTTTGCCATGTGTACCAGTCACAGGGAACTGTGTCACCGGGAATTATTTCTGATTTTGATCCTTGGTTGGTTAGTGGAATTGGCGTTCCTCCGTCTATGCTTACTGAAACGGTTGTGTTGGTGTTGACAGCTGTGATTTGCATCAGGAAGTAGTTGATGGATTCATATGTTCCTTGGTCTTGAGGGTAGCAGTTCACTCTTGCTATTGATCCGCTGCTTGCAAAAACGGGGGGAATTGAAACTCCAGCTACAGCTAATAATATGAAGGCCGCTATGAGCACAGCAATTGTGGCATGTTTTGGTTTCGTAATCGACATTTTTCTCTGTTATCCTGTTTTTTCGATCTAATCAGCTAGATAAGTGGAAATTAGCTTGAGTAATCAGATAGTTTGCTGAGCAACTCTAACCCTTTAGTGTATTTTGGGAATAAGAACTTAAACCAGCTTTCCAAGCTTGAAATATTTCGAAGCCCAGGAATTAATCTGGTGAAGTTGGTTTGCGAGCGCGTTTTTCGCAACAAACTGGCGCTCCCACAAAAACAAGTGGCGCACGACTTTCATCAACGCGCTAATTGGCTGCACATTTATGCGTTTCGCTTGTCTTAAAAGCACTTGCTCGTATATAGCTAAGAAATTGTTGAAAGGAGTTGGCTGAATTGGAGAAGACAGGCTCAGTTGTAACAGTTTTGCTCGTGTGTTTGTTTATGCTTTCTATTCTATCAACATGTTGGGCGGCAAGCACCTCAACTTCGTCGTCTTCGGCGGATTGGTGGGCGTCTTTTCGTCATGACTCATCTAGAACGGGGTATTCGACCTCGGCTGCTCCTAACACAAACATGACCTCTTGGAGCTACCTGACCGCGGCAGCAGTGCGATCCTCTCCCGCAGTTTCAGACGGTGTGGTGTATGCTGGTTCTTTCGGAGGCAACGTGTACGCACTCGACGCCGCCACGGGAAAACAGTTATGGGTCCAACCTACCGGCGGAGACATATTCTCCTCCGCAGCGGTCGCCAACGGAGTCGTCTACATAGGCTCCACCAACTGGGTCTTATACGCCCTTAACGCCTCCTCAGGAAACAAACTATGGAATTTCAACACCGGCGGGGGAATTTTCTCATGTCCAGTAGTCGTCAGCGGCGTTGTCTACATCGGCTCTACCGACAACAACGTCTATGCGTTAAACGCTTTAACTGGCGCTAAGATATGGAATTACACAACTATCGGTCAAGTTCGAGCTTCCCCCGCCGTAGTTGACAGCATCCTTTATGTCGCATCGGAAGACGGTTACATATACGCTTTGGATGCGACGACAGGAACCAAAATCTGGAGTGCTCCCACCTCACCGGGCGACAGCTTCGTCTGCTCTTCGCCAGCAGTGGCCAACGGAATGGTATACGTAGGCGCCCATGATGGCAAAGTGTATGCATTTGATGCCTCAAACGGAGCCAGCAAATGGAGCTTCCCAACTGGAAACATAGTGGAGTCTTCTCCAGCCATCGCGGGTAATACGGTTTACGTTGGTTCAGACAGCGGCTACTTGTACGCTTTGGACGCAGCGACAGGTGCCAAGCAATGGAGCTTCAACACTGAAGCCACGGTGTATTCCTCACCGGCCGTCGCTTCAGGCACAGTTTACATGGGCTCATGGAGCGGAAAAGTCTATGCCGTTGATGCTTCCACGGGAAAAGAAGTCTGGAGTTACCAAACTGGCAATTCCGTGTTTTCATCTCCCGCCATAGTCAACGGAGTCGCATACATAGGTTCATACGACGGCAACATCTACGCTTTCGGTAATTACAACTCAGTATCTTACACGCCAACGCCTTCTCCCCAAGGTTCATCTCAGCCTTTATCCTCTTCGAACCTGTTGCAGCAGGTCTGGGTTCCTAAGCCAGCGAACGCAGTGGCGGCAGTCGGAGTGTCTGCAGTTGCCATTGGGGCGATTTCGCTAGTTTTTGCTGCCGTAAGCAATCCCCTAGGGGGTTTGGGTGGAAAAGTAGGCGAGAAAACAAAAGGTTTCATTCCCGATAATGTGAAGAAGTGGCTGGAGGATGCCGTTTCTTCTAGGCGCAAGCTTCACACGGATGGAAAGACTGGCTCGCCCTTCAAGCCGACGAAACCTGAAGTCTTAGCCTACATTACGGCGATAATTATTCTGGCGATTTCTTTCTCGTACGTTAAGGTCATTACTCTCGATCAGCTCTGGGCGCTGCTGCCCGTTTTCTTGGCCACAAGCGTTCTCGTGGGCTTTGTCCAGAAGTTTTTTTCAATCGCGTTCATGCGAAGCCGAGGCGTGTGGAGCGAGCATAAGATTTGGCCCTTCGGGCTTGTTCTCTTTCTTTTAACCACTTTCGCTTTTAAGGTCCCCTTCTCTTCACCTACACGTAGCGTGCACCAATCCACAAAATTCACGCAACGGTTGGGCGCCATAGTCTCTGCCTCCGAAATCCTCATAAGCTTAGCGTTCGCTGGGTTATTCTTCCTGCTCTTGACGGGAGGTTTCGTGGCGGTCGGGGGAGCAGGGTTAGCTATGTGCGTGATCGGTTCTTTCGTTGGCACATTCCCTGTGGCTCCAATGAGTGGAAAAGACATTTTCGACCATAGCAGACGTCTTTGGGCAGGACTTTTTATTACTACGTTAATTGTCTTTGGCGTCTGGCTGCTACTGATGTAAGCGTGTGTGGTTGTTCCTATCGCTCGCGCGGTTAAAAATGGTCACAATTCCATTTTTTGCTCATTGTCCTATGTGTTATGTTCATTTACAGTTCATGCCTTGAAACGTAGCCAAAAAGCAGAAGGCAGACTTAGAAGTGCGCCAAGTGTGGCCTCCACTGAATAGGCAAATCTTAAAAGAAGAACGTAGAATATCAGAATATGGGGTCCTGTCCCAGCGTGCGGTTCTTTTGCAAAACGAAGAGAAAGTTGAAACCCTTACACAATTGGGGCTTACTTTGAATCAAGCAAGGGCTTACCTTGCTCTTCTCCAGTCAGGTCCAGCTGCCGCTAAAAAACTTTCGGAAGCCGCAAAAATAACCCGGCAAGACATCTACCGAGTCATGCCCACGCTGGAACAAGTAGGCATAGTCGAGAGGCTAATAAGCAGTCCCACCGTCTACGAGGCAACTCCAATACAGCAGGGAACAAGGATTTTACTGGAACGCAAAACCGCAGAACACAACGAACTGCGTAGAAAAACCAGAGAACTCGTTCGTATAGTAAAAAAAAGTTCCGCAAACCAAGAATTTGTGGAGTCCGACGCCCTACTTGTCATGATTCCCGGAAAAGAAGCCATAATCCAAAAAATAGGAGAAGCTCTTCAGAAAACAAAAAGAAGCATAGAAGTTGTCACTTCACGCAAAAGATTTTCACCTGCCATTTTTAAATTCAGAGATAATTACACGAATGCCCTGGAAAGGGGGGTGAGAATCCGAGTAGCCACAGAAAAGCCTGTTGCCGAAAAGGCAGTGTGCGAAATCGTTGAGCGTCTTATGGAGAACGGCGGGTTTGAGGTGAAGTGTTTTTCTGATGTGCCGCCTGCAGTGGTGTCAATCTTTGATGGACGGGAGGCTTCAGTCACGTTATCCCAAGTAGCTCATACTCCAAGAGCCTCAGCGTTATGGTCAAACGACGCCTGCTTTGTTGCATTAGCCCAGAATTACTTCGAAACCAAGTGGAGCAGCTCAACCGAATTTAACCGCGCTTTTTCGACTTCTTAGGGTCTGAGGGTTTGCTGGGCTTTAAACCCAATAGCAGAAAGAAAAAATGAAAACCCAACGAGCAACTTCTGATCGTTATCCAGAGCCCCCTTAGCCCCATTTTCTAATTCTTTTCTCGTTACTGTTGTGGCAAAAAAGGGGGTGGAGGTGGGGGAGGGAGATTACTCTTTCGTCTTCTGAAAACGAGTGCTGCTGCCGCCAATACCACTATGATGATTACTACTACGGATACAGCGACATAGGTGGTCATCGATGTTCCTCCAGTTGTCGTTGGAGTAGAAGTAGGAACTGAAGTTGGCGTTGGAGCAGAAGTAGGAACTGAAGTTGGCGTTGGAGCAGAAGTAGGAACTGAAGTTGGCGTTGGAGCAGAAGTAGGAGCGGACGTTGGAGCAGAAGTAGGAGCGGACGTTGGAGCAGAAGTAGGAGCGGACGTTGGAGCAGAAGTAGGAGCGGACGTTAGAGCTGGCGTTGAAGTCGGAGCGGACGTTGGAGCAGAAGTAGGAGTTGGAGCTGGGGTGGGTGCGGGAGTTGGAGTTGGTCCAGGTGTTGGGGTTGGAGTTGGTGCGGCGGTGGGTGTAGGAGTTGGCGT
>Ga0209777_10000327_pt1 | contig 80806 bp, 66 predicted proteins | sample FrelakmetHBP12HB_FD_187147 | JGI IMG/M metagenome (GOLD analysis project Ga0209777, IMG submission 187147) | Freshwater lake sediment microbial communities from the University of Notre Dame, USA, for methane emissions studies -HBP12 HB (SPAdes)... | ecosystem: Environmental > Aquatic >...
TCCGCCCCCAAAACCAGTATTTGACCTGATAATTTCCTTGTTTCCCCCGAACGATCCGGAAAAACCGCCCGCCAGCACAAACAACTGTTAACCTGTTGCTCAGAAACAAAGATTGTGACACAGTCTCACTCCTAAGGATATTACCATTGCCTCGCGTGAACAGGTAAGCATTTGCTTTCAGGGACACCGGCAGGTATAATTATAGGTTCAGATTAGCCGGTAGCCCACCCAAAGCGCAGCGTCGGGTGGGTTGGTGCTGGATTTGCAGTGATGGTAATAAGTAACGAGACAATTACGAATGAACGGCTGATGATGACGAATACTCCGATAGTCCCTTCACGGGCGAATATACACCAGATGTTCGATCGCATCTCTCATCGCTATGACTTGCTCAACCACCTGCTCTCCCTCGGACTTGATTTCTACTGGCGACGTCGTGCCGTCGACAAACTGGATCGAAAACCGAACCAACGAATTCTTGATCTGGCCTGCGGTACCGGTGACTTGGCACTGGCGGCGGCAAATCGGCTGAACAATGGCTGCCGGGTGATCGCCATTGACAAAGCTCCACAGATGCTGCAACTTGCTGCCGACAAAATCGCTCGACGCCGCGTTAACTCAATCTCGCTTGCGCTCGGAGACGGCATGGCACTCCCGATCAAAGACGCAAGCCTTGATGCCGCAATGATTGCTTTCGGCATTCGCAACATGCCCGACACTTCCGTGTGCCTTAGAGAAATCCGACGGCTGCTCAGTCTCGGCGGCAAAGCCATCGTGCTGGAGTTCTCGCTCCCCTCGAATCGGTTCCTGCGATCGCTGCACCGCTTCTATCTGCGGCGCATCGTACCCACCGTCGGGCGAATCGTCTCTGGTGACGTGCATGCTTACAGCTATCTTGATCTAACCATCGAAACTTATGCGCAGGGCGAAGCTTTTTGCGAGTTGATGAGACACGCCGGTTTTGTTGAAGTTGTCGCCGAGCCGATCAGCTTCGGCATCGTAACGATCTACACGGGAAGAAAAAATTGATTTACAGCTTCGAGATAAACGACAGGCGCAAGGAGAGCTTCATCCAGATGCTGCAAGAGGCCGGCATTGATTATGAAGTCTCTGTGCATGATGCCGCGGTTGTGCGAGTCTTGGGGTCATTGACCGGCGATTTGCGAGAAAGGCTCGACAAGATCAACAGGAGCACGCCGCAACTGACGATCAAACGCAGGGAAGAAACCGGCTGTTACGCGCAAATGCTCAAGAGACAACAACTGACGATTATCGCCGGCCCTTGTGCCGTGGAAAACGAAGAGCAGTTGGCCGAGACCGCTGCCCGCCTGAGCGTACTCGGTGTGCGTTATCTCCGCGCCGGCGCCTTCAAGCCACGTACCTCGGTCGATTCGTTCCAGGGACTCGGCAAGCCCGGGCTTGAACTGCTCCGCAAATACGCCGATCTGCACGGCATGTATGTCGTCACCGAGGTTATGGACCGATCACAGATCGACACCGTCGCCCAGTACGCCGACATCTTGCAAGTCGGGTCGCGAAACATGTTCAACTACACATTGCTGACGGCTCTCGGCTCGATGCGGCGACCGGTATTACTCAAACGCGGCATGGCGGCAACGATTGACGAATGGTTGTCCGCAGCCGAGTATGTTAGTCGCGGCGGCAATAACGAGATTATTCTCTGCGAACGCGGCATCCGCACCTTCGAACCGCAGGTGGCGCATACACTCGACATCGCGGCCATCGTATTGGTGAAACAACAGACGCCTTATCCGGTGATCGCCGACCCTTCTCACGCCGCGGGACGCTCCGATCTGGTGGCGCCTTTGGCCAAAGCCGCAACCGCTGTCGGCGCCGATGGGATCATGTTGGAAGTGCATCCTCAACCGCAGCGCGCGCTCTCCGACGGCAGGCAAGCGCTGACTCTGGAGCAGGTCGCAATCTTGCTGCCAGACCTGACTCGCGTTTTTGCCGCCAAGGGCGTTTGATATTCCATGATGCCTGATTCTCCGGAAACCCTCGGTTCACGTTCAATCTCTCTCCCCAAGTTTCAGGAGAGCATCGATCAGCAAGTGGCCCAAGCCATTGGCTTCTTTGAGCGGATGACCGGTTCGTTTGAATCTATCCCAATCAGCTATACCACTCACTGCGAAAAAGTCAATATCCTGCGCTGGCTGCAACGGGTGAATGTTTACCCGCGTGTTTATTGGCGAGATCGCGAGGGTGATCTTGAAGTTGCCGGCATTGGCTCAGTCTGCACGATTACAGCCGACCATCCCCAGGATATTGCCGAGAGTTTCGAGCGCATCGACCGGATCTTGAAACTGCCACCGGACAATCCCCTCCTGCGATTCTTCGGTGGCACTCGCTTTGACCCGCGGACCGCACCCGACCAACTCTGGCAGTCGTACCCCGGTCTTTGGTTTGTGCTACCGCAGTTGATCGTCACGCGCAACGGTGACGAATGTTCCCTGACCGTCACTGCCGCTTGGGACGGCATCTCCGACATTGACGAAGTGCAAACGCGGTTGTACGAGTCACTGGATCTTTTCTTCCATCAGGGCGACACAACCGACAAGCAGCTTCCACACATCGTGGCGCGCACCGATACTCCCGATCGTAAACAGTGGTCAGCGGGTATCGCCAGAATCCTTACCGAAATCGATGCAGGCAAGGTTGACAAGGTTGTGTTGGCGAGACGTTGCGATTTGCAGTTGTCCGGCACTCTTGATCCCTGCCATTATCTGGAAACCCTGATTGCGCAGGGCAAACGCTGCTATGGATTTTTGTTTCAGCCGAATCGATCAGTCGCCTTTGTCGGCCTGACACCGGAACGACTATTCAATGTGACCGGAAACCACCTGGTGACGGAGGCAATCGCCGGTACAATCTCGGTAGGGGACAGTGCAGAAGAAACGGCGGCCAACGCAGCGCAACTGCTCGAGCGCGACAAGAATCGTCACGAGCAACGCTATGTTGTCGATGGCCTCCGCGCGAAACTCGCAGAGCTGTGCGACACCGTCGAAGCCACAGACAGCCCGCAAGTTCTGCAACTAACACACGTGCAACATCTGATTACGCGACTTGCGGGCACACTGAAACCTTCCGCGACGCTAAGCGACGTTTATGCCGCTATTCATCCGACCGCAGCCGTTTGCGGCACCCCCTCCGAAATGGCACTGTCGCTGCTGAAAGAGATAGAAGGTTTTGATCGCGGCTGGTATGCGTCCGGTGTCGGCATAATCTCAAATCAATCCACCGAGTTGGCCGTTGCGATTCGTTCCGGTCTGATCACCGGAAGAACACTTTCGTTGTTTGCTGGCGCCGGGATTGTCAGAGGATCCGACGCCGATCTGGAATGGCAAGAACTGGAACACAAATTGGCCGCCGGAATAAACGCCCTAACCGGAGGCTCTCGATAAAAACCGGTCACCTGAATTTACTCTGGGCGAAACTGCTTGTCGAAGAGTTGGCACGCAACGGAGTCACCAGAATCTGCATCGCTCCCGGCTCCCGCTCAGCGCCGCTAACCATCGTCGCCGCCGACAATGCCAAGATCGAAACCGTCGTTCACTATGATGAAAGAGGCGCTGCCTTTTACGCATTGGGATATGCCCGAGCCACCGGCAGACCGGCGGCTGTGATCTGCACTTCAGGTACGGCCGTCGCCAATTGTCTTCCTGCCGTCGTCGAAGCCGACCAATCATGCGTGCCGCTAATCATCATCAGCGCCGACCGTCCCCCCGAATTGCTGGACACTGCCGCTTTACAGACGATTGACCAGATCGGAATTTTCGGCAAATTTGCTCGCTGGGCATTTAATCTACCGACACCAGATGAATGTATCACACCCGCATTCGTCCTGACGACGGTTGATCAAGCTTGCTACCGTGCACAACACTCCCCCGCTGGCGCCGTGCATCTAAACTGCATGTTCCGCGAACCACTGGCGCCGACCGACGCAACTCCCGACTGGAGTGGATATCTTGCGTCAATTCAGACTTGGTCTAACTCAGAGAAACAGTATACGACCTACACATCTCCGGAGAGCGTTGGCTCATTCAATGTTAGTAACATTGCTCGCGCAATCGCCACCGTGAAGAAGGGCATCATCGTCGTTGGCACGCTGCCAAGTTGGAAAGACAAGAGCAGCATATTGAGACTGGCAGCGCAACTCGGCTGGCCGGTGTTCGCCGACATCTGCTCAGGCCTGCGTAGCGGTGGCACTCTCTCCGAGAGCTTGCTTTGCCACTACGATCTGTATCTCCGTTCCCCGGAATCGCGTGAGACTTCGGTGCCCGATTGCATCCTGCAGTTCGGCGGCACACCTATATCAAAGCATCTCCTGCGATATCTTGCCGACAGTCGTGCGCGCTGGATTGTTGTCAATGATCATCCCTTCCGTCAGGATGTCGAGCATGTCGTTAGCGATAGAATCGAAGCCGATCCAATAGCTTTCGCCGCGCATTTGGCCGACAGTGTAGGCGCCAATCGGTCGACTCTAACGGATATGCTGACAAAATCCGATCAGATTGCAGGCAGAGTGCTGCAGGATTTCGTCTCCACCCAGTCCACTCAGTCACTTGAATTGGCCGTTGCACGCGAAGTATTCTCGCAGAGTCGTGAGCTGCGCGGCGTCTATCTCGCAACCAGTATGCCGATTCGCGACGCCGAGGCAGGTGTAAGCCAGAGCGATCTTCTGCTGCCCGTCGCTGCGAATCGCGGTGTTAATGGCATCGATGGCACAATCGCGGGTGCGGTGGGATTTGCCGACGGCTTGCAGAAACCGGTCACGCTCGTGATCGGTGATTTGGCGCTGCTTCATGATCTCAATTCACTGCTATTGGCAAAGCGGTCGCAACAGCCGATCACCATTGTCGTCATCAACAACAACGGTGGCAGCATCTTCTCGTTTCTGCCGATTGCCGAAGTCAAAAGACATTTTGAATCATTCTTCGGCATGCCGCACGGAATGTCGTTTGCGAAGGTCGCCGCACAATTCGGATTGTCATATCGTATCGCTCCTCATTTCGCCGAGTTCCGGCAGCAACTGTCTCAGGCGTACGCAAACGGCGAATCACAATTGATTGAGGTAGTCAGCGATCGTGAACTCAATCTGACCCAGCATCAACAACTGTGGCAGAAAGTGGCGGACGAAATTCGCTTTGGTCTGAAACTCTCCTGATCGGAACGTTCTACGTGAAGCTTCATTTTCAAGTCCGCGGCGATCAATCGAATCAGGCCATTCTATTCCTGCATGGATTTTTGGGGCTTGGCGAAGACTGGTCTGAAATCGCGCAGGATCTGTCGCGAGACCACTTCTGTGTTCTCCCCGATCTGCCGGGACATGGTCAGAGTCGTGAATTATCAGGCCATCAGTCATCCGACATGGCCACCACGTCGGAAGCAATTGTCAGTCTCTTGGATGATCTCAAGATTGATCGCGTGACTCTTCTTGGCTACTCGATGGGTGGACGCGTCACCTTGTACACTGCCATCCGCTTTGCACACCGCGTGAAAGTTTTGGTGTTGGAGAGCGCGAACCCGGGAATTGAAGATGACAAAGAACGAATAGATCGCGCAGCGCTTGACGATCTGCGTGCTGAACAGATTGAGCGCAAAGGAGTCGCAACCTTTGTCGAACAGTGGTACAACGCTCCGCTGTTTGACTCGCTGCATCACCAGCCGGAGAAGCTGGCGCTGCTCAAGCGGTCGCGCCTTGTGCACGATCCGCATGCGCTCGCAGCGGCCTTGCGAGAACTCAGTGTTGGTCGACAGCCTTCGCTCTGGCAGGAAATCCCCCGGCTCGACATACCAACATTGGTTATCGCCGGCGCTTCGGATGATAAGTACTGCGACATCGCGAGCAAGATGGCGGCGTTGTTGCCACGGTGTCGACGAATCACCATCGGTGACGCCGGTCACAATACACATTTCGAGCAGCCACAGGAATTACTTGCGCGACTGCGAGAATTCCTCCATGATACCGACGCTTAGTCAAGGTCAGCGGCAAGCGGGAGAGAACAAGATATGAGTGCTATACGGTGGATTACATTGCGCCGTCAGGATCCCCATCCTGACGGCAGTCAACTCACACATCGCGTCAGGAAAGGAGAGGTTGTCTCACAAGTGGGATTTCACCGGCCAGACGAACGATTTGTCGTAGGGGCGCACGGCAGTGCGCCCGCCGACCTGTCGTTTCACTCAATGTTAATGCGGGTCGCCGCAAGGGCGACCCCTACACAATATACGGCGTACTTCGTCTTGTATGCCCAAGGTGTAACTTATGGGACAACCTCAGGATTCCTGACGCCGCGAGGAAGATGGAATGGACGGCAAGCGGGAGAGAGCATAATATGAGTGTGATACACTGGATTAGAGCGGGTGATTATCGAGACATCGAATATCACAAAGCCGAGGGAATCGCCAAGATTACGATCAACCGGCCGGAGCTGCGCAACGCCTTCCGACCACTGACGGTCAAAGAGATGTCGGATGCTTTTGCCAACGCGCGCGAGGACGAACAGATCGGCGTAGTGATACTGACGGGCAAGGGCAAGGAGGCTTTTTGTTCGGGGGGCGATCAGAGGATACGCGGCGATTCCGGCTACCAAGACGAGACGGGCGTTCACAGGTTGAACGTGCTCGATCTGCAACGACAAATCCGCACGCTCCCCAAACCGGTGATCGCGATGGTGGCCGGTTACGCGATTGGTGGCGGACAGGTGCTGCACTTGATCTGCGATCTGACGATTGCCGCCGACAACGCGCGGTTTGGACAGACCGGTCCCAGAGTTGGTTCGTTCGATGGCGGCTATGGCGCCGGTTACCTGGCGCGAATCGTCGGTCAGAAGAAAGCACGCGAAATCTGGTTTCTCTGCCGACAGTATGATGCGCAACAAGCGCTGGCGATGGGATTGGTCAACTGCGTGGTCTCTTACGAGCGACTTGAAGAGGAAACCGTCCAATGGTGTCGCGAAATTCTGGCCAACAGTCCAATGGCAATACGTTGTCTCAAAGCCGCGCTTAATGCCGACTGTGACGGACAGGCGGGATTGCAAGAGTTGGCCGGCAACGCGACGATGCTGTACTACATGAGTCCCGAAGCGCAGGAAGGTCGCGACGCTTTCGTCGAGAAACGCAAGCCGGACTTCTCCAAATTCAAACGCAATCCCTGATCGGCGCCATGAATCAAATAGTCCACGGTTATGGCAAACCGCACATCTGGTGGTTGGCGGCGCGTCCCAAGACTCTCCCTGCCGCGGCAACACCGGTGATCATTGCCGGTGCGCTGGCACTGGTTGACGGTGTTTTTCATCTGCCGTCGTTTCTGGCGGCGCTGCTCGGTGGTCTACTGATTCAGATCGGCACTAACTACGCAAACGATCTTTTCGATTTCAAAAAGTCGGTAGACACGCGCGAGCGAGTAGGTCCTCTGAGAGTCACGCAGGCTGGTCTGGTGACGATGTCCGAGATGCGAGCGGCAACCATCATCGTTTTTGCATTGGCGTTTTGCGTCGGTATCTATCTGGTCATGCGTGGCGGCATGCCGATTGTGATCATCGGAATCGCCTCAATACTCTGCGGCGTGTTATACACTGCCGGACCATACCCTCTCGGCTATATCGGACTCGGAGAGTTGTTTGTGCTGATCTTCTTCGGCTTTGTGCCGGTCGCTGGCACTTACTATGTGATGTCCCTGAAAATCAACAGTCAGGTTCTTCTCACCGGTCTGGCGCCGGGGCTGCTGTCGATCGCAATTCTGACGGTCAACAACCTTCGTGATCTCAACACCGACCGCGCCAGCGGTAAACGGACACTGGCGGTGCGTTTCGGGAAACGCTTTGCGCAGATCGAGTATATCGTCGTCGTAGCGGCCGCGACCTTGTATCCACTACTGCATTATCTGATCTTTCGCACCCACCCGCTCACCATGCTGGCATCCGTCACCTTGCTGCTTTCCCTTCCCCTCTGCAAGACCGTACTCACTATTGACGACGGCAAAGCGCTGAACGACACGCTGGCCGGCACGGGTCGACTCCTGCTGTTGTTCGGTTTTTGCTTCTCCATGGGGTTGCTATTGTGATAATAAAGAACGTGAAAGTCTGGCAGTATTCAATCCCATTGCGGATACCACTAATCACGGCGCAAGGCACGATTGCCAAACGTCAGGGTCTCATTGTTAGAGCCGAAACCGATGATGGTCTCGTCGGCCATGGCGAGATCGCGCCGCTTGAGGGATTCAGCAGGGAGAGTCTTGAAGAAGCACGCCGAGCCGTTTCGCCTTTGCAGCAACGGCTGGAGGGACAACCCATTCCGCTTGAACCAAGTGCATTGCGAGCATCTTATGTCGGGAGAGATAGCGACCGTGTTTCGCTTCCCACTATTCCCTTCGGTATCGAGTCGATGCTTGCCGATTTGGCAGCACAAACCGCCGGCGTAAATCTGGCGCGCTGGTTCAACCCGCAAGCATCCGACAGTGTGCCGGTCAATGCGATTCTGTCGGGAAGTTTGGCGGAAATCAAAGAGCAGCTATCTCGCATGCTCCCGCATGGGTATCAAGCGTACAAGCTTAAGGTCGGCGCCGAGACCGGGGAACTCGATCTGGAGAAAATCGCTTTCTTGCGCGACACGCTTGGAGACAGCATTAGCATACGTCTTGACGCCAACCGCGCTTTCGGATTTGATCAAGCCGTCAAGTTTCTCGCCAGCGTCGCGCAATTCGAGATCGAATACATCGAAGAACCGCTTAGCCCCGATCAATACAATCGTCTTGGCGATTTGCGTGCAGAATCACCCGTGCCTATTGCGCTTGATGAATCGCTCTCCGATCGTAGCGTCGGTAAGGCAACCTGGAGTCTGCGCGATAGGGCACTTCAGCTTGCAGATAGGGGAACGATGGATGCTGTCGTTATCAAACCGACACTCGCCGGAGGTTTTAGCGAAGTGATTGGACTCGCGCGGGACCTGTCGCGCACGGATGTGACAATGGTAATAAGCTCGGCAATCGAAACCGGAGTCGGACTAACGGCGGCCTTGCATTTAGCAGCGGCGCTCGGAGATACAGTGCTTCCATGCGGGCTGGATACGTTGGGGTTGTTAACCGATTCGCTAATCAGCGAGCCGCTGCCCGTGGAGAATGGTTGCATCCGTGTACCGACAGAGTGTGGCCTGGGAATTACTATTTGCGACTTGGACACTAATCCATATTGTTCATCTGTCAAATGAGAATGACCTGTCTTATACGCAATGCGGCTCTCAACTGGCCGGATGCCGTCGCCCTACGCGACGGCGATCGAAGTATTTCCTACATCGAAATGGAGCATCTGATCGTTGCGCAAGCGCGGAGATTGAAACGCCTCGGCATTCAATCCGGCGATCGCGTGGGGATTCTCGCACGCAACTCCGTCGAATACGTCGTGCTTCTCTTTGCCACCTCACGACTGGGCGCTGCGACTGTACTACTCAGTCTCCGACATAGTCCGCGCGAGTGGAAAAACATGCTCGCGGAGAGTAAAGCCAGTCTGTTGTTGGTGGATGCAGAACATTATTCGATCTTGGACTCGCCGACGATCCCCGTCTGGGTCATTGATGATGATCATCCAGATAGTCTTTCGCGCATTGTGCCGGCAGACGATACTATTCCCAAAGACATCGATACCGAGCAGGAAACGACCGTAGTATTCACTTCAGGATCAAGCGGCAAACCGAAAGGCGTGATCCTGACTTATGTAAATCACTATTTTAGTGCGCTTGGCTCGAATGAAAACATTCCCTTGCAGAGCGGAGATTGCTGGTTGCTGTCACTCCCTCTGTGTCATGTCGGCGGTATCTCGATCCTTTTTCGGTCGGCGCTTACGGGATCATCGGCACATATCATGCGACGGTTTGATACGGCAGTTGCGAATGTCCTGATCGACTCTGGCGTTGTAACCCATCTGTCGTTGGTGCCGACCATGCTGATTGCTTTGTTGCAGCACCGCGACTATCGACCGCTGCCCGCGACATTGAAAGCCATCTTGCTAGGTGGCGCCCCGGTGCCGACAAGTTTGATCGAACGGGCACGCGAGTTAAAACTGCCGCTGCTTACTTCCTATGGCCTCACCGAGACTGGCTCGCAGGTCTGTACGCTAAGTCCGCAAGATTCGCCGGCGAGACTAAACACTTCAGGCCGCCCGCTGAAGTATCGCGAACTGCGCATTATTGACGCCAACGGCCTGCAGGTCGCTACCGACACTGTCGGCGAGATTACCGTCAGAGGCGAAGTGCTATTCAAAGGCTATCTGGGCGGCGAGACTCTCGATGCAGACAGTTGGTTCCATACGGGTGACATAGGTTCCCTGGATACTGACGGATACCTGACCATACGTGGTCGCAAGGATGACATGTTGATTTCGGGGGGCGAAAACATCTTTCCCCGCGAAATCGTGGCCGAAGTCGAAAGCTTCCCCGGAGTCACCGACTGTGCCGTCATCGGAGTGCCTGACACAAGATGGGGTGAACGCCCCGTGCTCTTTGTCGAGACAACAGCCCCTGCGGACTGTAATCTGGATGCGCTAAAGCGACATCTTCACGAGCGACTGGCGCGAATCAAAGTGCCTGACAGGATCATTGTAACGGAGAAGCTTCCCCGCATCGGGATCGGCAAGGTAGATAAAGCCAAATTGATGGACCTGTACCGCGAGCGGGAAATCAGTCACTGAGCCGACTGAAAAGTCTTCAAAGCACGCTGCAATTTCTCCGGTAGCACAATCTTGTTCTGCGTCTGTTTGCTAACCGCCACATGCACCGTTCTGGCTTTGCCGACAAGCTGCCCATTGATGTCAAATAACTCATATTCCAGTACAAATGATGTTTCGCCGATCTTCCCAACCTGCAGCGCGACCGTAATTTCGTCACCGACCGTGAGTGGTTTCATATACTGTGCCTCCGCATGCACGATTGGCAGGATAAATGGCTCGTCGCGCAACATTGAGGCAATCGGCAGACCGATCAATCGCAGCAGTTCTTCGTATGCGTCATGGACATAGAGAAATTGACTTGCATAGAATAGAATGCCGGCGGCATCGGTGTCATGCAGACGGACTGTGAGTTTCTTCTTGAGAATTGCCATCGCCGATAATCTGTCGCTTGGGATGCGTTTTGGCAATTGATTTGTGGTTGTGACAATGCTGAGTAACGACTAAATTGGCGCGGCACTGGAGGAAATATGATGCGACTTCGCTATATGATTATCATCAGTCTCGTTCTCGCAATTTCGCAGACAAGTATCGGCGCTGATCTGCTCGATCAGGCGCTGTCATCGGTAGGAAAATCCAAGGCTGATCTGGGCTATCGTCCCAAAGGGTATTGGAATCGCTATCCTTACGAGATACCGTACAAACTTCCGGCGTTTGATGATCTGCTGGCTGAACCGCTTAAGATCTATGACTACAGCCAGTCGATGAAGAGCTCGGCCATGCAACTTCTGGCCGACTCCAATTTCAGGAGTACAACCAATTCCTCGTTGTATCTTCTGTGCTATTCGCTGTGCTGGGAGCGTCGCATCGGCGGATTTCGCAACTATTCAGCCAATCTTATTGATACGGTCGCTTCGCCGAAACCGCTTCTTGCGGCCATCGAGCGCGTCTACGCTGCCACAGCTGGAGAGATGGAGTACCGCACGCTTGGAACCAAGAGTGATGGTGCGGTATCGCGATCGGAGTTGGAGAGCCTGTCGGTCAAAATCGATCCGCAGATTCAGCAGGTGTTGGCGGTGTGGCTGGAGAATCTACTGGATGCTTACAAATATCGGCAACTGGCATTTCGCAATGTGCCCGACAAGATCGTTGATGAGTTGTACCGCATCAACGATCTCGATGCCACTCAGGGAGACGGATTGGTCTACTACCCGCAATTCGACGACTGCGCACGTCTGATCGACTGGCAGTCGCTGGTTTATGCTTCATTCAAAGCCACGGCGGCTACCGACATCGCTGCAAAGAAGCTCAAAGCTTTGCGCGAGCGCGGCAAGGATCTGGGATTCAGGATTGCTACTCCGATCGGTACCATACTCGTAAACGGATCCAAGGATGATGTCATTGCCGATGGCGACTATCTCCTAATCTGCGATTTTGGCGGGAATGACAAATACCTCACTGGTGGCGGCAGCAAGCCGTCTCTGCCAATCAGTGTACTCGTCGATCTGGCTGGCAATGATCTCTACGGCGACAGCACGACGACTCGCGAGTTTGGCTATGGCGGTTGCGGTGTTGGTCTCTGCATCGACGTTGACGGCAATGACCGTTACCGGGCAGACCGGTTGTCACAGGGTGTCGGCATTTTCGGCGCCGGCATTGTGTGTGATTTTGCCGGCAAGGATGATTACCGCTTGGCGGTCTCCGGTCAAGGTTGTGGATATTTCGGTGTGGGCATGCTGGTTGATCGTGAGGGGGACGACAACTACTATCTCTTTGGAGACGGCCAGGGCGCAGGTGGCATAGGGGGCGGTATCGGTGTACTGGTCGACTACTCAGGTAACGATCACTATACCGCAGAGCCTCTTGCCAGCGTGGCCAATAGAGGAGATTACCATTCGCAGGGAAAGATCAACGCCAACAACGCGCAGGGTTGGGGTGGTGGCCGGCGCGGTGACGGTTCGGATGGTCACAGTTGGGCCGGAGGACTGGGAGCGCTGATCGATTGCGCGGGGGACGATGAATACTACTCCGGCAACTGGACACTCGGTGTCGGCTACTGGTTCGGCATCGGCATACTCTATGACGTCAGCGGCAACGATTCTTACAAAAGCTGCTACTTCACGCAGGCATCGGGTGCCCACTATTGCATCGGCGCCCTCTTTGATGAAGCGGGCAACGACAAGCATGAACTATACGAAACCGCCGGCGCCGGTCTCTCCTTTGGATGGGACTTTGCCGTGACGTTGATGGTCGATTGGGGTGGCAACGATGTTTACAGCGGCAAAATCATTTCGATTGCCAATGCGCAGATTCGCTCCAATTCATTCCTGTTTGACTTTGGCGGCGATGACCTGTACCAGCTCAACGCCGGTACCGACGGCATGGGGGATGCAACGTTTCGTGATGACTACAAGACTCCGCGTCCAACCGTACCCTTCACCTGGTATGCGCAGTCCTATGGCATCCTGATCGATGTCGGCGGCAAAGATCGCTACCTCGATTATGTGGATTCTACCAAGACGACTCAACCACGCCTAGGATGCGAGAACAATGCAACTTGGTATCGACCCCCGCGTGATTCCAAGAACTTCGGATTCGACAACTACGGAATCGGAGTTGATACCGATAGTGGCACGGTAAACGAGATGTTCATCTTCATGAGGAGAGACTAACACTTATTTGCAGGAGAAGCATTTACATTGCAGGGGCGCACGGCAGTGCGCCCGCGGGCATTAGTTACCATGCACGCGGTCGTAGGGGCGCACGGCAGTGCGCCCGCGGGCATTAGCTACCATGCACGCGGTCGTAGGGGCGCAGCATGCTGCGCCCGCGAACATTAGCTACCCTGCACGCGGTCGTAGGGGCGCACGGCAGTGCGCCCGCGGGCATTAGCTACCATGCACGCGGTCGTAGGGGCGCAGCATGCTGCGCCCGCGAACATTAGCTACCCTGCACGAGTGAGAGTACCGTGAGCCATGTTGAACTGAGAGATATCGTCAAGAGCTTTGATGGCAACCCTGTCATCCCGCGCTTGAATCTCCAGATCGAGTCGAGCAAACTAACCGTACTGCTCGGACCTTCCGGCTGCGGCAAATCAACCCTGCTCCGGTTGATCGCCGGTCTGGAATATCCCGACGAAGGCAGAATCCTTGTCGACGGTGAGGACATAACGACTCTCGAATCGCGTCGGCGAAACATCGCCATGGTCTTTCAGAACTACGCGCTCTACCCGCATCTGACCGTGCGGGAAAATCTGGCCTTTCCCCTGCAAGTCGCCAAAGCTGACAAGCCACGGATCAAGCGGGAAGTGACGGCAACTGCGGAACTGTTGGGATTGAGCAGCATGCTTGACCGGTATCCCAAAACACTCTCCGGCGGTGAGCGTCAACGCACAGCCGTCGGACGCGCCATCATTCGCAATCCGCGATTATTCCTCCTTGATGAACCATTATCAAATCTCGATTTCCAATTGCGTAATCAGATGCGTGGCGAGATCAAGTCGCTGCAACGGCGGTTGGGCAAGACAATGATCTATGTCACCCATGACCAAACCGAGGCAATGACGATGGCCGATACGCTGGTTGTTCTCGAAAAGGGGAAGATTATGCAGCAAGGCACTCCCGATGAAGTCTACCACCGACCGGCCAACGTTTTCACGGCGCGCTTTATCGGCTCCCCCCCGATCAATATCCTACGTGGATCAGTACGCAGGGGCGAACTACACATTTATTCCGTGTCATCCCCGATTTGCCATATCACCATCCCCGACGGCGACTATCTGATCGGCATCAGACCGGACGATCTTGTTGTTTCATCAGAGGGCGCTGGCATCAGCATGATCATCGACCGCGCCGAATTCCATGGCGCCACGACCTATCTCTATGGCCGTCTCGGCGAGCATGAAGCAATAGCACGCGGAGGTGGCAGGCAACAACACGAGGTTGGGGAATCAGCAGCCGTCACATTTTCGGTAGAAGCCCTGCACTTCTTTGATCGCAAAACGCAGCAGCGTTGCAGGTGAGACTCCTCTTCCACGGGGGCATATTGCTATATGCCCGAAATTTTGAGAAGGGAATGCCGGGACTTTCTACCATATTATTGGACGCGTATATTGAAATATACGCTGAACTGCGGTCAAGAAATCGCTGGTTGTTCGCAACTACAATGCCGATAACATGCTAGATGGGTAACCGTGAGCGAGACTGCCGAGTTGTCATATAACGAGACGAAAAAAAGCGCCACAGTCGTGAAAAAAAGCTTGCGAAACGCCAAGAAGCGCGTAAATTAAGTGGTTATACTGAGAAGCGAGCCAGGAGGAGTTACAGATGAGCCAAGAACCAGAATCACCATTTGGCGACGTCCAGGCCGCCATTAAGTGGGCGCAGTCTCCGGACACTCACGAGAAGCTGCTAGACGCTCTTGGGCGGGCGGCAAACATTGCCGCTCAGATTACTGAAGAAAGTGTGATCCCGACCCTCAGATTGGACGAACCGTTCACACATTGATCTCGGGTGCATCATGAGTCCCAAGAGGGATCTCCCTCAAGTTGAACCGTATAGTATTCAGAAACTAGTTGAACTCCTGAGCCTTAACACCAAGTCGATTGATGCGATCGTCCAATCGAAGTCGCATATCGGATACTTTCAGGAGTATTTTCATCAACTGGATGCCAAGACTATAGTTGTTGAACCTGATTATGTCGATCGATACTATATGGAGGATTTTGCCGGATATTATTCGCGGTGCTTCGACAATTATGATCGACTGTGTTGCAGATTGCACTTTTTTGATGAAGAGTTCGGCGAAGACGATTTCCGTAAATTCATACTCGGAACCGTTCCCAAGATTACGCAAAAGCCCTTTGACGAATGCTATCTGGGTTTCGTGGTTACCAAACCACTTCCTGTGACCGTTATCGGGAGAACTTGCTTACGACATTACGACACTAAGAACACCAGTCGGCAATATCCGATAGTCCGACAGTATCCAGTGCATCTCTTCGGACAGGAATTGCTGCTGAAGACTCTGGCGTTCCAGGAACAGGATTGTGCCGTGGGCGCGTGCGCAACCAGCGCCCTCTGGTCCCTGTTCCAGGGAACCGGCATGATCTTTCAGCACGAGATACCCTCTCCCTTTGCAATCACCAAGATGGCGGGCTCAGTGATCGCAGATGCTAGTCTTCGATTGATGCCAAACAATGGACTGACTCCCCGCCAGATTGCAGGAGCCATAAGAGGAGTAGGACTGGAGGCCAATGCAGTAAATCTGTTTCAACCGTCCTTTCATGAGTTCCTTCTTACGAGCAACACATACTCCTACTTGATGGCGAAGATACCGGTAATTCTCGGCGTTATTCTAGTCGATTTGTCAGGTGGCACTCCAAAGATCATTGGGAAGCATGCTGTGACCGTGACAGGATTTCGGCTCGACAATGGACCGACTACTTGTCGGGTCATGCAAACGGGATTTTCCTTAAGGGCATCACGCATCAACAAAATATATGTTCATGACGATCAAGTGGGTCCTTTTGCCCGCATGGTGCTGGGAAACCATCTCATTCTCCCGTTTCAGAACAGACAGGAGCAATTTCCCTCCCTGAGCACATCTTGGCCTGGTCGTGCTGGGGTCGTTGGAAATGTGGTTGCCGTTCCAGATGTTTTGATCATTCCTCTGTATCACAAGATAAGGATATCGTTCGAAAAGATTATTGCCTGTCCGATCCACTTTAACGAACTGCTATCAAATGCGATTGCAGCAAAAGTGCTTAAGATATCCGCACCCATCGAATGGGACATCTACCTGACTAAGGTAACTGATTTCAAACAACGGATTCGTGCTAACTTCGAATTGCCTGAGGAGGAGCGATCCGAGTTGCTCTTAACGTCTATGCCGTTGTACATGTGGACCGCATCGATTTACTCCGGTGATAAGTTACTTCTGGAGCTGCTCTTCGACGCCACGGATGTGGACTTCAGGTCAAGCTTCTTGAGGGCTGTCTCGCACGATCCGCAGTTCGTTAGTTTTCTCGGACCCGTCTGCGCGCGTATCTATGCGAATATTCAGAACGAGAGGCAGTTCGCGCCGATCACAAAGATCATTCGCTATTTTGCTGACCGTATCTAAGCAGCACGGATATCGTTCGCACTGCATGGGATTGAATTTAGTGCGCCAGGCCACTCAAGGTTTGACACAGAGCTTTGTGTCTCAAACAGGTCTCATCTGTATCATCTCATGGTTGGAATCACGAAAGCGTCAACTCTACCCCCTCTCCACCTTCCCTCTCGCCAACGATGCAAACACTCCGCCGAAGCAGGCGACGGCAAAAACCGCAAACGCGATTCTTAAGCCTTGTACGAACTGCTGGTAGTTCCCCAACACGATATCGGCCTTGCCGATGAACAGCGCCAAGACCATCATCACAATCCCCATCGACATCATCATACCGATCTGCCGCACCGCCCCCACCGTCGCCCCCGCCAGACCCAGTGAACTCTTGGCGACCGAACTCATAATGGCATTAGTGTTCGGCGAGACAAACAACGCAAAGCCAAATCCGAGAATCATCAGGCAGCCGACAATATAGACCATAGACGTATCCGGGCTGATGAATGCTAACATCAACAACCCCACACAGTCAATCGCCATGCCGATCGACGCCAGCGTGCGCGGCTGGATGCGATCGGAAAGCTTGCCGGCGTACGGCGAAAAAATCGCCTGCATCACCGGCTGGGCGACCAGTATCAAACCCGCTTCACGTGGTGACAGTCCGCGCAATTGCTGCAAGTACAAACTCAGGATGAAGCTGATCGCGAATGTCGCGGCGTAGTTAATCAACGCCGCCAGCGACGAAAATGCAAACACGGTATTGCGGCGGAACAGATCGATATCAAACAGCGGCGCCTGCGTGTGCGATTCATACATCACAAACATGATGACACCGACAACACCTGCTGCGGTCATTGCCGCCGCCGACAGACTCGGCAGGGTGGAGAATCCATACATGGTCAACAGCAATGAAGCCCCGAGAATGGCTGAACCGGCGATATCGAACTTGGTCTTCTCGCTACGTTCTTCCCTGTACTCCAGCATGAAATATGTCAACGCTAACAGTATCAGAGCCAGCGGCACATAGAGCCAGAAAACATATCGCCACCCGAACTGCTGCGTCAGCAACCCCCCGATCAGCGGCCCGACCGACAATCCGAGATAGGTCGCGCCGGAGACAATTCCGATGGCCTTCCCGCGCATTTCCGGCGGCACAATCGATACCAAAATCGGCATCGCCGTGGCAAACAGCATGGCTGAGGCGACACCTTGGAAGACCCGTCCCGCGATAACCATCGCTCCCGACAAGGAACTCGCGAGAGTCGCCGATGTGATCATCAGCAGAAACAGGCCGACCACGAAGATCCGCTTCTTGCCATACAGATCACCCATACGCCCAAACGGAATCAACAGCGTTGCCGCGGCCAACAGGTAGGCGGTGTTAATCCACCCAAGCGACACCGCCCCCATCGAGAATTCCTTCCCGATCGACGGCAGAGCCACATTCACCGATGACGACATAAACGGCCCGATAAACGACGCGATCGTCATAACAATCAGCGCGGCGCGTGTACGGGATTGGTCGGAAGTCGTATTGTTCTCCTTGTTGCCGGGTAAATATCAAAACCGAAGCGGTCTTGACCAGCCCGGCAGTGTACCCGCAATATGTTGCATACCAATATATTACGTCAACAACAACTCTTGTGGCGCTCCCGCAAAATAATTCTTGCAAATTTCCTGCAACTTGTGTATGCTATCGCCGTAATATCAATATGATATCATAAGGAGATATGAATGATTAAAGAAATCGAACGCAAAGTAATTTCTGGCTGGGCCATGTTGGCCATCCTGATCCCGATCGCCATTGGCGCGGTCCTCTGGATCGCTTTTGTGATGCCGGATGTCGTCAGAGTCTGGGGCGCGGTCGTGATCGTGATCGACTTCATCTTGCTGTGCGGACTCTTCATGGTAAACCCTAATGAGGGCCGCGTACTTCAGCTTTTCGGCAAGTATGTCGGCACCGCCAAGATGGAAGGTTTACGCTGGGCAAATCCATTCTACGCAAAGAGACGGATTTCCCTGCGCGTGCGCAACTTCGAGACCAATCGTCTCAAAGTAAACGACATCGATGGCAACCCCATCGAGATCGCCGCCATCGTGGTCTGGAAAGTTGTCGATACCGCCGAAGCCTGTTTCCAGGTTGACGCCTACGAGCAATTCGTCGCGATCCAGAGCGAATCCGCGGTGCGTAATCTGGCGACCCAGCATCCCTACGATTCGCACTCGGAGGAAAAGGTCTCATTGCGCGGACACACCGCGACGATCTCCGATCAGTTGCGTGCGGAAATCGATCAACGTCTGGAGAAGGCCGGTGTGGAAGTGCTCGAATCGCGCATCAGTCACCTGGCCTATGCTCCCGAAATTGCCGAAGCGATGTTGCGTCGCCAGCAGGCGGGCGCAATCATTGCCGCGCGCACGTTGATTGTCGAAGGGGCGGTCAGTATGGTCGAGATGGCGCTGCAACAATTGTCGGCCAAGAAGATTATCGAGTTTGACGACGAACGCAAAGCCGCGATGATTTCCAACTTGCTGGTTGTGCTCTGCGGTGAAACCAACACGCAGCCGGTGATAAACACGGGCTCTCTTTACCATTAGACGTTATGGCCGAGCGTAAATCATTCTTGCTCAGGGTCGATCAGGACTTGTTGTTGCATCTGCAACGTTGGGCGGATGATGACCTGCGCAGCCTCAACGGTCAGATCGAATTCCTGCTGCGAAAAACTCTCCGTGACTCAGGCCGAGTATCCCGCACCACTCGGCCTGACACGCCTCCCGAAGAACCAGATACAGAAGCCGAGATATGATATGGCGCGAATAGTGCTATTCGCGATGTCAAAGAACAAGCGGGCCTCGGCAGTACAACTCCTGACGCGGATGATCCGCCTTGGGAACCTGATTGTCCGGACGCTGCCTGATCACTGAATCCCGCTTGGGGAGAATGACCGGGACGGCGGCAGGGTCGGGTTCGCATCATCCGTCTGTGCTAAGCTCGGAGCCGAGTTCGCAGGCAGAGGGAAAGGAGCGACAGCTCTCGGAGGGGTCGGTCGCGCGGACGTCCGCTATTGTCGCGCGAATGACCTTCTCGTACACCGCGTCGAGTGCGACCATCTGAATCGGGAGAGGTGGCGATTGTTCAGGACCATTGGCCTTTTGCGTTGCCAGCCAATCCGCAGAAACAGCGCTCAAGCAAGTCGGGGTGACCTTCGGGTCTGCCAAGTCTCAAGACGACGTTCTACTAATGGTGGTGGGTGAGACTTTTGGAGTAATGTGCTACAAAAAATCCCTCTCCCTCGATCGCTCCCCGATGGGGAGAGGGAAAAACCCTCACCCTCGGTCCCTCTCCCAAGGGGAGAGGGAGGGGAATAGTAAGCCGTGGCAGGCGAGGAGAGGCTGTCTCATAAGCCATGTTTCGGGAATACAAACCCTGCATGGTTTACAGCGTGTAGGGGTCGCCCTTGCGGCGATCCGCATTAACATTGAGTGAAACGACAGGTCGGCGGGCGCACTGCCGTGCGCCCCTACGACAAATCGTTCGTCTGGCCGGTGAAACCCCACTTGTGGGACAACCTCAGGACGACTGCCGCGCACAAGGCTCAACGGTCAGATCGAATTCCTGCTGCGAAAAACTCTCCGTGATCAGGCCGAGTATCCCGCGCCACTCGGCCTGACACGCTTCCCGAAGAACCCAATTCAGTTGAGTAGGTCAAGCCCACTCCGGGCTTGACGTCTCGCCTGTGATGAATGTCAAGGATGTGGGAGACTACTTCTTGCAGTTGTGGAATGTGATAATAACCTCACTTCGCATACGATTGCTCAACTGGTCACCTGAGTCACGGTGTGCTGGGGGTGGCAGATAGCGTTTGTTGTCAGGTAGTTGACGGTGCAATCTTGAGATGACCTTTAAGCCGTGGTGCATGCCTATCAACTCAAGTGCTCTGGAATTCCGGACAAAGACTCCGCGAATCGATGAGTCCCCCACAACTAACACTGCGTGGCCGTTGCGGACAAGCACTCGCCCGATTTCGCCGAGAACTTGATCCATGTCACAAACGTATCTCGCAACCATGCCTTTGGTTTTGTCTGGCAACGCTTCTATTGGGCCCATTGATTTCATAACCTGTATCGTTGAATCAGTGCTAGCGCTCTGATGCAAAATGCGTTCAGTTCCGACATTAGTTGATCGAATTCGTCGAATGCTGGCCAAGGAGTGACCCATCCAAACAAGCGACAGTTTGTGCCCTCGCAAGTAGTCGATTGCGTTGAGGTACGGAGGAGAAGTAATCACCAGATCGACGGTATCATCGTCGAGGGGTAAGGCTCGGGCATCTCCTAGCTTCACAACAGTCTTGTTCTTCTCGACCGGAGACTGGAGAAGCGATAGACCTTTAAGGACGTTTCTAGCCGATTCTGTGAAGTGGTCAAAAGCCTGCAATGGTGCGCGCTCATGAACTCGATGCGGCCTGCTGTGTGAGATGTCAATTCCAAGGGAAACCCCGGCATTCTTTGTGATGATCATTCGGGAGAAAGCACACCAAAGAAGATTCCTAACTCTCACGTCTCGGACCTTCGGAATGCCAGCAGCCAGTAAGGCTAGCTGTCGTCGGTTTGTTTCATCAAACCATGCGCGAATGAACGCTTGCGTTTCGCCATCTGACCCCCTCGGATATGCCTCGCTCAGCTTCAGTCGCCTGGATTGAGTCTTAGCTGTCTCCAAAACTCGCTCTGCTGCCCTATGAACAACCTCACAGTCAACCTGGGTGCACCATGCGTTAGATATCAGAACCGCGAGCGGATCAGTGTCAAAGCCAAAGGCCTGATGTCCCAACAGCTTCGCAATGACAATCGCGGTTCCAGAGCCGGCCATCGGATCAAGCACCCTGAGGGATTTCTTTCGCTGACAACTGAGGAACTCCCACGCAATTGCCGGCGCCATACGCGCTGGGAAAGGATGAACACGTCGTTTCGAGATATTGGCAAGAATCTCGTTCATGGCTTCTTCTTCCTAATTCCTTTAGGTCGTTGCGATGCGCCAATCCTCGGTTGAAGGAGATCTGCGTACATTGAGTTCTTTACGTATGCCTCTGGAAGTCTGCTTGTATGTTGACGCAAAGCATCTAAAATCGCCTCTGGCTCTATATTTAGTGTCACCATGTCCCCACTTATGTAGATTAGTCCTGTTGACAACCGAGCAGCACTCTCGATCCAGCTCTTTACATCCGCTTCTCTTAACGACTTATACTTGGGGTCGCTTAGCGCTAAACGTTCTCGTACAGCACTGAACTTAGGTGCGTCCGGTGATTCATCCTCAATCGTCCAAATCGTTTGAAGCATGTCGTGAAGGGGTGATACCGGAAGGTTCTCACTCAAGAGGCTTTCGATCCACGCTTTGGCGTCTCTTGGTCCCCTGCACTTTCCAAAAAACTCATCACGAAGACGGTCGAAAGTGAGGGGTCGAGTAGCGGCAACCAACACTAGCGCGATGAAATCGTCTACCGTTATGAGTGTGATTTTGTGTTGGACTGCAAGGCGAACGTTTTTGGAATCCGCCTGACCATCCCCTTGAAATCCAGGTGCGACTACCAGTGCGAAGTCTGCTTTATACTTTCGCTGGTGATCCTGAACAGCGGCAAAATCCACATCCTTGCCCGATACTCGGTCAGCCTCTGTACTCTTAGCTTCGTACGTGAATGAATATGACTCATTTTGGCCTGTGACTATATTCCTAACGCCCAAGCGAGCGAATGCCAGGCCGTCTGGTTCGCCCCTCTGACCCAATTTTCTTGCCTCGAACCTAAGACTCTTCATTCCCTCGAAGACGGCGTCCTCCAAACCCTTCGGATCAGACCGCTTGTCGTCCAAGAGTACTGCGACCAAGGGTGGAGCCAACTGGGTACTGTAGACAAGCTCTCGCAGGAATAGGTCACGGCGATTCATCACATGCTCGACCTGATCTTCCGTCAATCCTTCCTCCAGTAGGTAGGCTTCTGTTAGAACTTCAGTAATTGCCAGCAACTGAAAAGACTCATAGTTCTTGTAGTGCTCGCAATAGTTCGCAAAGAACGGGTGAAGAGTATTCACTCTAAAACACCGGCTGCCGACGTCAAAGATTGCCAGCCCCTTATCAATCCCCAGCGATTCAAACTGTACGTCTTTGAAGAAATCGTCTTCTTCGAGACGTTTCTGAAGTTCACTCAACAGATTCTCGGTAGATTCCGGCGTCAAATTCGGTGGGACTATTGTGTATCGAAGCCTCGTGATTTTCCCCGACAACAGAGCCCGGACAGCATTCACTAACGGTTGTCTTGAGAGAGTGCGCGGCGACCTGCTGACTCTGCCCGAAACCGAACGTTCTGCTTCACGACTGGAACTCCATGTGTCATAGAAAGACCTTGCCTCGTTGAACTTGGACTTTATGTATGCTCTGAAGTTTTTGACACCTTCCTCTTCCTCCGAGACTGATTCTCTCGTGGCTCGCAAATACTCATCCAGACCGTCTGCGTGGACGACCATTCTGAAACGCGAGAATGCACCATGTGACAGCGCTTCCAGGCCGAACAGCTCGTCCTGGAGATTGATTACCCGATTTCGTACTAGAACAAAGAAACCGTGACTTCGTCCCCACTGTGCTGCTTTGCCTCCCTGAAGGGGATCCTCAAATATCTCCGCACTTCCCCAAATGGGTCCAAGATTCGCTATTTGCACTGCCGGTGTTCGGTTATCCAGTTTGACTAATTCACAATCCAATTCATCCGCTATCTTGTCTTTCTTGCCAATCCGCCACTCGCTCAGGCGACTCTGCTGAATCTTCGACGAAATAATAGGCCGGTCGTTAAGGAACAGAACAAAATCAGGATTCAGTGGCAGCGCAGTCTCCAGAACATATTCTAGACGACCCTTCTGCAATTTCTGGGCCATGGGTGTAAGATTTCCCAAAGCGGCCACTGTCCAAGTCCTGGCTGCATTCTTCCCAAACAGAGTAAAGAGCAGTGGATTTTTCTCCTGAGTATCAAGTACAGGTTGCAGGATTTGCTTTGCCTCGTCTGAGGAGAGCTTCCTCGCGGCAAGATCGAACTTCTTGCGCTCAGGTTTCTCCTCCAGTTTGGCAAAATCCATAGACACAGCATGATAGCCGTCTTTTGTCCTGCAGACGTACGTCAATTCCTTCGCTAGAACATATGTGGCGAGTTTACCTATTCCGAACTTGCCGATAGGTGGCCGATCTTTAGATTCCTTGTTGGGATTACGCTTGCTGCTTTCGCCGATACGCCACAACTCACGAAATCCGTCAAAATCCATACTCTCGCCATTGTCGACCACCCAGATGATTGCGTCGGGCGAGGCAAGGTTGTCGGGCAAAATGACGTGAACAGAAGTGGCCAGAGCATCATACGAATTCGCAACAAGTTCTTCGATTGCCTTGTTGGGGCTTGTGTACAGACCAGCGGAAAAATGCTTGATGATCTGATAGCTCAACTCCACAGGTATTTGGTCCACCTTGTTGCCTGATTGAAGGAGTTCTTTGCGTACTGACATGCAATACCCTCGATTGAGGACCATTTCTACTTGCGAGGCTCGAAAGCGAGCAATATTCCGGTTGCTGCTCCGATGTCGGAAGAATCAATCCCTTGACAGATTAACATCTCTTCCTACTGTCTGTTTCAACCACACGACCTTTGTATGGTAACATACATTAACTCGCAAATTCGCCCAAGGAATTTTGTAGCCCAAAACCGCTGCGTTCTGCCACCTTCTCCTTATCCTTTTTGTAGTCCCTTTGCCGACACCGCACCGCCTTAGTCAGCCCCCCCCTCACCGCACCGTCATCTCCTTCAACAAGCCGTCGAGATGATACACCTTGTCGAGGATAAACAGGATATATCGAACATCAACGGCGATCGTGCGGTCGATGGCCGCATCAAATTGGTAGTCGCATGCCACCGCTTCATAGTTGCCGTCGAAGGCGATGCCGATTAGTTCGCCTTTGCCATTAATCACCGGACTCCCCGAATTCCCGCCGGTGATATCGTTGGTGGTCAGGAAATCAACCGGCACATCGTCCTTGTGAGCGTCCGTATATTTGCCGAAATCCTTCTTGGAGTAGGTCTGCTTAAGTTGATCCGGGACAATAAATGGATCCTTGCCGGTTTCCTTCTCCATCACTCCGGTGAGACCGGTAAGGTAGTCATAGGTGACGGCATCGCGTGGGTGATAGCCCTTCACCTCGCCGTAACTAAGTCGCATCGTCCCGTTGGCATCGGGATACATCCTGCCTTTCTTCCACTCGCTGAGTGCCTGCACCAGCTTCGGTGACAGTCGCGTCTTTGCCCCGGAAAAGACTTTGTTCCGCTCACGCATCTGTTCCAACAATGGATAGATGGCTATGGCGAGATCAATCACCGGATCATGCAGCTTCTCCAGTTCGCTTTTGCTCATCGCAAACATCCGCAGCCGCTCCTCGGCGGTACCCATTCGAGTCTTGGAAAAGGCGTCTTCAACAAACTGGTCGACCTGCTTGTCTCTCTCTTCACCTGCAGCAGCAGGGAACACCTTTTCGATTTCAACAATCTTCTGGTCGGCGGGCACGGCCAATGCCTTTCGCAAGGTGTACTTGAGTGTCTCCTTGTCCACCGACGGCACCAGATTGATCTGTGCATTTTCGAGGTCTTTCTTAGCAGCCAACGTATCGCGATTCATATAGCCTCGCTCGCGCTGGAGATCCGGTTTTGAGCGTTCAACCGACCAGCGATAGATCGTGCTCGCCATGCGCAAATAGTCGCCGCCCCAAACCAAGTCTCTTAGCGCAAAATCCCTTATCTGGTTTTTCTCGAGCTCGCGGTATAGGCTATCCAACTCCGGCAATACTCCGCCATATTTCTTGTTCAACGCCGGGCTCTTGGCAAGAAATGCAACCAGGTCGCGCTCGTCAGTCTTCTTGCGATCAAGGACATGCGAGCGAGCGAGACCCGCAACCGTGCCGTAGCTGTTCTTGAGCCAGTTGTTCAAACCGGCCAGACCGGAAGACAGCCGCAGCGCGATTGCCGAATCCCTGGCCCCGGCGTCAGTCACGATCTTGATTTGATCCTCAACGCTACGAATTGTGTGGGGATAGTCGAAGTTGATCGCGTTTTCCAACTCAAAGGAACTGATATAGCGCTCGGTGCTGCCGGGGAAGCCGATCGTCATGGCAAAATCGTGCTCGTGAATACCCGCGGCAGAAATCGGCAGATAGACTTTGGACTTGAACGGCACGTTTTCCTTGGCATAGTCTGCCGGTTTGCCGTCCGGCGAAACGTAGGCGCGCAGGAAGGAGAAGTCGCCGGTGTGACGCGGCCACATCCAGTTGTCGATGTCACCGCCATAGTTGCCTATAGCATAAGGTGGCACATAGACAATGCGAACGTCCCGAATTTCCATATAAGTATACTTGACATACTGCTTCCCGGCAAACATCGTCGCCACCCGGCATTTGACATCACGACCGCTTTCGCACTCTATGACTATCCTTTTGATTTCCTGATCAATCGCTTTGTAGCGCTCCAAATCCTTCATCCTGTCGGTGACGGCGCCGAGCACGCGGGCGGAGACATCTTCCATGCCCAGCGTAACGGAAACTTTGTAGCCGATCGCCTCAGGCTCTTTGTCCCTCGATGCCGCATAGAAACCATCCCTCAGGTAGTTCTGCTCGACGGTGCTCTGTTCCTGGATGGCGTCAAAGGCAACATGATGGTTGGTCAATATCAATCCATCAGGTGACACGAACGAGCCGGTGGCGATGACTTCAACGACCGCATCAGCAATGCCGCCCCCCTTGGGGTTGTAGATTTCTTCCGGCTTCAGCATTAAGCCTCGGGCACGCAGGCTGTCAAAGGGAAGTTTATCAAGTGAGTAGAGCGGCCACATGCCTTCATCAGCAGCCGCGCTTGCCGCCAGAATAAACATCAGGGCGGCTAAGACGAAGAATCGCTTTGTTGACATTCTTGGGAGTCTCCTTCCTTGTTTCCAAGGAATAAGAGACACGCCAGGTATCTAAGCAAGTGGAATCTGACGATCGGAGAAGAGAGCTATCCGGCCATACTCACAGCCTAGGGACTGTCAAGAACCCCTGTGCGCGTCATCTCTGAAAGCGCGGTCAATAGTTTCTTTGCCTTGTCGACCGATTGGGAATCGGGATAGTTTCTCCCCTCGGGTTTTTTGCGGTTACGACCTTGTGCTTCTCCATCGTCGCCGGTTTTGCCGGAGTCATCTCTTCACCCTCAAAGAGGTACGATTTCATCCCGGAAGCAGATCGCAATCATTCTTCGAGTCTTCAAGATTCATGACACAGACGCGCTTGTGCTTCCGTGAGCAAAACGGCTTGCTAACCCGGGTCGCGATAGGACTCTCCTTCCCGTTGCCGGACAAGCGCGCCAGATTCTTCACTGCGCTCAGAATTACAGACCGTCGGGCTTTTTCAATAGTCCGCTTTCGCGGGAATGACAGGTTCTTGTGCGTAACAGTTGTCTCGCGTGCCGCTTCGCTGCAAGTTGTATACGGGGAGTGTTGCAGAGTGCTCTTTTTCGGGATTTCGTGTTTCGCGTCTATCCAACGAAGCATCCCCAGTCGCTATCTCTCAACGACTTGCGATTCGTCTCGGAACATTGAATCCGCGTCAAAGCGGCAATTTTGTCATCTTTGCAATAGACCAATACGGGTGCTTCGTTTACTTGAGCCGCATCTAACCAAAACCTGCCCGCCGGGTGGGTTGCCGAATGTCGTTTGAGAGTGCTCGATCCGCGGGCGCAGGCCGTGCGCCGCTACTTGACGATTTCCGGGCCGTCCGGAAGTTCGTTGATGTCGTCTGTCCCGCGCGGGAAGAACTGCGCCAATTGCGTGGCAATTTCCTGAATGGCTTCAATGATTCCTTCGGCGTGGCGTCCCTTCTGCATGGCTTTTTCGATCATACCATGTGGCAGTTGCCAGTAGTTCTGATCGAGCTTCTCGGCAATAGTTTTATCGGCAACGATTGCCGCCTCGTTTTCATCCACCGAAATGAAGATCAACACGCCGGTGTGACCACGAGTTGGTTGCAGTTTGGCGAAGTGCCTGAGCGCGTTCTTCCAGACAGCCTTATGACGCGCCGAGAGCCGTTTGAACCAGAGATTGATGCCGAAGTAGCCGATGAGGAAACCGATGATACCCCAGAGAGCTGCCTGAGTGAAGTTGTAATAGGTTCCCCAATTGCTTTCCCGCGTAAAATAGAGCGAGACCAGCGAGAAAACGATCCCTAGCGCGGCAGAGAAGAGCCAGCGGTCAACGAGCCAGTGCCTTGAGTGGGGCGCGATCATAATAGCGATTTCGCCGGAGGTCTTGAGTTCGGCGGCCTTGACCGCTTCGGTGATCTGCCTGAAATCACCTTCCGAAAAACACTTGTCAACTGATGTTGCCATCTGCCTTATCCTCCTTACCAGCCCCCGCTGGCACCACCGCCACCGGAGCAACCACCGCCAAAGCTAAAGCCGCCTACACCACCACCTCCACTGCCTCCACTAAATAGACCACCGCTTGCCCAACCACCACCAAAGGGTCCACGGAATCTGCGCATACCGCCACCGAAGATTCTCATCAGCAGAACCACGGCGCCGATTATCATGACGACTATGAAATGGATTGGATTATGGCCACCAGCGTTCTTGCTTTGAGGTGGATCGTATTCACCGCTAATACTCTGAATGATTCCGTCGATGACGGCATTGACGCCGCCATAATAGTCATTGGATCGAAAAGCGGAAGCCATTGGCGAATTGCGCGCGACAATGCGGCCGCTTTCCAAATCGGTGAGTTCGCCTTCCAGCCCGTAGCCGACCTCAAGACGCGCCTTGCGGTCGGCGACCGACATCACGAACAGCACGCCGTTGTCTTTGCCCTTCTTGCCAATTCCCCATTTCGCATAGACATCGTGGGCGTAGTTGTCAATGGCGTCACCTTCGAGACTGTTGACGATCAAGACACCAATTTCGTTGGTGCTCTGGGCGCGATAGTCGAGAATCTTCTGCTCAAGCTGCTGACGCTGCTGATCGTTCAGCACGCCAGCGAGATCGGTGACGGGGGAGCGATACGGCGGAACATCGAGAGCATACGCCGAGAGGGTCGCAATTAGAAAAAGCGATATGAGGGCAAGTCGTCTCACGTTAGCGCGTACCTACTTCTTCTCGAGCAATTGCTTGACACTTGGCGCCTGCTGCGCTTCCGTAACGGCGGCAAAGAACTGCTTTTCGTATGGGAATCCAAAGATAGACCCGGCAATCAAAGCGCTGACGCCCTTTTGGCGATAGGTGTTGTAACTACGCACCGCCTCGTTGAAGGTGCGCCGTTCCTGCGCAATGCGGTTTTCCGTGCCTTCAAGTTGCGTTAGCAGATCGGAATACATCTGCTCACCTTTGATGTCGGGATAGCGCTCGACAACAACGTTGATAAAGGAATTCAGTTGTTTTGAAAGCATCCCCGATAGCGAATCGAGCATCGCCGGATTCTGCTGCGAAAGCGCCGATTGTGCGGAGGACTTAAGGTCAAGAACGCGTTGGCGCATGGCGATAACGTCAGTCAGTGTCTTCTGCTGACGCTCCATAAAGTTGTCGACGCTGGCGACGAGATTTGGCACCAGATCAAAGCGCCGCTGGTACACATTTTGCACCTGCGACCATTTTTCGTCGACCGCCTGCGAGCGCTCGATCAACCCGCCGCGGCCCGACCAGATTACGCCGGCGATGATCAATACCACCAGCAGCAATACCCCTATGACTATACCAACGATCTTCACTGTCTTCTCCTTTGCATTGTCACATTCATAGACTGCAACATCTCAAGACTACGGCACTCAAAGCCGATATCAAAACCTTTTTCCGGGCGGGGCAATCATTTTCGCCGCCGTCCCACTTCGCACAGATTACGAAAATGCGCTTAGGAATGTTTCGTTAGTTGCGGACCTACGAGAGAATCTCCGTGGATTTCTGCGTCAAAGACCCGATGCCGCAACAGTCGCGGGCGTTACGCGGTTTGACGCTTTTGCAGCGTCACCGTCAGCACACCTATGAGTATTAGCGTGCCCCCGAGGAAGAAATACTTGTCGAACGATTCTGAGAGTATCAGATACGCCAGAAGCGACGCCACCAGTGGTTCCAGCAAAGTCATCATCGAGGCGGCGACAGCGGAAAGACGTTTGAGCAGGTAGAACCAGATGATAAAGGCAATGCCGCCGCCAAAGATCGCAAGATAGATCACCGAGCCGGCGCCCTTGGCATCTATCCAGAATCGCACCGGTGTTTCAAAGATCGCCAAACAGGGGAGCAGCACGATCAGTCCGGCTGGCAGCATCAGGATCGCCAGCGCGCTGGGGTTGATTTCGTGCAGGTCACGTTTGGTCTTGACGGTCGCCCACGCACAACAGCAGGAACTGAGCACCATCGCGAGCATTCCTGAGACCGTGCCGGAAAGATTCAGTTTACCCGCAAAGAGCAAGATCGTACCGGCGAAGCCTATCAGAAGACCAAAGATCACCCGAAGTGTTAATCGCTCGGCGGGGACCATGAAGTGGGCGAAAATTCCGGTGAAGAGTGGCATGGTGGCATAGAGGATAGCTGACATAGAGGAGTCGATGCGTTCTTGTCCCCAGTAAAGCAAAGCAAAACTGACGCCATAGAGCATCAGTCCCGCCAGCAAGAAATCACGACGGATATTCCTTATTGGTGGAAAGCGAAAGCGCCAAAGCCGGAAGGCCACAAAGAACACTACAAAAGTCAGGATACTTCTGGCGACAGCAGCCGCAAACGGTGGCATTGCCTGCAAACCGATCTTCATTGCGACCCAGGTCGATCCGAAGATAAGAACGCCAAGTATGTAAATAAGCCAGACCATGTCTTAATGCTTACAACTCCGCAATAGCTTGACTATCCCTATCGGCTGAGACCGTTGAGAGACCCCGACGGTTTGTCATTTTGAGCGCAGCGAAGAATCTGACGCGTTCTTCCTGCAATGAATTAGAGATTCTTCGTCGTTCAGTCCGGCGCCTGACGGGCCGGCAACCGCCGGACTCCTCAGAATGACACTGTTGGAAGTTTCTCAACAGTCCCAAATGCCGGCGGCTGCGAAAACATGCTCCGTTGAAGCAACGACTCGGCGACGTGCATTCGATTTCGTAACTCTCAATCATGGAATTGGTAACGCCCGCCCAAGCGGTCTCACAAATATCAATTAGAATCTGCCGGCAGCAACCGCTCGAGCGGTAGGATCACCGGGATTGGTGTGCAGGAATTCGCGCGAGACGCGGATTGCCTCTTCGCGTCGACCGTTGATGACATAAATGTTGATCAGTGTCCGGTAAGTTACCGGAATCGCCGGATTGATTTCGTAGGCTTTCTCCGCTTCGGAGATCGCTTCGGGACCCTTGCCGTTGTACTGCAGGGCCAACGCCCTGTACTGGTGATAGTAATAGTTGTCGGGATTGGTCGCCATCAGACTGTCGAGATAAACAAAATAGTCGGCGTACATCGAATCCTTCTGCGTCTGCGTAAACTTCGAGTAGCGCGCTTTCCTGTCGTATGCTTGCCAGAATTCAGGAGTTTGCTTGATCACCAAGTCCACCACTCGTTGACTCCGGACAGTGTCGCCGCGACTGTCGAGAAAATCGCAGAAGTCCATTGTCATTTGCGACGAACCGATGAGCAGTGTAGTCGCCACTTCATCGCGGTAGGCGCGCGGGTTGTTCAACTCCCGAGCCCGAAACGTATTCGTGAGCAGATTCATGGTTGTTTCAACATCCCAAGTGCCCTTACTGGGTTCCGGCACGATCTCGTCCACCCAACCGCGATGACGAACATGGTCGGCCAGCGGAAATCTGACCGTGGGGGGATATCCGTTGGCGAAGACAATCGGATACTTCCATCGATTAGTCATGATGATGTTTTCGATCATCTGATCAGCCACGCTGATTAGCTGTCCGGTAGAGTCATCCTGAAATGGCGTCAAGATGTGCTCCCAGCCGCCGCGGAGACGATCAACATAGGGCACTGTCGGGCGATAAATGATACCGCCCTGGACGCGCGGCTCGGGCACTTCTTCCCATAGCATCTGGTTATCCTCGAGTGAGATCGGCACCCCCATCTCATGCTTCAACTGCATCTCGTACCAGTCGGTCTGGATCAACGACAAGTTGGCGATCCTGACATCTTTACGAATACCGTACGCCTCTTGCAGGCACCAGAGCGGGAAGGTGTCATTGTCGCCGTTGGTGAACAGAATCGCGTCTTGCGGACAAGACATCAGAAAATTGTAAGCATAGTCGAAGGCCAAATAGTGATCGGAGCGGTCATTGCATTGGAAATTCGCCATAACGGCCGAGAGCGGCATGAGCAACCCCAGGATGCAGACAGCATAGGTCACCAGCTTGGCGTGCCGCTGCGCGATCCCACTGATAATGAAATTCAGCACGGCAAACAGACCCATGCCGATATAGAGCCCGATCAAAATGAACCCGGGCGTGAAGAAGTAGTCACGGTCGCGTACTTCCAGTCTGTCATTGCCGGTCATTGCCTCCATCTGCGAACCATCGGCGAAATTCATGTATATCACCAGACCGATCGTACAAATGAATAGAAATAGCACAATGAAAACTCCGACCTTCCATTTCCATTTGATCAGACTAATGATGCCAATCAACGTCAGCACTAACGGTATCACGAAGAAGACGCCGGACATGCCGAATTGAGCGACCAGAAATGCGCCAAAGCCCATGCGTGGGAAATCCCCCAACTGGTGAGACCAACTGGCTCGGCGATGGAACATCTTGGAGAACATGGACTCCTGGCCGTATTGCTTACGTTCAAGATACCGGACAAAGCGTGCGTAAGTCTGCGGATCGTTTTGATTGATGCGCGGACGCTCGGCTGCGCGGATGGGGATGTAGGCATGTGCGGAGAAACCGGCTACTGCGGCGATTGTCAGACTGAGCGCCAGCAACCATACAGGGGAGCGTTTGGCCAGATAGAAACCAAGCGAAATGACCAACCAGACTGCGAGTATCGTGAAATACTGGGAAACGTCAACCATCACCCAGAAAAGAACGATGCCAGAAATCCAGACGCGCAGGTCCTTGAACAATGACCGGTCTGCCAGAACCAGAAAGACAAAGATGGCCGGCATGACCAGGAAAACGGTCGGATGCAAGGCGACTGACAGTGTACCCAGGTAGGCAATCAGAATCAAATACTTGTTGGCACCCGAAGTCCCACGCTGGTCATACCAGCGGAGTGTGAGCCAGATGAGCACGAAGATTAGCAGCATCGAAAGCGAGTAGACTTCGGCCTCAACGGAGTTTGACCATTGCGTGCGGCCAAACGCAAACAGCAGAGCGCCAATGAGACTGCAGAAATAAACGCCGACCCGCTTGAGGGCGTCTTGAGCGATACCGGGCAGAAAGAAGAGCAGACGTACGGCAACCACATATCCCGCCGTTGCAGCCGCAGCGCTGGAAAACGCCGAAAGAAGATTGATTCGGTAACTGACATCGCTGACAAACGGAAGCAAGGTGGCCAAACGTCCGATGAGCAGGAACAGCGGCGTTCCCGGCGGGTGGGCAATACCCAGCGTCGCGGAGCAGGCGATAAATTCCCCGCAGTCCCACAGCGGCACGGTGTGTTGCACCGTAAGCAGATAGACAATCAGTGGGGTCAGAAAAACGGCGGCGCCGAATAGCTTGTTGGTGAGATCGGTTGTTGCTTTCTGCATCAAGTTGTTCACGATCGTCCTCAGTTATTGCTCCAATCCGTCGATAACTATAACAAATAATTTTCTCGGAACAACCATTTTAAGTGTGAGGTTTCGATGCTGTCATGGTGCGCCATACTTTTTGTTCTTGGCATTGCCGCATTCCTTGACTCGTTGTACAATTACGGGGATATATTCCGGCAAGTCAATTCCGTACTTTTTATGCTCGTATCACTCGGTCTGCTGGTGCGGACAGCTACCAAGATGCGCATGCGTATCACCGAGGGATACATTGCCCGGATTGAGAAACTGGAAAAGGAACTGAAAGAGCATACGCGCGGACCCGTCAAAACAGGAGTTTAAGACTTCGGTTTTTCGAGGGGCGCGCAGAGAATGCGTTCCACACGCTGCAGTTTCTTTCGCACATTCTCGAGATTTAGGCTTGTAGGGTATGTCATCAGAACCGATTCATAAGTCGCTTTGGCCTGTGAGCAGTCGCGGTTGACATCAGCGAAGATGTCTCCCTTGCATTCAAGCGCCAGCGGCGCATAGGAACTCTCCGGAAAACGGGCGATCAACGAGTCAAATTGACCCAACGACTCTGCCGCCTTTCCCAATTCCCAATCGATTATGCCGGCATCATACCAGGCGATTTCAGTTAATGATCCGCTCTCACGCTCCTTAAGTTTGTCCAATAGGACCTGCGACGAATCGTAGTCAAATCGATATTTGGCATAGGCGGCTTCGGCATAAATGCGCAGGGTGGCTTCGTCCATATCGGGATATTCACTGATCAACATTATCCGCCGCAGGCAATCGTTGACATAAACACTCTTGGGAAAAGTGTTCATCACTTTGCCATAGGCATCCCTTGCCTGCTGGAAGTTGCCCAAGTAGAACTGCAATTCGGCTTGCTTGAACAGCACCTCCTCCTGATTTGCGTGCTGAAGTTGCTGCAGCGACACGGCTGCATACAGCGAGTCGGCAACCGTCGGCTGACCCAGCGCCAATTGACAATCGGCGGCGGCTATTCTCGCCGTCACCGAAACTGCCGCGAGCGGGTAGTTCTTCATCAGGCGATCAAACAGAGTCAGTGCGCCGGAGGCATCATGCAGACCGTCCAACCTGGTGCGGCCCGAAGCAAATAGCGCCTGAGAAACGTCGCGCTCATCAGATGGTGATTGGTTGGCAATCTGGTCGTAAATCGCGAGCGCATCGTTATAGCGTTTTTCATCATTGTAGGAAGCGCCCAGAACAAAGCGGGAAGCAACCCGAAACGGTGACTGCGGATAACGGGTAATCAAGTAGTTGCAGGCCTTCTCGACAACCCCATGATTGCCATTGTCGCGAGCCACGGCGGCAAAATAGAGAATGTTCTTGCCCTCGCCATTGCTCAACGAATCCACCAGCCGGAACCGCTGGAATGCCTCATCCAACTTGCCCTGCGACATCAAGAGGTCGCCGACAAATCGGTGCGCATCACTGTTCTTCGGATTCTGCTTGGCAATCTCCGTCAACGCGTCTTTCAAGCCGGTTTCGAAACCTTCGTCAGAATCAAGTCTGATCAGTTCGCTCATTTTGCCGGTGACGAACACTTCACTGGTAGTGTCGTGCGCCAGTAACTCGAAATATTCCCGCGCGGCATCACCGTAGTTGCGCAGAATTTCGTAGAGCTGCCCGAGTTGGTTGGCGAAGAGTATCGGGCTGGCGAATTTCTTGCGACCATCCTGAAGCAGTTTTACGGCGTCAGGGTAATAACCGTTTCCAGCGTAGATATTCGATGCCTGTTCGTAGGTCTGAGGATTATTGGGCGCGAGAACCAACGCTGCCTGCAGCTGCTGTTTGGCCTTTTCGGTCTCGCCCTTCTTGAGGTAGACGCCGGCGATATCAAGACAATATGTAAAGCGTAGCATTGGCTCGGGTGAGATCTTAGTCAGGTAATCAAGCACCAAAAGCGCGGAGTCAAGTTCCTTGTTGCAGACGAGAGCATTTTTCAGCAAAGCATACACCTGAATGCTTCGAGGATACTTCTGCGCCAGATCGCGCAACTGATCAACAACCTCAGCACACCTGCCGGCGTAAATCATCGCCTCCATGGCCTTGAGACTCTGCAAGTCCTGGGAGGTTTGCGCGGCAGTCGGTCGCCACGCGGCAAGCAGGAGTGCGGCCGCCACTATGAAACTCAGATTTCTGACGATTGTCATTTCTCCGGTTGACCGTTGTTGATCGCTTTGAAGTATTCTTTGATCAGCTCTTCATATTCCGGCGGGTAGCCCTCATTGAGATATTTCTGCAGGCGGTCCTGATAGCTGTCCTTGCTCTGCGCGTTGAACTGTAGGGACGGCGGTGACTGCCGGAGAATATCCTGCGCGGTCTCAGCCTTGCGGTCCTCGGAAAAATCCTGCCGCTGTAAGGAACGCTGAAAATCCAGCATGCGCGAGTATATCTGTTGCTGGCGGCGAAGCGTGTTTTCATTAAGAGTGCCACCTTCAAAATCTTCCGAGACTTTCTTGATCTCTTTGCCAAGCTCGTCCAGCCGACCAAGGATCTCTTTGCGGGTTCCCTGTTCGCGCTGCAAATCGCCGACGCCCTTGCGAACAGCCTCCTGCTCTGCGGCCAGACGACCCATGCCATCTTTGTCGATACGTCCCGGCTTGGGGTTCTGGCACATGGCAGATGATTGTTGATTGATTTGCTTCTGACTGTTGCACAGCTTGTTCATCTTCTTAAACATAGTCTGGCTCGCGCAACTGCCGTTGGAACACTGCTTCTGTTTCTGCATCGATTGCATTAGTTGATTGGCGACCTGATTGAGTGAGAACATGGCATCTTTCTGATAACGCATGGCATTCGAACCATTGCGTTCCATCAGTCCTTGCGCCGACTGGTCCATGGCCTCGCGCGCTTGCGTCATCAACTTGTCGATCTGTTGCGAATAGAAGGGCGATTGCTTCGAGATGTCCTTCAGTTTCGCGTCCAGTGAGTGCAGCGTCTTCTGCAACGCCTGCTGCTCGGCAGCCAGTTGCTGCAACTGCGGGGAGGTTGGGTCCAAGCTCTCAGCCCGATCAAACACTTTCTCCTGCTGGTCTGAGACATAAAGCACATCATTCGCCGCCTCCTTCATCTTTTCCGCCGACTGCGTACCCACATTGGAGCTGAAGGAATTCTTGAGATCCTCCATTTCCTTCTGGAGCTGTTTCAGATCGTCCAGAGCCGCTTCGCCTTTTTGCTCTGAACTCCGTTTATCCTTTGTCTGCAAACCTTTAATCATGGCCTGCATCTTCTCACCGGCTTTGGAGTTCTTGGGAGACTGCACAAACTTCTGAGCTGCTTCATTCTGATCGAGCTTCTGCTCCTGAAGCATTTCCTCAAGTTCCGAGGCTTGCTTCTGTAAGTTCTCGAAGTCTTTCTGGTTCTGCTCTTCCTTGGGCGCCAGTTGCGGTAACTGGCTGGATTCGGAGGAGCCCGTCTGCTTATTGACACCTTCCTGCTGCTTGATCAGATCCCCCAACTGCCGCATCATGTTTTCCATCTTCTGCTGCAATTGTAGCATCTTAAGAAGCGCGATCGTGCGATCAAGACGTTGCTTCAACTCCTCCTGCGAGAGTTTCATATTCTCAGCGGCTTTTTGTATCTCTTCCGGCGTCATCTTGTCCATCTGCTCTTGCAGCTTGCGCATAGCCTCTTTCATTTCCGGAGTGGCAACCTGATCGAAGAGCTTGCGAATCTCTTGCAGCTTCTGCAGGATTTCAAGCGACGTCATGTCGTTCTTCTCCATCTTGTCCTGCAGCTCCTGCAACCGCTCACCAACCTTCTTCATGGCGTCGAGGATATTCTGCTGCGACTGAACCGACTTCTGAATCTCCTGCTGTTTTTCCCAGTTGAGCTCCTTGTTGTTCATCAGCTCTTCCTGAAGCTTCTCGGTTTTCTGCTGCAGTTCCTCTTGCGCCGTCTTCAGCTTCTCCAGATCGGTGATCTGCGAGTCGCTTTCGGCATCCAGATACGCAAACTGTTCTTCCAGAGAAGGCAATCGTGCGGTCAGCTTCTGCGACACGCCCCGCTTGGGTCCGGAGATATTGTCGTTGTCAAAGGCCTCGATGTAGTACTCGACCCAACCACCCGGCTCCAGCCCGATGTCGGACATGTCCCAGGGATAGGCCAATTCGAAACTGCGACCGGCCTTCTTATCAAACGCAATCGCCGTCTTCTTTTCAAAGGTCTCCCCCGGTACCGTAAAGATGCGGTAGATCAGATTTACCGAGGAAAAGCCAAAATCATCGAATAGCTTGAATCCGAGTCTGAGCGCCATGTCGTCGCCCAGTTCGACGGGAACACCGGGAGAATAGAGATCCACTTCGGGAGAGAGATCGGCTATCGATTCAATGCGATATTCAATAGGATCGGGATTTTCGTTGCCGAGTTCGTCTCTGACGGTAATGTGGTAAGTGCCGTTATCAGTCACCGTCAGACTGCCGCTAAGCTTTTGCTTGGAAACATCGAGTTTTTCCGATTGACCACTACCAAACTGCAGTGACGCAGCTACCACCGTCTTGTTGACCGAAGCCTCAATCTTGACGCGAGTTCCCTTGACCGCCGATATATTGCCGTCGTTTTCGTCCACGACAAGTGGCTGCAGACCGGTGTATGACGGATACGTATAGGTCAGCTTGATGTCGATTACGCGCGGTTTGTCGACGGCGGTAATCGTATAAACGGGCGACTTCACTTCGCCGGCAGATACCCAGTAGTCGAATGTTTTTTTGACTTCGCGGAAGTCGTACGCGAATTTGGCTGTGTCGCTCAGATTGAGATGCGCACCAATACCTGCGGCAGACGCTTCCTTGGCGAGTTCCTCGGTCTTGACCGGACCGCCTTCATATTGCCAATACAACGTAGCCCCTTCCGGAAGCGATTTTCCTCGCAATGACGCCTGGATTTTGATCGTCGAGAATTTCGCGATCTCGATGCTTCCGGGGAGAACCTCAAGGGAATAGCTCAAATTGCGCGGGACGTCCACGGTCGGATGACTAAAAAGATAGACCGATTCATTGAAGGCGCCGGGAAATAGCACGGCAAGAAGCAGTATCGCCGACGCCGAGGAACCGAAATAGCGCAGACCGCGTCGCAGCGGTTTTTTGTCGACCGACTTGTGGAAATCGATGCCACGGCACATTTCCTCGGACTGGCCGATAATCGCCTGTATCATGTCCGTCGAGAACCCCTCACGATTTTCCTGCAGGTTGCGCTCAAGTTGCAGCGAAGCAATCAATCGGTTCTGCAACTCGGGGTAGCTTTTTTCCACCTGTAGCGCGACCGATTCGGTATTTGGTCGAGTAAGAATCTTCCAGAGAATTGTATGGACAAACAGCGCCACGACTGCAATCGCCGCCAGAGTAACGAATATAACCCTGAATGTGACCGTCAAGAAGAAGGCGGCATTAAACAGAAAGCCGACGAAAAGAAAGGCCGCCAGCGCTGACAAGATCAACGCGGCGCCAAATCCAAAGTGGTTCAGAAGAATGAAATTCCGTAGACGGTTAAGCCGGTCGGTCAGATATCGTAGAGACAGTTTCGGATTCACGTTTACTCCCTAATGCATCAATGCCCAGACCAGCACGTTGGTTCCCATCTGTAGCGCCTCAGTCCGCTTCTCCAGAGGGTCGTTGTGTACTTGCGGGTCTTCCCAACCATCCCCGATGTCAGATTCAAAGGTCAGCACCACCGCCAGCCGATCACCAACAAACCAGCCAAACAACTGCGGCGGTTTTCCGTCGTGCTTATGGATTTTCGGCAAACCATTGGGAAACTTGTAATAGCAATCGAAAATCCCATGATTGAAGGGAATTTCTCTCGGCTCCTGATCGGGAAAGAGCTTTTTCATTTCGCGGACGAATGCCTTCTTCAAGCCGTAGGAGTCATTAGCGAGTAGAAATCCTCCGGCACTGAGATACTTCTGTAGGACTTCGATATCCTCAGCCCGGAGATTGACGTTGCCGTGTCCGGTCATATAGAGAAAGGGATAGTTGAACAACTGCGGGTCGGAAAGGTCGACCCTGACTTCTTCCTTGGCGATCGGGATATTGGTGTTCTGCCGAATAAACGTGGTCAGGTTGGGCAATGCCGACGATCCCCAGTACCAGTCACCGCCACCCGGGTACTTTAGCCGGGCAATGGCAACGTTATCGGCAATGTCAGCCCCAATGGCCGACGCCACGATCACAATAAAGAGCACCAGAGAGGCAAGTACGACACCACGGAAGGTCATAGTATTCCTTATACGTCCGAGATCCCTATATGGTTCAACGACAAGGCCATTCAAAGGCGAGACCTTGACCAATCTACGCCATTTTCTGAGTTTGTCAATGCGTAAGCTGGATGCCCGCGTCTGGACGCTGTTTCGGAATCGGGACAGACTAATTTTCCCTTGACAATCTGCCGACTACGTATTATAGTTGAACGATTGCTCAAGTGTTTGTATGAATCACAACGAAGACGATACCTGCCAGATCAAATATGTAAACCAGGAACTGGTCACGACGCTTCTTAAGTCTCAGTATGACAACAAGATAGTAACTGGATTGGCGGAAATCTTCGGAGTCCTTGCCGATCCGACCCGTCTCAAGATATGCATGTTCCTGTCTGAGAGTGAGTTGTGCGTCTGTGATCTTGCCGCCATGCTAAACATCTCCGAATCGGCGGTATCACACCAATTGCGTCTCCTGCGGTCTCTGCGGATCGTAAAATACCGGCGCGAAGGCAAAATGGCATTCTACACGCTCGACGATAGCCATGTCAATTCCCTCATCAGTCAGGGTCTCGACCACGCCAAGGAAAAAGGTCAGTAGACGATGGCAACACTACGGATTGAAGCCGCCACAACGCGGATTGACTGCCCCAACTGCGCCCGAACCGCTGAGAATGAAATCAGGCGGATTGAAGGGGTTGCAGGCGCCCGAATCGATTTTTTGAATAGACGCATCTATTATTCTTTCGACCAAGACACAATTCAGGGTGACGATCTAAGGAATCGTATCGAAGGACTCGGGCATTTCAAATTCGCCGAGGAGAGTCCTTCCGCACGGAGCAGTCTTCCTTTTTCAAGAACTCTACTGACATCAATTTCAATCGCATTAGGTCTAACTCTACTCGGACTGGCGGCAGAACATTTGGCCAATCTAAGAACTATTGGCCGCATCCTGATCTATGCTGCCATTGCCGTCGGCGGTTGGGAAATTGTCAAGAAGGCGACGATCGGTCTCCGTCATAAGCGCGTTGACATGAACACCCTGATGTCGTTGGCAGTGATTGGTGCCGTGGCAATTGGCAAACTTGATGAAGCGGTTGTGGTGGTGCTGCTTTTCGGCGCGGCTAATTTGTTGGAATCATTCTCTCTCTGGAAGTTCTCTCGCAGTCTCACCGGCCTTCATGACTTCACAAGCGGTCAGGCGCTGCTTAGGCAAGGCGACACCGTTCTGGCCGTAACACCGGAATCGTTGCAGATCGGTGATATCGTTGTCGTGAGAGAAGGTATGAAGATTCCGGCGGACGGTCGCGTCGTTTCCGGAAACTCGGCGCTTGACCTATCCTCCCTGACAGGCGAGGTACAACCACAGCAGGTGGCTGAAGGGGACGACGTCTATGCCGGATCGGTCAATCTCGAGGGTTACATCGAAGTTCAAGTGACGGCGCCTCTCAAAGACTCCCGCATCGGCAAAATCCTGCGCATGGTTGGCGAGGTTGCCGAACGCAAGGCCAGACTTGAGCGGCTCGTTGACCGCTTTGCGCACGTCTATACTCCGATCGTAGTGACCTTAGCAGTGGCTGTGGCCGTGCTTCCGCCGTTGTTGTTTGACGGCGTTTTTAGTGTCTGGTTCTATCGAGCACTGGTGTTCCTGGTGATATCGTGCCCTTGCGCGCTGGTGATCTCCACACCGGTAGCGATTACGGCCGCATTAGCAGCCGGTTCAAGAATGAAGGCGATAATCAAAGGCGGAGACGCGATTGAACGGCTGGCACAGGCAAGAAAGATCGCCTTTGACAAAACCGGTACCTTGACTACCGGTGCTTTGCAGCTCGGTCAGATTGAATGCTTTGATGGCCTCAATCCGGTAGAAGCGATTCGGATGGCAGCATCGCTGGAGCGGATATCCAACCACCCGGTAGCTAAGGCGGTTAGGAATGCGGCTTCCTTGAAGGGATTGCAGTTGCTGACAATTGACGATCTCAGATCGGTCGTCGGCTTTGGTGTTGAAGGGCATATTGATGGGCGGCTATATCGTTTTGGGGGAATCGAGTTTCTGAATAGCGACGATCGCCTGACCCAGCCGCAAAAGGAGAGCTCATACCTCGTCCGCAATGATCGAATGCTTGCGCGTTTTGGATTCGACGATGAGTTGCGACCAGAAACGACAACGACGATCTCGAAGCTGCGCGAACAAGGATTCGAGTCGGTCGGTCTTTTGTCGGGTGATCGCCAAGAGATCATCGAGACACTGCGTGCCAAGCTGAAGCTTGACTTCGGAGTCGGTCAACTGATGCCGGAAGAAAAACACGACCGACTGCGTGACCTTGGAGACAATGTTGCCATGGTGGGTGACGGAATTAACGACGCGGTCGCACTGTCGGGTTCTGATGTTTCGATCGCGATTGGCCGGCTTGGCAATGATATCCCTGCACAGCATGCCGATGTCGTTCTGTTCGGCAACAGCATCAGCAATCTCCCGCATTTGTTCCGACTTGGCAAACGGACAGTCGCACTTATCAAGACGAACATCATCTTCGCCCTTGCGATCAAGGTGCTCTTTCTCGGTTTGGCTTTGGCGGGATACTCCACCATCTGGATGGCGGTTGTTGCGGACATGGGAGCATCGCTGATCGTAATACTTAACAGCCTGCGCCTGTTGCGATATTCGAATCCGGACTAGCACTTGCCTGCGAGAATTCCGTTTATATTGAGACTCGTGGGGGAACGTTGCACGCGCCCGTAGCACAGCGCGCTGTGCCCTCACGAAATGATCTCCCAACGCCCCCACCCCCTGGATTCCCGCTTTCGCGGGAATGACGATGAGGGCACGAATTCCGAGGAACAGCAATGCACTCGCCGACATGGCGTGCTTGTCCCGATGATCCATATGCTTCTTTCGCAAGGTAATACTAGGTTGAGCTCTCTCGTTTGGAAATTTCTGTAGATCGGGGATAGATAGTAATTTCGGGAATCTGGACGTGGACGGCAGTATCGGCGATTTCGTCAATCATGCGGGCAACATCACCGGTTTCAATTTGTGCCCAACGTTTAAGATCGTCGGGCGCGATCAGATCGCCTGTGGAATTCATGGCGTGAGGATAGATCGAAGTGACTCTGACACCGAATGGCTTCAGTTCCAAACGCAGCGAATCGGCGAATCCGCGCAGGCCAAACTTGGATGCTGCGTAAGCTGACAGGTTCTTGAGTCCGACTTGACCGCCAACCGAGTTGATAAAAACGATCTGACCCTTGGATTCCCTGAGCAAGCCGATCAGGGCCTTGGTGACCAAAAACGCGCCCTTGAGATTGACAGCGAGAATGTTGTCCCACGCTTGCTCATCAAATTCTTCGATAGACCCCATTAGAAAGATGCCGGCATTGTTCACGAGCAGATCGAGGCGTCCGAATTTCTGGCGGCAGGCTTCGGTCAGTCGCGCGGCGGTGGCGGACAAAGTGATATCGCCGGAGACGTATTCCACGCGAGTGTCGTTAGTCAGCCGTTGACGAGCACTATCCGAGAGTTGTGACTTTCTGGCGACAAGCATCAGATCAAAGCCACGAGTCTGCAATTCGATTGCTGTGGACAGCCCCAACCCGTGAGAGCCTCCCGTAATCAGTGCAACTCGATTCATGGTTTGCTTTGGGACGCCTTTTCTGCGCTTGATGTCTTCTTGCTTTCCGACTTGACGCGGTCTGCCTTAAGATTGCGTTCGATCAAAGCATAAGCGTTGTGGTTGTGAATCGATTCCAGATTCTCCGACTCGATGGTGAACCAGTCGATTCGATGATCGCGAGAGAGCTTCTCGGTCACACCGCGGACGATGTCCTCGACAAAAACCGGGTTTTCATACGCGGTCTCGGTAACATACTTTTCATCCTCACGCTTTAGTAGCGAAAAAACTTCGCATGAGCCCTCTGCCTCGACCACACGGATCAGTTCTTCCAACCAGATGAATTTATTGTAGCGCACGGAGAGAGTCACAAGCGAACGCTGATTGTGCGCGCCGTGCTTGGAGATTTCCTTCGAGCAAGGACAGACGGAGGTCACCGGAACCCGCACGGTCAGCAACAGGTCGACTTTGTCATCGCCGTTGAGTGCCGCTGAAATCGTGCAGTTGTAATCAATTAGTCCCAAAGCGCCCGATACCGGCGCTTTCTTTTCGATGAAGTACGGGAATGTCAACTCCAGATGCGCTTTCTCGGCTTTGAGTTTTTTGCGCGCCGTCTGTAAGATTTCCTCGATGCGACAGATGTCAATGGCTTGGTCGCGGTAGTCGTTAAGAATCTCAACGAATCGGCTCATGTGCGTGCCTTTGAATTGATGCGGCAAATCGACATAGAAATTGACATCCGCAACGGTCGTTTGCGTTTCATTCTTTTGATCTTGCACCACAATCGGCAGTTTGAGATTTTTGATGCCGACCTTATCGACTTTGATATTGCGATAGTCGGGCATGCTCTGTATGTCTTTCATCTCCCCAACTCCAATGTATATGAACGCAGCCGGAATGTTCTTCGCCCGACCGTATTGATCGCAGTCATCTTGTCACCTCGAAACGGTTATTTTCCGACTCCCAAAGAACGATCTTGGTCAGCATCCCGCCGCCAAAGCGGGCGTCGAGAATCTCCCAAATTTTGTTGGCAAGGGTCTCCGTGGTTGGAATCAGACCCCGCAAAAAGTCAACGTCAAGATTCAGGTTCTTGTGATCGATGCGCGACACGATCTCAGAATCGATTGCGGCCTTCAGATCCTTGAGACTGATGATCATACCGGTCTCAGGATCAACCGCGCCGGTGACACTGACCTCAAGCACGTAGTTGTGGCCGTGTCCATTGGGATTGGCGCACGCACCGAATACGATCAGATTTTTCTCATCGCTGAATTCGGGGTTGAAGAGCCGGTGACCGGCACAAAACGTAACGCGCTTGGTAATCGTAGTCTTCATATTTCCTTGCCTCGCACGACCTCGGCATCGGGCCCGAGTTGCGGCAACCGTTTGAGGAAGTGATTTCTGCGGTAATACAACACAAAGAGAAGGTAAAGGTTCATCGCTGTGGCGACAAAAACAAGTCCGTACTGCGGCCGGCCCGACAAGGCGAATACAATCAAAACAAAAATGTGAGTGCCGAAACACAAGGGGGATTGCAGTACCATCAGCAATCTATCTCCGTACCAGTCTGTCCTGGGGCAGTTGTCGCAACGTTTTAGCAGCATGTTGTCAACTGCCGCCACAAGCTTGTCCTGCCAACTATATATCACAATATACGCGAACCGCAGCAGTTTCAAAAGAAGTCTTGCCGGGCCGGACAAAGCGCCGACATCGAGATCGTCACGACCTGTTTCATCCCGCTTAGACTTAAGTGAGTCGATCCCATATTGCTCGATGTAGGCAATCTGATAGAAATTGAAGAAGGAGCACTGGATGAAAATCGAAAATAGGGCGGCTACACCCCATACAAGATAATGCGGTTGACCTGACGAGTAGGCGTGCAGGGAGATGGCAATCACAACCGAGGTCAGCACCAGAAAATCACCGAGCGAGTCGAGATATCTGCCTATCAGATGTCCCCTGCCGGTCAGGCGCGCCAATCCACCGTCACATGCGTCAAAAACATCCTTCAGGTGCAATAGTATGGCGGCAGGAATTAGCTTTCCTTGATAGAGCATCAGCGCCGAAAACAACCCCGAACCGATTGAAGCGATAGTAACCAGTTCGTGCGGGAAACGCAGCCAATACAACAACCGCAGAACTTGGCGGTAGTAGAAGATCCAGATGACAGAGATGTTGAAGTACCGCCGCGAGACGGGAATCTTTTCCGCCTTCTCAAAATCAATCATCGGATTGCCAGCGTCGGGAATTGCCGTCCAGTATCAGATTGCCGCCGGTGACAGGGGCGGATTCATCGGAGGCAAGATACAGAATCTCACCGGCAACTTGCTCCGGCGTCAGACCGGCTTTGACTCCGGGGGGCGAAGCTTCCACGAACATCTGGGTATCAACTCCGCTCAAAGAGATTTGGTTAACCCGGATGCTGTGCTCTTTGTTTTCCAAAGCCAGAATCTCGGTAAGCCCCCAGAGACCATATTTGCTGATATTGTAGGCGCCAAAACCGGGGAATTTGGTCACTCCGAAACAGCCGGAGAGTGAGGACACATTGACGATCGTTCCCCAGCGTTTCTTGTCCATCATGGGTATGGCCTTCTGACAAAGGTAGTAGGGCGCAAGCAGATTTATGTCGAGCAGATGTTGGAACCGGTCAATGGGAAACTCACTGGAAGGTCCGGAGGCAAAGACAGCCGCGTTGTTGATGAGGATATCGACTGTCATGCCGCTTTCGTCTACCAATTCGAAGAGCCGGTCAATTTGCCGGAGGTCGGCCAGATCAGTGGGGACAGACAGAACACGAATATCACTATTGATGGTTTTGCAGAGCGCGGCAGTCTCGTCCAATTGCAGAGCGGTGCGCGCAATCAGAATTAGATCGGCTCGTTGTTCGGCAAACATTATGGCCGTCGCCCTGCCGATTCCGCGACCCGCGCCGGTTATCAATGCGGTCTTGCCAAACAGCCTTTTCACACGTATCATACGCAACTCCTTTGCCCCAAAATAGGGCAAAGGGTGGAACGAGGCAATACGGTTCAGGTTGCTTTCTTCGTGGTTCGCAGAACAGTATGTCTGCATTCCAGGAATGCAACAAACCAGACTTTGTAAATCTACTTTCGTCGCAAACCGAGGCATCGAGTCATCCTGTTATGCAAATCCTCTCGATGATTCCGGCGCGAGCAACGACAAGCGTTATTGAGGTTGAGAATGGCCAAAGTGAATGACGTCCTGGAAGCTATCGGCAATACGCCGTTGATACAATTGAAGCGCATGGTACCGGCAGGCGCAGCCGAGGTTTATGCCAAGCTCGAATTTATGAACCCAGGGGGATCGATCAAAGATCGGATGGCGAAATACATTATCGAGGATGCCGAGCGACGCGGCGAGTTGAAACCGGGTGGTACGATTGTGGAAAATACATCGGGTAATACCGGAGTCGGTGTCGCGATAGTGGCCGCGGTGAAAGGCTACAAGACGATTTTCACGATACCGGACAAAATGTCTGATGAGAAGATCAACCTGCTCAAAGCGTTCGGCGCCAAAGTGGTTGTTACCAAGACCAATGTCCCCGCCGAAAGCCCGGAGTCATACTATGAAACGGCCAAGCGAATTCATCGCGAGACGCCCGGATCGTTTTACCTGAATCAATATCACAATCCCAAAAATATCGAGGCGCACTATAAGTTGACGGGGCCGGAAATCTGGGAGGATATGGAAGGACGCATCGACTACTTTGTCGCCGGTATCGGCACCGGCGGAACGTTGTCGGGGGCGGGTCGATACTTGAAGGAGAAAGATCCCAAGATTCAAATCATTGCCGTCGATCCCTACGGGTCGGTATTCTACGACTACTTCAAGACCGGCAAGCCCGGACTTCCGGAGGTGTACAAGGTTGAAGGCATAGGCGAAGACATGATCACGCAGGCGATGGATTTCTCGATTGTTGACGACATAATTCAAGTCACCGACAAAGACTGTTTTCTCACCGCGCGTGAACTCACTACCAGGGAAGGAATGTTTGCCGGGGGTTCTTCCGGCGCAGCGGTCTGGGGTGCACTGCAAGTGGCCAAGAAAGCGGGACCGGGCAAGCGGATAGTTGTGGTTCTTCCCGATAGTGGCACGCGTTACTTGTCAAAGCTCTTTTCGGATGAATGGATGCGCGATTGGGGGTTTCTTGACGATCGCCCCGATCTGGGCAGCGTGCAGCAGATGTTGAATCGCAAAGGTCATGCGCCGATTTTCAGCGCGGCGGCAGGTGATTCAATGTTGGCCGTGATCGACAAAATGAAGCAACATGACATTTCACAATTGCCGGTGCTCGAGAACGATGAACTGGTTGGTCTGATCCGCGAATCCGATCTGTTAGCCATGTTGGTTTCCGGCAAATACTCCTCCTCCAACCCGATCCGAGAAGCGATCGAAACCGAGTATCATACGATAAGCCCACAGACGCCGGTAAGTCGGCTGGCCGAGATGTTTTCCAAGGGGAATTGCGACGTGGTTTTCGCCGTGGACAACAAGAAGCTGGTCGGTATCCTGACCAAGATAGATTTGATCGATTATTTAGCAGGAGCACAGAGTTGAAAAAGTATAATCCCGCCGAACACCAGTTTGAGACTAATGCTATTCACGCTGGTCAAGACCCTGACCCATCTACCGGCGCGATCACGTTCCCGATTTATCAGACTTCCACCTACGTTCAGGAAGCCGTCGGCAAACACAAGGGCTACGAGTACTCACGCACAACCAACCCAACCCGCAGCGCACTGGAAGCCTGTTTGGCATCGCTGGAGGGGGCCAAGTACGGACTCTGTTTCGCGTCAGGAATGGCCGCGATGACAAATGTACTATCGCTGGTAAAGGCTGGTGACCACGTGATCGCTTCGGATGATCTTTACGGCGGAACACCGCGGCTGTTTGACCATGTTTATGCCGGTTACGGCATTGAGTTCACTTACGTCGATTCGACTTACACTGATCGTGTGGAAGCGGCAATCAAACCCAACACCAAACTGGTTTGGATCGAGACCCCCACCAATCCGCTGCTGAAGATTACGGAGATCAGGGCGATATCATCGCTGACTCGCCGCCACAAGCTGATTCTGCTTGTGGACAACACTTTCGCGACACCGTTCCTGCAGAGACCACTCGACTTGGGCGCCGATATCGTTTTGCATTCAGTGACCAAGTACATCGCCGGTCATGCCGACACGGTCGGAGGTGTCGTAATGACTTCAAACGATGCTCACTACGAGAGAATGAAATTCCATCAAAACGCGGCCGGCGCCGTCATGGGGCCGTTTGATGCTTTCCTGACAATGCGCGGGGTCAAAACATTGGCGTTACGGGTCGAGCGTCAATGCGACAGCGCGATGAATCTCGCCCAGTATCTCGAACAACACCCGAAAGTTCAACGCGTAATCTATCCGGGTTTGGATTCTCATCCGCAAAAGAAGATCGCCCAGCGTCAGATGCGTCTGGGGGGAGGCATTATCAGTTTTGAGATCAAGGGGGGACTGAATACGGCGTTGCAGTTTTTAGAACTGGTTCCGCTCTATTCACTGGCCGAATCGCTCGGCGGAGTAGAGTCGTTGATCGAGCATCCGGCGATGATGACGCACGCGGCAATCCCCAAGGAACGTCGGGACGCAATCGGTATCACCGATGGCCTGATTCGCATTTCGGTTGGTATAGAGGCTTACGAGGATTTGAAGAAAGCGATCGACGTAGGCTTTGCGGCAATTTAGGGGCAGCAAGTGGGTCAAACGCTCGGGGCTTGGCATGATTTGTCAGGCCTCAAGAAGGCCTGACCTACCAGTCTATTGATGAATGTATGGTCGAAGCAGAGGAGGCGATGACCATGTACAATACCAATTACACATTTGGCGTTGAGACCAAAATGACGGTCTCCGAAGCGCGCCAGAAGATCGAAGAACTACTCAAAGAAGAGGGATTCGGCATTCTCACCGAGATCGATGTTGCGGCCACTCTGAAGAAGAAAATCGATGTCGATTTTCGGCCCTATTTGATCCTCGGCGCCTGCAATCCCAAGATTGCACATGAGGCGCTTGGGCTGGAACTGGAAATCGGGTCGCTGTTGCCCTGCAACGTTATCGTGTATCAAAACGACAAAGGTGGAACGAATATCGCATTTATGGATCCGCTGATAGCAATGGAATCGACCGGGAATAAGGGCTTGGCGAAGCACGCCGCCATCGTCAAGGATAAGTTGATGGCGGCTGCAAAAAAGCTGGAGTGACCGGATCGCGGCGCACGGGGACGTACGCCGCGCACAGCGCGATTTCTGACTGCGCGGGGGGAATTGGAGTGCAGGGAACCCTCCAAACTGTTTGCTTGCAGTTTCGGCAACCATATCATAGGTTTCTTGATTAAATGATGCGATCACAATACGCTCTTGAATGCACACTTCTTGAATACGAACTAGGGATAAGCTAACCATGGATGAATTGACAATCTGGCAATCGATCAGGCAGGACACCGAAAACGAAGTCAACGGTTTTCTCAAACGGCAGTTTGAATCCGGCTCGGTTGACCGGCTGATATACGAAAAGGCAATCTCGCCGGTCGGTGTGTTCGGAAACCTCTGCCGGTGGATGGATTCACCCGATCTGACCCGCATATCTCCTAATGCCAAACGGGGCATTTTCGCGGCAATCTTTGCCAATCGCTGGGATGATCTCAACGAAGCGTTCTTCACTGAAGTCGAATTCGGCACGGGAGGAATCCGTGGGCGTGCGGCGATCTCGGATTGGGAGTTGGAAATGCTGCGCGATCAGGGGATTGACGCGCCTTTTTTGCGCGGACCCAACACGATCAACGACATCGTGCTAATGCAGAAATCGGCGGCCATCGCCAAGTTCGCCAATCAACGTGGCTTCAAATCGCTGGTGATCGGCTATGACAGCCGTATCCGTGGACGAGATTTCGCCAAAATCGTCGCCGAGGTGTTTATCCATTACGGACTGAAGGTCTATCTCTTTGATGATGTCGTCCCCTATCCGGAAGTGACTTTCGCCATTCCGACGAAAAGAGCCGATATGGGTATTCTCCTCTCGGCCAGCCACAATGATCGGCGTTACAATGGCTACAAGCTTTCCTGCGGCAACGGCTCGCAGTTTTCGGTCAGCGAGCGACGATTGATCTTGACCGAGTTCATCGGCAAGACCGGATTTGATGAGATTCACCGGAAGCGCCTCGAAGATACTTCCATCGAGCAACTGGAATTCCTCGGCGGTAGCAGCCGACTGCGGGGCGTCAACTATTACAACTGCACCGGCAAGCCGTTCAACATGCACCAGAAGCATTTCCGGCAAATCAAGTCGTTTATCCTTGATCCCAAACTGGTGGAGCGCTACTCCAAGAAAATCCATCTGGCGTTCTGCGCTTACAACGGCGCCGGCCGTGACGCCGTGCCGCGATTAGTCAAGGCGCTTAAGATTGACAAGCTCGATATCATCTCGGTCATGCATCCGATTGACGGCATGTTTCCGGCGTTTGATGACCTCAAGAGCCCCAAGGGCAAGAAGGTCTACCAACAACCCGATCCGGGGGACAAGTTCGCAGCCAAGAAAGCAGTCACCGAGTATATCAAAGAATTCGGCGAGAAGCGATTTGCTGAAATTGACATGTTGATCGGCACCGACCCCGACGCTGACCGGGTCGGAGTGGTGGTACCGGTACCCAAGAGCCATCGCGAGATATATGGCGCGGATCACACGTTGCTGGACGCCGACACCGCCTGGTCAATCTTGCTCTGGTACCGGATGGAGAAGATGAAGGCGGCGAAGATCGATTTCGGGAAGTATTTCTTCGTGCAATCGCACACGACGACCGACGTCATGCCGCTTCTGTGTGACAAATATGGCATCCCCTGGATCAAAACCTGGGTCGGTTTTGCGCAGTTGGCTGCCGCCGTGCAGCGCGTCTGGGAGAATCAGCCGATCACCAAAGACGTTTATTGGACGATTTACGATTTCAAGAACCTGACTCCCAAGGCAACCATCAACCTTGCCGCTCTGGAACAATCCAACGGCTTCAGCATTCTTGGCGGCAAGCCCAAGGACGATATGTCGATGGGCGCACGCGGCCATGTTCGCGACAAGGACGGGATTTTTGCTGCGATTCTACTTGTGGAAGCCCTCGCCTATGCCAAGTCGATCGGCAAGTCGATTGTGGAACTGGTTGATGAAAAGCTCTACCTCGATCCGTGCATCGGGCTGATTCGCACCGGTTACCGTCCCGCCCCGGTGTACGGCCAATATGAAGGCATCGAAGGGCGCTCGACCAAGATGAAGGTGATTCACGAAGCCGAAGCGCTGATGGATCAGGTCAAGGCGGGTAAGACGGTCAAGTTCGCCGATCTAAGAGCCAACAAGTATGAAGTCTACAAGACCGGCAAGTACGATATCCAACATGGTTACACGCAGGGATACAATCCAGACGATCCGTCAACTTTCGGCTTCCCGGACGAAGGCATTCGCTTCTTTTTCGGTGACGATTTCAATCACTTGACAATAAGACCATCGGGCACATCGCAGAGCTTGAGGTTCCATATCCAACTGCGCGACACCGATGTCAAGAAGGGCAATCTGAAGACAAGACGCGTTGCCATGGAAAAACGCATCACGGCGATTTTCGAGGATGTCGGCAGAAAGCTGAACGTTGACTGGGATGAGTAGGTAAATTGCATCATTCCCGTCAAGATGAAATCAGCGGCAGTAGTGCGGTGCTCTTCCGCCGCTGAAAATGTAGCTTATCAGGAAGACCACGTCGGAAATATCCACTCCCCGGCTGCAGTTAGCATCACCGCGAACCAGAGGAACCGGAGGCGAGCCTCCACTAAAGATGTAGCCGATCAGAAATACGATATCAGAGATGTCGACAGCGCCACTACCATCTGCGTCGCCCGGTGAGTAATCGGGTGTCAGCGACACGGAGAGAAAACCACTCGTGACCGCGCCGGAGAACCCGTTGACGCTCTGACCAAAGACCGACTCCAAGCGATGTCCCGCGGTTTTGGCTCGGCCGGAAGCCGCCGCGCCGACCTGATGCTGGCTTGCCATAGTCAAGCCGGAGCATACGAGAAGCAGAAGTATGCAGAGACTAGTCCACTTCATAAGCTAATAACCGGTACTAATGAATATCGCTTGTAGATGCCCCTGATAAAAGTCGACCGGCCCCGCTGAGGCTGCCGCCGCGCGGACGTTGGCATAGGCAATTACATCGCCGGCGGCACTAACCGGAATCACATCCGAAATCGAGATAGTCATGTTGGCTCCGGCTGACGTGGCACTGGAAGCAATACGCGCTTCGCCATAAGTGTTGCCGAAGGTCGAAGGGGATGTGGAGATGCTCGTTTGCGCGATCTCGTTGTTGGCAATGTTGGCGATACAGGTGAAGAAGACAATGATATATCCAGTCGACGGAGCTGAGATAGTAAGGCTCATCCAATTCGTGATTGTAGTACCCACTGAAGCCAACATTGAGGAATTGGTGTAGTCGAGTCCCGGCTCATCCTTGCAGTCGGCTGCCGTGATCGTGTTGTCAGCGATATCGTCGGTTGTAATTGAGTTGTCCATGATCTGCACCGTTCCCACAGAGGAGGGTCCCAGGTCGCTTGTCGAGATCGACCCGTCCTGAATGTTGAGTCCGGTAAGAGTGCTGTAAGCCACTTTGGTTCCAGTGACCGTGTGGTCGGCAAGATGGCCGGCAACGACCACGCCACCACCGATGTCGTTGGTCCCAATACTGCCATCGGCGATTTTCGAACCGTCAACGGAATTGGTCGCGAGGTGTGCAGCTTGAATCTGGCCTCTGGCGATTTTGGCGCCGGTAATCGTGGAATCGGCCAGGTCGGCACTCGTAATCGTACCATCTTGGATGTTGGCTCCCGAAAAGGCGGAAACCGACAGGTGTTCGCTGTGAATTGATCCCGATGCGATCTTTCTGCCGGTAACAGTCGAATCGGCGAGGTCAGCGCCTGTCACGCTGCCATCCTGAATGTTGGCTCCGGAAAACGCTGAGACTGACAGATGCTCACTATGAATTGCACCGGTCGCAATCTTGCTACTTGTCACGGCCGAATCGAGAAGCTGATTTGGCCCGATGGCATCGGCTGCAATCTTATTGCCGGTGATGGTGGAGTCGGCGAGATCATCTCCGGTCAGTGAACCATCGACTACCTTTTCACCTGTCACCGAAGATGCGGCAAGATGCTCCTGATGGACGGCACCGCCTGCAAGTTTGCCGCTTGTAACCACGGAATCGGCGAGCTTGTCACCCGTGATCGAACCATCGACCATCTTGTCACCAGTCACTGACGATGTGGCAATATGCTCCTGATGGACGGCGCCAGTTGCAAGCTTGCCACCAGTGATTGCGGAATCAGCGAGATCATCACCGGTGAGTGAACCATCGACTACCTTTGCGCCAGTCACTGAGGATGCGGCGATATGCTCCTGATGGACAGCGCCGGTTGCAAGCTTGCCACCGGTGACTGCTAAGTCGGCGAGCTTGTCGCCGGTGATCGAACCATCTACTATCTTTTCACCCGCCACCGAAGATATAGCAAGATGTTCCTGATGAACAGCGCCGGTCGCAAGTTTACTACTGGTAACTGCGGAGTCGGCGAGCTTGTCGCCGGTGATCGAACCATTGACCATCTTGTCACCAGTCACTGACGATGCGGCGATATGCTCCTGATGGACAGCGCCGCCGGCGAGCTTATTTCCGGTCACAACCGCATCGGCGAGATTGCGCGTTGCAATGCTTCCATCACGGATATCGCTGGAATCGATTTCCAGCGGAGGTATGCGATTGGGATCAAATACACCAGCGACGATCTCCGAGGCATCGATCCGCATCGGATGATGCGCGGTCGGGTCGGTGTTGTGCCCGGTGACAGCAGCAGCAATCTTGCCCGAGTCGGCGAAGTGGTCGGCAGGATATCCGCCGAGATTCTGGCTGTTGCGCGCGAGAAAAGTATATACCGACGCGGCTATCAGAAGCCGGGGCTTGAATTCCGGTCGCGATTCATAAGCGATCCCCAGATACAGGGGGTAACTCTCGAACAAGTTCGCCGGAAACGGTTGCGTCTGACCGAGATAGGCATGCACCAACCCGTCTTCTGACACAAGTCTGAGAGTTTCGCTCCAGAGAGCAACACCCGCAACCGAATCAGCATAAATGCTGAAAGTAAGTTGATGCGTGCCATCAGAATATGGCACGTTATTTGAGTCAGTCAGACTCCCTTGATAGCTTAGAACTGGATTGATGGCGCCGTAGGACTCTGCTCCATGTATAGCCAACACAAATGCAACAAAACAGATGATAACGCTTGGTTTCAAGCTCACCTCCGGGAAGACTTGCCGATGTATGCAGCCTAAGATACACGTTTTCTCGAAAAATCCAAGCGATTTGTGACTTCCCCGACACAAAAGACCACACTCTGACCATTTCCGTCTCAGATTATCCCTATGTCAGTCAACAGAATGTCCTCTGGCACGAAACGTGTTCATCTTTTCTACAGAGTGAATCAGGAAACCTTAACAAGAGAGGATGTCATGTTCAATCAAATCAAATTCGCAACCGGCCTGATACTGCTGGTGGTTTTGACCGCTGCCATGTTTGGCCTGTCACTCAGATCTCGCAGCGTCGGCAACGACAAATCACTCGACAATTTAGATCCATCTGCCGGTTCGCAAGTAGTGCTTTCTACCGCGGTCGCCAAGGAGCGATTCAACTACGGTCCCGACACCAATCCGGTGTCCGAGGACCAGGGATATGGTGACGATCTTTATGCCGTTCTCGTTTCCGGCGCCGTCAGCGATACCCAGGATTTGGTCGCACTCGATTCGCTTGATTTTGGCGCGGTGCGCGATGTCAAGATCGACGGCAACCGCGTGTTGCTCGCGACCGCTGGTGGCGTGATCGAGTTCTATCCCGAGGATTCAAGTTTCCTGCTCTATTCGGATCGTCAGGGATTGACCGATCATGACTGCTACTCCCTTCTGATCGAAGGAACCGACATCTATGTCGGCACGAACGGCGGTGTGTATCTCATCGAAGCGTGCGGTCAAGCGACTCACATCTGGCCCGAGATCGCCGACACGGTGAGCGTGCTCAAGCACTTCGACTCGGATTTCTACATCGGCACGATGAATTCCGGCCTGTATGTCTCTAACTGGGATATCATTGATCAGGTCTCCTCGGTGAGATCGATTCTTGACGTCACCAAGAACCGGTTTGGTCTCTGGGTGCTCTCTGCCAAAAACGGTTTGCAGTTTAACGACGGCAGCGGCTGGAAGCCGCGTCATCTCAAGAGCGATGCATCGGTGTTATCCTCCGCAACCTGCATGACTTCAGCATACAACCAGCCCTGGCTGGGCACGCAAAGGGGGGCGTACTTTTTCAACGGCGGCATCTGGACGCTGGTTGATTCGTCAAAGGGGTTGTTTGACCAGAACGTGACGGCAATCGCCATGGGCAAGACGTTTGTCTACCTCGGAACGGCCAAAGGGGGAGTTTTCTCCTACTACGACGGCGCGCTGTCACCGCTGGACTGGAGCGAGGGTTTGGAAGTTGCCGCTCTCGACGTTCAGAATGGCGCGTATCTGGTCGGTCTGCAAAGGGGTGGCGCGATTTTCAAACCCGCAAAGGGGGAATCCTACAACATCCTCGACATGATCCGCAAGACCGGGGCCGTCTTCACCGGCATCTAAGTCTCCTGCACAAGCCAAGCGCCTCGGCGCCGAGGATTGACAGGTCACGCCCGAAAGGATGTGGCCTGTTTTGTTGCTTTGAATTCGTCTTGTGTTTGACATGTCAGTGATTATCTTGGATGAAAGATTCATACTTGGTAGGAAAACAATGAGAAGATTGCTTTGGCTGGGTGCAATGTTTGGCGTGTTTCTGCTGTCCTCGTGCGGTAGTTCTGAGAAGAAGGTATCACCGCAGGATGTGATCGGCGATGAGGAGTATCGGGTGATGTCGGCGGTGCTGAAGGATCGCCAGATGGACTGGCATAACAGAGTTTTTTGTCCTGCCGTGCCAGTTCCGCTCGGCACCAGTTCGGAGAAATTTGACAGCATTATGGCCGCTGAGGGAGCGAAGGTAGATTCTCTGCACCGCATATACGGCCGGTTGGCCCTACGAGTTTACCGAGACAGCATTCGCACACGCGAGTTCTACGACACGCTCATGATGGAATTTGGGAAGATGGCTTACTACATTGTTCGTGATTCCGTTAACGGCAGGACCGCATACGACTCGCTCCATCGGAAGTTCGGCAACTTGGACTACTACATAGTGCTAGCCGATAGCACTGCGGGAGACACCGCCGATGGCTACGTTCTGCGATCCAAAGAACTCAAGGGATTGGCTACGCCGGAGTTGCTAATAAGCTACAACGAGAATAACCATCAGACATTTGAGCTTAGGCGCGAGCGTTTCAAAGACTCGTTGGTAGTGGAATTCATGACCGCGGGGGATATTGATACGGCACTTGCTACCGGAGAATGGTGGCCAGCCTTTTTCGCAAGATTCCCTTTGTCAGATGAAGCCTACAGCGTTTCCCGAGTTGGATTCAACTCTGATTCGACGGCTGCTTTGGTCAATGTGGGAGTACAAATACGTCGTTTCAGGGTTTCGGGACTATTCACTGTATTGCAGAAGAGCGACGGTCGATGGGTCGTAATGGCAAAGGAGATGCCCCCTGAGATGTAGCCATGTGGGTCAGATCGTGCCCGGCACTCGTCCTCGCAGGTCGCGGCTTTAATCACTTACCTTTGCCTACTTCACCCATGAGAACGCCTTGTCAATCTGCACCGGGCCCCTCTCCCGATAACCAGTCCCTCGCGCTTGAATAGGGATAGTCAATTGATTCTGGCTCAAGATTGGCTCGGTCGGGATTGGTGTCGATATATTCGATCCATGGCAAGTCGCGCACACCCTCTCCCCTTGCCCCTCTCCCTGCCAGGGAGAGGGGTTGGCGTGAGGGTATGAGCATGACGGTCGCCGGGCACAGGGATGGCGTAGGGGCGCAGCACGCTGCGCCCGCGGGCACGTGCAACGTGCCCCTACGCACAATACAAGACCAGAGTACGCGTTATTTTGAATGCAGCCGCATGCCACGCATCTCCGACCTAATAAGAGTCTGTGCGCGGCAGTCGTCTTCGCCTGCCGCGTCTTTTCCGACCTCAATTGTCTATTTCACCCATGTGAAGGACTTGTCTACCGGGACTAGACCTTGTTCTCCTAGAAGCCAATCTCTGGCACTCGAGTATGGGTAATCGACTGACTCAGCCACCAAACCTGCCCTTACGGGATTGGTGTGAATGTATTCGAACTTTGTCTTGAACTGCTCTCCAGAGTAGATCAGAAGATCGTCGAATCGTGGCTGCCATAGGGCAAAGCTTCCGCTTCTTAAGAGCCTGTCAACAACCTCTGACGAAAGGCGACTTCTCACGTCTTTGGAAGAAAGGCTTTTGAAACTGCGCATGAACTGCGAAAGAGTGCTGGCTTCTTTGAAACCGACTAGAGCGTGAAGGTGAGAGGGCATCAAGACGTACGCTATCACCGATGCGTGAAAGACACTCACAGAATCAGAGAATCTGTGAAGTACTAGTCTTGCCAATTCCGCTTGTCGAAATGGCTGTAGCCAGTCTACTACGGTCGTAGTGACGAAAAACAGACCGCCTCCTTCAAAGTCAAGTCGCTTGCGGACTACCATAGCCATAATATACTGGGTGCGCGCGAAGGAACAAGAAAGTCGCGGCAGGCGAAGACGACTGCCGCGCACAGGGCGACCTGATATCCGCCACACCAATCCGATTCCTGTAAAAGGGGATCAATCATATCCATTCATCCAAATGCCCTCTTCCGCCACTCCGTACCATTACCAGACGCTCATATCTGACCAAGTTGGTAAGTATTGAGGAACTGTAACAGAGAAAGCCGGTTAGCCCTAATAAAGAGGATTTGACGATGAAGGATAAAGCACTGTTAGAAATCAGGAATCTGGAAGTCTCCATCGAAGGCAAGCAGATTCTGAATGGCGTCGGGTTGACGGTCAAGGCGGGGGAGATTCATGCCATCATGGGGCCGAACGGCTCCGGCAAATCGACCCTTTGCTACGCCTTGGCGGGGCATCCGGAATACACGATTATGGCCGGCGAGGCGTATCTGGAAAGCAAGAACTTGCTGGAAATGGAACCGGAAGATCGTTCACGCGCCGGGTTGTTTTTGGCGTTTCAGTATCCGGTCGAAGTCCCCGGCGTGACGTTGCAGAATTTCCTGCGGACGGCGTACAATGCGCATCATGAGGGTGACAGCAATGGGACGAGGATCAACGTCCTGAAATTCTGGAATTTTCTGAAAGAGAAACTGCAGGCGATCGGCGTCGAAAAGTCGTTTGCCAATCGGTATCTCAACGACGGTTTTTCAGGGGGCGAAAAGAAGCGCGCCGAAATCCTGCAAATGGCGGTGCTTGAACCAAAAGTAGCGCTGTTGGATGAAACCGATTCCGGCTTGGATATCGACGCCCTCAAGGCGGTTGCGGACGGCGTCAATAAGCTGATGAACAAGAACATGGCGGTGGTAGTCATCACGCATTACCAGCGCCTGCTTAATTATATCAAACCAGACTTCGTACACATCATGTCGGAAGGCCGTATCATCAAGACCGGTGGCCCCGAGTTGGCGCTGGAGCTTGAAGACAAGGGTTACGGCTGGATCACTGAAGAGAAAGTCGCAGCTGAGGTTTAGTCATCATGGCAGAGCAGAAAGCGACGCCGGTGCTGGACATCGGCGAGTATAAATATGGATTTCATGACCCCGAGAACTACAATTTCAAATCGGGAAGGGGTCTGAATCCGGAGATCGTCAGAACGATTTCCGCGATGAAGAACGAGCCCGGTTGGATGACCGATTATCGGTTGAAGGCGTTGGAGCATTTCCTGTCGCGCCCGATGCCGAAATGGGGTGGCAAGGGAATGTTGGAGACGATTGATTTCGACAACATCTATTACTATGTCAAGCCATCGGACCGAAGTGAAAGGTCGTGGGACGAAGTGCCATCCGATATCAAGAACACGTTCGACCGATTGGGAATCCCCGAAGCGGAGAAGAAATACCTCGCCGGTGTCGGCGCGCAATATGAGTCGGAAGTTGTGTATCACAATCTGCAAAAGAAGTGGGAGGAACTTGGCGTGCTGTTCCTCGACACCGAAAGCGGTTTGCGAGATCATGAGGATATTTTCAGAGAATACTTTGGTAAAGTGATTCCATACAACGACAACAAATTTGCGGCACTAAATTCGGCGGTGTGGTCTGGTGGGTCGTTTATCTATGTCCCGCCGGGAGTGACTGTCGATATTCCGCTGCAGGCGTATTTCCGCATCAACACCGAGAACATGGGGCAGTTCGAGCGGACGCTGATCATCGTCGATGAGGGAGCGTTCGTGCATTACGTCGAGGGCTGCACGGCTCCGACTTATTCATCTGATTCGCTACATTCGGCAGTGGTCGAGATCATCGTAAAGAAAGGGGGTCGCGCGCGCTACACCACCATTCAGAACTGGTCGAAGAACGTGTACAACCTCGTAACCAAACGAGCATATGCATACGAAAACGCGACAATGGAATGGGTCGATTGTAATCTCGGCTCCAAACTGACGATGAAATACCCTTCCATCTATTTGATGGGTGAAGGGGCCAAGGGTGAAGTGCTCTCCGTTGCGTTTGCCGGTGACGATCAGTTGCAGGACGCTGGCGCCAAGATGCTGCATTTTGCCAAAAATACGTCATCGAAGATCACCTCCAAGTCAATATCCAAGGGCTCCGGCAGAGCATCCTATCGCGGTTTGATCAGAGTTGCCAAGGGCTGCACGGGGGTGAAGTCCAATGTTGAATGTGACGCGCTCCTGTTGGATGAGCACTCGCGCACGGACACGTATCCGTATATGGAAATCGACGAGGAGGATGTCTCGATCAGTCATGAGGCGTCGGTCTCCAAGATTTCCGAGGTGCAGTTGTTCTATCTGCGATCACGGGGACTGTCGGAGGATCAGGCGTCGATGATGATCGTCAATGGTTTTATTGAGCCGATCGTCAAGCAGTTGCCGATGGAGTACGCGGTGGAGATGAACCGGTTGATTGAATTGGAAATGGAAGGATCGGTAGGTTAGATGGCAGTTGCAGTCAAAGTACGCGGTAAAGATACGGATATATTCGCGCCATTTGACGCCGAAGCTCTGATGGCGTTTGTCAAGCAAGCGAGCAGCGATATTCTGACGCCTTGGCGCAAAGGGAGTCTCGCCCGGGCATTGGCAGCGCCGGCGCCGACTAACAAGGACGAGGATTTTAAGTATGTCAATTTCCGGTTGCTTGATTTCAGTGGTCTGAACCCCGAGCATCTCGGGATATTTGGAAATGATAACGGCGTACCGGCGACGGTACAGATGATAACGTCAGAAGACAAGGCGAAATTGCCGGAGCGACTAACGCTGGCGACAGGCAATACGCGTGATAATACCGACGTCTTTTTCGGATCATTCGACGACGCCGCAATGATGCTGCCGGAGGAATTGGCGGCCAGCCTTGACTTCTTCAACACTCACTTCCCCCCTCGCAAGTTCGCGCATCTGGCCCATGCGTTTTTGAGTCAGGGGGTTTACCTGCACGTCGGATGCAACGGTTGTCTTGAGACGCCGCGCCAGATATACACGCTCACAAGCGGCAGCAAGACGATGACCTCACTGGCCGCAATGGTGGTTCTGGAAGACAATGCTCGAGCCGAATTAGTCTGGGATGCTATTGCGACTGTCGATGTCAATGGTTTCCAGAACAGCACGCTCGATATCGTGCTGAAGCCCGGTAGCAAGCTGTCGCTGCTCTTGAATCAGGAATTTTCGGGGCAACTCAGCAGCGTGATGACGCTGCACGCCTATTTGGAGAGAGACTCCGAACTCGAACTGGTGACGCTCAATTCCGGCGGCAAATTGAATCAGACGGAAATCGACTTACAGTTTGCCGGCGAAGGGAGCAAAGCCACGGTCAGCGGTGTCTATATCGGGCGCAACGCGGAAAACTTCAATCTGCTCACGCATCAGGATCATCGCGTTGGTCACTGCAAGTCTGATTTGTTATATGTCGGCACGCTGGCGGGTACTTCAAAATCAAACTACCTCGGCAAGATCACGATCGCGCCGAAAGCGCAGCGTTCCGATGCTTATCAGAAGAATCGCAATCTCGTTCTAAACAAGGGCGTGTCGGTCAACAGTTCGCCGAAATTGGAAATCGGCGCCAATGATGTTCGCTGCACGCACGGTTCCACGACCGCCAAGATCTCTGATCTGGAGATGTTCTATCTCCGATCGCGGGGGATCGATAAAGCCACAGTGAAAATGTTGCTCGCCGACGGATTTCTGAGACAGGCGGCAGAGCGAGCGCAGTCATTGACACTAAAGCAAGCATACGAGCGGCGTTTAGGCGCGCTGCTGTCAAATTGGGGCAAACATGACCTTTGATCCGCGACAGATCAGAGCCGATTTCCCGATTTTTGCGGCACAGGTACGCAACGGGCGCGAATTGGTTTATCTCGACAACGGCGCCACCACGCAGAAACCCGGAGTCGTGATCGATACCGAACGTGACTTCTACAGCACTGAATACGGCACCGTGCATCGGGGAATCTATCACTTGTCGGCGATAGCGACCGGATTGTACGAAGCCGCTCGTGAGACAGTCGCGGATTTTGTCAATGCGCGGCTAACGAAAGAGATCATTTTCACGCGTGGAGCAACAGACTCAATCAATCTGGTTGCCCGTACTTTCGGCGATCGCTTCATCGGCAACGGGGACGAAATCATTCTCTCCGAGTTTGAACATCATTCGAATATGGTACCCTGGCTGATGCTGCAGGAACGTACCGGTGCACGGCTGGTCTATGTTCGTTCGACACCGGACTGGCGGCTTGACATGAATGATTTGCGCTCGAAGTTATCTTCGCGCACCAAGCTCGTGGCGATCACCGGCATGTCCAATGTGTTGGGCACGATAAACGACATCGACCGTATCTGTCAATTGGCGCATGAACAAGGCGCTCGCGTGCTGGTCGATGGCGCGCAACTTGTCCCACATTTTGGATTCGATGTCCGGGGCACCGATTGCGATTTTCTGGCGTTTTCCTCGCATAAAATGCTGGGACCGACCGGTGTCGGTGTGCTCTACATGAAGCAGGAAATCGGCGAATCGGTACCGCCGTATCTGGGAGGTGGTGACATGATAGAATATGTTCGCTATGACGGTTTCACGACGAACGAACTGCCATACAAGTTTGAGGCCGGAACTCCAAACATTGCCGGAGTTATCGCTTTCGCCAAGGCGATCGAATACCTGCAGGCGCTCGGCATGGAAAATATCATCGCGCACGAACGTGAGCTCACGGAGTACGCACTCGACCGATTGCTGTCAACCGAGGGTCTTGAGCTGTACGGCCCCAAAACGCCGGAACACCGAGGCGCTTTGTTCTCTTTCAACTACAAGGACATACACTCCCACGACGTTGCCTCGATTCTCGATTTCGCCAATATCGCGGTTCGCGCCGGTCACCACTGCGCGCAGCCACTAATGCGGCGTCTGGGAGTCAACTCCACAGCCAGGGCGAGTTTCTACGTCTATAACCGGAAGGAAGAGATTGACATCCTGCTGGAAAGCTTGAGACAGTGTGAGAGGTTTCTTAAGTATGCAGTTGGATGATTTGTATCGCGAAGTCATTGTCGATCACTACAATCGCCCGCGCAATTTCGGCAGACCGGAGAAGTGGGATATCATGGTTGAAGGCAAAAATCCGGTTTGCGGCGATGAGATTGCCATCTACCTGACGGTAAAGAACGATGTTGTTGCTGAATGCCACTTCGACGGCAAGGGATGCTCGATCTCGATCGCTTCGGCATCGGTAATGACGGAATCACTAATTGGAAAGAGCCTTGATGAAATCAGATTAGTACTGTCTGATTTCAATCAGTTGCTCCGTGGCGAGGTATGCCAGCGCTGCGAGCAATACTCGGACGCGATTGCATTTCAAGGGGTTACGAAGTTTCCCATGCGTGTCAAGTGCGCACTGCTGGCTTGGAAGACGCTGGAGGGAGCCATTCCGGACAGCAGCGCCCTTCAAACCTGATCAATTCCTGCCACACCTGATCCAACCTTAATAGCAGCTTCTTCTCGTATCTGTATGAACTGCACGCAATTTTAACAGCCCCGGGGCTGCTTTTTTTGTTGACAGTCAAGGAGAAATGCTTATATTCCTCACGATGGGAGATAGGGGGGAGTTTACTTATTCTCGTCTGTCATATCTACTTGTTTTGGATAATTGAATTTTGCAGTTCATGAAGAACTCGAAGAGACTTGGCGTAAACTTAAACTTACTTAACCCTACAGGAGGCCCTATGTCTCGGAAACCTCATTTTGTCAGAACGTTACTCTTGTTCCTGGCAGCTTTCTTACTTTTAACCGGCGCCGCATCGGCCTTGAATCAGGTCCGCATTGAGTGTCCGGTGGTGAAACCGACAGCCGTCGCAGGTGACTCGATAGCGATTAAAGTACACATAACGAACGAAGACAACCTCGGTGGATTTACTGTGGGGTTCAGTTACAATTCGGACATGGTCGAGGTTACCTCGGTCGCAAAGGGAACGATCATCCCTGCCGGTACGACATTTAAGAAGACTTTCGTTCCTGAATCAAACCAAGTGCTGGTCGGCTGGGTCGACACCGGCGGGGATGATCCGATTCTTCCGCAGGTTGATGGTTTGGCGGCCACTCTTTACATGAGACTGCTTCCGGGTGTCACCCCGCATTGCGTTGATCTTGACTCTGTCTATATCCCACCCGCCGGACCGTTCATTTTTGCACCGGCAGCCGGTGGCAAGATCACACCGGAATACTCCGACTGCGGTTTACAGGATATTAAGATCGGCCTGACGGATTGTCCGTCGGGGAACAATCCTCCGAATGCGATTTGCCAGGACGTTACGGTTAATGCCGACGCTACCTGCCGCGCTGACGCTTCAATTAACAATGGTTCAAACGATCCTGACGCCGGTGATGTTATCACGCTGACTCAGGTTCCTGCCGGCCCCTATTCCTTAGGGGATACTCCGGTTCTCTTGATTGTAACCGATAATCACGCGGCGGCTGACACATGTCAGGCGGTCGTGCATGTATTGGATAAGACCAAACCGACTATTACTTGTCCCGCCAATATCGTAAAGGGTAATGATGTCGGACAGTGTGGTGCGTACGTCACTTTCTCAGTCGGCGCGACCGATTTCTGCACGGCAAGCCCGACGATTGTGTCATCGCCTGCGTCCGGTTCGTTTTTCCCTGTCGGGCTTACAGCAGTCAAGTCAATTGCGACCGATGCCGCCGGCAACAAAGACAGTTGTTCATTTACCATAACGGTCAATGACACGCAAAAACCAACCGTCACCTGCCCGGCTAATATCGTTAAGGGCAATGACGCCAATGTGTGTGGAGCGGTAGTAACCTATGATCCGGCAACAGTGATCGAGAACTGCGGAACGCCGACGCTGGTTTATCGGGATGCAAGTCATCAGCTGTGGCCATCGGGTTCGACATTTCCAGTAGGAACGACGAAGGTATATGCAGTAGCGACGGATGGTGCCGGGAACAAGGATAGTTGTTCTTTTACCGTCACCATTAATGACACGCAGAAGCCAACCGTCACCTGCCCGGCCAATATTGTTAAGGGTAACGACGCAAATTCGTGCGGAGCGGTCGTGACCTATAGTCCGGCGACAGTGATCGAGAATTGCGGAACGCCAACGCTGGTTTATCGGGACGCAAGTCACCAACTGTGGCCATCGGGTTCGACATTTCCAGTGGCAACGACGACGGTATATGCGGTCGCAACGGATGGCGCCGGGAACAAGGACAGTTGTTCATTTACCGTAACAGTCAATGACACTCTGAAGCCCAAGATCACTTGCCCGGCCGATACCGTGGCTACTGTGATTTCCGGCGAGACGGGGAAGATCGTTGTATTCACTCCAATCGTGACCGACAATTGCCCCGGTGTGGGTTATATCGCGACTCCGACCTCAGGTTCGTTGTTCCCGCTCGGTAAAACGCCGGTAAAGGTGGTTGCCACTGACGCGCATGGTCTGAAGGACTCTTGCACGTTCATCGTTTGGGTGAAGGAAGGACTCAATCCGGACTTCGCGATTGATGCTATTCCGCCGGATACGATTTTCGCGACCGCGGGTATTCCCGACTCACTTATTTACTCTCTGAATCTGATTGCCATTGACGGCTATACTGGTTTGGTGAACCTCTCGGTGAGCACTCTCCCAACAGGTGTGGTTCTGAATTTTGGTACCAGTCCGATCAGTGTCCCGAATTCGACAACGCTTGGCGGTCATACGAGCGTCAGCACTCCGGCTGGTGCGTATGAATTGACAATCACTGCGACGGAAGCGCCGACGAAGGCGGGTCCGCACAGCACGAAGGTCTGGCTTATCGTCAACCCGTGCACAGAGACTCCGATTCCGGTTGTCAGCCAGCAAGTGTTCAACGTTCAAATTGTAGCCGGGCAGAATCTGTCCAAAGATTCCCTCTTTGTTACGAACGGCGCTCCTTGCGGCAATCTGCTTTGGTTGGCTTCGTCCGATCAGGCTTGGGTGACACCGGATCCTAATCAGGGTTCCGTGAACGCCGGTGAAATACCCGGTTCGCAGGTGTTCCTCAATTACACCACCACGGCTCTGGTCCCGGACAACTACGTTGCTCATGTGACGTTCGTGGCGGACAAGAAGAAGACTCCGGGAGCGGAGGTCACTATTAACCTGACTGTGACTCCGAAACCGCCGTCGGCCGACTCGATCCGCGTTGCGCACGCCAACGTGTATGCCGAAGGTACGGTTGCGGTACCTGTCTACTTCAATAACAACGAACCGCTCGGCGGAATGTCGGTCGGGCTGCATTGGAATTCCAGCGACATAACACTCGACTCGGTAACTCATGTAGGTTCGCGAATTGACTATGTCAATTTCAAGTTTGCGACCATTAATGCCGCCAACAAGACGCTTCTTCTGGGCATGGTGATATCACGACTTACGGAGCCGTATCTAATGCCGGGTAGTGGCCTATGGGCAACCATGTGGTTCACGGCCGGTCTGAACTGCCCGGTGACGGTGGCGATTGACAGCCAGTATATCGCTCCAGGCGGAGAGGTGTTGTTCGTAGATTCGTTGGCTCAAATGATCTATCCGCAGTTCGCTGCCGGCTCGGTTACAGTCGAGTGTGCACCGACGTTCTGCATTAGCGGCACGATAACGGATACCAATCATGACCCCATCGTGGGCGCGACGGTTGAGCTTTACAGCGGTTATCCGCCAAGCGGCTCTCCGATTGCCACGACAACTTCCGGTTCGGGTGGCGCCTACGAATTCTGCCCTGACGTCAAGAACAGTGTCTTTTCGGTCCGCGCATACAAACCGGGCTACTATCCGGACTATGTGGAGGCGACATTCCCCTCTACCGATTTGGCACTGATGCTGAGGCCGATTTCAGGCATCGTTACTCCGACTAATGAGTGGGTCAGCCTCTACTGTGATCTTAATGCTCTCTTCAACGGTACTCCGGTGCTCCCGGGCAGCGTGATTGAGGCCTTCGATCCGCAGGGTGTTATCTGTGGTCGGTGGTTGGTCTGGCAAGCTGGTACTTATGGTTTTATGCCGGTGTACCGGGATGATAAATTCACGCCGAGCATCGACGAAGGTTGCGTGCCTGAGGACTTGATCACGGTCAAGGTGGACGGCTATGTCGCTACTGTGGTAAACGGTCCGCTTTACTGGGGCACGAATGGTGACCGTTACGAAGCTTGCTTCGACGTCACGCCGGTTCCGCCGACTCATTGCCTGATCCTCAAGCAGGGTTGGAATTTGGTTTCGTGGAACATCGACACACCGAATGACAGCATCATGGTTCTGGCGAAGGACGTGATGGGTAACGTCGACGTGATCCTGAGCTTCGAGATGGGTGCGCAAACCTACGATCCGAAGCTGCCGGAATTCTCGACGCTTCTTTTTGCCGACCAATATCACGGCTTCTGGTTCCGCATGAACGCGGAGGATACGCTGTGTGTGGAAGGCCCGATGATGGCTGCGTCCACTCCGTTCGGTGTGAATGAGAGTTGGAATTTGGTCAGCTATCTGCCGACGGTTCCATACACCGTTCCGGTTGCACTGGCTTCGATCTTTAACAAGATTATAGTCGTGCTGGGCTATGATCAGGGCGCTTTGACCTATGATCCGGCCTATCCGCAGTTCAACAATCTTGACGAGATGAAGCGTGACTTCGGCTACTGGATCAAGATGACGGAACCCCAGACGCTAGTTTACCCGGGTCCGGTCCTTGCGAAGGCAACTCCTACGGTTCTGAAATCCAACGTCACGCCGCGTACGTCGCAGTCCAACACTTGGGTCAACCTGTACGGCTTCAATGTCAAGCTGAACGGTGAGACTCTGCCGGTTGGTACTGTGATCGAGGCCTATGATGCCTCCGGTACGCTGGTTGGTGAGAATGTGGTTCGCAATACCGGTAAGTTCGGATTTATGCCGGTTTACGGCGCCGAGACTTTGAGCGGTGATGCGGTCGGCAAATCGGCTGGCAGCGTCATTACGCTGAAGGTTAACGGCGACATTGCCGAGCAAACGGTCACCTGGACCGGGAACGGCGACCGCATTCGCATCAACGAGTTGACGACAGCGAACAAGAACAACGGCAACCTGCCGACGTCCTTCACGCTGAAACAAAACTACCCGAACCCGTTCAACCCCGAGACCGCAATCGACTATGTTGTCGCTCAGAGCGGTCACGTTGAACTGGCGATCTACAACATTCTTGGTGACAAGATCAAGACGTTGGTGAGCGGCTATCAGGTGGCGGGTAGCTACACGATTAAGTGGCAAGCCGATAGCGACGGCGGCACTTCGGTTGCTTCGGGTGTCTACTTCTACAAGTTGACGGCCGGTGATTTCTCCGAGACCAAGAAGATGACTCTGCTGAAGTAATCTTCTGACCCGATAACTCAAATGAAAAACCCCCGAACGGATGTTCGGGGGTTTTTCGTTGGGTGGTGTCCTCGCCGTTAGTGCATCGGCGCTAGACGAGAAACAGGCCATCGGTACTACGATTTTGTAGCTGGGGAAGCCGTTTTGAAAGAAAGTGATTGCCGGTCATCGGCCGTGTGACTATCATGACTGCATTGGACCTCTGCTGCAGAAAGGATTTTCGTGCGGTGCCTTGTGCACTGCTCTGATGGTCAATAGTAATCTATGTACAGACGTAACTGGACAAGAGAGGAACTACTTCTCGCTTTTAACCTCTACTGCAAACTTCCCTTTGGAAAATACCACAGCCGAAATAAGTCAGTAATCGAACTGGCCTCTCTGATCAGAAGAACACCCGACTCCGTCGCGCTCAAGCTAACCAATTTTGCCAGTTTCGACTCCTTCCATCAAAAGCGGGGGGTTAGGGGGATGGAACATACTAGCAAGCTTGACAGGCAGGTGTGGGATGAGTTCACCAGCAATTGGGATGACTTGATTTTTGAGAGCGAGCGTGTTCTCGCCCAATATCGGGGGAGAGACATACATCCAGATACCGTGGATGTTGGTACGTTGGCGGACAGACAGGGTGAAGACAGGATCAGGGAAGTCAAGACCAGAGTTAATCAAGCCTTTTTCAGAAGGGTTATTCTGGTGAACTATGGTGCGCAATGTGCTATCTGCCACCTCAACATCCCGGAGTTCCTTGTGGCTGGCCATATCATTCCGTGGTCGAAGGATCCGCGGGAGAGGCTGAACCCCGAAAATGGAATTTGTCTTTGCACACTGCATGACGTCGCTTTCGACCGGGGATACGTGGCGGTCGATAAGAAACGCACGATCGTGTTATCCACAGAGTTACAGAAAAGACATAATGAAGGTTACTATCAAGCATATTTTGGAATGTTTGAACGAAAGAGGCTACTGCTACCATCGAAGTTTCTACCGAGACCGGAATTTCTGGACTACCACTTCAAGGAAATCTTCTTAGGTTGAAGGCAGAACTGCACGGAGGTGAAGGTACGAACTCAATCGATGAAACTCTGATGCTGGCATATTTGGCCAAGAAGACCCACGACTCCTTGAGGAGAGGGCCATTCACTTGTAGTCTCGAGTGCGATTTCCGGGGTTACGTGACCGACTTGGGTTTCGGGGACAGAATTGCCACAAACGGTCTTCTGTTACGAAGTCTCTCACCTGGTCAATCGCTCAGGCACGCAGTTCTCACCTTCTCTGAAGCGATCATCCCTGCGAAGGAGTATCCGCCGGACAGAGTTCTGCCCGAACCGCCTCGTATTCTGCACCTCATCGCTGTAGCGTATTATCACATCGGCATCCCTACGTACTTTTGCGTACCGACAATCGCCAAAGATTCGAATCTCGCTTCCCTGCGCTGGTCGTGCGTCAGACTCGGCCTGCCCTCTGATGTTCAATATGAATCATTCCCAGAGAGCATCGCTGGGTTCACCGAGTGCAAGGATGAACTCGCTCCGACTCGCAACAGAAGAATCGGTCATTTCGGCAACGCTGGTGACAGCCTGTCAGCTGACTTCTCCACTCGGCATTTGAGTGAAACTTTTCTGAGCAAGTACCGAGCTGAAATGTCGTATGTCAATGCGATACTGCAGGGCGATCATTCCACATATCCGGTTGAGATTCGAGAACAGACCTGTGCCAGTGACAAGAAGCTTGGAGAGTACTTCGGTCTTGACGTTGGCCCGTTCGTGAAACTTGCTTTTTATGCCGCGAAACGGGGCAATCTCCACTCGATCTTTGTTGTTCGGGAAATCTCGGATCCTCAGACCCGAGCACTGGTCAACTGGTGGTATATTACGTTCGACCAGATGGCCCAATTCGCGTCGTGGATATTCCAGCAAGGCGGTGCAAACATGCTTGGTGGCAGGAGTGCCGTCGTTCGAATACCTAAGGCGGAGTTCGCATCCCTAGACCAGCGCGCACTTGCTTCTTTGTGACGTCTCGCCATCTTCATTTGAGACCTAGAGCGAGGACTGTGTCCTTTCTCCGCCAGAGGCTCTTAAAGTGGGGCCGATCCAACTACGCCAACTTCCCTTGGAGATACACTCGAAATCGTTGGCACGCTCTGACAGCTGAAGTAATGCTGCAAAGAACAAGAGCGGAGCAGGTCCTACCAGTATACCGTTCGTTCGTCAAGCGCTTCTCAAATGCCGATTCCATTCTAAGGCAGAAACCTGAGAACCTATTCTCCGAACTTGGCTTGGTCTGGCGCCACAAGGTATTTCTAAAGCTAGCCAGAATCCTGACTGAGTGTGGACTACCATCAACGGAGCAGGGACTACGCCGACTTCCGGGCGTAGGTGACTACATCGCCAGCGCTCTTCTCTCGTTGCACATGGGGATACGTGCACCGATCATTGATAGCAACGTCGTACGCATCTACGGCAGATTCTTTGGCTTCGCTACTGACGGCGAAACAAGACGAAAGAAGTGGCTTAAGGACCTAGCTGATGCTGTTACGCCGAGACGTGCCTTCCGCGACTTCAACTATGCACTCATTGACTTCACCAGAGATATTTGCAGGCCCAAACCGCGGTGTACTGACTGCCCGTTATCCACTCAATGTTCGTACTTCACAGGGAAAGATGCTCGCGGGCGGAAACGTGCTGTGCGAAGAATCCCCCGATAGAAAGGGCGACTCAGCGAGTCGCCCTATGGAATCAAAAATGGGGCTGTTGAAAAACATCCACGACTGTCATTCTGAGGAGTCCGGCAACTGCCGGTCCGTCAGGCGCCGGACTGAACGACGAAGAATCTCCAAGTTGTTGTAGGACAAGTGCACTAGATTCTTCGCTCCGCTCAGAATGACAACCACCGAGGTTTTTCAACACTCCCCAAATGTGTGTTGCGTGCTTACTTCACACCATACAGCGGAGCAAACTTGTTCTGCAAGTACTTCATCAGCGGCTTGTGATCGAGCGGCTTGCCGGTGACGTGCTTGACAAGTTCTTCGGCGCGATAACGACGACCTTGACCGTGGATGTTCTTGCGGAGCCATTCGCGCAGCGGCCGGAATTTCCCGGCGGCAAATTGCGCGTCGAGATCGCCCAAATCCTCTTTGGCTTTGGCGAAGAACTGCGCAGAATAGAGATTGCCGAGCGAGTAGGTCGCAAAATAGCCGAAGTAACCGGCAGCCCAGTGAATGTCTTGCAGACAGCCTTCGGCGTCATTGGTTGGGACGAGGCCAAAATAGCTCTTGAACTTGTCGTTCCAGACCTTGGGAATATCCTTGGTTTTGACGTCGCCGTTGAAAATCGCCTGCTCGATTTCGAAGCGGAGCAGGATGTGGAGATTGTAAGTCACTTCGTCGGCTTCGACACGGACGAAGGATGGGCGGACATCGTTGACGGCAAAAAAGAATTCATCGAACTTCACACCGACAAGCGACTCATGGAATGTCTGCTGCGCCAGCGGGAAGAAGAATTCCCAAAACGGCTTCGAGCGACCGACCATATTCTCCCACATGCGAGACTGTGACTCGTGAATGCCGAGACTAACCGCATCCCCCATCGGCATACCCCAGTGTTCTTCCGGCAAACCCTGATCGTAGATTCCGTGGCCGGCTTCATGCAGGATGCCAAAGAGCGCCTGACCGAGGTGTTTTGGGTTGAAGCGGGTCGTGATGCGGCAATCACCGGGACCGATGCCGGTGCAGAAGGGATGGGCCGTAGTGTCGAGACGACCGCCGTTGAACTCGAAACCGATCAGTGACGCAGCCAACTCTCCGAAAAGACGCTGCTTTTCGACGGGGTAGTCCCGCTCGATAATCGAGATGTTCGGTTTCTTGGGAGAGCCGGTGATCTTGGCGACGAACGGCACCAACTCCTCGCGGAACTTGCCGAGCACTTTGGTGACCGACTTGGTTGATGCGTAGGGTTCGTAGTCGTCGAGCAGAGCATCATAAACGACGTCTTCATAGCCAACGGCCTCGGCATATTGCTTCTTGAGGTCGATCATTTTTTCCAACGAGGGATAAAACATCTTGAAATCGGATTTCTTGCGGGCTTCCACCCAAATGCCCTGGCCGGTGGTTTCGGCATGCGCAATTGCCTCGACCAGCTTCTTGGGGACTTTGGTTTGTTTGTCGTAGAAACGTCTCAATTCGCGGATGTTAACGGCATTGACCGAAAGAGGATCCTTTACGAGCGCTGAGTCCTCAATGGCGCCGATCAATTCGCCGACACGCGGTGATGTAGCTTTGTCATGCACCATGCCAGCCAATAGCGCCAGTTGATTGGCGCGGTGTGCCGAACCGCCGTGCGGCATGTAGGTGCGCTCATCCCAGCCGAGCAGCGCCGCTGTTGATCCGAGAAGCGCGGCTTCATTGACGATCTCTTTGAGTTCTTTTAGTGCCTGTTCCGGTTTCTGTGGCATCGGGAGTACTCCTTATGTATCTGGTATAGCAAACGTATATTTATACTTACGCAAGCAAGTATAGTCAGGTTGCCTCCCCGAAGCAACGCAGATTACCACGTCGGACTATTCAACGAAAGCGCCGTCAGGAGACTATTCCCGGCGGCGCATGCTTCAATTCTATTCTGAAAGTACGGTGATTCGAGCTTTTCTCGAACTACTGTTTCTGGACCGCTTCGACTTCCAAGTCGATCTTAACGTCATTGCTCGCAACAAGTCCACCTGAATCGAGGGTCTTGCTCCAAGACACGCCCCAGTCCTGACGGTTAATCGTGGTGGTCGCGGAAAATCCGGCGCGAGTGTCACCCTGCATGCCCTTCACAGTCCCATTGAACATAGCGTCCAAGGTGACTTCCTTGGTCACACCGCGCATGGTCAAATCACCTACAATTTGGAAAGCGCCGTCTTTCCCGGGGATGACTTTCTTGGACTTGAAACCCATTTGTGGAAGCGAGTCGACCGCAAAAAAGTCTGAGGATTTGAGGTGTTTGTCACGAAAGTCGTTGCCAGTGGTTATGCTTGCCGGATTGATAGAGACAGTCACCGAAGCGGCCGCGAAATCCTTACCGTCGAAGTTGATGGTCCCGCTGAAATCGTTGAATCTTCCAGTAACTTTGCTGATAACCATATGCTTGACGGTGAAGCCGACACTAGAGTGTGCCTTATCAATTTCCCAGGTGGCCGCCGACAATGACGGCACGGCGATGGCGATAGCCACTGTAGTGGCGATTAGGTTCTTGACCACAATTCCTCCTTGGCGTAAACAATTCGAGATTCTTGCCTTTGTCTTACTTCCAATTTCATAAACGTACTCAGAGTAACAATTCGTGGATAAAAAAGTTTCCGGAAAAATCGCAGCGGTTATGTCGAAAAAAGTGTCGACACCTGCTGCACAGATGTGCGACTGATCTCCCAAACCGAGTTGCTGGAAATGAAAAGGGAGCGCAGCGATCTGCGCTCCCGTGCTAACAGGGAGGAATCCCGGTGTCAGGACAAGATCGCTAAAGTCCCTTGCCTCTGCCACCACGATTTTGCATTCTCTTGATTATCATGTCCTTCATCTGTCCTCCCTGGCCTTTGCCCATCATGCACGGACGATCATTTGCTTTTTCGCGTTGTTCCGGGGTCAACACCCCACGCATGGCCAGTCGCAAACCGACGGACTTCTTTTGTAGATCAGTCCGGAGCTTACCGATTTGATCGATCTTGGCGTCAATTTCCGTTCGCTTGGCATCGGAGCGTATCAACTGTTGCAGATCAATCTGCATTACCTGCATCTGAGCGCGCATTGGGATCACTTCCTTGCGGAAATTGACCGCGAGGTCTTCGAGCTGTTTGCGCTGATCTTTGGTCAGTTCAAGCTCGTCAGCCATTCCCGCCAGGCCACAGCCGAGGCCTCGCATTCCCATTCCCATTCCGTGCCCCATCTCACCTGCGAAGATAACATCTTCGTTGATGTCAAAGTCTTCAGATCCAGGCCCCATGTCACCCACGATAATCGTTTCCTCATCGTTGTTACCATCGTCCGGTGCCTGAGCAAAAGCCGGTGTGTAGGCGATCACCAGCAAACCCAACAGTGCTAAGGTGAGTAGTAGTCTCCGTTTCATTTTGAGTTCCTTTCGTTTGTCATAATCTATCTCCTGCCCGTGCTTGCTCGCAGACCGCAGGCGTTCTCATTTCTTATCCTTTCATTCATGGTCGCGGTCACCACCGGGGCCAAACCGCTGTCCAGGCCCCATCATCGGCCTGTCCTGCCACTTGGCGCGTTGTCTGATATTCCTGAGGAACCAGTCGCGCTGTTCGGGAGAGAAGCTCTTGCTGTCCTCGATGAAGCTATGGACCATCGTCTTCTCGATCTGAACTTGCAAAACACCAATCTCGGTGACAAGCTGATCAATCTTGATCGTGTCGGGTTGATTGTTGTTCATCTCACTCATCAATTCCAGTCGTTTCTTGCCGATTTCTTCATGAATCGGAGTCATAAGGCTATCCATCCGATGGCGAGAATTTCTCAAGAATTGACGTTGCTCCGGTCGCAGACTGAGGTTTCCCGGCACGTCGAGAGGAGACATCATGTTGTCACCCCGATCCGGTCGCCAAAACGGACCCGCAACGCGCTGGTAAATTATTGTTCCCAGCGCCACGACATTGATGACCACCAGAACAATGACGAGATATATCAGGCCGCGTTCCTTCATTGTCCATTCACTCCGGTCGCGTCGACCTGATAGATTGCATCAACGGCTGAACCAACTGACGTTTGGGTCAGCGAAGTTGCATAGTAGTCGATGATTTCGGATTCAGTCAGTTTCTGGGAATCCGTTGGAACGTTACCCAGGAAAATGCCGGCGGCGATGGCGACAACCAATCCAAATGATCTTATCGATAAGGAGATAACCGGCCGCCATTGCACGGGCAGGCGGAGTCGGGACGGCCGGTTTTCTTCCATGCGGTTAATCTTTTCTTGCAGTGTGTACCAAAGCTCGCGCGGCACCTGGACCGTGGTACGATCCATCGACTCGTCAAACAGCGGTTGATAGGTGGCAAGTAGTTGCCGGCACGTCGGGCAGCCTTCCAAATGCGATTCAAAATCTACCCGGCGGTCGCCCTCGACTGAACCGTCCAGCAGGTCAATCAGATTCTGTTCAATGTCAGTACACTCAATCACTTGCTTTTTCCAACCTTCACTCATTGTGACAGAGGTGATCTATTCTTACTTGCGGATTTTCTGACCTTCTTGAGCATCACTTTCTGCAGGTTTTCCTTGGCTCGGTGCATTAGGGATTCGATTGTACCCAACGTTACATGCAATTCTTCGGCTATCTCATTGTAGCTCAATCCCTCAAGCTTGTGGAGCAAATAGACCTCCCGCTGGCGATGCGGCAAAGTACCCAACAAATCGGCAAGCTGGATCTGCGCTTCCTGCATCTCAAGCTGTCGGTCGGGGCTGTCGGCAGCGGCAGCGGGGAGTCGGTCGATGACCGATTCGTCGTTCGCCTCCAGAGAGAAGAGCAGCTTGATCTGAAAAAGCAGTCCGCCGCGCTTCTTGAAGTTGATTGCTTTGTTGACGGCAACTCGATACAGCCAGGTCGACAATTTGCTTTCACCACGCAACGATTCAGCGTGCTTCCAAAGCGACAGGAAGACGTCCTGGGTCAGTTCCTCGGCATCATCGCGGTTGCCGACCAACCGCAGAAGCAGGCTGTGGACGCGGGGAGAATGACTGTCAAACAACTGCTTGAAGGCAGTGCGCTCGCCGGTAGCGACCTTGCGGATCAGCTCCCGTTCCTGTATGTCGACTTCGCTGTGCACAGTGGTGTCCAACATAATATGCGTTGGACAACAGGAGGAAGGAAAAACTTTCGAGAGTGATTCCGGCTACCGGCGATGGTGTGCCGTTGCGGCCACTCAAGCGCTGTAAGGACAGAAATGATAGTCCGCAACGCCTTTGGTGCAGTAAAGCAAGCGGCGCGGCGACGAACGGCCGTCGCTCTGGCTGGAGTCGATCAAGAGGCCTTGAGGACAACGCAGGCATTTGGCGGGTTGGCCGTCAATGACGGTGCCGGTGAACTTGGCCTGCTTGAGTTGACTTGAAGGAATCGTCTCGCCGTTCCCGCCACGGACGATGTCGATATTGCCAACTTTGCCAAAAACAAATCTGCCGCGATCTATTTCCAGTTGTCCCATCATGTCGATCACATCTCCAATCGCCAATTCCGCCCGGTCGTAGACATTGAAGGATAGTCGTGCATAAAACGGGTCAAGGAAACGGTCGTAGCCGAAAACACCGTCGATCAGGTAGAGCAGCGCTCCGCGACAGGCAATTCGCAGCGCACCATTGTCGCCGTGATTTGTCAGCAGCGGGTTAATCGACATGATCTTCCCGCGCACCTCGATTCGCTTGCCGGACAGCTCCCGCACCCATTCCTCGAATTCCGCGAGATCCTTCCGGAAGCGATCATACTCTGTCGACTCGGCCTTGAGTTCCGGAGAATAAGCCAGCTTCAGATCATAGAAGTGAGGACAGGAGAAACAGTCCTTGCCGACATGCTTCCTGTCGCGATGGCATTTGTGGCCATCATCGAATTTGCGGCATTTCCACGCGAACGATACACAACCATTCGGATAGCACGCCTTGTACTTGACCACATGCCACACCGATGTGCCGGATTCATGATGCTTATGGAGCCGGTGTGGGCAGAAGAAGAAGTCAGAGACCTTATAGAGGTTGCGCCAAGACTGCTGCATCTCAGTCAATATACGACCTATCCGAATGATACTGAAGGGGATTGTCCGACTGGTGTGGGATGATTCCTACAATTCCGCGCGCTCCATCGGCCGTTTAGGCCTGTTTCACTTCGCATCACCAACATTATCCTCTTGCCAGGCAACGCCCTATCCCGCCCCAAAATGTTTGCCGGCACTTGGCAGACAGTCTGCAAGAACAAGCCCCGGAAGCACGATGCAGAAGGGAGCTGCGATGAAGGTGAAGTTCACGCTGACAATGGATGACCTGACGGTTGACGACGAGCACTACGACTCCGTGGTGATCGATTGGATTTCCGAAGTTCAGCAGGAGGAGGTGTTGGAGATGTCACAGAAGTGGATTACATCGCAAAACTTCCTTACGCGCAGGATGATCGGTTTGCAGCGGGTCGGGGAATCCTCGCTGACTATTGAACCGATCGACGAAACCATCACGACCTGAGAGGAAGCGCAATGCTGATGGGGTGGAAAACGCTAGAGGTGGGGCTGCAATCCTTAACAGGGGGATTGACGGAGAAGGTTGTCAGTGTCCATGGCGAGGTGGTCGCCGGGTTGGGCATGACCGGCGCGTTGGCTCTGTACCTGACACTGGGAATTCTGGCTGTGTTAGCGTTGTGGCGAATGGTGAAGCTGTCGTTCGATGTCATCCGCTGCGTGGTCATACCGGCAGTGGCAGTGGCATTCGTCGGCGCTTGGCTGATGCCATTCTCGTTCTATCACATCCTGCCGGTCACGGCGGCTCTCTTTTCGGTAATACTTATGCTCAAGGGATGATGTGGTCGGCTGACCGACCGGGGCAGATAGTCATTTGGCAGAAATCATAGGGTGGAATTATGCGACCATGGCGAAGAAACAGAAAAACACATTGCCCACTCTGCGGCAGTCGACTGATCAAAGATCTCGGGAAGTTGCATTGCCCGACCTGCAGAATCGTGCTGGTCGGTGACAGTTGCCGGTTTATCGACATACCGCAGTTCATCCTCGGCAGGAACGACACCAAGGGCAAGTGAGTGGTTATGTTAGCGAATGCGGAACGATGCCATATTTGCGGGAAGACCATGCGAGAATTCAAAGGGGTCTACCTGTGTCTTCCCTGCAACGAGAAGTATGGCGACTACTACAACTTCTTTACGAGCGCCTCCAAGGAGTACCACAATTCCAACGACCACATTGTGATCGAATGTCCGGGCGCTACGATTTATGACGAAAGCAACAGCCGAGTGGTACAGGGTGTCAAGTGGCACAATGACAAAAATCACTCGCAGGGATATGAAATAGTCGGCAGACAAGTACTTTCACCTAACCACAAGCGAACGCGCCGCGTACCCAAAGACAAGGCGCACAATATCAGCCGGTGCCAGGCCTGTCAGGATTTCACCGTCCGCATGCGAATCTATAACCAGCAGAAAGACCAGCAGGACTATCAGCAGAACTCCCCAATAATGCCGCGCAGTAAAGATACATTTGACCGGATGCAATTCTAACTCTCAGCCTCCTTTCCTGCCTAATTCATTACGGGTGGACGCCATCCACCCCTACAACTCCTACCCGCATTCCGTGCAGGGGGCGGGACCGCCTCTGAAGATGTAGTTGACCAAGAGCACGACGTCAGCAATGTTAATTCTGCCGCTGCAATCAACGTCCCCCAGCGAAAGTGGCTGCGGCGCCGCACCACCCATGAAAATGTAATTGATGAGAAACACGACGTCTGTGATAGTGACTGACCCGTCGCCATTGGCGTCACCGCAGAGGTAGTCGGGTGTCCAACTCAGCTTGGTCACAAAAGCATCGCCATAAACTCCGCCTTGATACGTTTGATAGGGATTCAAAGTCGGGAAGTTGGAAGAATAGGTCTCGCCCGTAACATAGGCATTACCGCTGCCATCGACCGCGATGCCTTAACCCCAATCGTAGTCTCCCGCGCCGAGGTAGGTGCTGTAGATCAGGCTGTTGCCGGAACTGGAGAGCTTCGTCACAAAAACATCAGCCCAGCCTTGAAACGTCTTCTGATAGGAATTCAAAGTCGGGAAGTCGGAAGAATAGGTCTCGCCCGTAACATAGGCATTGCCGCTGCCATCGACCGCAATGCTTTCTCCCCACTCGCCGCTGCCCCCGCCGAGGTAGGTGCTGTAGATCAAGCAGTTGCCGGAGATGGAGAGCTTGGTCACAAAGACATCCAAGAAACCACCTTGAAACGTCGCCTGATAAGGATTCAAAGTCGGGAAGTTAGAAGACTCAGTACTGCCCGTCACATAGGCATAACCGCTACCATCGACCGCAATGCCATATCCACCATCGGTACTTCCCCCGCCGAGATAGGTGCTGTAAATAAGGCTGTTGCCGGTACTGCTCAGTTTGGTAACAAAAGCATCGTAGTAGCCACCTTGATACGTCGCCTGACAGGGATTCAAAGTCGGGAAGTCGGAAGAATTAGTCGACCCCGTCACATAGGCATTGCCGCTCCCATCGACCGCGATGCTCATTCCATAATCGTCATTTCCTCCGCCAAGGTAAGAGCTGTAGATCAGGCTGTTGCCGGTACTGGAGAGCTTGGTCACAAAAACATCCCAGTTGCCATGATACGCCGCCTGATAGGGATTCGAAGTCGGGAAGTCGGAAGAATAAGTGTAGCCCGTCACGTAGGCATTGCCGCTGCCATCAACCGCGATGTCGCTTCCATAATCGTCGCTCGCCCCGCCGAGGTAGGTGCTGTAAATAAGGCTGTTGCCGGAACTGGAGAGCTTGGTCACAAAAACATCATTGTAGCCTTGATCCGTCTGATAGGGATTCAAAGTCGGGAAATCGGAAGAAGCAGTCCAGCCCGTCACATAGGCATTGCCGCTGCCATCGACCGCGATGCCGGATCCATATTCGCCGTCTCCCCCGGCGAGGTAGGTGCTGTAGGACAATGTGAGTGTCCCTGACTGTCCTGCCAGTGCTTGGCGTACGTCCCCGTGCGCCAAGTCTGATGACGACGTGGTGGACGAGGACGTCCACCACGCACAGCTTGTATTGCCCGAAAGGACACCATCAACTGGAGACTTCATTGCTGCGGTCATGTCGCCCCATTTGGTTTTCAGGATCAGTTTTCCGGTGGCATCAATTGAGGTTTCTTTGGCCCCTTCATATTTAACCTTGATCTGTCCTATATCCGCACCCAAGGCAGCTATGAACTCGTATGCCGCCTGACCATTGCCATCGCCAGAGTATTACAAGTCGATGCCGGGATAGATGTCTTTGAGCGTGATCGCTTCGTAGTTGGGAACGTCAGTATGCCACTTGGATGGATCATTGCCGAGGAAGTAGTTGCATTTGTATTCCAGTTGGCCTTCGGCGATGATTTCTGGGTTGGGATTGGCGTTGACGAATTTGGCGGTCAGCACTAACTGTTCAACGCTGTCCCTCTCCATGCGATCCCCGCTCCCCTTGTCATTCCCGCGAAGGGGACTGTTGAAAAAGTCCTTTTGATGGATGTATGAGGAAGATTGATTTGGGTCATGCAGACAAAGAAAGATAACAGACAGCAACGGATGGTGCTCCTGCCGCCGCTTGAGGAGTACGTACCGTCGG
>Ga0209777_10000328_pt1 | contig 80662 bp, 74 predicted proteins | sample FrelakmetHBP12HB_FD_187147 | JGI IMG/M metagenome (GOLD analysis project Ga0209777, IMG submission 187147) | Freshwater lake sediment microbial communities from the University of Notre Dame, USA, for methane emissions studies -HBP12 HB (SPAdes)... | ecosystem: Environmental > Aquatic >...
ACTCCATTGCGGGGATGACAACCTTGATTTCGGTAGATCCATCGTTATCTGAGACATCCTGTTCATCTCCTTGCCCTCATTCTTAATTAATGGCAAGGTACTGTCTCATGTATTCTGACACAGAGGGAAACAACCAGTGAAATGGCTGCGGATTCTCCTTCTGACTGGCGATAACACCAAGGACCAATAGCAAATATGTAGCTGTACCCCAAAGCCGAGCATTGAATATACTGGTCATCTCTCCACGCAGAGCCCGGAATTCCTCTAGTAACCCGTCCTTGGCGTCCTTTGCGTCATTGCACTTCTTTGCATACCATCGAGCAAACGCATCCAAAACCTCCTTGTGCTCAAACGCCAGCGACATCTTACTCCCCCTATCCAATGGAACCCATTCCATGCTGGTAACTTCTGTCCTCTGGGCGGCAAGCTCTCCAGTTCCACTCCCAGCGTAAGCGGTGACTACATTATGAATGCCTAAATCCTCAAAAATCTCATCGAATGAACCAAAGTACTCGCCCTGGAAGGCCAGCCCGGTTTCCTCCTTAACCTCACGAACAATTGCTCGGTATGATTGCTCGAATCGATCTATGTGACCGCCGGGAAGACACCACATGTCCTTGAATGGCTCTATTGCCCGACGTGTTAAGAGGACTTGTAGCACACCTTCGTTCATCCGGGTCACCACAGCCGTGACTGTAGCAGCAGGATTGAAGTACTCTTGTCTGGTATTGTCACACCCGGTCATGCCATACCCTTTCCTACATGATGTTCAACTACCTTGCTCCATACAAGCCACAAGTAGGTCAACATAACGTCATCGCTCAGGCGCTGCGAGTGGGAGTGGCCCCGGCATTTCGGGCCAGTTGGTGACCGAAGTGGTCGCCTGCAGCAGACTGGTCACTCCTTCTGTCCTACTGCCTCGCTACAGATAGACCTGTTTGAGCCTTTGATCGTCCTGCAGGTCCGCCGCTGGACCGGTGAAGGAGACCTCGCCGTTTCGGAGGACGCATACCCGCTGGGCAATCTTGAGGACCTCGCGGACCTTTTGCTCGACGATCAAGACGGTCACGCCGGAGTCATGGCTGATCTGCTGGATGCGGGCGAGAGCCTCGGAAACCAACGTCGCAAGGCCGGAACCCAGCAAGTGCCAAAGGCAACTCGACCCGCTCACGCCATCGCCGGAAGGCGGTTGCCGCAGCAACTGCGCGATTGAAGATCCGACCCCACAGTTCTCCTCAGAGCCGGTCAGGTGTCCAGCGATTCTTCCCACTCAGCACCCATCACCCAAGCAAGTGCTGACAGTTTACCGCTCAGTAGGCCCCACTCGAAGTCATCCCAGCCAAGGTTCTTCTTGCCATACTTGCGCTCGATCCGTCGGGCTGCTCTCTTGGCCGTCTCCAAGATGGGCTTCTGCTCCTCAGTCAAGGGTTCTTCCCCCGCCTGTATCCTGTAGAGCCAGTTCTGGTGGCGGTTCCACCATACTTTATCCCAAAACTCGGTTTGAGCCGCGAGGATCTCCTTGTCGTTGCGCCGGAGCAGAAGTGGCCACTCTTCGCCCGGATGCTCATCGTCGGGTACCCACTCAACCTTGTCCCCTTCCGCGGTGTACCCGACCCTGTAGCCGTTCGGCCCGACCTCGCCTGGCTGCACGGGGTCTGTGGTAACGGCGCTCGAACGCGGCCTCAGCCCGAGGACTTCGTCGCGGTACTTCTGGTATTCCTCGGGTGTGATCTTATGCCGCCGCTGGATACGAATCAGTTCGGTGATCTTGAATGCTTGGTCCAGTCTCCCACGGCGGCCCGGGGGCCTGCTCGCTGTTAGTACCCGAACTTGCCGAATCAGATCACGGAGAAGGGTCTGCCGCAGTTCATCGACCCCGCTGAAGTTGCCTGTCAGCGCCTTCCTGTAAGTCGCGTTCTTGAAGGTTCTCAGCTTCTTGTGCTGCTTCAGGTCGATCTTGTTCGGGTCGACAGGGCGGCTGGAGAAGTACAACAACACCGGCTTCCCGGCAGCCACGAACTGGTCGATCTCCTCCACGGTGCCCGACTCAGCGACCCCGGTGCTGGTGCCGATCTTGGTCCAAAACATCCCCACCAAGATGTCGCACCCACGGACGAATTGGTCGTTGATTGCTTTCTGCGGCCGCACGCCCGACTGCGGCGCAGCGTGCGTTTCCCACTTGACTGGCAGCAAGACCACCGACTCTGCGCGAGCGTAGAGGTTATTCCACTCGTTGATTGCTTCCGTTGCGGCTTGCCGCTCTTCCGCTAGGTCAGATGGTGAGGCGATCAGTACAAGGTACGTTTCTGACTTGAACGACATCTTATTCCGTTACCCGCTTTCGTCGTTTCTATGGAGTTCGCTGCTCCTGATCGGGATAGGGAGGAATCCCTCGGCCACCTGCCTCGTTGCCTTTCCGCTACAGGTAGACCTGTTTGAGCCTTTGATCGTCCTGTAGGTCCGCTGCTGGGCCGGTGAAGGAGACCTTGCCGTTGCGGAGGACGCATACCCGCTGGGCGATCTTGAGGACCTCACGGACCTTCTGCTCGACGATCAGGACCGTTACGCAAGAGTCATGGCTGATCTGCTGGATGCGGTCAAGGGCCTCGGAAACCAGGGGCGGGGCAAGGCCAAGTGATGGCTCGTCGAGGAGCAAGACCTTCGGGCAAAGGATCAGGGCGTTTCCCAAGGCCAGCATCTGCTTCTCGCCGCCGGATAGGGTGCCGGCTCGCTGTTTCAGGCGGTCCTTCAGGGAGGGAAACAAGGTGAAGACCCGCTCTATCCCCTCTTTCAGCCGCTGCTTGTTGGGCAAGGTGACCCCGCCCATCTCCAGGTTCTCGTGGACCGTCAGGTCCGTGAACACCCGGTTTCCCTGGGGTACATATGAGACGCCTGCTCGCAACAGATCACGTGGCTTCGGCTTAGGCACTGCCTGGCCATCCAGAAACACCTGGCCCTGCCAGATGGGAATCAGCCCGAAGACGGCCTTGAGGAGTGTGGACTTGCCCGCTCCATTGTGACCGATCAACGCCACAATCTCGCCCCGGCCGACCTCCAGAGAAACACTATTGACCACCTGCTTCTTGCCATAGCCGGTGACTAGATCCAGAACCTTGAGCATCATTCACCAGTCGGTAGCCGTTTGCGCATCTTCCGGTCTCTGCATTCTATCGCGTCACGAGGACAGATGACGGATGACAGCAGATGGTACACAGATGACAGCAGACAGCGGGCAGGAGACCGATCTCAACCGCCACTCTTGCTGCAAAAAGTTTCCGGTTTGGCCATCATTGTGCCCAGCATTCTGCCGATTCGCTGGCACTTGTTCAGCAGCGTCTTGTGTTGTTGTTTCGAGACGTATACACAGGCCAGGGCTGTGTCCAGCCCGTGCTGCGCAGCCTGCTCCGCATCGGCATCAGTCAGCTTGCTCATGAAATGTGATGGACCACCAATCACATCTCCCATAGTTCCGTCTTCCGTTCTCAGTCCTCCGTCTTCCGTCCTCCACCCTCCGTCCTCTGTCTTCCGTTCTCAGTCCTCTGACCTCCGTCCCCGGTCTTCCGTCTTCCCCGTCCCTAGCCCGACACACTGGCCGGTTCCCGTTTGCTGATCTCTTCAAACTGATTGATGACCACATCCCCCTGGGGGAAGTGAGCTATGATCCGCAGTTCTCCACCCATGGCGGCAAGGAAACGGCGGAGGGTGCTGAGATACATGTCGGATTGGTGCTCGATTTTGGAGACGGCGGCCTGATTCATCTTGAGATGCTCGGCGATCTGCTGCTGCGTTAACTGCATCGCCTGCCTCAATTCCTGAAGCGCCATCTCGGAGTACATCTGAGCGGTCCGTTTCTTGACCCGCTCTTGGCTCTCGGGCGACATCTTCTTAACCAGATTCTTGAACGGCCTTGCCATTACTGTCCAAACTCGTCCGAGAACTCTACATCCCATGCCATATCGGCATAACCTAGAAGGAATATAACTTATGAGTTATATCATGTCAAGCAAAAACTGCCAGATGACAGAAGACAGATGGCAGAGGACGGAGAACAGAAGACAGAAGACAGAAGACAGCGGGCAGAAGACCGATCTCAACCGCCACTCTTGCTGCAGAAGGTTTCGGGTTTGGCCATCATTGTGCCCAGCATTCTGCCGATTCGCTGGCACTTGTTCAGCAGCGTCTTGTGTTGTTGTCTGGAGACAACTGATACACATTCAAATCCCGAAAACTACCAATCACATCTCCCATACTTCCGCTTTCCTCTCTGCCTTCTGTCCTCTGTCCTCGGCCTTCGTCTCTCCTTTGTCCTCGGTCCCCCGTCTTCCGTCTTCCGTTCTCAGTCCTCCGCCCTCCGTCTTCCGTCTTCCGCTCCCCTCCGTTCTCAGTCCTCCGCCTTCCATCCTCTGTCTTCCGTCTTCCGCTCTCCGTCCTCCGGTCTACCCCACATACGCTTCCATGATCTCCGGCCTTTCCAGGACCTCGCCGGGCCTGCCTTGGGCGATGATCCGGCCCTCGTCCATCACGATCACCAGGTCCGCCACATGGCGGACTGCTGCGATGTCGTGTTCAATGAAGACCACCAGACGACCCTGATCCCGCAACTGCCGCAACAGATCCAGGATCTGCGAAACCATGTCTGGATGGACACCGGCCACAGGCTCATCCAGCAGGAGGATTCGGCCCTCGGAGGCCAGGCAGCACGCCAGGGTCAGGAGCTTCTGCTGTCCGTATGACAGTTCGCCTGCCGCTTCGCTGGCCTTCTGGTCCAGTCCCACAAATCGTAGCCATCGCATGGCCTGCTCACGATTCCGCGATTCCTCTTGGGCAACTCCAAAACGCAGCAAGGCAGGCAGCAGGCGTTCACCCTTCTGGTTGGGTCTGGCCAGGAGGACATTCTCTAGCACCGGCACCTGCGAGATGAGGCGAAGGTCCTGAAAGGTCCGTGCGATACCCAGCCTGGCGATCCGGTGCGGTGCCAGGCCGGTCAACTCCCGCTCGCCGAGGAAGAACCGTCCTGCATCCGGACGCAGAAATCCGGTCAATACGTTCAGGAGTGTGGTCTTGCCAGCCCCGTTAGGGCCGATGAGCGCCACAATGCCGGTGGCCGGGAACTCCAGGCGGACATCCTGAAGGGCCTGTGTACCATCGAAGGACTTGCTCAGGCCTTCGCATCCTAGACTTGGCCTTGCGACGTCTATCACTTGGAGAACCCGTAGTTGCCCACCAACCCGCGAGGCCGGAACATCATCATGATGACCAGCAGGCTGCCGTAGATGATTTGTCGGAGATTGGCAGCCACGGAACTGGGCAGGCCGACAAACCGCAATGCTTCAGGTAATGTCACCAATACCACCGCACCCACCAATGGTCCCCACAGACTACCCGCTCCTCCGATGATGACCATGGAGATGACCAGGATGGATTCCATAACCGTGAAACTCGTGGGGTCGATGTAGGTGATGTAGTGGGCGTAAAGGCTACCAGCGGAGGCGGCCAAGGCCGCGCTCACCGCGAAGGCCGTGACCTTGAAGTAGAGCGTGTTCTTGCCGAGTGCCTTGGCAAAGACCTCATCTTCGCGGATGGCGTGCAGCACCCGTCCAAAGGGACTCGACGTGATCCGCCATATCACGAGATAGGCAAATATAGCGAAGCAAGCGGCAAGAAGCAGGAACTCAGAATGGGAATCCACGTGCCAGCCGAAGATGACGGGCTGTGGAATACCAGGAATCCCCAGCGGGCCACGGGTCAGATCCATCCAATTGTTGAAGATGCTGAACAGGATCATCTGGAATCCAAACGTTGCAATGACAAAGTAGTCGTCGTGCAGACGCAGAGAAGGCAGGGACACAAGGAACGAAATCAGAGTCGCCACGACCATGCCCGCTAAGACGCCAACGATGAACGGCACACCCAGGCGAACGGCAAGCAGAGCAGAAGTGTAGGCACCTATCCCGTAGAAGGCTGCATGAGCGATCGAGAGAAGTCCTGTTCGCCCGGCCAGCAAATCTAACGACGCCGCAATCGCCGTATAGATTGCAGCAAGAATCAGGACGTGGAGGAGGTATTCCATTTCAGACACTTGTGTTTCTTGAAGACTTACCGAGGAAACCTTGGGGGCGAGCAACCAGGAAGATGATCAAGACAGAAAAGACAGCGGCATCTTGCCACCGTGTCGTGAGTTGCCATGCAGTCAGATGTTGGATGAAGCTGATGAGAAGACCGCCAAGAACTGAACCGCGAACACTGCCTACTCCCCCTACGATGGCAGCAACTATGCCCATAAGCAGAGCCTGAAGACCCATTGTCGGGTTCAGGAATGAATCAAGCGACGCAAGGACAGCGGCAATCCCTGCTATCGCAGAGCCCAGGAAGAAAGTCAAAAGGAGAACGCCATCATAGTCGATCCCAACTGATCTACTTAGGTCTGGATCGCTGGCCACAGCCAACATCTGCTTGCCCAAGCGAGTGCCCTTTATAAAGACCGACACAGCAACAACCAGAGAACCAGCAGCGACAATAGTCAAGATCTGGATGGGCGTGATCCGAATTCCGATTAGCAGCGTCAACACATGCCCGACACCGCACGGGACCGACCTTGTCCCTGAACCAAAAAGAAGGGAAAGGACATTCTCCGTTGCTACGAGGACTCCTAGAGAAGCAAGCAGGTGGACAACATTCGAAGCACCCCTCTTCCGTAAGGGCCTATGAATGCCTAGTTCAGCGAGGGAGCCGAACGCGCCGGTGCCAACTGCGGCCGCGCACAGGGAAGCTGCGACCGGCAGGTGCAGCCAGACAACGAAAACGTACCCAAGATACGCGCCAATCGCGTAGACCGACCCATGCGCAAACGGCAGGAAACGGACGGTCGAATAGATGAGTCCGAATCCCAGGGCAATCAGAGTGTACTGGGCGCCTGTAATCAAACTGTTCACGATCACTTGCGCAAAGACACCGGCACTTACTGATTCTGTTTGGATCATCATTATTGCCAACGAGCATCTGCGGCTGCCAAGAACTCGTAGTGGCCCTCGAGTACCTTGAATACGACCTCGTAGCTCACGGGCACCACTTTCTTGTCAGGCACAGATTTATTCTTTTTGATGTAGTCTTCATACGTGAGAGAGGCGACTTCTTTGGCCACCGCTTCAAGTTGCCTGACGTTGCCTGGCCAGGTAAGATCTCGCCGCATTAGAAGCTCAAAAGCGTCCGCCTCAACATCAATTTCACAATTGACCTTGTTATCGTACTGGCTCCTGAGCAGTTCTTCGAGTTCCTGTCGGCAGTTAACGTAGAAGAGAATGGATATGTCCTCGTTGCGTTCTCGTAAGGAAGGCAATCGGAGATTAAGAAATCGGCTGAAACGATAGACCAAGTCGGGCCTCAAGCGGCGAGCCTTATGAAGCGCTTCGTAGAGAAACGCACCAAACATCCGTCCCACTAGGCGTTCCGAGGCGGTCAGTTCTCGTAGTTCCTGTTCACGTGTAACGACCATTGGATCTTCATTGACTATGCCAACGAGAAGGTGCTGAACAAAGACAGGCTTCCGTTCAAAGAGCGGCATGACCTCTCCATTCTCCAGGACTCGAAGCAGGATGCCCTGGAGATCCTGATCCATGCTGTTAAGCTCGTCGAGGACAAAAACCGAGGGTTTGAGCGAGGCTAAGACGCCCTTCAATCTCTTATCAAGTTGCTTAGCAACTCCTAAAAGCACCGGAGCCACAATAGCATTGGGTTTCATTGCGCTCATGTTCATGATCTGCCGATCGCTACCAAAGTACCCACCTTTTTCAGGAAGATCTGTAAAGAGCGGAATGAGATTGGCGAGGGTGTCTTTGCCGGACCCCTGTTCACCGAACACAAGTGCCGCGGGAAGAGCGTCACCCACTTTCGGGACTCTGATCCGCCGCGCACCTCTAGTCAGCTTCGATACCACCTCAATCATCCCAGGTGAAGCAATGTTGTACTTCCGGAAGAGGAGTGTCTTCTTGACGGCGGCGATTGCACGTGCGGGACCCCCTCGTCTGGCTTTAGCCATCCTTTCAGCCATCGTTAGTCGTTTGGACCAAAGACCGCCAAGCGATTGCTCCCAAGGATCCGAATGACTACTCCAGTTGACCGCGGGTTTGCGTTTAATCTCCTCTCTCAACTGCGGAATTGTAGTGATGTCAGATCCGTACATTTCCTTTTCCCAAGCGCTATTGTGGAATAGAATCAATGTGGGCCTGTAGACCTTCTCAGCCAATTTCTCCATTTCATCTCTCAACTTCAGCGATGGATCAACCATGCCTGCTGAAATCATCGGATAGATAACGAGGAGATAACCGTAGAAGACATCTTTGCTCGCAATAGGGCAGGCTAAAATCGGTAGGGTATCAATATCATTGTTCGAACAAGCGAGCCAAGGCCGGATCAAGAAATTGAACGAAATTCGCTGCACCTCGCCATCATCAGCCCTATCATTCTCCAGTTTTTCCCAGATCCGTTTGAGATCCCCAATCGTCTTGCCGCAATCCCTCGAAGCAACATCCTGTATAGATTTCCATCTCTTGATCAACTCTGGCGCCACAGGCAGTCTGAGGGCTGGTACAGGACAGTAGACATGCTGTCTTATGTCTTCGACCACTGTTCCGGCACGTGGTCTAAGTGCCAGCACTCCGCCCTCTTTCGCATCCTTGGGCTGCCAAGGAATGAACTGCCGCGTATGCGCCAACCTCCATAGAAACGGGAAGAAGACGTTCGCATCATCTGGTCTTTCCGTATTGTCGATTGGTCGTGTCAGAAAGTACTCGACGAACATGAAGGTTTCAATGTTATGTTTGTGGAAGATCTTCCTTATCTCTGTTTCGGCTCTCCTGTTACACCCCAAGGCAACCACTTCAAAGAATCGGAGACTCGGCATGCCTGCTTCGGGATCGCTCTTAGTCTTTGGCCTCGTCTTCGTTGGTTCCTTCCTCTTGGGCATGCTCAGTCCTTCTCCAATTCAAGATTCTCTACAACCTCCGTCATTCGTATCAGGTTCTCTCTTACACGTACAGGCGGCAACACACTCAATGCCCGTCGAGCTTGCCAACAGCACCTCCGAAGATGCCGGGACGCGCTCTCGATCGCTAATCCTGTGACAGCCATACCAAGAACCCGACGTTCGGCAGATTTCTGCTTCATTGTTCCCGGTTGCTTTGTTCGAGACTCACACCAGATTGACCTCAACAGTTTGAATTCAAGTGGCTGCTTCCGCTTGGCGATGTCAAACGCATAGCACAGGACAAGGTTCGGCTGTCCGTTGAAGAGGTCCTGCAACCTTGGTTTCCCTGTTACGTTGGGGTCGCCAATGAAATCAAGAATATCGTCTCGATGCTGGAGTGCTATGCCAAGCAAACGACCAAACGTTTCGGACTCTCTTACGAATTCCTTCCTTTCCGCCACGATTGCAGGGGTCGCAGCGCACGCTCCAACCAACAACCCGTTTCGGCGCAGTGCCAACGAATCCATGTACGCGACAGATAGGTGGCTTCTCGCGTGTGAAACAGTCTCCAACTGTCCCTGACAAATCCCATCAACTGACGCCGCAAATCTATCAACAAGCTCGGTTGCTGCCTCGGGCCGAACGCTTGTTTGACCATAGGACATCGCCCGGTGAGCCAAACTGAGAAGCGAATGGGACACGATCAATGCCCAAGAAGATCCCCGTCGTTCCGCAAGGGACGGCTGGCCGCCACGGATTGGACTGCTATCGAGGATATCGTCCGCTGTCAGCGCAGACACCATGAGTAGTTCGCCTGCAAGTGCAAAAGGCTCGACTGTTCGTCTTCTCACTCCACAGATGTCTGCGAATTGAAACGTCAAGTAAGCCTTCTCCCGAAGGGGTGCACTGACGGTGAGTGCGAAGAGAAGATCCCGCAACACGGATCGGGACACAGTAGCATGTTGCTCGACAAAGGCAATCAGCCGCTGCGTCGTTCTCTCGGACTCGCCGATCAAGTCCAATTCTACCTCAGTTCTTTGGAACTGTCGCACGGCGGGTGTGCCTCTTTTTTGAGGTCGCGATGTTGGGTTTGGAGAGTTTCAGACTCTTGGACTCTTGAGCCGAGTGCTCTCGCTTGTACTTCAGAACAAGGCCTGGCATGTTCACCTCCAATTCCTGTAATCGATGATCTTTCCGTTCTTGACTGTCTTAAGCTTCACGGGGAGAATCACGTCCCCATTTGAATCAAACGACGTGTTGCCCAGAAGGCCAGGGAAGTCTCTGATGCCGTACAAGGCGTCCTTGATTTGAGCGGAAGTCTTACCGCCCTTGGCGATGGCCACGGCGACAATGTGGGTGGCGTCATACGAGATGGCGGCAAAGCTATCGGGCTCAAGCCCGTATTTCTCGGAGTAGTTGCGGACAAATGCTTGCGCCCTTGGATTGTCAGTATTAGGGTCAAAAGCGATGGACGTAAAAACGATGCCTTCCGCAGCATCTCCAGCCGCTTGTAGTACGTCCGGATCTTCGAAGAGCGCTGTGCTCAGGAATCTAGCACTCAAACCCAATTCCTTTGCCTGCCTGACCATAAGACCGAGTTCCTTATACCCAACGAAACAGACTGCCTCTGGATTCTGAGCCTTTATATTGAGAATCTGAGTTCGGAAGTCATGAGTATTGTCTGGAAATGATTGGGCACTGACAACGAGGCCTCCCAAGTTGGATAAACGCTTCTCGAACAAGTTCAGGACCCCAATCCCATAATCGTTATTTGGATAGATGATGGCGACCCTGGTAACATTGAAGGACTGGCGGACAACATCCGCCATCGCAGAAGCCTCAAAGACATCAGAAGGGCAATTCCGGAAGACATAGTCTCCAGCTGTCGTAATCTGTGGAGAAGATGCAGTAGGCGTGAAAAGTACGACACCCTTCCTCTCAGCAATCGGTGCAACAGAGAGCACTTCGGAGCTGGTCAACGGGCCGATGACCACTGGGACACTATCGACAGTTGTGAGCTTCTCGAATGCACTCACACTGTCTCTAGGGGACCCCTTTCCATCTTCGTTGATTACCGCCAGTTTTTGCCCGTGAAGCCCACCCGCTGCATTGATCTCGTCAACTGCAAGATCGATTCCGCGTTTTGCCGAGAGGCCATAGGCAGCCTTGTCACCTGTTAGAGAAAGAATGGACCCTATGCGGATTCCATCATGCGATGGGTATCCCGGTTTCGCTCGTCGTAGCACGACGGCGGCGACTACCAAAGCCAAGACAACTACCAAGACCCCTATCTTCTTGTTCATGGTTGATTCCCCATCATTACACGGTCAAACATGAGAGTATCTGATAGGCAAGTAACTATAGCAGATTCCGTGCGGTGGGCAAGACGAACACGTCATTAGGCTAAGGGCTGCATTCCAGTTGTCCCGTTAGTCTAGTCGTCCGTCCTCACACAGAATCGGATTGGTGCAGATTCCACTGACTTCCGGCCCCGCTTTGCCGTCCACTGTGCCCTGCCACCTACTGCCTGTCCTTGCAGTCTACACCAACCACTTGTACTCCAGCCCGTGGCTAGTGCTCCATTACTCTTCAACTGATGGATCAACCCGCCTCAGCTTTACCTGGGCACGGTCCTCCTCTCGGCAAAGAGACCAAAGAATCTCCATCAAATCACAGGTAACGGAGCACTAGCCTCCCTAGACTCCGTCCCCGTCAGCACCAGCTTGCCTGGGCCGAACTTTGTTGAGAACTCCCTATTGACTCTGGTCCCACGTCTGTTTCGCTGGATAAGAATCTACAATCGAGGAGGGGTTTGTTCAAGGACAAAAGGAACGGGAGTCTGTTGATCTATCCTCCTGATCCACCAGCAGATACGCCAGCCGATGCCCCCCACGCTGGTCCTCTGGCAAGACCGGGCGTGGCCAGAGCACGAATCAACGCCACTGAACCGAAACCCACCCTGCCATCTTGGCATAGCACCGGGGCCTTGGCAAGACTGTAATCCCATTCCATTGAACGGCTTAGGCATCTGGTGTGCCCTGGGCATAGGGTTTGCAGACACCGAGGAGTCTGGATCCCCGCATACGCGAGGACAAGGTTCTGGCTGAAAGCCGATAGCTGATAGCTGACAGCTTCATTGAGGTTCCGCCTATGAAATTCGACAAGTTCACACTCAAGGTCCAAGAGGCCTTGGCCACTGCACAGCAGACGGCCATGGCCAAGTCCCATACCCTGTTGACCCCGCTGCACCTGCTCGGTGCCCTGCTGTCGGACGAGGAGGGCATGGCGCCGCAGATCCTTCGCAAGATCGGGTCCAACGTGGATCGAGTCAAGGACATGACCAATAGTGAGCTCGGTCGGGTGGCCCAAGGCACTGCCGCTGGGGGCCAGATCATGCCGGACCCGGCCTTCAGCCAGGTGGTGCTGGATGCCCAGAACCGGGCGGACAAGATGGGCGATGAGTATCTCAGTGTCGAGCACCTGCTCTTGGCCCTGGCCTCTGTGGATAGCGACGCCAAGGAGGTCCTGAGCCTCAACTCCGTCAAGCCGGAGTTGATCGAGGACGCCGCGAAGCAGATTCGGGGCGGCGGGAAGGTCACTGACGCCTCGCCTGAGGAGAAGTACAAGGCCCTGGAGCGATTCGGAGTGGACCTGGTGGAGATGGCCCGCAAGGGCAAGCTCGACCCGGTCATCGGGCGCGACGAGGAGATCCGCCGGTGCATGCAGGTACTCAACCGCAGGACCAAGAATAACCCGGTGCTGATCGGAGAGCCCGGTGTCGGCAAGACTGCCATTGTGGAGGGGCTGGCCCAACGGATCGTGGCAGGCGACGTGCCCACAGGGCTGAAGAACAAGACCGTGATTGCCCTGGACATGGGGGCCCTGGTTGCAGGGACCAAGTTCAGGGGCGAGTTCGAGGAACGGTTCAAGGCCGTGCTCAAGGAGGTGATCCAGTCCGACGGCCAGGTCATCCTGTTCATCGACGAGCTGCATACCGTGGTTGGGGCAGGCAAGGCCGAGGGCGCGGTGGACGCGGGTAATCTACTCAAGCCGTCGCTCGCCCGTGGCCAGCTCCGGTGCATCGGCGCTACGACGATCGACGAATACCGCAAGCACCTCGAGAAGGACGCTGCCCTGGAGAGGCGGTTCCAGCCGATCGTGGTCGATCCGCCAAGTGTGGAAGAGACGATCGCCATACTGCGGGGTCTCAAGGACCGCTACGATACCCATCATGGGGTACGGATCGCGGACTCTGCCCTGGTGGCTGCAGCCACGCTGTCCAATCGGTACATCACGGACCGGTGGCTCCCGGATAAGGCAATCGACCTGGTGGATGAGGCGGCCTCCAAGCTGCGGATCGAGAACGACTCCCTGCCTGCAGAGCTGGACACTATCCGCCGAAGGATCGTGCAACTCCAGATCGAGCGAGAGGCCCTGAAGAAGGAGACGGACCCTGCCAGCCAGGAGCGGCTGCACAAGGCGGAACGCCAGTTGGAGAAGCTGCAACAACAGGACAAGAAGATGAGCGCCCAGTGGGAAGGCGAGAAGGGCCAGATCGACCGGATCAAGGACCTCAGGCGGAGGATCGAAGAGGCGCAGAATCAATTTGACCAGGCCCAGCGTCAAGGCCAGCTCGAGACCGCAGCCCGGCTCAAGTACGAGACGCTGGCGAATCTGACCAACGAGCTGCGGGCCAAGGAGGCCGAACTGGCCAAGTCTGGCCAGGCAACCATGGTCCGAAACGAGGTGACCGAGGAGCACATCGCCGCTGTGGTGGCCAAGTGGACTGGCATTCCCGTGTCGCGTCTGCTTACCGGTGAGCGCCAGCGTCTGCTGGCCATTGAGGAGAGCCTGCGTAAGCGGGTCGTGGGCCAGGACGAGGCGGTAACGGCACTGGGCAATGCGGTTCGCAGGAGCCGGGCAGGGCTGGCAGACCCGCACCGGCCGATCGGCGTGTTCCTGTTCCTGGGGCCTACGGGTGTGGGCAAGACCGAGCTATCCAAGGCCCTGGCGGACTTCCTGTTCAACGATGAGCACGCCCTGGTGAGGATCGACATGAGCGAGTTCATGGAGCCGCATTCCGTGGCCCGGCTGATCGGCGCACCGCCCGGGTACGTGGGCTACGAAGAGGGTGGACGCCTGACCGAGGCGATCCGGCGCAAGCCCTACTCGGTGGTCCTGCTGGACGAGGTGGAGAAGGCCCATCCGGATGTGTTCAACGTGCTGCTGCAGGTCTTTGACGACGGCAGGCTCACGGACGGCAAGGGCCGGACCGTGGACTTCAAGAACACGGTGATCATCATGACCAGCAACATCGCAGGCCAGCAGATCCAGCAGATCCGCGAAGACTCCGGCTCGGAGTGGGAGATCGAGGCCCACGTCAAGGAGGTCCTGAAGACCTTCTTCAAGCCCGAGTTCATGAACCGGATCGACGAGGTCATTGTCTTCCACGGCCTCACCAAGGAGGATCTCACGCGGATCGTCGACATCCAGCTCAGGTACCTGTCGGATCGGCTCAAGGATCGTCAGATGAGGCTTGAGTTCACGGACCAGGCCCGGGCATTGGTCATAGAGGAAGGCTATGACCCGGCCTTTGGTGCTCGGCCCTTGAAGCGGACGATCCAGCAGCGCATTGAGAACCCCCTGGCCTCGGAGATCCTGGCTGGTCGGTTCGCAGATGGCGACGCTATTCGTGTGGACGCCGATGCCCACAAGTTTACCTTTGCGAAGGTGACGGCGTAGCATGATCCAGGTCCGCCAGGCTGAGCGATCCGATCGGGATGCCATCGTGGAGTTCCAGGTCCGGCTGGCCAAGGAGTCGGAAGGTCTGGATCTTGACCTCGCCAAGGTCACACAGGGCGTCCAGGCGGTGTTCGATCGGCCCAACCTGGGTGTGTATTGGGTGGCCCAGTCGGACGATCGGGTCGTGGCGTGTCTCCTGACCATACCAGAGTGGAGCGACTGGCGGAACGGCACCGTGGTTTGGATCCATTCGCTATTCGTCCTTCCCGAGTTCCGGCAACGGGGTGTCTTCCGGGCGATGTTCGAGACCCTGCGCCATCAGGTCCAGGACTCGACGGATCTGATCGGCCTCCGCCTCTATGTGGACAAACGCAACGCCACGGCCCAGCACGTCTACAGGCAGCTCGGCATGGACAACCAGCACTACGACCTGTTCGAGTGGCTCAAGTAGAATCAGCACGGGCCAAAGCCCATCCGAGCTACTTCGCCGGTTCGACCCCCTCTGAGGTCATAATGACCCGCTTCATCGTCCCATCCGGATTGTAGTAGAGGTTGTCGATACAGACCGATCGACGGAAGCTGCAGCCCTGGGTGGGGATGCCGCCATTGTGGTAGATGAAGTACCACCTGCCCTTGTACTCGATGATGGCCTGGTGGTTGGTGTTGGAGTTGCCTGCGATTTCATTGAGGATGCCCTTGTCATGTCATTGGTGATCAACGCCGAGCCCCGGGCGTCCTTGAACGGCCCGGTTGGACTGTCCGAGACGGCCACGCCGATCGCCTTACCGGGGATGGTCGCGTGCTCGACTGCCACGTACCAGTAGAACTTGCCGTTGCGGCAGATCACCTGAGAGGCCCAGGCATCCGCCTTGGCCCAGGCGAAGTCACTGACCTTCAGGGGCACCGGATGCTCGGTCCAGTTGACCATGTCCGTGGAGGAGAAGCACAGCCACTCCTTCATCTGGTAGCCGCTGCGCGGCTCGGGCGCCTCGTCATGGCCGGTGTAGAGGTATACCGTGTCCTTGTAGACCATGGCCGCTGGATCGGCCGTGTACTTGTGCGTGATAATGGGATTGGCGGCCTGGGCCATTGCGCAGCCAACGATCAACCCGGCCACTCCCTCCATCACCAAAAACCGCAAGACCTTGCTGACGTACATGTTCCTTCCCATGACTAGACTCCTCAATTCTGGCTTCTGACTTCTCTCCATTCTCTCTTGACTTCTGACTTCTGTCTTCCGTTTTCAGAACAGCCTTCGGCTGTCCAGCAGCAGCGTGACAGGCCCGTCGTTGGTACTGGTCACGTGCATGTGCTCGCGAAACACGCCGGTCTGGACCTGAATGCCCTGAGATGTGACAAGGTCCCTGACCTGTTCATAGAGTTGCTGGGCAAGGACGGGGTCAGCGGCCTGGTCGAACCCGGGCCTGCGGCCCTTGCGGCAGTCCCCGCACAGGGTGAATTGGCTGACCAGCAGGACCTGCCCACCTGTGTCCTTGACACTCAGATTCATCTTACCTTCCGCGTCGGCGAAGATGCGGAGATTCACGAGCTTATCGGCCACGAAGGCCACGTCCTCCTGCCCATCTCCGCAGGCAACGCCCAGGTACACAAGGAGGCCCCCGGCGATCTTGCCCGTGACCTGGCCATCGACCGTAACCTCCGCCTCTGAGACCCTTTGTACGACTGCTCGCATCGGTCGGGCTCTCGTCACGTGGCCTGGCCCCTGGTGATCTCCCTTGTCAGGACCGTGGCGTAGCAGCCGGGGGGCAGCTCAAAGTGGAGCTCGAGGTATTCGCCCAGGTCGTCCTGGCCCGCGGAGACCGAGACGTTCCTGGGCCGAAATCGCATGGACCGCCTCTCGCCCTTGGCCAGGTCCCTGGCCAGACGTTTGAAGGTCCCAGTCAGGGTCTTGGCTTCCTCCAGGAGCGGGTTCTCTATCTCACCTGCGGCCCCGGTCAATTCGGTCATGCGGCGGCCGAATATGGGACCGCTGGGGCTGATCTCAAAGGCGTCACACCGGGACTGTTCGACCTGCGGATCCTCCACCCGAAAGCACGCCCCGTTGGCGTGCAGGTAGGCCATGTCACCTTGGAGCAGGCGGTCGATCCGAGGCATTCGGGCAGCCAACACGTCATTGAAGATCGCCGATTGGTAGGCGGAAACGAACAATCGCTTGGTGCCCATGTCCACGGCCAGGAACGCCCGCTTGCGGTTGCCGGTGGCGATCAATGCCTTCAAGGCCCGCCGCTGCTCGCAGTAGCTCCGCGGCCAGGCCAGCCAGGCCCGCTCGTAGTCGCCCTTCTCGTAGGACTGCCTGGCCGACAGAATGACGGGATTCTCGTTGCCCGTGGGCCTGCCCAGGAAGGCATCCAGGAACTCGTTCACCTCACCTGCCACGATGGCCCGGCCCAAGAGGTGGCCGTCGTTACGGTTGCCGAACCGCTGTGGCCCAAAGAAATTCGGAACGCCCCTCTGCACCAGGACCGACAGGACCTGCTCGGCTCGGCCGATCGCCTGACGGATCGGAACGGCAAAGTCCCGGATGCGGATCTTGAACCGGTTGGCCTCGAGGTGGCCCAGATGGATCTTGTTGGTATGCCGGTTCACCTGCAGGATCTTGATATAAGGGATGTCCAGACCCAGCAGTCCATTCATATCGACGTGTTCCACCGAGATCCACTGCCGGGTCACGGCCTTGGCGTCCTTCAGACCGGCAAACCCGATGTCATTCCGCCTTCGGTCCAGGGCCCTGGCGATCCGGGCAATGGCGTCGGCCGTGGAGATCCCCCGTTTCTCGATATAGGCATATACGTGGGTCCCTTCGCCGGAGGCAGGATAGAGGGCGAGTTCCTCGACCAGGAAATCCTCGTGCCGGGCCTTGATGACCCCGCCGATGCCTGGAAGGTCCTCCGTCAGGTAGGGCAATTCACGTACTTGCGACATCCCTTGACCTGTCCGATTCACACTCGCCACCTTTCATTCCTACGGAGCCCATCTATCCAGTCCTCCACAATCCGTGGGAGTCGGTCAATGACCTCCTTCCCAAAGAGGACTTCATCGACATATCCCATGTGGAGCATGTCGATCACTCTGCAGAGGTAAGAGCGTCCACACTCCCACCATGTGTAGTGAGAATCGAGGATGAGGTAGTGCTTGACGTAGATATGCTCGTTCTGCTGCAATTCCTCAAGCTCCATTCCATCGAGAAGGGTCTCATAGATGCCATCTGCAACCCGGCTGCCGAAAGTGGTGGTGTGGTAATACTCCTTGATCTCCCATACGGCCAGAGGATTGAGCGTGGAGGGAAATGCCCCGTCCACTCGTCTTGCCAGGGCGCGGAGCGGCAACCCTTCTCGTGTAATTCGCGTCAGGGCGCGGGGATCGAAATCGCATCCGATGTCCTTGCATCGGTCATGGATTATCATATTGACCATCCCTGTCAAGTAGGCCGGCTGTTTCTTCGGGCCTTTCTGCTTGTTCATGGGGATGGCGATTCTGGACCTCAGCCTTCGCCTGGTCTCCGCAAAAACGGCCTTGGCTTCTTGGGCATCCATGAGTAGCGGCTCAATGACCTCGTTCAGTGCCTTTGCCCTATACGAGAAATACTCGGCAAGTTGTTGGCCAAACGCCGAGGGGACGCCCTTTTCATCCACCATTCCATTGCTGACCATGCCGAGTTCCATGAGGGACCGGACTTGATCTTGGAAAGAGGGGACCTTCACTTGGTGTGTGGCTCGATCCGTGTACCCTTGCTGCTCACTGATCAACCGAACGTAGGCCCAAAAGACCTTCGACAAGCGAAGAAAACGAGCATCGGCTTTCATCGCAGCAGATCCTCGAATCGCTTGATAAACGCTGACAAGGGAATGCCAAGGGCCTTGCAGATTTCGCGGAGCTCGACGAGGTCGAGCCGCCGTTCGCCAGATTCATACTTGCTGACAAAAGACTGCGGCACGTCAAGGCGGTCTGCTAGTTGCTGTTGCGTCAGACCAGCGTCCGTTCTGACCGATCTGAGAACCTGGCGCAAAGCATGTTGCGATTCGCTGTGAATAGCCTTCTGCACGGCCACCTATGCTACCCAGTGAATCAAGGTATCCCAAAACAGGATATTTCTCTTGCCAGATCCGGCATTCCTGGGTAGTCTACGCCATCATGCAGTTGGGACTGTTCCAGGCGTATGGAATTGAGGCCCCGAAGGGGCAATTGCTGAAATGGATCGGCAACAAACAACGCTTTGCCGCGGAAATCGTCTCGTGGTTTCCTCGTGAGTTTGGCCGGTACTTTGAGCCCTTTCTTGGTAGTGGTGCCGTCCTAGCTACGCTTTCTCCTTCTCAGGGCTTGGGATCTGACATCTTTCGGCCCCTTGTGGAGATCTGGCAGACACTCGTCATGACCCCTGACACCGTGAAGGCCTGGTACGAAAGCCGGTGGAACCGTCTCCTGCAACAGGATCAAGTGGCTGCATATGAGGAGATCAAGGCCCAGTACAATGTCAGTCCGAATGCGGCGGATCTCCTGTTCTTGTGTCGTTCATGCTATGGCGGTGTGATACGGTTCCGTCAATCGGACGGCTTCATGTCCACTCCGTGTGGAGTGCATCGCCCCATCTCCCCCAAGTCCTTTGCACAACGAGTCGATGAATGGCATGAGCGGGTGAGTCATTGTCAGTTCGAACTCCTGGACTACCGGGAGGCCATGGATAGGGCTCGTCGTGGCGACTTGGTCTATTGTGACCCGCCCTACCACCACAGCCAATCCATCTTGTACGGTGCCCAGTCCTTTGATCTGGAGGACCTGTTCGAGACCATCGCCCGATGTAAGGATCGCGGCGTGTTCGTGGCCCTGAGCATTGATGGAAGAAAGAAAACCGGTGATGTTGCCTGTGACCTCCCCATTCCAGAAGGGCTGTTCGAGCGGGAGGTCTTTGTGAGTTGTGGCAGATCTATGCTCCGAAGGTTCCAGATGAACGGCAAGACCCTGGAAGCAGAAGAAGTGGCGGACAGACTCTTACTCACGTACTAGCTGATCTTCTCCACCAGACGGTCCAGGATGGGCCCCAGGTTGTCATACTCCCGATCGTCCAGTCGGGCCGTGGTCTGGCTGTCACCCTCGGTCTTGTAGGTGATGATGAAGAAGCCCCTCTTCTCGAAGTGGGTCCTGTCGATCTGCTCGATGGCATCGTAGGGGATCGTGAACTCGTCGCACACGATCAACTCCGTGTCGGTGGCCACGACCTTACGGCCTCGCATCCGGTACAGGCTCGCGCCAAAGGCCACTGCCCCCAGCATCATGCCCAGCGGCGCATAGCGGTTGAACACCAAATTCCCATTGGCCTTGCCGTTCTCGGTGTGGCGGGTGATGAAGTCCTTGTTGAGGTACCCATCGTAGACACACCAGAGGCCAAAAACCGCCAGCATGACGATGTAAAGAACCAGGGTACTCTTCTTGTGCCCGCTGACCGGACCTACGATATCCATGCCTTCCCTCGACTCAGGTCGCTTGTGTCCCGGGTCATCAGTTCGATCGCCGCTGGCCGATCGCGGCGATCAGCGGCTGGACGAAATAGGGGACGATCCGTTCGGTCATCAACTCCTCGGCCAGCCGGCACTGGTGCGCCAAGGACTGGACCGGATCGAGCTTGCCGGCGGCCGGCGGAAACTTCCGGACCGTGAGGGACAGGGTGATGGCGTCATCGGACGACGGCTTCTGGGCGACACTCTCAAAGACGCTGGTCTTGGACTCGACGCTGACCCTGGCCTGGGTCCGCGAGTCCTCGGACAAGGCCACCACCACCGCGGGCGAGAACCCGACGGCCTTGGCCTCGGGCCAGTCCAGGAGCGCCCCAAAGGCTGTGGAGCCGAACAGGGCCTCGGCGATCACCTCGTCGTGATTGCCCGCGCACAGGAAATCCATGCCAAACGATACATCCAGGGACTCGATGTCGAGAGGACTGACCCCCAGCATGTACGGGGCCAACTCCAGAACCAGGCGATCCTGCTCGTAGACCTCATCGAGGTGGTCGGGATTCACCCAGCCCGAACCGATCCGGTTAGACTCGAGGTTGACCCAGCGGTACTGGCCCAGGTTGCGGTCCTCTTCGAGGCAGTACTGGTTGGACTCACCGCGGTAGAAAGAAGCCATCGACGGATACTGCCTCTGGAGCCGCTCAAAGAAGGTCAGAACCGTCTCCCGCCCGGTAGGCAGCTCCAACTGGGTGTTGACGAACATATCGGCGTAGAAATCATCGCACAGCGATGTGATACTCTTGGCATCCATGGTGATACCCTCCAAGAAAGACCGGCCGGGGGCACGTCCTGCCCCCTCTGGGGCGATCCCCGTTCACCCAACGTCGGCTGTCCAGCCGTATTCTCAACACATGCTCCCAGACAGCGTTGAATCCTATGATAGCCAGTGGCTGCCCACTGGGAGGCAGTATAACAATCTACCCGTGGCTTATCCAGCCCTTGGGGAAAAGGATTATGCTATCGGACAGGCCCCTTCGATTCGCCTGCGCCAGGCTCCGGCCAGGCAATCTCCGTGACGATCGCCGCGATCACCGACAGGATCGCCAAGGCAAAGGCCCTCCAAACCAGGCCAATGGCAGCCTGACCCACCGAGACCTGGCCGCCAAGGCCCGTTATCCAGAGCAAAAGACCATAGAGGCCTGCGGCCGCTATCCCACAGGCCGCTGCCACGAAGGCCCTCTTGCCGAGTGTGCCCCTGCCTGCACCGATCGCCACCAAAGACCCGCAGGCCCAGGCCACCAGGATCAAGACCCACCAGACCTGCCGAAGGCCCGGCAACTGGGCGGTGTGGCGGAGGTGGAGGAGGTCCACCAGGAGCAACACGCCTGCTGCCGCACCAGCCACCAGAACCGCGTGCCAGTACCGCGGCCTACTGTCCGCCAAGCGATCGTAGCGTCGTGCAATCCTACCCCGGATGGTCAGCGGCCAGTTGTAGAACAGATCAAACACGGAGTGCTCCAGGAGGGCCCCTCGCTCGCCAAAGACCGGCACGACGTGCACCGCCTCCGTGGCCCAGTGGCCGGCCATGAACCTCGCCAAGGCCGGGTACCGGTAGGTCATCTGGATGGGAAACGCCAGGTACCCGACGTATTTGAAGAAGCTCAACCAGAAGGCCACGCTGTAGTCCTTGAAGCTCTTCTCCCTCAGGATCAGCGAGCTGGTGTACAGGCCCCGGGCGATGGACCCGGGCGAGATGGGGATGATCTGGAAGATGCCAAGGATGATGCCCGCGGCCAGGCTTGCCTGTTTCAACGTCAACTCGGGGTGCAGGCGGACGTAGACAACGGCCACGACCAGGGCCACCACGTGCGTGGTCGGCATCAGCAGCACGTGCACAGCCAGGCTCTTGAGGTACTTCTGGATGAACGGCTCACGGATCTGAGAGAGGATCGTGTCTGCGTCGTCGTCCGTGAGCATGTGTTTCTTCCGGCCCTCGGCCACCATGTCCCGCAGCCATTGCTCGCGGGCCGCGGGATCGAAGTAGAGCCGTATGGGCCTGACAAACAGACCGGCCAGCTTGTCCCTGGCATACGCCCGATCGGTCAGGAGGCGATGCAGCCCGGCTGGCAGGACGGCAAGGGGCCAGTGAAAGACGGATCTCCAGGGCCGTTCAGCGATCATCCGTGCTCGGTCGGCACTGACTCGCCCTGCCCTGAGCCAACCGATCAGCCTCTCGTGGACCTTGCCCAGGAAGGCCTTGCGCAGATAGGCCCCGCTGGTGAGCATCCCGCCGTAGTGCCTCCGCCAGTCCGGCCTGGCCCACAGCCTGCGGAGGACCGTGCCCAGGATGGGCACCAGGCCCATGACCGCAAAGACCACCGTCCGGACACGGCTGGCCCGGAGCCTCGGCTCGCTCTCTCGGTCCACCAGACCACGCACGGCCCAGCCGGTCACGGCACTGTCGAGCAGGGTCGACCGGAGCCTGCGGCTGTAGAACAGACGCACGTGGTTGTGCGTGAGGTCCGGAACCGAGTCGCGGTAGATCGCCTCCACTGCCTCCAGTTCCCGGAGCGCAGGCTGGAGGTCCTCGAAACGGTCGCGGTGCCTCTCGACAAATGCCCTGAGCCGTCCCAGGTCCCCGCGGTCGAATTGGACGAGGCTGCCACGGCAGAGGCCACGACCGATGAGAAGCACGTCCCCAGGGCTCATCGGCAGAAACGGCAAGAGCACCAACCCTGCCCGGAAGTCCACGGCCACCAGGCCCTTGTCCGGCTCCGCCTCGGACTCGCTCCGCTTGAGGCAATTGGGCTGGCTCTTGCACGTGGACCACTCGTACTGCCTGGCCAGTTCAAAGGCCCCCATCTCGTGCAGCAGAGCCACAAAGTCCCGCATGAAGACCCGCTTGGCCCTGTACTCGGGTGATCCCAGACTCGCCGGGTCCACGGGCCGACCCCGGCTCCAACGCCTGAGCAGATCGAGACGGTCGTCCACCTCCAGGCGCCAGGTGCGGCCTTCGACCCACTCCCGCAGCTCCCCGCAACTTCCCAGACGATCGTCCACCAGGGTTGCGTAGATATCCGCCACCATCCGCTCGTCGCCAAACCGTATGCCTGCTGCGCGGCGAATGAGCCTCTGCCACAAGGCCCCTGCCCTGGCCGCTGCCGGATTGACCTGGTGCTGGAACGGCCCTTGAAAGCCGATCCGGTACAGCACGTCACGAAACACGCGAGAGAACGCAGACGGCGGGATCAGGATCTTGAGGGCATAGGTCCCTCCAACCTGGAGACCCTCGATCGCCTGGCTGAGATCAAGGAGTCTGACCCTGTAGACCTGGCCGGCAAACCCACCCCCGACGAACTTCTCAACCGCGACCCGGACCTGGACCAAGGCCTGTCGATCCATGGCCTGGACGTCATAGGCCAGCTCGTCGCCGGGCTCATATCGGTCTATCCTGGCGGGCCGATGCAGGGCCAGTTGCTGCACGCGTCCGCGCAGGTCCTTGACCACGTCGGTGCTATAGGATGCGCCCACGGCTCGATCGGCCCTCGACTAACTCACGTAGTACCAGCGTATCGCGATCACCAGCGTGATCGCCGCGTACAGGCCGGCCACCAAGTCATCGGCCAGGATACCCCAGCCCGCAGGAAGGTCTTCCAGCCTCTTGCACGGCCACGGCTTGAGGGTGTCGAACAGCCGGAAGAAGAAGAACCCGGCTGCAGCCACGGCCAGTATGCCCTTGGGTGTAAAGACCGCCGCAGGCCACAGCGGCATGGTCATGAAGCACATGGGCTGGCCCGCCACCTCATCCAGCACGACCTCGTCCGGGTCTTCCTGGCCGGTTACGGCGATGGTATGGGGTGAGAGCTTGACAGAGCCGATGCACCCCGCCACAAACAGGACCGCCATGGCGGCCAGGATCGCCACCTGGGACAGGCCAGCATAGCCCATCACGGCAAAGACGGCCGTCGGCCCCAAGGACCCCCACGACCCAGGCGCAAGTGGAAGCCATCCCAGCCCCAGAGACGCAGTCAACCATCGTTTCCAATCCATAGGCCGCAGAAGGTACTCCAAAGACCAGGCCACGTCAAAGGGAAACGAGGCTCGTCTCTCGTCGATTGGTCAGACTGAATCTAAGGCCCTAGCCCTTCTGTTCGCCGAGCCAGCGATAGATGACCCCAGCCACGATCGCGCCCGCGATGGGGGCCACCCAGAACAGCCACAATTGAGAGACCGCCCAGCCACCCACGAAGATCGCCACGCCGGTGCTACGAGCCGGATTGACCGAGGTATTGGTCACCGGGATGCTGATCAGGTGGATCAGCGTCAGGGCAAGGCCGATGGCAATGGGCGCAAACCCCTGCGGGGCTCGCTTGTCCGTGGAGCCCAGGATGATCAGGAGGAACATGCACGTCATCACGATCTCGCAGATCAGGGCCGCTTTCAGGGAGTACCCGCCCGGCGAGTGCTGGGCATAGCCATTGGACGCAAACCCGCCGGCCAGGTTGAAATCGGCCTTGCCGCTCGCGATCAGGGCCGCTTTCAGGGAGTACCCGCCCGGCGAGTGCTGGGCATAGCCATTGGACGCAAACCCGCCGGCCAGGTTGAAATCGGCCTTGCCGCTCGCGATCAGGTACAAAACGCCCCCTGCAGCCACGGCCCCCAGGACCTGGGCGACGATGTACGGAACCAGGTCGCCCGCCTTGAACCGCCCCCCTGCCCACAGTCCGATCGAGACCGCAGGATTGAGGTGGCAGCCCGAGATGTGGCCGATGGCAAAGGCCATGGTCAGGACCGTCAGGCCAAAGGCCAGGGACACACCCAGAAGCCCGATCCCCACGTTGGGAAACGCGGCGGCCAGCACAGCACTGCCGCACCCGCCCAGGACCAGCCAGAAGGTCCCGATCAGTTCAGCGGCGAATCGCTTGCTCATGTCCATAAAGACTCCTTTCATTAATCCTGAATCGACGTTCGTTCCTTGAATGTCCTGGGAGAATAATACACGCCAAGGAGAATCGTGCAAGGGGCAAGTGGGGTTGAGGGTTGGGAGTTGTTGGTTGTGGGTTGTTGGTGGCCCGTGGATGACAGATGGCTGGGTACGTGGAGGCCGCCCCAGGTGCAGAGCCGCAGGCTAACGCCCTGCCAGGCAGTCTGTAGCTCTCAACAGCCCGTTGCCTTCGAGACTCCGTCATCGGCCCCCAGGCGCCATCGAGGGGGCCAATGACTTGGTCAGCGAGAATGGGAAAAGCCCCCCGATACCGGGGCCTGCAACGCGGCCGCCAAACCCGCTTGTCCATAGTCAGACCCCTGCCTTTCCACAGGCCCATCGGTCGTCGGAGACCTGGCGGGTTTGGCATCCGCTTCGCCTGGCTCCTGCCCAGTCTCCATCCAGGGCGGCCTCTCGCCTCAACCGGCTTCTCTCCAGAGGCAAGCTGGATCTCTTTTTCGAGGATCCTTCCTGCCTGCCGCAATTGATACGCAGATGGGGCTCATGTATGATGATGTCCGCAGGTGAAGGACAACTCGGTGGCGGCGATGGCTGGCCAGACTTGACGCACGAACGACAGTCTCAAGGCGGGACGTTTCTGGGGCGGCTGAGACGCTGTAGTAGACACGCTTGAGGACAAGAACGAGGAATCGTGGCCATGTGATATACATCATTGGTTTTCTTGAGTTGCGGCCAGCGTGAGGGGGAGAGGCAACTTGCCGCTCAGGTCGCGGACCTGCTCAAGAGGGAGTTCCATCTGAGATGCTACAACGCCAGCGTGCAGCAAGGGTTTGATGACGTGATGGCAATAACCGAGCATCTCTCCCGAGCAGACTACTACCTCTTGATTGACTTCCGGCGGGACGGAGACCTTCCTGTCTCTATGTTCACCCACCAGGAGTTCGCCTTGGCGCGTGCGTGGGGGTTCACAGAGATGATCGCTCTCATTGAGAGGGGTCTGAAGAGGTACGGCATGCTCGAATACGTGCTTGCGCACCCGCTCGAGTTTGAACGGCATAACCTGCTCGATATCGTTCGACAGGAAGTCCGTCACAGAGCCTGGCATGGTGACTTCTGTCGAAACCTACTCCCAGCGAGACTGGTGTGGGATTCGAGGCCCGTTAAATACACCGACCACCAAAGCACCGCGGACGAATGGGTCTACCGAATTGCCATTGAGAACCGACGTAGTGATCGGGCAGCGATGAACGCTGTTGCTGCGCTTGGCAATGTCGTCAATGCCAACTCAGGATCCCCCTGCATGCCGGACAGCTCGCTCCTCAAGTGGAGTGGACAGGGGGCATACCACCGGGTGATTTTCCCCGGAAAGGCTGCTGACTTGGATGCGTTCGCTGTCCGAGTCTCTGAGCCCGGCGTGTTCCTTCACAGTGCTTCAGACGTTGTGCCACGCAAGCCCATTCTTCCGTACGGAAGATATGGACTCGAGTACCTTCTGTACGCCGATGGCTTCCCGCCTGTTAACTTCCGCATAGATCTCGACTACACCCCTGCCCCAACCGCGAGTGAAGGAATCAAGGCGGTGCTTCGCTGGCCGTACGACGAAACGGAACACGGGAGCGCACGCGACGGCTGAAAGGTGCACAGACGTACCCCTTCAGAAACGAGTGACTCCCGGCGTTCGACGCTCGCTCGTCAATAGCAGAGCCTTTCCTTGCTCCCTCGAAGGTCCTGGGGAGCAAGGGAAGGCGTCCAGACCGTGCGATACCAGCCCACGCCAGCAGCGAGCGGAGGCACGAGCAAACCGCCTGACACAGGGCCGTTGCTGTGGCGGGCGGTTTGTGGCCGGAGCCGCTGCGGGAGGATGAAAGGGGACCTCCGGTCGCAATGACAAGGATTGCGGCAGGGACACAGCCGCCCTACGGCCGCCCTCTCCGTATCCCAGAAGGTCGCAGACCCCCTGGTAGCCCAGAACGTACAGAGCCATGAGTCCGATGCAGGCCCCGATCATGTCGAGGCGTCTCTTTCTCCTTTGAGTCCCCATGAGATGCCTGCCCCTGAGTCTGTTCCGCCTCATTCTCCGGCACCCCTGCAACTGCCCTCCGGAGAGCAATACGGCTGCAAGTCGCTGGATAGCCCTGGTCCATATCTGTTGCCTTGCCTGAGCAATCATACCCGCTCGGGCGACTATCGGCAATGCGTGTGTCAGGGTTCTGCCCCGGCCTTGTCACTCCGATCGAAGCCGAGGAGTCCATTCTGAGAAGGATGGCGTTTGACACAAACTTTCTACAGGCGCGCCCCACATCCATTCTGGCTTGCGGCTTCTGGCCTCCGGCTTCTCTTCTAGCCTTGAAGCATCTTCAGACAAAACCGATCCGTCATGCCGGCGATGTAGTCGGCCACGGCCCGCTGCAGGCCGTGCTGGGGGATGAACCGCTGGAAATAGGTGGGCATGAGGTCCGGTTTGGAGACAATCCGGTCAAAGAGCTGCGAGACCCACTGCCGAACCTGGTCGGCGGTCTGGATCAGCGTGGGGTGCAGATAGAAGTTATCGAGCAGAAATCGCTCCAATTGTCGGAGCTTGCCGTCGCTCTCCTCGGAGAGGCCGATCAGGGGTTGGCCGTACGCATACACGTCGTCGAGGGCCCGGATGCCGGCCCGGTCGATCGCCAGGCGGCTGATCTCAATACAGTCGCTTACGAGCGCATTGATGATCGCCTTGCTGGTCCGGGTGCGGCGGATGGTGTAGTCGTCGATGGCCTCAATGCCGATGGCCTGTTCCGCCTCTGCCACCAAGGGAATGAGTCTTGCCTGTTCGCCGGTCACCAATCGAGCCCTGCGCCCGTCCTCCAGGTCGTGACAATTGTACGCGATGCGATCCGCCAGGTCCGCCACCTGGCCCTCCAGCGAAGGTCGCGATTCGGCCAGGCCGCCGTCCTGGGGCAAGTCGTACGGGCTTCGGTGCTTGGCCAGGCCCAGCCTCGTCTCATACATGAGGTTCAGGCCCATGAACGCCGGATAGGGGTGCTCCAGCAGCGTAACGATGCGGAGGGTCTGGCGATTGTGCTCAAAACCGCCGAAATCGAGCAGGAGCTGATTGAGGACCTTTTCGCCGGTGTGGCCGAACGGCGGATGGCCCAGATCGTGGGCCAGGCAAATCGCCTCTGTCAGGTCCTCGTTGAGTCTCAGGGCCTTGGCCAGGGTTCGGCCGATCTGGGCGACCTCGATGGTATGGGTCAGACGGGTGCGGTAGAAGTCATCCAGGCCCGGGGTGAAGACCTGGGTCTTACCCTCCAGTCGCCGAAACGCAGAGCTGTGGATGACCCGGTCCCGGTCCCGCTCAAAAGCAGAACGATAGGGATGGGGGTCTTCCGGAAACTCCCTGCCCCGGCTATTGGCCTCTGCGACGGCATATCCAGCCAGCTCGCTCATTCGCCTACTGTCTACTGTCTACTGACTTATGGATTCCCGGAGGTAGACCCTGTTCTCTGGCCGTCTCCTTGAGTTGCTCCAACAACTCCGCGAGGCTCTGGCTGATCAGCTTGGTATCGCTGCACACACTCATGAAATTGGTGTCGCCGTTCCACCGAGGCACCACGTGGATGTGCAGGTGGCCCGGAAGCCCCGCCCCTGCGCATCGCCCGAGGTTAATCCCCACGTTGAACCCGTGGGGTGAGATGGCCAGCGACAGGAGTCTCTGCGTATCCCGCACCCGTCGCATCAGGTCGATCATCTCCTCGTCGGACGCCTCAGACAGGTCCGCGATGTGCCGGATGGGCGAGATGAGCAGGTGCCCGTTGTTGTAGGGAAAGCGGTTGAGCACCACGAAGCTGAGCGTCGATCGCCACAACACCAGGTTCGCATCGTCGCCCTCAGGATGGGCCGCGTCCCGGCACAGGAAGCACTCACCGCTCTTGTCCGTGATCCCCCGGATGTACCCAATCCGCCACGGTGCCCATAGGCTCTTGCGTTCCAAGCGGCTACCTCCACAGAGAAGGACGGCGTACAGCGTGGACCGTAGGGCGTACAGTTGAGAGAAGCCCACGCACCCCTATGCTGCACGCTCCTAGTTTACCCGTTCCATCTTGATGGTCTGCCGGATGACAACCTTGGGGTTGAGGTGGGGACCTATGGGTGGCCCCGATGCCTGCATCTCCACATGGAAATTGTGGTCGTACCCCTTGGAGACCCCGGCGTCCAGGTCGAACTGTTCCTGGCCCTTGCCGTCAAAGCTCAGAATCCTGTATCCTCCCAGGAAGCCGAATGCGCCGCTGACCCGCATCTTGCCCGAGTAGGGGATCGGCCAGGAGGCCGGGGCAGGCCGGTCGGACCACCTGAAGTCACTGCCGAAGGTGGCCACTCGTCCGGACGGGGTCTGTTCGAGGCGCTCCAGCCTGTAGGTGACGTCCCGGGCCTGACGCATCACCATCGGCATGGGCAGCAACAGCCTGGAGTCCCAGGTCTGCCCCACAGCCACGCCTTTGGCGTCCATGCTCGCGATCGTGTCCCACAGGAACCACTGCGTGGCCACCACGTCACTGATCATCTCCGGGTCCTTGATCCTGCCGTTGTGGGCGTCCTCTCGGAATGACACCTTGCCGATCTCCTTGAGCAGGGCATCCAGGGAGTTGGCGTCACGGATGTTGCCGCCCGGCTCAACAACCAGGGTGAAGGTCTTGCCCCTAAGACCTTCTACGGGGTCCGGTCTGGCGTCCACCCCCCCGCCGAGCTGGCTCCTCCTGGCCGTCACGGACTTGAACGTGGCCTCGATCGAGGCCACGCCAGCGGAATCGACCTTCATGGGCTTGTAGGCCATCACCAGATCGAGGGACTCGGTCATGTCACTGGAGTTGTTGGGGTCGGGCCTGACCGCCGCCCGGTTGGGATCCCACAGGATCTGCACGTCACGGCGAGAGGTGAACCGGTAGTCCAAGGCCCGGCCCTCCTGGAATCGCAGGGCAAATCGGGTCTTCTCCGGCCCCTGCGGGGCGGGCTTGGGAGGTTGAACGGACGCCTGTGCGGCGGCCATCGGGGCCACTCGATTGATCTCATAGATGTGCGTAGAGATCATTACGATGCTGTTGGGCTCGCCTTCGGTACTCCCGATCTTGGCCCGAGGGTCCAGCGCCACCCATTGGACCTCCAGCCTCTCGCCAGCCCGTTCCACCTGGCCCGCCCCCAGGTCCAATCGACACTCGCCCCTGTACGTAAACGTCATATCCATGGCCTTGGTAAAGGCATTGGCCACGTCCTCTGTTCCGTAGGCCTGTTGGTTCCCCTTGGAAGAGAGTGCGCCATGCATGTCGATCACGGCCACAGACCTTCCGTCGGCCTTCTCGACGCCCTTGAGGGTATAGACCTTCTCGAATGACTTGGACCCCAGGGCGTCAAAGGAGACCGTCCGGACCTGGCTCCACGACTGGCCGCTCTTGTGCAGACCTCCTCCGCTGGTCGCCAGGGCCGACAGGGTATGCCGATCTCGGATAGACTCGTCGGACAGCAGCCTTGCCGCGGCCTTGCCCTCGTCAGAACCCCGATTCGAGGCCACAGCCATCCGGGCGTCTCCGACGTTTAGGACCCCAGCCACGTTCCCATCTGGACCCATCCTGATCTGGTAGCCCTGGCCGATCAGCTTGGCCAGCGGCTTATTGGCGTCTTCGGTCCTGGAACTGTCGAAGTCGATCACCGGATCACCCACCTGCTGCGTCAGGACCTTGAGGCCCTTGATCTCGATGCCGAGCAGGGCCTGGCCGTTGGGATCAACCCCCTGCACCGATTGCGAGAAGGTCATCTCCACCGCGGTGCCAGTGCCGGCACTGGGGACCTCCGAGGTCTCTCCTTTCACCGTGGTTCGCACAGCGACCTGGCGCTGCCACCCGGTGATCAGGTGATACGTCGTGACCTGGCCGGTCTTGAAGGCCAGGGTCAAGTTGGCATCGGCTGGGACGACCTGGGGCTTGGGCACGGCCTCAGAGGACGGCTTGGGGGTCTCCGTGCCCGGGGGCTTCTCGGTGGCCACTGGCACACGGACCTGGTTGGGCCCTGAGGCGTCGACCTGGGTCCGGCCAGCGGGCCTCTGTGTCGCCGGCGTACAGCCCGAAACCAGCACGACCAGGCCGAGCACAAGGGCCAACACCTGGGTTTGGCGATTGGCGCAACGACTCATCATCCTTTGGTTCTCCACAAGAGCTGTCAAATAGGGCCGACACGGTCCCCGCCTCGGCAGGCGTGACCTTCTGGGCCGTGGGGTCATTATACGTCGGTCGCAAGGGGGCACAATGGATTTTTCTTTATTTGCCGGGCCTCAGCCGCTACACTACAACCCTTTGGTGCAAAAGGGTTTTGAGCTTCTATGGAGGACCTGTATGAGCCGCAGTGACACCGTCAAGAAGGGCATGGAGCGAGGGCCGCACCGAAGCCTCCTGAAGGCCACTGGTCTGACGGACCGCCAGATCTCGCGACCGTTCATCGCCATCGTCAACAGCTACACCGATGTCGTGCCCGGGCACGTGCACCTGGATGCAGTAGGTGAGTTTGTGAAGGCCCAGGTGGAGGCGGCCGGTGGCACGCCCTTCGTGTTCAATACCATCGCCATCTGTGATGGGATCGCCATGGGCCACACGGGCATGAAGTACTCCCTGGCTAGCCGTGAGCTCATCGCCGACTGCGTGGAGTCCATGATGGAGGCCCACCAGTTCGACGCCATGCTGTGCATCCCCAACTGCGACAAGATCATCCCGGGCATGCTGATGGCTGCCCTGCGGGAGAACGTGCCGACGATCTTCGCCTCCGGCGGACCCATGGAGGCCGGGTGCGTAGGCGGAAAGGACGTGGACCTGATCGACCAGTTCTACGCAGTGGCCCAGCAGAAGATCGGCAGGATGTCCGCCCGCCAGGTGGCCGAATATGAGGCCAACACCTGCCCGGGCTGCGGCTCATGCTCGGGGCTGTTCACGGCCAACAGTATGAACTGCCTGTGTGAGGCAATCGGAATCGCCTTGCCGGGCAACGGCACCTGCCTGGCCACCAGCCCGGCCCGCATGGAGCTCTACCGCTGGGCCGCCCGGCGGATCGTCGAGATGGCCCGCCGATGGGCCACCGCTGGGTGCAGCCCCAGGTACCCCCTGCTGCCCCGGAACATCATGAGCCGCAAGGCATTCGAGAACGCCGTCACGCTGGACATGGCCATGGGCGGCTCGTCCAACACGATCCTGCACCTGCTGGCAATGGCCCACGAGGCGGGGCTGAAGTTCGGCCTCAAGGACATAGAGGACGTCTGTGCACGGACACCCAACATCTGCCGCGTGGCTCCCTCTGCCACGCCCGAGGGACGCGTCTACCACATCCAGGACGTACACCGGGCAGGCGGCATGCACACCATCCTGGGCCAGCTCTGGAGGGACCGACGCAAGCTGGTCCACACCGACTGCATGACCGTCACCGGTCAGCCGCTGATGAAGAACCTCGAACAGTGGTCCATGCGGAGCAACAAGCTCTGCCTGGCAGCCAAACGCCTGTATGCGGAGGGGTGGCAGGCGACCGGCCGGACCGTCGAGCAGGTCCGCGACATGTACCGCACCGCCGCCCGGCTTACCTCGCAAGACCTGGACGGCAAGCGGCCCGTCCCTGCCCGGCAACTGAAGGTCAAGAACGCCGCCCCCCTGGACGCGAGGGACGTGATCCGCACGCTGGACCGGGCCTTCACGGCCGAGGGAGGCCTGAAGGTCCTGTACGGCAACATCGCCCGCAAGGGGGCGATCGTCAAGCAGGCGGGGCTCTCCCCCAGCATGCACCGGTTCACCGGGCGAGCGGTCATCTGCGAAAGCCAGGAAGACGCCTGCAGGGTCATCCTGGGCGGCAAGATCAAGGCGGGCGACGTGGTCGTGATCCGCAACGAGGGGCCCCGCGGCGGCCCAGGGATGCAGGAGATGCTCGCCCCCACCAGCTACATCAGGGGGCTGGGGCTGTACGAGAAATGCTTCCTGATCACCGATGGACGGTTCAGCGGCGGCACGAGCGGCCCGGCCATCGGGCACATCTCGCCCGAGGCGGCCGCCGGCGGTGAGATCGGCCTGCTGAAAAACGGTGACCGGATCGAGATCGACATCCCAGCAGGCAGGTTGAACGCGAAGGTGTCGGCTGCCGAGTTCGCCCGGCGCCGCAAGCGGCACAGGCCTCGCCCGCCGCAGATCACCCATGGCGCGCTGGGCCGCTACGCCAGCCAGGCCACCTCGGCGGACACAGGGGCGATACTGAAGTGGTGAGGGCCGTCTCGGCCCGCTTGTCTGCAGGGCACAGCTTCTGTAGAATGGCTCCGTTATGAAAGAGACGGTTAGGGATCACGGACGCTGGAGTGTGCCTCACCCGATCCCCTATCAGGGCAGCAAGAGGCTACTTGCGCCCATCATTCTCTCCTACTTTCCTCCTCGCTTCACACGGCTCATAGAGCCCTTTGCCGGATCGGCTGCCGTATCGCTCGCTGCTGCTTACTGTCGACGAGCAGACCATTTTGTCATCAACGATGCTCATGCCCCTATCATCTCCCTCTGGCGGGAGATACTCCATGACCCGATGGAGTTGGCGGGGAGATACAGGGATCTCTGGCGGAATCAACTCGGCCGAGAGCGAGAACACTACGATGACATCCGTAGACAGTTCAATAGGACACATCGACCGGAGTGCTTCCTATATCTCCTGGCTCGTTGCGTCAAAGCAGCCATCCGATACAATGATCGCGGAGAATTCAACAATAGTCCCGACAACCGCCGAAGAGACGCGCATCCGGATACAATGCGGGACCGTATCACGGGGGCTTCACTCCTCCTGTCCGGGCGGACCGAACTGAGTGACCGTGACTACGTGGCGGCCGCTACATCCTGACGGAGACGACCCAACGGTGCACCAGGACCTTCCCAAGCAATTCATCGACCGACTGAAGGCTGTAACGGCCAAACGTGCCAGGATAGTAATCGAGCATATCCTGAAACACGGCCATATCACCACTCGGGCCAAATCATGGTCGTGTGAACACTGCACCAACTCGACACAGACCAGGAAGCCGGACGTCTGCCGGTCGTGCTATTGGGCCAGCCCCGATTCTTACAGGCATGTCGCCCTCCGCGAGATTCGCCGGCTCGACCTGTCCTGGACGGACCAAGACACCCAAGAGTACGATCAGCTAGCCAATGGCGCCAAGCACGCGGACGTGCCTCTACCTGAATTTGTCAAAGCCATTCTTCGCATCCATCTGAAGGAATCCCATTGATGACAGTTTCATGCGTAGTTGTCTCGGCAATCCTTCCATGTATACCCAGGACGTGATGTCCGAACGAGCAACAAATACATGCTGGTACGTGGCCGGACTTCACTTCCAGTGTGCCCAGTGCGGCAACTGCTGTGCAGGACCCAATGAGGGCTATGTCTGGGTCACGGCCCAGGAGATCGCGGCCATCGCCGAGATCCTGGGGATGCCCGTCAAAGACCTACGCAGGCGGTATCTGCGGCAGGAGGTGTCTCGCACGACGATCGTGGAAGACCCGGTGACCAAGGACTGCATCTTCCTCCAGACCGTCGGGAGCGAGCGCCGATGTACCGTCTATCCGGTTCGCCCGACCCAGTGCCGGACCTGGCCCTTCTGGGCCAGCAACGTCTCCAGCCCCGACGCCTGGAACAGGGCTGCCCAACAGTGCCCAGGGATCAACCGCGGCAAGCTCTACAGCCATGACCAAATCGAACGGCTCAAGGACTAGCCCGCGTTTCTCACAGGGTTTTGGACGATTGTGGTGGAAACGACGAACCCAATGCGACTTGCGGCAGAGCAGGCGATCGTGCGTGACGTGGCAGAGATCTACGCCTGCCTGGATCGCAGCCTGGACCAGGTGGTCCGGTTGCCGGGGGCCTGCCGGCAGTGCGGCCGGTGCTGCGACTTCGAGGCCTATGGCCACAGGCTGTTTGTCACTACCCCGGAATGGGTCCACTTTCGCCAGATGCTGGGCGACCAGCCCATTCGACCCATGCCGTCAGGCCGGTGCCCGTACAACCAGCAGGGCCGCTGCGATGTGTACACCATCCGCTTCTCCGGATGCCGGATCTTCGCATGTCAGATGGACCCGCAGGTGCAATCTGACTTGACCGAATCTGCACTGGCCCGGCTCAAGGCCCTATGTGTGCACTACGCGATCCCCTATCGATACGTGGACCTGGGCGCAGCACTCAATGGCCGGTTGGCGGATATTGGTCTATAGGAGAGGAGACTTCGTACTGGGGTGCCCGCAGCTCGATGTACTGGACCGAGCCCATGAGGGTCCCCCACGTCTTGTAGTAGGAATAGAGGAGGGCGAGCTTCTCTTCGTCCCTGGCCTCCAGGTGCGTGCCCCAGGTTCCGATCTCAGCGCCCCAGACGACCTGGGTCCCGTCCTTGGCGAACAGGACCAAATGGGGACCCCTGGCGCTCCGCCGGCCCTGAAAGTTGCTGACGTCGATGCTCTCGATCTCAGACAGCAAGGGCCGGACCGGCGTGGTTCGGATGTCCATGCACTCCAGCAGGGCCAGGATGTCAATGGCCTCCTTGAGGTCATCCCCGTTGAGGATCTCTCCCAGCAGCGGGACGTGCGGCCATTGCACGCCGGTGACCCGCTTGATCCCCAGATGGGGCAGGTCCACATAGTCCAGGACGACCAAGTCCTCATCCACGTAGAACCGTACGGTCCCCATCTCTACCGTCGCCACTGGTTTTCGCCAGTGCGCCCGAATCCGCACGTCACTGGGCGTGACGCGGACCTGGACGTTATCCAGCCAGGCCACGGCCGAGAGGTTCGCCGCCAGGGCCTTCGCCACGTCCTCCTGCAGGGGCAGATAGACGCCGCCCGCTGCTGCAATGATCTTGTCGCGGAGCGGAGGGCTTTGGTCGACCCAGGCTGGGACCTCCTCCAGGGCCAACGGCCCCACCGCGGGCGACCGTGCCTGCCGTAGGTAACGCTCCAACAGCCACAGACCGATCCCCACGGCGACAAGGGCCGCACACACACCGGCGATCATCAGCGGCCTCTTCCAGTTCTCGGCGATTGTCATAGCCTGGCCTTCCTTGCCCAAGAGACCATCCCTGCCCGGGTAAGCTCTGCAAGGTGAAGGCATTGTAACGCCTGGCGACAGCAAGACGCAAGATCCAGGTAGATATGCAGGCTAGCGGCGGTCTTCGTATGCCGCCATGACTACCTGGCTGCACAGGTTGCTCATGGACATACCGATCCGGGCAGCCGCCTTGGGCAGGAGGGAATGGCTGGTCAGACCCGGGATGGCGTTGGCCTCCAGGACATAGGCCTTGCCGTCAGGACCGAGGATGAAGTCAATGCGGCCAAAATGCCGCATGCCCAGGACGTTGAAACAGGCCAGGGCCTGGGCCTGCACGGACTCCTCCACCGGGGCCGCCAGCGTATCAAAGAGATACTGGGTCTGATCGTCGAGGTACTTGGCGTGGTAGTCGTAGAAGCCCTGGGCGGGCCGGATCTCGATCACGGGTAAGGCCCGGCCCAGCAGGACCCCGACCGTGATCTCCCGGCCGGCGATGAACTGCTCGACCATGCAGTCGCCGAACTCGGCGAGGGTCTGCTGGCACGTGGGCAACACCTGATCAGGCCGGTCCAGGATCGTGACGCCCACACTACTGCCCTGCCGGATGGGTTTGACCACCACACACAGCCCCAGTCCCTTCAGATCCCGTTCGAAGTGATCGAGGCCGGTGTCGGCGGTGAATTCCAGGGCCTTGGGAGTCTCAATGCCGGCCTGGACGAAAGAGCACTTGCTGGCCATCTTGTCAAACGACAACTGACAGGCCTGAGAACCACTCCCGGTGTACACCAGACCCTTTTGCTCCAGGATGGCCTGAAGCTGGCCGTCTTCGCCGAACGGGCCATGCAGGGCCAGGAAGAACACGTCGACAGTCGGGTCGTCAAGGATGTCCAGGCGGTCAGGGCCGATGTCCCAGGCCATGACGTGAAGACCTGCCTCCTCCCGGGCCAGGGCCTGGGCTGCACAGGCCCCGCTCTGGAGACTGACCTCCCGCTCACGACCTATCCCCCCCATCAACACGGCGACCCTCAATCGTTTCGTCGGCATATGATAAGCAAACCCCACACTCGGCATCTGGCGATTCTCGGCCACTCCCCCAGCCGGGCGACTAGTTCCAGATCTCGATCTCGGCCTCGAGCTCGACTCCAGACTGCTCCCTGACCCTCCCTCGGACCGTATCGATCAGACTCAGGACATCCTTGCTGGTGCAGCCCTTCTCCGCCACGATGAAGTTGGCGTGTTTCTCACTGACCCTGGCCCCACCCACCTGCAGGCCCTTCAGGCCCGCCCGGTCGATCAACGCCCCAGCCGCCTGTCCGGGGGGATTCTTGAATACGCACCCACAATTGCGGCTGTTCAAAGGCTGGTGGTTCTTCTTGTAGATCCAGGCCTCCTGCACGGTGCGTATGATCTGGTCCGGATCGCCCGGCGTCAGGCGAAGGGCGGCACCCAGGATGAAACGCGAGGCGATGTTACTGGACCGGTAGTCAAACGCCAGCTCGGGCTTGGCCTTGCCGTGTACCTGGCCGTGGATATCCATCACCGTCACGGACTCCACCACAGCGCCGATGTCGCCGAACCGCCCGCCGGCGTTCATGCGCACGGCCCCGCCGATAGAACCCGGGATCCCGGTCAGTCCCTCCAGGCCGGACAGGCCCTTCTTGACGCAGTCCAGGACCAACTGACTCAGGTCCACACCGGCACCGGCAGTCACGAGGTCCTCCTCTACCCGGACCTGCCTGAACCCCTCGGTATCCAGCTTGACCACGGCACCCCGCACGCCCTGGTCACTGACCAGGAGATTCGAGCCAAACCCAAGGACGTACATCTTGAGGCCGTTTTCCTTGCACCGCCGGACCACCTCCTTGAGTTGGTCCACGTCCTCGGGTCGGATGAAGTAGTCGGCTGGCCCGCCCAGACCATACCAGGTATGCCTGGCCAGGCGGTAGTCGGTCTTAACGATCTGGTCCAATCCGCTGAATATAGGCATCCGCTACCTTCCACACATCCCCTGCGCCCATGGTCACCACCACGTCGCCGGCCTTCACGTGGGCCTGCAGATAGTCGCAGATTGCGTCAAAGCCGTCCACGAACTCCGCCTGCGACCCACAACCCCGCAGGCGATCGACCAGCACCTGGGCGTTGACGGCCTGGCGGCTCTCCTGCGAGTCCCGTACAAAGTAGATCTCCGGCACGATCGTCACGTCGGCCAGCTTGAAGCTCTCGGCAAAATCGTCAAGCAAAAACCGCGTGCGGCTGTACTGGTGCGGCTGGAACACGCACCACAGACGCCCGGGCCGGTAGCGTTCCCGAATCCCGGAAAGGCTGGCCTTGATCTCCGTGGGGTGGTGCGCGTAGTCATCCAGGACCGTGACCTGGCCTGCCCGGCCTCGCAGGGTCAGTCGCCGGTCCACCCCGGTAAACTCCGGAAGCCGTTCCAGGACGGTCTCAACTGGCACACCGACTCGCCTGGCCATGGCCGCCACAGCCAGGGCATTCATGACGTTGTGTCTGCCGGGCACCGAGATCCGGGTACGTCCCAGGACGCGGCCCTCGGCGCAGAGGGTGAACCGATACAGCCCGTCGACGAGCTCAAGGTCTCGGGCACAGTACGAGCAGGACTCGTCCAGGCCGAAGGTCAGGCACTCGACGTCCGGCCTCATGGCCTTGATCACCTCTGAGACGTTCCGGTCCTGACCATTGGCCACCACCGTCCCTTCAAAGGCCACGCCGCCGACAAACTGACCGAAGGCATCGATGATCTCAGCCTCGTCCCGGTAGTAGTCCAGGTGATCGGCCTCGATGTTCAGGACCGCGGCCATCGTGGGCCGAAGGTTGAGGAAGCTCCGGTCGTACTCGCAGGCCTCAGCCACGAAATAGCGGCTCTCTCCGACGCCTGAGGAACTGCCCAGTTGGCTGACCACGGCCCCCACGATGAAACTGGCGTCGACGCCGGAGCGGCGGAGCAGGTAGCTCAGCCAGCCGCTGGTCGTGCTCTTGCCGTGCGTGCCGCTCACGGCAATGCCCTGATAGCGGTTCATCAATTGGCCCAGCATCTGGGCGTACTTGTAGACCTCACAGCCTTGCTGTTTGGCCCGAACCAGCTCTGGGTTATCGGGCTTGACCGCAGCGGTGATCACCACCGCGTCCGCGTCCGGCGGCACGTGGTCCGGCTGATGACCGATCCGGATGGAGACGCCGAGATCTCGGAGCCTGGCCACCGAAGGCCCGTCCGTCTGGTCGGAGCCGCTGACAACGGCCCGATTCCTCATCAAGACCTGGGCCAGGCCGCTCATGCCGATGCCCCCGATCCCTATGAAATGGACGGTCTTGCCTGCCAGTTGCATCGAATTCGAGGATCCATCAATGACTTCATACCGGTGTGCCGCCTTGACCCTGCCGCGGCGGCTCTCGATCGCAGAACGCTCCATCTAGGCACCCCTACAAGCACCATCCTTCCATGGAACCCAACGGACCGCCATCCTAGCACATCCAGCCGGCCGGACAAGGGAAAATCTGGCATGGTTCAGAGTTCGGTGTTCAGAGTTCAAGGTTGACCGCTCTCCAGCCTGGAATTCAAACAACTCTGAACCATGAACCTTGAACTGGGTCGGCGTTGACTTGGCAGGGCCCAAGGGTTAGAGTGGGCCAGTGCCAGGCAGGAGTCAAACGCCACCTTGGCTTCTGGCTCTGGTTTCCGGCTTCTGGGTCTTGGATTCTCTGAATGCCCGAGCAACCGACAACGAACAACCAACAACCCAGTACGCCTCCCGGCGACCCTGGACCTTGGCGCACACCTTGGGTCCAGTTGAGGTCCTACAGCTTCAATCCATGCCTGTATCCGTCGATGGTCAGGTCTGCCTCGCCGGATGCCAGGGCGGGCGACCTGGTCTCTGTGTACGACAAGGAGGGCCGCCCGTTCGGCGCAGGACTCTATAATCCCAAGGCCCGCGTGCCGCTCCGCATGGTCTTCCATGGTTCCGAACCGGTAGGCGAGGACCACTTCCTGCGGTTACTCGACCGGGCAGTGGACCTGCGACTCAACATTTTGCAGTTGCCCGCAGTCACCGAGGCCTTCCGCGTGGTGCATTCCCAGGGCGACGGCCTGTCCGGCCTGGTGGTGGACCTGTACGGTGACGTGCTCAGCGTGGACGTGCACAGCCTGGGGGTGTTCAAACGCCTTGGGCAGTGGCTGCCGTACCTGCACGGACGACTGGGCACAAGGCGAACGGTCATCGAGGTCGATCCCAGGATCGCCAAGATCGAGGGCATCGTACCCCAGGCCTGTCCGTCGGACCCCGTGCGCACGGTGCGGGTCCGCGAACACGGCGTGCGATACGAGGTCGACTTCGAGCAAGGCCACAAGACCGGCTTCTTCTGTGACCAGAGGGAAAACCGCCGGCGATTCGCTGCGTGGACCAAGGACAAGCGAGTTCTCGATCTGTGCTGCTATAGCGGCGGCTTTGCCCTGGCCGCCAAGGTGATGGGCTCCGCAGCCGACGTAACGGGCGTGGATCTGGACGAGAAGGCCATAGCCCAGGCCCGCGCCAACGCCAACCTGAACCAGACCCGCGGGGAGTGGGTGCATGGCGATGCCTTTGTGTACTCGCGGCAGATGCAGAAAAACGGCAGGCTCTGGGACGCCGTGGTCCTTGATCCGCCCAAGCTGATCCTCACCCGCGACGACGAGGGGGACGGCCTCCGCAAATACGAGGACCTCAACCAACTCGCCGCAACGCTCGTGGAGAGAGGCGGCCTGTTTGTAACCTGCTCGTGCTCTGGGCTGCTGGGCGCAGAGGAGTTCGAGCAGATCGTCACGCGTGGGGCCCACCGCGGAGGCCGGCGTCTCCAGATCCTCGATCGGACGGGCGCAGCAGAGGACCACCCCGTGATGTCCAACTCGCCGGAAGGCCGATACCTGAAGGTCCTCTGGTCACGGGTGGTTTGAGCGGGTGGCTTGCGCATCCCTATGGTGTCACACCGCTATCGAGGGCTCCAGGCCACTTGCCCCAGACCGCCCTGAACAGCCGGACATAGTCCGGACCGTCCGGCTTGGGCGGGGCTGGGTTCTCGATTGTCGCCCCACACATCCAGGTGTAGACGAAGCGACGGGCGAGCGCAATCGTCTCGGGCTCGACCCATTTCCAGTACTCTATGTGACCATCACCAAAGGACAGGCACGTGCCATTGCTGTGATGAATGGGCGCTTCCCGCAAGTAGTTCCCAGGGTATCGCGGACTCCACCAACCTCCAATAGGACCACAGAAGTTGAGCAGACCCATGTCCCTTCCACTATCGATGAAAACGGCCCTTGCAGCCGGTCCAGGGTCCACCAACTCCGAGGTCTTCCTCACGTACAGCACGGTCCTTCCCACACTCTTCCTGGCCCTGAACTCACGATCCAATGTGGCCCATTCCTCAGGTGCCAACACGTTCATCGAGATAAGGATGCCATAAGAGCCGAACCATTGGACGGACGCCTGAATGGCAGGGTTGCGGGGGTTACGATAGCGGCTGGGGCACAAGTAGGCACGTACATTGACTATGTAGGGGGCCAAGGCCCCTGTACGCATTCCAGAGTCCGCTGCCGCCTCGCTCGAAAGGGCATACGGGTTATGCTGAAACAGCCACGGTTTGCCATGGTTGGGAAGCGGTCCACTGTAGGTGGGGTACGGTTGGCCATTGACGATGTAGTCGTCGTGATCAGCCGCATACAGGTGCCAGGCAGTCTGCACCTGTCGCATGTGGCCCATGCAGGCAACCCGCCTGCCTGCCTCGCGTGCCCGATTCAGGCTCGGCAGCAGGATCGCCACCAGGATTGCCACGATGGCGATGACCACCAGGAGTTCGATGAGAGTGAAGCCGGAGATCAGGGGTCGGGGATCAGGGATTGGGGATTCGCGCCGTGGATTGAATCCGCGATCTGCAATCTGCAATCCGAAATCTGCCGGTCTGACCCATCGCTTGTCCATAGCCGTTCCCTCTGTGGCCATGTTCTTCTAATGCCAGCCTAGCCAACCGCAACTCAGATATCAAGAGAAATCCTGCCTGCAATAACAGAGTTGAAGGTGGACATAGCCCACCCCACTGCCCCACATGGCCTTGCTCACTCAGTTGCCGGCAGTACCCTTGACCTGCGAAACACGAACTCATTGCACCCGGTCGGGACTCGGGCGGGCTGCACGCGGAGGCACTCAAACCCCTTGGGGCAGACCAGGTCCTTGATCTCCTGGATCGAGGCGTACTCGTAGGGGTACCCGCCCACCCAGTCGATCACGTCGTGATAGAAATCCATGCCCCTGTCTTTGCGTTTGGGGTCCTTGCCGGTGACCACCCACTTGGCCACATAGATGACCGGATAGAAGACCGCGATGAACATCCTCTGAAGGAGGGCAGGCGACTTGTTGTACAGGTACTTGACCACCCTCCAGGGCCGGGATGACCAGTGGCGGTTGTAGATGGAGCAGACCAGGTAGCCGCCGTCCGCAACCAGACTGCAGGCGTTGTCAAAGGCCTGCCTCATGTTGCCGGTGTGGTGGAGCACGCCCCAGGAGTGGACGACGTGGAAGCCGCCTTGGGCCCGATACTCGTTGACAAAGGCCGGGTCCAGGATCGAGGCGATCCGCGTGTTGGGCAGTCCCTGGCAGCCCATGGATCGGGAGGTCACCTTCAATGCCTCCAGGTTGTCGGGGTCGATATCGACGCCGAGCCCATGCGCCCCCATCTCGGCTGCGCAGACCAGGGACAGGCCCTGGCCGAAGCCGATGTCGAGAAAGGACTTGCCCTGCAACGTGACCCCGGCGAACAGGCTGCGAAAGGCCTGCCTGGCCTGATCGATCCGCTCGCGCGTCATCGCCGTCCTGGAATACGACTGCCAATTCTTGCCGAACCCAAATCGCATCAATGCCTTCACCTTTGATTCCTACCAGAGCGGGTCAAGATTCATGCCCTGGCAGACATCTACTTCAGGCAGTCGCCCCGGTCAAGAGGCATTTGGCGGGGCCCGCTCCGCGATTTCTGTTGGCAACTCGTCGTCCCCCATCCATAATCAGTGTTCAATCCCAGGTCTGGGTCGGGCGGTCGCTGCCCTCCCTCGCTCCGCGCCGCGGAGCCAAGGGGGGACAGAGGAAAGTCCGAGCAGGGCAGGGCACGGTGATGGCTAACGGCCACCGGGGGCTGAGGCCCTTAGGGAAAGTGCCACAGAAAACACACCGCCTATGGCCCCGCGCAGCGGGGATCAGGCAAGGGTGAAAAGGTGCGGTAAGAGCGCACCGCGGCTATGGTGACATGGCCGGCATGGAAAACCCCACCGCCTGCAAGACCAAGTAGGCTGGCTGGACTCGCCTCGGCGGGTCCCTTACCTGGCCCGGGTGACGCCAGCGGGTAGGTCGCTTGCCGATTTGCGGCAGAGCCGGCCGGCAACGGCCGGTCCAGACAAATGATCGCCGCCCCGGCATGGCCGGGGTACAGAACTCGGCTTACAGACCCAGTCCTGGGATTTCTACCTGACAGAGCGGGCCACGAGGGCGGGTTCTGGCGACACGTCGTCCAGCCCCAGCTCGACCTGGGTGACGGCCACGCCATTGCGGGTCGTCAGTCTGATCCGGCCGCCATCGAGGCTGATGTGGGTGAAGGGCATGCCTTTGTCGGAGTCCAGACGCCGGGCCAGGGCAGGGAATCGATCCAGTTCGAGCAGGGCGTCTCTGAAGACCTGATTCATCAAGGCACCGCAGGCGGAAAGCGTGGCGTTGGAGGCGCCTGACGCGGGATCGTTGGTGGCACGCTGCACGTCCTCCCGCAGGCGGCGGGCGATCTGCCGGACAGTCGCGATCCTGCGAGCCTCCTGGGTCTCTGCGTCGCCTGGGCCCTCCGGCAGCATGACCTCGCACTCGAACACCAAGGTCCGGCGCGGCGGGAACAGGCATCGCCTGGGCCCGACAGGCGAGATGGTGGTCAGCTCGTCGATGCACAGGAAGTACTTGCGCACGGCAGTCAGGGTGTACGGGTCGAACCCAAACAGGCTGAACCAGCTCTTAAGGCCATCCGAGGTCTGGCCGGAGCTGGCCACGACCGTATCGGTCTGTGTGACCAAGTACCGGCCGGCACGGGTCCTGTCCAGACTGGCCCCAGAGGCCTGCACGGTCCGGATCACCTCCAGGGTGCCGGTCTGCTGAAGGGGCATCCGGCGATAGTCGGCTGACAGTTGCCCGTAGGACAGCCCTCCATGGGGAAGGACCCACCTGGGTGACGAACACCCGGACAGGAGGGCTATGAGAAAAAGAAGGGCCGAGGCCCCTACCTGATACCCTGGCCTCGGCCCGGATGTCATCCGCGCATCACCCATCCTCGTTCCTCTGGTACGTGCCCCGCACCCCGGTCCATGGAGGTGGGCACGGCCTGCCCTACATCTCCTTGGCGTGGATCCACTTCATCATCTTGCGGAGATCCCGACCGACCTTCTCCAATTGGCTGTTGTGGTCCTTCTCGTACAGGGCATTGAAGTTCTTCATACCTGCCTTGTACTCGTTGACCCACTCCTTGGCGAACTGGCCGCTGGTGATCTCGCCGAGGATCTTCTTCATCTCTGCCCGGGTCTGGTCCGTGATGATCCGGGGACCCCGCGTCAGATCCCCATATTCGGCGGTGTTGGAGATGCTGTATCGCATGTAGCTCATGCCGCCCTGGTACATGAGGTCCACGATGAGCTTGACCTCGTGCATGCACTCGAAGTACGCGATCTCCGGCTGATAACCGGCAGCCACCAGGGTCTCGAACCCGGCCTTGATCAGGGCCGTCAGCCCGCCGCACAGCACCACCTGCTCACCGAACAGGTCCGTCTCGGTCTCTTCCTTGAACGTGGTCTCAATGACGCCCGCCCTCGCCCCGCCCATGCCCCTGGCCCATGCCAAGGCAATCTGCTTGGCCGTACCCGTGGCGTCCTGCTGCACGGCGATCAGGCACGGCACACCGCCGCCCTTCTCGTATTCACTGCGGACCAGGTGCCCCGGCCCCTTGGGGGCGATCATCACGACGTTGACGTTCGCAGGCGGAACGATGTACTTGAAGTGGATGTTGAACCCATGGCAGAAACCCATGGTCTGGCCGGCCACCAGGTTGGGCTTGATCTCCTTCTCATAGACCTTGGCCTGGACCTCGTCCGGCAGGGTCACGATCAGCAGGGCCGCGCCCTGAACGGCCGTCTTGACGTCCCCGGGCTTGAAGCCGTGCTCCTGGGCCAGCTTGTAGTTGTCCGTGCCCGGCAGCTCCGCCACCGCCACCTGGATGCCGCTGTCGCGGAGGTTCAGGCTGTGGGCGTGTCCCTGACTGCCGTAGCCAATGACCGCCACCTTCTTGCCCTGGAGGGCGTCAAGGGGAGCGTCTTTTTCATAGTACATCTTTGCTGCCATGAGGTTCTCCTTAGTTCTGTGTTGCCACACCCAGGCAACCTGTGTTCCGATCTGCGGCCTCGGTGGTCAGGAAAGGACCCTCATCCGTCCTCTGATCCATCGGCCTGCCGACCGCCGTTGATACTGAACCTACGGGGCGCACACTGACCACCCCGACAGACCTACCATTATATTATGGAGACCCGATCCAGCAAGGGCCTTCATGGGTTCCCACACCGCAACCCCAGCCGCGGATCGGCGTACTGCGCCTTGAGTCGTGCGTCCTGGACGAGGCCCCAGCCCGCGTATTTCACAGGCCTTCGGTTTATGCGGGCTAGAGTTCGGTCTTGGCCTGCCTGGGCATGGCGATGGTGCCGGTTCGGGCCACACTCTTGATTCCATAGGGCCTGCACACGTCGATAAAGGCCTCGATCTTGGACTCCGGGCCGCTGACCTCGATCATCAACGACTTCTGGGCGATGTCCACGACGTGGCCCCTGAACATCTCGATCATCGCAAACAGCTCCGTGCGTTTCTCGGGCCCAGCGGCGATCGTGATGAGCATCAGGTTCCGCGTGACCAAGGCCTGGCCCGCGTAGTCCTGGACCTTGACAACCGGGATGATCTTGGCCAGTTGCTTGCGGACCTGCTCCAGGACGCGGTCGTCGCCGAGCACCACGATGGTCATGCGACTGAGGTTGGGGTCTTCGGTGCGACCGACGACCAGGGAATCGATGTTGAACCCCCGCGCGGCGAACATCCCTGCGACGTGCGCCAGGACGCCGGGTTTGTTCTCAACCAAGGCATTAATGATGTGTTTCATATCGAGTCTAACCCCGCTTTCTGAGCACAAGGCCTTAGATCAGTCTCTCAAGGATGTCCAGCCCGTTCATCTCGTCCAGACTCTTGCCGGACGGGACCATGGGCCAGACGTTCTCTTCGCGCTCCACCCGGAAATCGACCACGCACGGCCGCGTCTGGGCCAGCATCTGCTCAATGGTCCGGGGCAAGTCGTCCTTCTTGTCGCAGGTCATGCCGACCGCACCCAAGGCCACGGCCACGGCAGCGTAGTCGGGGTTAGACAGGTAGCTCTTGGAATAGCGCCTCCCGTAGAACAGCTCCTGCCACTGGCGGACCATCCCCATGTAGCCATTGTTGAGGATGCAGACCTTGATCGGCAGCTTGTGCTCAACGGCGGTGGACAGTTCAGTCAGGGTCATGTTGAAGCTGTGGTCGCCGTCGATGTCGATAACCGTGGCCTCGGGCCGGGCAATCTGCGCGCCAATGGCGGCAGGCAGGCCAAAGCCCATGGTACCCAGTCCGCCGCTGGTGATCAGTTGGCGGGGGTGCTTGAACCTGTAGAACTGCGAGGTCCACATCTGGTGCTGGCCGACGCCGGTCGTGATGGTGGCCTCGCCCTGGGTCTGGCGCCAGACCTCGTCGATCACGTACTGCGGCTTGATCGTGGATGTCGTGCGGTCGTAGACCAGGGGGTAACGCTGCTTCCACTGGGCGATCTTGTCGAACCAGGCCTGACGCGGCCGGTGCTCGACCAGGCCGGTCAGCTCCTCCAGGATCTGTCCGGCGTCGCCGACCACCGGGATGTCGACCTGGACGTTCTTGGAGATACTGGCCGGGTCGATATCGATGTGGATGACCTTGGCCTTGGGTGCAAAACTCGCCAGCTTGCCCGTGACGCGGTCGTCGAACCGGGCGCCGATGGCGATCAGCAGATCGGCCTCCTGGACGGCGTAGTTGGCGTATGCGGCGCCGTGCATACCCAGCATGTCCAACGATTGCGGACGGGTCTGGTCGAAGGTGCCCAGGCCCATCAGGGTCATGGTCACCGGCAGATTGGACTTGTCGGCCAGGGCCCGCAACGCCTCACTGGCATTGGCCGCGATGACCCCGCCGCCGACGTAGAGCACCGGCTGCTCCGACTTATTGATGGCCTCTGCGGCCATGGCGATCTGGCGGGAATGTCCCTTGGTACGGACCCTGTAACCGGGCAGGTCCAGGGCGACCGGTCCCCCGGTCTCGCACTTGGCCACCTCCACGTCCACGGGCAGGTCGATCACGACCGGACCGGGCCTTCCGGTCGAGGCGATATGAAAGGCCTCACGGACCGTACGCTCCAGGTCGCGGACGTCCTTGACCAGGCAGTTGTATTTGGTCACCGGGCGGGTGATGCCGGTGGTATCGGCCTCTTGAAAGGCGTCGTTGCCGATCAGCTCCGTGCGGACCTGCCCCGTGAAGGCAACCAGCGGGACCGAGTCCATCATCGCGGTGGCCAGCCCCGTGACCAGGTTGCACGCGCCCGGGCCGCTGGTGGTCACGACCACCCCGACCTTTCCGCTGGCGCGGGCGTAGCCGTCGGCCATGTGACAGCCGCCCTGCTCATGTCGCGGCACGATGAAGCGGATCGGCGCATCGAAGAGCTTGTCGAACAAGGGCAGAATCACCCCGCCGCAGTAGCCGAACATGGTATCCACGCCCAGGTCCAGCAGGGTCTTGACGACGATCTCCGCTCCGGATTTGAGGGTGGGTTTGCCGGGCGCAACCTGCGCCCCGGGAGGACTCGTTTTCATGCCTACGTTCCTTTCCTGATAAACTACGCCTATTCGTTATTCCGGCAGTTGCGACTTTTGGAGACCCATGGCAACGCCCGGAGGCCCTTTTCTTGAAGGACAACCTGACGTTCCCGGACCATTGTGGCCGCAACCCCGTAATCACAGCCTTGCCGTGTCTCAGGGTCGTATCCGCCTGTTCCCAGGCGGGCACGAGCAGTCATTATAGTCCCCTGCGCGCGAAATGCCGCGCAAAATCCGCGAAAAATCTCTGTTGAACACACCCAAGCAAGGTTGACAGCCGACGACCAAGGTCGTTAGTCTGGAGGCCGTATCAGGTTGGTTGATAAGGAGCGGTCACCATGAAGATCCTGATTGCCGATGACCATGGAATCGTCAGACAAGGCCTCAAGTCGCTCCTTGAAACCCGGGGGAACCTGGAGGTCGTGGGAGAGGCTGAAGATGGTCTGGTCGCCGTCAAGATGGTCAGGGAGCTCAGGCCCGACGTGGTCATCATGGACGTCACCATGCCCCAACTCAACGGCGTGGAGGCCACTCGCCTGATCCACGAGGACTATCCCAATATCAAGATCGTGGCCCTCTCCATGCACCCGGAAAGACACATCGTCAAGGAGATCCTGGAGGCCGGGGCCTCCGCTTACGTGCTGAAGTCCTATCTCTTTGACGAGATATCCCGCGCCCTCGATGCGGTCTTGGCGGACCAACGCTATCTCAGCCCCCGCATTACCGACGTGGTCGTGGAGGACTACGTGCGCCAGCCGCAGACCGGCAAGGCCGAGGGCCTGTCACGCCTGACCGCACGGGACCGTCAGATCATCCAGATGCTGGCAGAGGGCAAGAGTGTCAAGCAGATCGCCCTGGCCCTGCACATCAGCCCCAAGACGGCCGACGCCAGCCGACGCAAGATCCTGCAGAAGCTGGGCGTCACCAGCATGGCCGAGCTGGTCAAGTACGCCGTGCGGGAAGGCATCACCTCCCTGGAGTTCTAGCCGCACGTTCTAGCCGTACGACCCTTGACAGGCTCCTTGGGGAGTCGCTACAATCCGTCGTCTTTCGCGTCAGAGTGGATGCGGGGGGCATCGTATGCACTATGCATACAGGACTCAGTCCTCACAACAACCTTGGTGGTGGAGTAACGACATGACCCAGAATAAGAGACTGCTCGAATGGGTAGCCGAAGTGCAGGCCATGTGCAGGCCGGACCGCGTTCATTGGTGCGACGGCTCCAAGGACGAGTACGACCACATGATGAAGCTCATGCTGGATGCCGGCATGGCCACCCAGCTCAATCCGGCCAAACGGCCCAACAGCTTCCTGTTCCGCTCCGATCCGTCGGACGTGGCTCGCGTGGAGGACCGGACGTTCATCTCCTGCGAGAAGAAGGATGACGCCGGGCCCACCAACAACTGGGTCAACCCCGCTGAGCTCAAGGCGACCATGACGGTGCTCTACGACGGTTGCATGAAGGGCCGGACCCTGTACGTGATCCCCTTCAGCATGGGACCGGTGGGATCACCCATTGCCAAGATCGGGGTCGAGATCACCGATAGCCCCTACGTTGTGGCCAACATGCACATCATGACCCGCGTGGGGACAAAGGTCATCGAGGCCCTGGGCCGGGACGGGGAGTTCATCCCCTGCCTGCACTCCGTGGGCGCCCCCCTGAAGCCCGGCCAAAAAGACAGCTCCTGGCCCTGTGCCCCGATTGAGAAGAAATACATCTCACACTTCACCGAGGAGAACCTGATCTGGAGCTATGGCTCCGGGTACGGCGGCAACGCCCTGCTTGGGAAGAAGTGCCTGGCCCTGCGGATCGCCTCGGTCATGGCCCGACGCGAGGGCTGGATGGCCGAGCACATGTTGATCCTCCGCCTGACCAATCCCAAGGGCAGACGATTCCATATCGCCGCAGCGTTCCCTTCAGCCTGTGGCAAGACCAACCTGGCCATGCTCCAGCCGACCGTGGAGGGCTGGAAGTGCGAGTGCGTCGGTGACGACATCGCCTGGATGAAGATCGGCAAGGACGGCCGCCTGCACGCCATCAACCCCGAGTCGGGTTTCTTCGGTGTGGCCCCGGGAACCAGCACCAAGTCCAACCCCATGGCCATGGAGACCGTCAAGGCCAACTGTATCTTCACCAACTGCGTCCTGGCCGACGACGGGGACGTGTGGTGGGAGGACATGGGGGTGCCGTGCACCCACGGCATCGACTGGAAGGGCAAGGACTGGACGGCGGCCAGCGGCGAGAAGGGGGCGCACGCCAACTCGCGGTTCACCGCCCCTGCCAGGCAGTGTCCGGTGATCTGCCCGGACTGGGAAGACCCCAATGGCGTGCCGATCGACATCTTCATCTTCGGCGGCAGGCGGGCCAGCGTGGTACCCCTGGTGATACAGTCCCTGGATTGGGATCACGGCGTGTACATGGGAGCCACCGCCGCCTCGGAACCCACGGCGGCCGCCCTGGACGTGAAGTCGCAGCTCCGCCGCGACCCCTTCGCCATGCTGCCCTTCTGCGGCTACAACATGGCCGACTATTGGCAGCACTGGTTCGAGATGGGCGACCGGCTGGGCGCCAAGGCCCCTGCGATCTTCTACGTCAACTGGTTCCGGAAGACCGAGGACAAGCGATGGCTCTGGCCTGGATTCCGGGAGAACTCCCGGGTCCTCAAGTGGATGTGCGAGGCAGTGGAAGGCAAGGCCAAGTCCGTGGAGACGCCGATCGGGCACATGCCCGCCCCAGACGGCCTGGATCTCAAGGGGTTGTCCATCCCGGCCGATGACGTCCGGCAACTCCTTAACGTGGATGTCAAGGCCTGGAGGGCCGAGCTGCCGGATGTGGACCAGTTCCTGTCCAAGTTCGGGACCAGACTACCCCATCGCATGGCTGCGCAGGTGGCCCGGATGAAGCAACGCCTCGGCGGATAGCTCTGGGGAGCATCCGAAGGAAAAGGTGAATGATCAAGGGCCATGCCGACGGCATGGCCCTTTCCGTTGTTCAGCAGGCGTGGGCTCCGGTGTCTCGGACCCCTATCCACCCAGGCTACTTGGAGCCGTACTGGATCTTGGCCTTGGCCTTCAGGGATTCAACGTATGCGCGAACGATCTGCGTTTTCCTCTCCGTGGTGAGCTTCTCCACGATCCCGGGCTTGGCCTCCTCAAAGGAAAGCGTTCGAGCGGCCTTGTGATCGGTGACCTTGATGATGTGGAAACCGAATTGTGTTTCCACCACGTCGCTGACCTGCCCGACAGCCAGCTCGAAGGCCACCTTCTCGAAGGCGGGGTCCATCTCTTCTCGCTTGAAGTAGTCGAGGTCGCCTCCCTTGGAGGCAGATGGACACGCGGAGTTGGCCTTGGCCAGTTCCGCGAAGTCCGCGCCGCCGCGGATCTGCGACAGCAGATCCTCGGCCTTGGTCCTGGCCAGGGCCTTGGCCTGGTTGGGATCCCCGCCGGAGGCCTGGGGGGCAGGCGTGATCAGGATGTGGCTGGCCCTGACCTTCTCGGGATCCTTGAACTCTTCCGCATGCTTGCCGTCATCGTAGTATGCCTTGGCATCGTGGTCGTTAACGTCGGTCTTGCCCGCCCACTGGCCCTCGAAGAGCTTGAGATAACCCATGTCTCGGCGAAGCTCCTTCTGGAAGCCGTCCGCCGTCAGGCCGCTGGCCTCGACCTTGGCAAGGAACTCCTCGCTGGACATCGGAGGCTGTTGTTTGGACGCGATATCCGCGATCTTTTTCTGCAGATCCTCGTCTGAGACCGTAACTCCCAGGCCCTTGACCTGCTCGTCCAGGAGGCATTCGACCACCCTCTTGTCGAGGATCTGCCGACGCATCTCCTTCTTGCGCTGTTCGACGAACTCCGGCGGCAACTGCGACAGCTTGTCGGCCTGAGGCCTGAGACTTTCTTCCACGATCGAGTCGATCTGGGCGCTGCTGATGGACACTCCATTGACCGTCGCGGCCACCTGGTTGGCCTCGGAGGCCGCAGCCTTGGGTGCAGTGACGGCCGCGGGCTGAGTCGGCTCCCCAGCGGGCTTCTGGCGACAACCTCCCCAGAAGGCTGCCAAGGACCCTGCCACCAGCAGACAGAACAGGGGAACCGAGGACCTCCGGGTGCGTCGGTATATGAGATGATCTATCATGCGCAACGTCCTTCCTTTCATGGCTGAGAGCGCCTTGCGTCCGCTCTGTGCGGCTGGACGCATTATCCTGGGTGCAGCCGTGCTCGTCAAGGTCAATCGCAGTCCTGGAGCGGCAACAGCGTGGTTGACGGCCCACCCTCGGCACGGCTAAACTGATGGGGTGCGGGTGCCGGATCCGCACTTGGACACTATGCAGAATACGGTTCGACTCGTCCTGTTTGGGGTACTCTTCACCGTCGGGGCCACGGTGGTGTGCGTCGTTGCGTTGGCCGACGATCTGGTGCAGTACTATGGCACCCGGCAGCAGCTTGTCGCCGCCCAGCGAATGGTCGAACTGTTGGAGAAGCTCAATGCCGACTACGAGGCCCTGCTGGATCAGATCCGACAAGACCCCAACCTGATCAAGCGGATCGCCCCAGCCACGCTCGGCACACAGCCCCAAGAGCCGAACACGGCCCATCCCACGGTCCGGCTCGAAGAGCTCCTGGCCGCCCGACAGACCTTGTTCGTTGCAGGTCCTCCCCCAGAGGAACCGCCGCTGGTGCCCCTGTGGCTGGCCCGCTGCAGTCAGAGCGGCCCTCGATGGGGGTTGTTCCTGTCCGGGGCGGGCCTGGTGGTGGTGGCCTTCGTCTGCTTTGGGCCGCAGCGATCAAGTCCTGAGCCGATCGCCGGAGGTCCCTTGGCCGTTGGGGCAGAACCTTCCGCCGACTCTCAGACCCATGACGCCCCTCAGGATGGACAAGCGATCGGTTCTCCGGAGCCCCATGAAGAAGAGCCCCAAAGGTAGCGTCTGGATGACACGGCCTTGGGGCCCTTTCTTTACTTATGGCAAATGGACGGGTCTGTCGAAGCTCTATACACCAGTACGTTCTCACGGGGCGAGGGCGTTCTGCCCAGATACAGGGCGCTGTCCCGGCGGATCAGTAGTGCGCCAACTGCAACGTCGTGGCGATCGGAATATTGACATTCATACTGATCCCGGCGGGGCCGGCCGTAACTTGATACTGGGCACCCACAAAGGCCTGAAGCCCGATGCCTATGCCGGATCCCCCACCGACCTTCGCCAGGGCATCGTTCAGGACGATTCCTGCGGCCTGGTTCTGGACACCGGCGAGAGGCGTAGCGCCCTGCGCTTGGCCGAGCTGGGCCGCGCCGTACTGGTCCATACCGATTCCACCACTTGTTCCTCCGACTGCGGCCACCTGCCCGAGGGTACCTACCTGGAACTGCACGGACCTGACCAGGCCGCCGTAGGCACTGGCGTCCTGCAATTGTGACGCCGTGGTGATGTTGGTGCTGTCTGCAACACCCGCATCGACCAGGGCCACGCCGTTCGTCCCGATGATCCCCAGCAGTTGGCCCTGGTCTATCTCTGCGAGAGAGGCAGAGGCCAAAAGCAGGATCAGGGTAACGGAAACTCCAAATCCCTTAACCATGTTCACTTCTCCTTGACTCCTGAATGTGCCTTGTCGCTTTCGACCCACAGAGGCCCCCCGGGGCCTGGACTCCTGATGGAGTCACCCAGGGGGGCCCCCTATGGGTCAGGCGATGACGACGTAACGTCTCGCCCGTCGGCCAGTCTGGCTAGTTAACCATCTGGGTCTGGGACGTGCTGACCTGCGTAGTGCTGCCTGCCGCCAGAGTGGCGCCCGGGATGCCGTGGACAGTAGCATCCTGGCAGTTGACCACTGAGGACGCCTGAGACAGCGTACCCGCGCAATTGGCGCCGGTCTGTCCGGTGGACAGGGCCGCGAGCTGGCTGGCTGTGCCCGTTCCCTCGCCGTTGCCCTTGGTCAAGGTCTGGGTGGCCTGGAGACCCAGGGCCTCCGCCTGCTGCTTGGGTCCAACGCCATTCCCGATATTCTGGGTCTGGAGACCAGCAGAAGCGATGTCCTGCGTAATGCCGAGAGCGGTGCACGTGCCGCAAGCGGCAGCGGCCTGACGGAAGATTCCCATCTGGTACTCACTTGCCGTGACACCGCAAGTACCGACGGCGCACTGATGGTTGTCCAAGATCAGGTTATTGACGCTCTGTGCCTCGGTCTGGCACTGGACCAGGCCGATGATATTGCCCAAACCGCTGAGGTAAGTCTCGGTCTGAATGACATCCGCCATCGTTACCGAAGCCACCAAAAGCACAGCGACCAGAGAAGTCATTACTTTACTCATTGTTCGAACTCCTTTTCTTATTGGGTTGTTAACAATCCATTGTGTTGTTTTCATGCTACACACCACTCACATCACAAACACACCTCAATATCCTCCTTGTCCCTGACCCACCTCCTTTCTCCCCCCTGGGGGGATTCTTGTTGACGAATATCCGTCTCCGGAGTCAGTCTCGGGGGCTTACCGGACGGTCACCATATCCACCTGCTGACCCGCCTGGAAGCCCGCCATCTGATAGAGCTCAGGACTCATCTCGATGCCCTTTACGCCGGGCGTCGTATTGACCGGAGCACTGGGTTGCGCTTGAAGTCCCGACACAGAGATCCCTGGTTGGCCTTCGGCCATGCCATACCTGGCCTTCATCCTCTCGTAGAACAGGCTCGGCACCCGCCGCTTGTTGGCCAGACGCGGACAGTACCGATAGGCCTCGCCGTCCATGACGGGCTTGCCCTTGGCCTCGGTGACGCCCTTGGCCGTGCCGCCGAGCAGGGACAGCGAATAGTTGACCTGGCTATACCCCATGGACGCGCTCGGGAACGAGAGGTTGGATCCCACGGTCACCCCCTTCATGCCGCCGGAGACCAGCAGGATGTCCACGTCCCACGGCAGGGCCTCCACCACGGCCGCGTCGTAGGCCTGATCCCAGTTTCGGGTCTCTTTGGCATCGATGCTCACCTTTCCCACGTAGGTATAGCCGGCCCTCTTCAGCAGGCCTCGGTCCACGTTCGAGTCGACAAAGACCAGCAGCGGTTTGCCTTCGGGCCGGCGGTCACGAACCAGGGAGCTGGCGATCTCGAAGCCGCGGCCGTGATGGAAGTTGTCCGGCCCGCCGAACGCGGCACCGAACCCGTTGAGCACCCCGCCGATCATCTCCAGGGGACCGTTGTAGGGGACGGCCTCCATGATGCCCCTCAACTCCTGCACGTCCTCCGTGTCGGCCGGATCGAAGGTCCTCTCGTACACGGCGTCATCGGCCGTCGGCCCATTGGAGAAGTACCCCTTGATCGTGCCCCAACCGCCGTGGTTCCACATCGGCAGATACGGCGACATGGCTCCGATCGGGGGCGTCCGGGTCTTGTAGTTGCTGATGGACGTAGGGCTGTAGTTGAGCGTCGAAGTGGAATACCCCAGGCCCGAGCCGCCCGAGGAAGTCGAGCTGGACGTGCCCCCCGTTGCGACGGCACTGGAATCCGAGTCCGACGTCGAATTGGAGTTGGCATTGCCGCCTCCGATCACCGAGGTTTCCTGGCCGAACGTGCCTGTGATCTGCCCGTCGACCCCCGTAACTGTGCTGCCCGGATACGTGGCCCATGCCGTCTGGCAGGCGACCCCGATCAGCAGCACGACCATGACATCTATGACGAACCTTTTCATCACCGTTCTCCTTCCTTGAAATGTACTATCCTGGCTTCAGTTGATCCTCCTTATCGGGCACCCCTCACGTCCTCATCCTTGTGCTCATCATCGCCTCCTTCCTTGTCCGTCACAGCCATGCATCATCACCCAAATATCCTTCCAGAACGCCCACAGCTCCGTCGGCGGAGGGCATAGAACAGACCCTTTGCGCCGGCAGAAGTCAGGTCACAGGGAAGAACCTCATGGATTGAATGCCCGAACCGGGAAGACGTGTGTACTGGCTCCATCCTTGGCTGGTAGCGACGCAAGACCCACCGCGCCGCCGCACCTCAGACCGACACCCTCCGGTCCTCCTCCGTGGCCGCCTCTCTCAAGGCCGTCACAGAAACGCAACTAATGTCTGAGCATCCATTCTCATTCTGACCCTAGCCTCCTGCTGTGTTCCTATCGCCGGATACCGACCAGCGATGTCTTTTCATGCTCCTTAGGATGGCATTATAGATGCACCCCTCTCATTGTCAACAAAAAAAACAGAGCCTTGGAGAATTCAGCGATCAGGCCTCTCCGGCCCTCCAACGATTCGCTTTGCGGCTGGCCCATCGTCTGTTAGAATCTTCCTTTTGGTCTGTTGTGAAGATTCGCTGGTGTCCCTTGTGAGTAGTCAGGCCGGCCTCTGGAGCCATGCCTCCGGACGCTCGCCGGACCAAAGGTATGGATAGAACGATTCGAATCGTCGGCGCGGCTGAGCATAATCTCAAGAACGTCAGCCTCAGCATCCCCCGTGACGAACTGGTGGTGATGACGGGCATCAGCGGGTCCGGCAAGAGCTCGCTGGCCTTTGACACGATCTACGCCGAAGGGCGGCGCAAGTACGTGGAGTCCCTGAGCGCCTATGCCCGCCAGTTCCTGGAGCAACTGCAGAAGCCAGCCGTCTCCGAGATCACGGGCCTGCCCCCCACCATCGCGATCGAACAACGCTCCGGCGGCGGCAATCCACGCTCGACCGTCGCCACGACGACCGAGATTTACGACTACTTTCGTCTGCTATTTGCCCGCGCCGGACAGCCGCATTGCTGGGTCTGCGGCAAGCCCATCACGAGCCAACACGCCTCGCAAATCGTGGAAGCCCTCATGGGCCGGCCGGAGGGAACCAAGGTGCAGATCTGCGCCCCGCTGGTGCGGGGCAAGAAAGGCGAACACCGAGACGTGCTCGCTCAGATCCAACGGGAAGGCTTCGTCAGGGTCCGCGTCGACCAGGCCTCGCACGACATCCGCGAGGTCCCCGACCTGGACAAGAACAAGAAGCACGACATCGCGGCCGTGGTCGACCGGCTCGTGATCAAGGACCCCGTGCGGGTCCGCCTGGCCGATTCGGTGGAGACGGCCTTGAAGCTGGCCGACGGGGTCCTCTTGGCCCTGCTTCAAGCCCCCGGCGGCCAGGAGGGAGCAGAGAGCCGATGGGAACAGGCGATCTACAGTGAGAAGTTCGCCTGCCCGGATCACCCGGAGGCCAGCCTGGAAGAGTTGTCGCCGCGTCTATTCAGTTTCAACAGCCCCCACGGGGCGTGCCCGGCCTGTGACGGCCTGGGCACGATCCTGGAGTTCGACCCGGATCTGATCGTCCCGGACAAGTCGACGTCCCTGGAGAACGGTGCGATCGGCGCGTGGCGCAAGGGCGGCAAGCGGATGAACATCTTCTACAATCGCCTGATCCGGAGGTTCTGCCGGGACTTCGGCATCGTGGCCTCGACGCCCTTTGAAGAGATCCCCGCCGAGGTTCAGCGCATCCTGATGCAGGGCACGACGGCGGCCGATCATCGCCGCTACGGAGTCCGCTTCGAAGGCGTGATTCCGAACCTCACCCGCCGATGGGAGACGACCACCAGTGAGTTCGTCAAGGCCCGGCTCCACGGTTACCTGTCGGAGCAGGCCTGCCGCACCTGCAGCGGATCGCGTCTCCGTCTGCAGGCCACGGCCGTCACCGTGGGGGACAGGAGCATCTCGCAGGTGGCCGGCATGAGCATCCTGGAGGCCCAACGATTCTTCGACGGCCTGCGTCTCGACGCGGAGAGAACCCTGATCGCCTCGCAGGTGCTCAAGGAGATCAAGGCCAGGCTCGGATTCATGGCGGACGTGGGCCTGGGGTACCTGACCCTGGACCGCACCAGCACCAGCCTCTCCGGCGGAGAGGCCCAGCGGATCCGTCTGGCCACGCAGGTGGGCAGTGGACTGGTCGGCGTCTGCTACGTGCTGGATGAACCGACCATCGGCTTGCACAAACGCGACAACGATCGGCTGCTGGGCATCCTCCGACGGCTCACCCAGATCGGCAACACGGTCCTGGTGGTCGAGCACGATGAAGACGTCATCCGCGCAGCAGACCACGTCGTGGATATCGGCCCGGGCGCGGGCCGGCACGGGGGCCACCTGGTCTGCCAAGGCAGCGTGGCGGACGTCATGGCCTGCGAGGCCTCCCTGACGGGTCAATATCTGTCGGGCAAACGGACCATTGCGGTCCCGGCCAAGCGACGGCCCTACAGCATGCGACGGTGTCTGGAGGTCAAGGGCGCCCAGGAAAACAACCTCAAGGGCATCGACGTGAGGTTTCCCCTGGGCGTGTTCCTATGCGTGACCGGCGTGTCCGGTTCGGGCAAGAGCACCCTGGTCAATGAGATCCTGCTCAAGGCCCTCAAGCGGCGGCTCACTCAGTCCGGTGAGAAACCCGGCAGGCACAAGGCCGTGCTGGGCCTGTCCCTGATCGACAAGGTCATCGAGATCGATCAGTCACCGATCGGCAGGACCCCGCGGAGCAATCCGGCCACCTACACCGGAGCGCTCGATGAGATCCGCAAGCTCTTCTCCCTGACCCGCGAGGCCAAGATCCGCGGGTACAAGCCGGGGCGATTCAGCTTCAACGTCAAGGGCGGGCGGTGCGAGCACTGCAAGGGCCAGGGCACGATGAAGATCGAGATGCACTTCCTGCCGGACGTGTACGTCACCTGTCCCCAATGCAAAGGAACCCGCTACGGCGGAGAGACCCTGGAGGTAACCTACAAGGGCCGGAACATCGCCGACGTCCTGGAGATGACCGCCGAAGAGGCCCAGGTCTTCTTTGCGAACTTCCCGGCCATCCTGCGGATCCTGAAGACCCTGTGCGAGGTGGGCCTGGGCTACGTCCAGTTGGGCCAGTCGTCCACGACCCTGTCCGGCGGCGAGGCCCAGCGGGTCAAGCTCTCGGCGGAGCTGGCCAAGGCCGCCACGGGCCATACGCTCTACGTCCTGGACGAGCCGACGACCGGGCTGCATTTTGCGGACATCCACAACCTGCTCAACGTCCTGCAGCGGCTGGTGGACATGGGCCACACCGTGGTCGTGATCGAGCACAACCTGGACGTGATCAAGACCGCAGACTACATCATCGACCTGGGTCCCGAAGGCGGAGACGCCGGCGGCCAGGTGGTCGTGGCCGGTCCGCCGGAGAAGATCGTCCACGATGACCGCAGCTACACGGCCCGCTACCTCCGCGACAAGCTCAGGGAGGACCGCGCGACGGGCGGTGTCCCACCAGGCAAGGAACGCTTGCAGATCCAGCAGACCTGAACCCTGTGCGGCTTGACGTCGCGTTGCCTGGACGTCCTGTCGTGCAGCCTATCTAATGGAAACGGGGCCCATACCCGTAGGTACAGGCCCCGAGAAGGAGGTACTGAATCAACAACTGAACTACAACCCTTGCGCCCCTCTGCCTTGGCCACACGCCACAACACCCCGACACTCTACCCAAACACTCGTCGCCGAGGGTACGACGAAGACCTGATGCCAGGAAAACGCCTCCCGTAAGTCGCGTCCAGGTCACTCACAGCCGTTCTTATTGTCGTGCATTGGCAGTCCTTGTGCGAGTCACAATTGCGCAATTCCCTAGCCATTTTGCGAATTACCACTTGAATCCCACGTCCAGACGGTCTATTCTCGAATCCGCTTTGGGTCGGCCCATGGGGGCCGCGTACAGGATCGAACTTGGGACAGACAAGGCATGGTAACCTCGGCCCTTCGATGGATCGGCGGTACAGAGGGGTATCTGGAACTGGTGGACCAGAGGAGACTGCCCTGCGAATTTGCGACCCTTCCGTGCCGAACCGTCGAGGCACTCTATGAGGCGATCAAGACCTTGGCGGTGCGAGGGGCCCCGGCGATCGGCGTGGCGGCCGGGTACGGTCTGGTCCTGGCCTTGCAGGAAGACGTACGCAACGTTCAGGAGGCATTGGCCCACCTGGATCGACAGGCCGTTTATCTGGCCTCGTCGAGACCTACGGCGGTCAACCTCTCCTGGGCCTTGGAACGGGTCACTCGCCGAGGCAAGGCCTTTGCCGCCGCCCATCCCGCGGCGCCGATGGGAGACCTCAGGCGGGTCGTCTTCGATGAGGCCTCTGCCCTCTTCGAAGACGATGTGCAGACGTGCCGCCGCATCGGCGAGAACGGCAGCCCGCTCATTGCCGATGGCTGCGGCGTACTGACCCACTGCAACGCCGGGGCCCTGGCCTGCGCAGGTCAGGGCACGGCCCTGTCGGTCCTGTTCGAGGCGCATCGGGGAGGCAAACGGTTCACGGTCTATGCCGACGAGACGCGACCGTTGCTGCAAGGGGCAAGGCTCACTGCGTGGGAATTGCAGAAGGCCGGGATCGAAACCGCGGTCCTCTGTGACAACATGGCCGGGTGGCTCATGAAGCAAGGCAAGATCCAGGTGGTCATCACGGGCGCGGATCGCATAGCCGCCAACGGCGACACGGCCAACAAGATCGGGACCTATGGGGTGAGTATCTTGGCGGCCCGCCACCGCATCCCGTTCTACGTGGCCGCCCCTTCCAGCACATTCGATCTATCCGTCAAGACCGGGGCCGGCATCCCCATCGAGCACCGCCCCGCCGAGGAGGTGACTCATATCGCCGGAAAGCGAATAGCCCCGGAGGGCATCGACGTGGTCAACCCCGCCTTCGACGTGACCCCCGCGAGGCTCATCACGGCGATCATCACCGATCGCGGCGTGATCGAGCGACCCACCCGCCGGAAGATCGCCGCCCATTTCGGCCCGTGACCGACTACGATTATACCGCCACCACGGCCTTGACCTGAGGGACCTTCTGCTTGAGGATCCTCTCCACTCCCATCTTCATGGTCATCGCTGCACCAGGGCAGCCGGAACAGGCGCCCCGCAGCTTCACGCGCACGGTGTTATCCGCATCCAGCCCCACCAGCTCGATATCGCCGCCGTGGCCCTGCAGCCCTGGTCGGATCTCGTCGATCGCCTTCTTGACCTGTTCTTGAACGGACTGCTTCGTCGCGCCGCCGCATCCACACTGATCGCACATCGTTCATGTCTCCATGTCAAAGGGTCTTGTCGGGGGTCCATTATATCGCCCTATCCCGCTGGGGCCAGCCTTTTATCACTATGCCGTTCGGGTCTCGGCTCACCCTTGATCGATGGTTCTGTAGTCCCCGCTCGCAGGGTACGACTCACACGGCGACGCCGTTGCCGGTTCACTGACAGGGTTCCTTGCAGACCACGTACGCGGGGATTCTGCACCGGGGTACGCGATCGAGGTTCGTTCCTCGGATATGTGAAAAAAACCGCGGGAATTCATGTCCACCCCGAAGGTCTCGCGATCGCCTTACTTATTGGTATAATGATACAGGCTCGTTGCGGCATTGCGCCGCAGCGGCGATGCGGGATGTGATTTGGGGCACGGTCATGGCCTTGGGGTCAGAGTCCAGAACGCGGAAGGCAGGACACAGAAGCCTGGCGATGCACCATGCCTCGTCGCCAGCAGCCAACAACCCTCAACCAGAAACCGGGTTTACCCTCATCGAGTTGCTTGTGGTGATCGCGGTGATCGCGATTCTGGTGGCGATTTTGTTGCCCTGTTTTGGGAGGGCCAGAGAGGCAGGCAGGCGGGCCGTGTGCATGTCGAACCTCCGGCAGCTCCAGACGGCCTGGCAGGTGTATGCGGGCGGCAATGGAGACCGGATCGCTAACGGACTGGCCTGGTACTGGAACAATTCAGAGAACGAGAACCGCGGAAAGCCGTGGCTCGTTGTGGGGGACGGCAGCAATCCCTTGGTGTTCAATCCGCAGACGTCTGAAGACGCCGAGGTTCTGATGCGGACCGGTGCCCTGGCTCCATACGTGGGCAATGTCCGGGTCTATCTGTGTCCGAGCCACTATCGTCATACCTACCTGAGCCCAGGATGGGAATGGGTCGGTTCCTACAACATCGTCGAGCCAATGAACGTGCGCTCGTCTTCTGACGAACTGGCTGCGTGGGACCGGAAGATCAGGGCCGAACATGACATCGGCAGGACCGTGCTGTTCGTGAGGAACACCTCCCAGTTGGTCGATCCCGGCCCGTCTTCGAGGATGGTCTTTCTGGATGAGGGAGGGAAATGGGACAACAGCACGACGTTTGCAGTGGTGGACGGATGGGCAGGGTCGTTCTGGTCGGAGACGCCCTTGGCTATCCATCATTCCAACGGCACATGTATGTCTTTTGCAGACGGTCACAGCGAGTACTGGAGGTGGACGGATCCTGCAACGATTGCGTTGGGACACTGGAGGGAGGAGTGGGACCGGGGGGGCCAGGCCCTGAAGGAGGCGATGGCGCACGAGCTCCCCAGTCCTGCTCACGGCAACCCTGACTATGCCCGAGTCCACAAGGCAATCTGGGGCAAAGGGCCGTAGGGAAGCTGGCCGGAGGGTACCAGAGAGCCGGCGATGTCCAGTTGCGAGCAGTCCACGCCAGCCTCTACAACGCTCCTGGTTGTGCGGGGTGGGTCAGGAGATGGAAGACCCCGCCAGGGAGGTCCCTGGGTAGGTCATTGTTGACCTGGTCCGAGAGAATCTAGAACTGCGAAGAGCGATCATGGAGGTGGTGTGCTCTTGTCCAAACGCCATAACAGCAATCTGAACGATGCGAAAGAAAAAAGCCACCAGAGACTGATGGCCTTCTTTAGCAATCATTGACCGTGTGCCTTCTATTTTTTCTTCTTCTTGTTGATTAACTTCTTGATCGACTTCGCGTTACTCCTCCTCTTTTTCGAGCGCCTCGGTACCATTCTTCAATACCTCCATGATAGGGCTAAAGCTCATGCCGGTCAGCTCCTATTCACGAGCCTGACCACGTAGCCGAAGTCTCATTTCGTGGACTCCATCTGTCAACAGAAATTGCCAGCCGTCGAAAATGTTCTGTGCACTGGCGCGCATTGGCAGAGCGTGGCAATCTTCTTCGCCGTCAAGGCAGACGGCGACCCTGTATCCTCTTTCGTCAGCAAACAGGCTGAAGTCGAAGGCCTGACCTTCGCGGTCAAACGTCCGTTGTCGGATGAGTTGCGGCATGAGTGGACCTCTCCAAAGCTAACCTCGATACGCTCGCCATACGATGCCAACCTGCTGACCTCAAGCGTAAGACCGGCTGCGGCCCGGTCAAGGTAGGTGGCACGGCAACAACTCGGCCGGGGCTATCCACGACAGCGGATCACCGCTGTTTCTTGTCATTGGGATCTTTTGCCTGGCCCCTCCTTTCTTTCATTCTGTCGCCAAACTGGGGCTTTATCCAGTCCACCTGCTCCAGGAGTCCAGGGCACCTTTCTCTAAACATCTTCCCTACAATACGATGACGTTCAAGGTACTTCGGGTACGCGTCACCCCTACCGAAAGTACCGTCAATCACTCTAGCCAAGTTCTCTTCTGTAAGACCACCCTCGTTAGCTACGCTAAGACGCACACACAGGAAGTCAATGCTCGTCACATAGTCCCGGATTGCCGCTCCTAGTGGGAAGCGATCAAGGGTTGAGGGATTCAGCATCGTAATGTCTACTGCACGCGACAGTTCTCTGTTAGTAGGCAAATCAAACAATTGATGAGTCTTGTACTTGGCATCTCGCATCGATTTGAAGACGCCCACGATGTCCACGTTCTGCATGTCGTTCCACTTCCACTCGCTCGCCGCGGCGACAAGCAGGGCTTGATCTTGCCTGTACTTGCTGACCGTATTCCAGCCTTGGGTAGTAAGCAAGCCACCTCCCGCAAGGATGATGGGTACGAATACGGGTCGCAGCCATTTCAAGCACTTGCGTGTCTTCCATGGTTCGGTCGCAAGAGAGAGGGCTGAACCAGCAACAAATGCCAGTGTTCCCCATCCGACTTGCCTATAATTAACCGGCAAGACGAACCGCACGAGTAACGCGGCAATAGCACCAACAACGATGACGATGACGATTGCCCCGATCAACTTCCAGCCTGTTTCTCTGTGGGCTCCGTCATCAGTTGTCTTGTGTTGATTCAGCGAGGAGTCTACGGCCGGTGGCTGTTGCTCGGTACTCGATCCTACGTCCACTGGAGGTGCACTGTCATTTGATGAGGGGTCTTGTTGGTCCATAATGCTCTCCTTGCATTGTCCCATCGCATCCGTCGCCCATTGTCGTCGAAAGAACTGTACCAGTCGTCTGCATGCCTGTCAATAGCGAGGGTGGGCGGGGTGGATGACCAGGGTGAGCCGCGTGCCATAGCCGCCCTGGCATCGGCGCATTCAGGCATGACTTGCAGGGCGCCTGTCGGTCCGCTGCGAAGCCTTATCCATTCGGCAGTTGTGGCAGTCTCTGGCGGCTGCCGGAACCGCATGAGGACACCACCACTGACGGCACCGAGAACCACGGCGCCAACCAGGAAGTCGGCTACGCCCGCAGCCTCGCGTACATACATAGACAGGTTCCAGGAGACTGTGCTCGCGAGAACCCGCCAGGATAAGCCTCACAGAATCACCTTTTCCGGCCACGGGTCGCGCTTCGACGCGCCCCACAGCTTGCTGATGTAATCAATGGATAGGATATCCTCGCATGCATGAAGCCAGAACGAACCTCGGTCCGACAATGTGATCCGCTCCCCGTCGTCCCTCAGGAAGCCGAGCAGTTTCAAGAGCCACAGATATCGGCCGTACGCTCGGTCGACATCCTCGCCGAATCTCTCCCGATAGTCGGCCTTCGCAAACCTGGTCTCGTAAATCCGCCAGTACAGCCAACCCGCTCGCCGCATTCTTTCGCTCAGATCGAGCGATAGCGCCACGGCCCTCCCACGATGCTCGACGGCGTTGATGTACTCGGCGACGCCAAACGTGTTCACATAGAACACGTCTTTCAGATACGAACCGCCGCTTGCGCCAAGTCCCAAATAGACCGGTACGGTCACCGAACAGTATCTGGGCACTCCCCGGCGAGTGAATGCCCATACCGAAGTCCGCTCATACCCCGCCTGATAGAAGATGTTCTCCAGACTCCGCAGCATTCTTCGCCTCTTGAAGCTCTGGGCGATTACATGATTTCGTGTCGTGCCGGCTTTTCCCAAGGGAGTGTACGGAAAGCGGAACAGCGGGTACGCGGCAACCTGGTCAACGCGCAACTTCACCAGTTCACGTCCGGTCTCCTCGATCTCCCCGTAAGTCTGTCCCGGCAGGGCGAACATCACGTCCACATTCACACATTTGAAACCTGTGGAGACCGCGCGTCGTACAGCCTCCTTGACCCCATCGGCAGTGTATGGCCTGCAGAGGAATGTCAAGTGCCTGTCGAACAGCGCCTCGACGCCAAGGCTCAGATGTTGCACCCCCATCGCCTTGATCCTGCCCAGATTGCCCTCGCTCAGGTGGTTGGGATGGCTTTCCATGTGGATGTCACATTGCAGATTGAACACGTCGCGAATGTGCCCGATCATTTCGCCAAGGCCGCTATCGAGCATCGTGGTGGGCGTTCCGCCACCTATGTACAAGGAGGTGACTGGCTTGTTGCCTACGATATCCGAATAGAAGTCCACTTCTGTCTTGACTGCGTCGACGTATCGTTTCGCGAGATCGCTTCGGTATAACTCCTTGTTGTACGGACAGTACGGGCATATCTGCTCACAGAACGGGATATGAAGATAAAGCCCGAGCGCGTCAATACTCGCCAACTTTGCGCGAAGCTCTTCGCGCGATGGGATATTTCTTGTGAAGACGATCGCCCGCTCGCCGGTCAAAAGCCTGAGGAGAAGCTGTCGAATGACTTGTTCCATACGTTCACCGAACTGACGACGATCCCCAACACCCCGCATACGGACAGGAACGGACCCGCGAGGCGAGGCCCGTCAGAAGTACTTCATGGCATTAAACAGGGCCGACGGCTTCAGCTTGAGGGCTTGGTCGATCTCGGCATAGCTCAGGTAGCCGCAATTCCGGCACAGCTCCGGATCATCCGAATACCGGCAGCACTGAAAAAGGGCGCCTTTTTCGTAGACCGAACAGACGTGCATCGGCCGTTTCCAGTCGTTCCTGAGGGCGGATTGCAGCCCCGCCCGCGAATTCAAGATTCTGTAATCTTTCCGCAAGTGCAGAAGCTGCTGGAGAACGCGTCGCTTTTCGAGGGGTTCCACGTAGAGTTCATCATACCCATAGTATGGCGTATGAAAGTAGAAGAAGGTGCCTCGGATGCGATCAATGCCATGCACATGCTCGCAGAACGGGCGAATCTCGTCCTTGTTGCGGTTGTTGATCGTGTAATTGACGTAGAGCGACGCATGCGCCGAGTCCCGGATGTTTCCCATGATCCGGTCGAAGGACGTTCCGCGGAGGGCATCATGGGTGTCCCGAAGCCCATCGACACTGACAAATACCGTGTCGGCTGAGGTGCGCACGGGGAGTGTGCCATTCGTATAGACAACGACGGTCAGAAACCCGAGACCGTGGGCATAGCCGACAACATCGTCGAGGCCCTGCTGCCCGTCGTGCCAGAGGAATGGTTCGCCGCCCTCGAGGTAGAGGCAGCGACCGCCTTCGCGGTGGAAGGCGTCGATCGCAGCGACAACCTCCGCGAAAGTCAAGTCCATCGGGCCGCGAGCATCCAGCCTGCAATGCTGGCACCGCAGGTTGCAGCGGTTGGTGAGGACCAACCCGCGGATGAGCGGCATGGTCTTCCCACAGAGTTGGTGGCCGATCACATATTTCACGCCGTACGCACAGGATTTCAGCACCGCACCGACGTCAATGGGTTTCATCGGATTGTTCCCCAGCCCATTCGTGAAGCAGCCTAACATGATATTGGCCATCACATCTGGCCACAGAATCGCTGCTTCGGTACGCCGGACTTCCAGCGTTTGTCGTCCTTGAGCAGGTCGCCACCAGAAGGCCCAGTTCAAGTGAACTTGTCATGATTGCGCCGCAACGCCTCGTACAGGGACTCTGGAAGCCTGGGGAGTCGTCTCCCTCAGGTTTCCCTAAACCTCCGAAACGACTGAGGTTCATTCTATTGGCTGTTGCCGTCCTGTAAAGGCCCTGTTCTGGCAGGGTGAACAGTGTTCTGGGGGCCAAAGGGTGGCGAAGGTCTCGCTTGTGGCCCAGTCGTCTATTCTTGTGGATGCAGCCTACCGGATCTTCAACGTCGCCAGGGCCAGGGCCGCGAACGCGGCGCTCAGGAGCCAGAACCGCACCACCACCTGCGGCTCGCTCCATCCGGCCAGGTGAAAGTGGTGGTGGATGGGCGCGCACCGGAACAGCCGCTTGCCGCCGGTATACTTGAAGTAGCCCACCTGCAGGACCACGCTCGTCAGTTCGATCATGAAGACCCCGCCAATGACCAGCAGCAGGATCTCGTTGCGGGTCACCATCGCGCCGTAGCCCATGGCCGCGCCCAGGGGCAGAGACCCGATGTCGCCCATGAAGGTCTGGGCCGGATAGCAGTTGAACCAGAGAAAACCCAGCACCGCGCCCAACAGGGCCCCATAGAAAATGCTCAGCTCCCCGGCCTCCGGGATATGCGGCAGCAGCAGGTAGCCGGCCCAGGTCTGCTGGGTGCTCATCCGCTCTGAGGCCACGAAGCAGAGGATCGCCAGCACGAAGCTCACCATGGCCACGCACCCGCCGGCCAGACCGTCCATGCCGTCGGCCAGGTTGACGGCGTTGCTCGTGGCCGACAGATAGACGATGGCGATCAGGATGAAGGCCCAGTTGCCCAGGTCGATGCCCTCCTTGTAGAAGGGAACCCAGAACAGACGGCCATCATCGATGTGGACGAAGTCGAAATACAGGAACGAGGCAATCAGGACCGCACCGGCGATCTGAAAGACCAGCTTCTCCCAGGGCAGCAGTCCGTCACGGCTTCGCTGCTTGGTGTGCGAAGTGAGCTTGAGCCAGTCGTCCACGCCGCCTACGGCCCCAAACCACAACAGCAGGAACAGGGCCTTCTGGACAAAGGGGTTGTTCCACTTGGCCCACAACAGCGTGGTGCCGGCCGTGGCAAACAGGATAATCAGTCCGCCCATGGTCGGGGTGTTGACCTTCTCCTTGGTCAGCTCATTGAGGGCTGCGTGATAGAACTCAGGCCGATCGCCTATCTTCTTGCGGATCAACCACCGGATGATCCGCGGACCGATCAATAGGGCGATCACCAAGCTGGTCAGGGTGGCCAGGACCGCGCGGAACATGACGTCGCGATACGCGTAGAAGTGCAGTTGATCCGCCAGATACTGGCGGGTGTATTCCAGAAAATGATAGATCATCTATCGATTCCGTTCCAAGACGCCGATGCCCCGGGGCCAACCCTCCAGGGCCCTTCGGCCTCACGATCCATCGCCGCGATCCTGGCTGAACAGGGCCGTCAACGCATCGACAGCCTGTTCCAGACGCACCGATCGGGATCCCTTGACCAACACGATGTCGTTCTCTTGTACTATGTCGCGGAGGCTTTGACAAGCACAGAATGCGTCGGCGAAACAGGCTGCCTGCAAGCGACCGTCGACCTGGCGGGCACGGGCGGCCACCACCGAGGCCCACTGCCCCACGGCCACAAGCACCTGTACGTTGGCTTGGCCGATCTGGGTGCCCAAGTCGCTGTGGAAATCCTGGGTGTGATCGCCCAATTCACCCATGTCTCCGCAGATGAATACCCGCCTCCGCCCGCTGGGGCCGCTGACCAGCTTGAGGATCTCCAGGGCGTTGGTCATGGAGGCCGGGTTGGCGTTGTAGCAATCGTTGATGACCGTCAAGGTCCCGATTCGGACCGGCTCTGCCCGCATGCCCACGGCCGTGACCGTCTGTACGGCCTGGGCAAAGGCTGCGATCGAGATGCCCAACGGGCGACAGGCGGCCCATGCGGCCAAGACGTTCAGGACATTGCCCGGGCCCAGCAAGGGCAGCTCGATCCGAGCCCCATCGAGACTGAAGACGCTGCCGTGGTCGTGATGGCTGACGTCTGTAGCCCGGACGTCCGCCCGGTCACTGAGGCCGAACCCCACGACCCGGCGGTGTTTCATGCGGGCCTGTTCCAGGAGCCCGGGCTGGTCGGCGTTGACGATGAAGGTCCCGCCGGGCGACAGCCCATCGGCGATGGACAGCTTCTCTCCGCACAGCGACTCCAGGGTGCCGAAGCCCTCCAGGTGGGCCGGGTGCACGCCGGTCAAGACCGCCACGTTGGGCAGGGCCAGGCGGGTCAGGTATCCGATCTCACCCAGGTGGCTCGTGCCCAGTTCGGCCACCACCACCTGGCAGTCCGGATGGGCGCCCAACAGGGTCAGCGGCACCCCGATGTGGTTGTTGAAGCTCTTGGGCGATTGCCAGACGCGGAGGTGCTGCCCGAGCACGTGGGCGGCAATCTGTCGCGTCGTGGTCTTGCCCACCGAGCCGGTGATGGCCACCACCCTGAATCGCTGCTGTCTGCGATACTCCCTGGCCAGGTCGCCCAAGGCCATGATGGTATCGGGCACGCATATGACGACCTTGTCCGCGATCGGCTGTCCGAGCACAGGCCGCTCCACCACCACGCAGACCGCGCCTCGCTCGCACGCTGCGGCCACGTAGTCGTGGCCGTCGAACCGCTCGCCCTTGACTGCAAAGAAGCAGTCACCGGACTGGGTGGTTCGCGAGTCGATGCTCACCCCCGTAAACGAGCGCTCCGCCACGGGTCTGGACAGGAAGGCCCCTCCGACGATCTGGACCAACTGATTGACGGCGATCGGTTTCATCAGGCCTTCCACCTCCTCAGGGTCTCTTGGGCGACCTCCTTGTCGCTGAACGCGAGTCTCTGTTGGCCGATGATCTGGTAGGTCTCATGGCCCTTGCCCGCGATCAGGACGATGTCACCAGGGCGGGCCTGGCCGATGGCCCACTCGATCGCGGCTCGCCGGTCCGGCTCGGTGTGGAGACTCTCCGCCCGAGGCTGCGCAAGGCCCGCCACGATCTCGCGAATGATCTGCCGGGGGTCTTCGGTGCGGGGATTGTCGCTGGTCACCACGACCCGGTCCGCCAGGGCCTCGACGACCTTGGCCATGCGAGGTCGCTTGGTCCTGTCGCGATCGCCGCCGCAGCCGAAGACCGCGATGAGCCTGCCCCGGCACAGGGGCCGCAACGTAGTCAGGACGTTTTGGAGGGCGTCGTCGGTGTGGGCAAAGTCCACCAGCACGGAGAAGGGACCGTCCCACTGGACCCGATCGAGTCTGCCCGGCACGCACGTCAGGGCCACCAGGCCATCGGTGATGGTCCTTGGGTCCAACCCCACGGCTAGGCAAAGCCCTGCTGCGGCCAGGTGGTTGCTGACGTTGTATTGTCCCAGCAGCGGCGAACGCACCACGATGCCCTGACCGCCGTAGCGGAGGTGGTATACGGTGCCGGTGGCATCCATCGAGTCGATGTGCGCAGCCAGGTCCGCATCCCTGTCGATTCCGTACCACAACTGCCGGGCCTTGGTCCCTTGCGCAATGGACCGGGATTGCGGCGAGTTCGCGTTGAGCACCGCGGTGGAGCCCTCCGGCAGGCCCTCAAAGAGCACGGCCTTGGCGGCCCGGTAGTTGTCCAGGGTCTTGTGGTAGTCCAGGTGGTCGCCGGTCAGGTTAGTGAAGGCTGCAGCCGCAAAATCGATGCCCGTGCAGCGGCCCTGGGACAGGGCATGGCTGCTGGCCTCCATGACCATGTACCGGCAGCCCGCCTCGACCATCTCCTTTTGCAGGCGGGCGATGGCCAGGCTGTCGGGCGTTGTCAGGTTCGCTGCAACGGCCCGGCGGCCCGTGTCGTAGGTCACTGTGCCAAGCAGCCCGCAGCGATGGCCTGCCTTCTCGAGACAGGACCTGACCAGATAGGCCACGGTGGTCTTGCCATTGGTACCGGTCACTGCCAGGTTCACGAGCCTTGACCCCGGATAGCCGCAACCGGCCTGGGCCAGGACGGCTGCCGCCCTCGATGAATCCGGCACTACGACGAATCCCACGCTCGCATCGGCCCAACGAGTGGGCCTTTCCTGGCAGACGATGTACCCGGCCCCCTGGGTGATGGCCTGGTCGATGTACTGGTGGCCGTCCTGAACGGACCCTCTGACGGCGACGAATACGTCACCGGCACGGACCTGGCGGGAGTCGACGCACACCGAAGGCGGGTTCTTCGATGAGGTGACCTTCAACAGTTGTTCAAACGTCATGTCCTTCTTCCTTGCCGGGCCCAGAGGCAGGCCCTCCCTGGAAGGAGATATTCTAGTGTCCACGACGCTCGCGTGCAATCGCCGGATGCCCCGCTGGCGCGGGCCCCTGCGATTATTCTGGTGCCCCAGGAGGCCTTGGCATATAATCCCCCTGCTGCCGAGGCAAGGAGTTGGACGATGAGGATGATCAACACGTGGGTCATAGGGTGCATGTGGGCCGCCAGCTTGGTCTGCGCGGTGCCCGTTGGCCGATCCGCCGAGCCCGAACAGGTCGATTATTTCGCGATGATGTTGGAGGGAAAGAAGGTCGGCCATGCGATCCAGAAGCGGCTCGTGGCTGACGGCAGGGTCACGAGCACCGAGCAGGTGCACCTCTCGATCAATCGTGTGGGGGTACCGGTCACCTTGGACATGACGGAGACGGCCATTGAGACCGTCGACGGCAAGCCCTTGGGCTTTGAGTCCGTCCAGGCCTTCAGCCTGATGACGGTGGTCGTCAAGGGCCAGGTCCGGCCGGATGGGGTCATGGAGGTCGTCACCCGGTCCATGGGCGCAGAGCAGAAGACCGAGCCGAACTGGCCCGCCGGAGCCCTCATGGCCGAGGGCCTGCGACTGTTGTCCCTTCAGAAGGGCCTGACCGAGGGGACCCAATACCAGACGAGAATCTTCTCTGCAGCCATGATGTCGGCCCTGGACGCCCGGGTGGTTGTCGGGCCGCGGAGAGAGGTCGATCTGTTGGGAACGGTCGTTCCCTTGACGGAGGTCCAGACCACGTTGAGCGTCCCGGGCGCAGGACAGATGATCACCACCAGCTACGTTGACGACCAGCAGCAGGTCTACAAGAGCCTCGTGCCCCTGGCTGGCATGCAGTTTGAAATGATCCAATGCCCCCAGGCCTTTGCCACCGGCACGATCGACCCGGTGGAGTTCATACCCAGGATGCTCCTCCGCAGCCCCACGCCCCTGGAGGACCTGGGCAAGGTCGGCTCCGTAACCTATCTCCTTCGCCCCAGGGATCCCAGCGCGGGCCTGGCGATTCCATCCTCGGATACCCAGACCGTACGCAGGATCGAGGGGGGCGAGATCGAGGTCTTGGTCAGACCCATCAGACCCAATGCAGGGGCGGCCTTCCCCTACAAGGGTGACGATCCGGCGGTGTTGGCGGCCCTCAAACCCAACGGCTACCTCCAGAGCGAGGACAAGACGATCGTGCAGTTAGCACGCCAGGCCATCGGTGATGCCAATGACGCAGCCGAGGCGGCTCGACGCATCGAGGCCTTTGTGGCCAGTTACGTCCAGTACAAAGATCTGTCCGTGGGGTACGCCTCCGCTGCGGAGGTGGCCAAGAACAAGCAGGGAGACTGCACCGAGCATGCCGTGTTGGCCGCGGCCTTGTGCCGTGCCGTGGGCATCCCGGCCAAGGTCGTCACGGGTCTGGCCTACGTCCAGGAGTTTGCCGGCGTCGGCAACTGCTTTGGCGGTCATGCGTGGACCACGGCCTACGTGGGTGGCCAATGGGTCGGTCTGGATGCGGCCTTCAAGGGCACAGGCCGAGGCGGATATGACGCGGGCCACATTGCCCTGGCCATTGGGGATGGGGAGCCGGGCGACTTCTTTGGGGTGGCCACGACGCTGGGGCAATTCACCATCCAGAAGATCACGGTAAACGCCCAGTAGAGGCAAGGGAGTACGACATGAGCAGGTGGCGCGGGGCTTGGGCTGGAATCGGGCTGGTAATGGTGATGGTAATGGTAATGGGTTGTCAGGAGTCGTCCATGAGACACAAACCGGCGATGACCGGCACCTCTGCGGCGTTTGAGCATATCGGGCTCAACCTCCACGATCCGCAGGCCGCAGCCGAATGGTACTGTAAGAATCTCGGCATGGAGATCGTCAGGAACCCGCCTGGGCAAAACGCCTTCTTCGTGGCCGACGCGGGCCGTCACATGATGCTCGAGTTGTACTCCAACCCTGCCAGTCCCGTACCGGACTATGCCTCGATCGAGCATCTCTCCCTGCACATCTCCTTCGCGGTCGACAACCTGGAGGTGGTCCGGGCGAGGTTGATCGCTGCCGGTGCAAGGCCCGTTGGCGACCCGGCGACCAGTGCCTCCGGCGACAAGGTCGCCAACCTCCGTGATCCGTGGGGCGTGCCCATCCAGTTCGTCCAACGCGCAGAGCCGATGCTTCCGCGCCCACGTCCACGTCCGTAGTATCCGGCCGCCCGCCCGGGCGATCGTCCTTGGGCGAGCCCTGGCAGCGACTCAACGGGGGCCCCACTATTATGGGGCCGGTCGCCTCTGGACGACGCCAAATGCCAGGCCGCGGCACACTTTTGAGCAGCCCGGAGGTTGACAGCAGCCGGGCCACTCTGCTATACTGGGTATCAAAACAGGCGGTGTGGTGTGGACCATGGTGGAGGCACCCGCAAAGGCGGGGTTGTGTGTTGCCCTGGGCGGCTGGTTTTCAGAAAAGGTGATGATGATGAAAAGCACATACAGTCTTGCAGGCGGATGCTCGAAAACAAAGGGTCTGGCTTCGTATGTGACCGTGGTGGTGGTTCTTGCGTTGATCGTCCTGGGCAGCGGCTGTGGGCCTTGGGCGAGCCCCGGCGAGACCTCCTCCGAGGCCAGCCGGCGTCGTATGCGGACCTTGCGGCTCAATCACAGCGAGATGATGGCCGACATCGACAAGTTCCTGATGCTGGATGAGCCCAGCCGGCTGACCGATAGGCATATACCGTAAGGAGGTCCATCGTTTGGCGATAGGACCTTTGTGGCCCACGGATGGTCTGAGTCAAAAGGACGTGAATGGTTCAGTCGCTTCTCGATTACCTCCACCGGGTGGCCAGCAACAATAGCGCAGGCGTCATCCTGATCGAGTTTGTTCTGATCGGTCTGGTCGTCTACTGGGTGGTGGATTTCCTGGAGGGGACTCGCGGGGAAAGGCTGTTTCGGGGGGTCTTTTTCATCCTGGTGGTAGGCGTGCTGGTGCTGAACCCGGTGGTTCAGCGTTCTCATTTCGATCGTCTCCAATATCTCTACAAGGGCTTCATGATCGCGGTCTTGATCGTGACGGTTGCCGCGTTCCAGCCCGAGATCCGCCGGGGCCTGACCCGGATCGGTCAGCCGCACCTGTGGTCGCATTCCTCCCAGGAGTGGTTTCGTACGATCGACGAGATCGTGACGGCGGCCCGGGATCTGTCGGCCACCAAGACGGGGGCCATCCTCGTGCTGGAGCGGCAGGTGGCCCTGGGCGAGTTCATTGAGACGGGAGTCCGGTTGGACGCCAAGGTGACCTCCGAGCTGCTGCGTACCATCTTCTACACGGGCACGTGCCTCCATGACATGGCCGTGATCGTCCGCGGCGATCGCCTTGTAGCGGCCCGCGTTCAACTGCCCCTGGCTGAACCCGAGGCGGTGAAGGCCGCGATCCGAACGGATCCCCGGATGCAGGACGGCCATGAATTGGGCTCGCGTCACATGGCGGCCATCGGGATCACCGCCGGCTCCGACGCGGTGTGTGTGGTAGTCAGCGAGGAGACCGGGACGATCTCCGTGGCCTATGACGGCAGGCTCGATCGGCATCTGAGCGACGCCGATCTGCGGTCCAGGCTCCTGGAGTTGGTCACGGCCGCAGGGCCCAGGAAATCGTCCGTTTGGGCTGGACGCAACAAGACACGGGCCTGACGTCATCGGGCTGTTTGAGGGATACACGGGTCGCAGGATGCCGAAGGTCAAGATAGGAAAATTGGCCACCGTGGTTTTTTTGACGGTGTTGATCTGGATCTGGGCCGACTTGGCGCTGGTAGAGGAACTGTCTCTGTCCAAGGTCCCGGTCGTGCTGGGCACCTCCACGGATCCGGCCCTGTGGGTGAACTTCGTGAATCCAGACGGCACCCTCAGCAGCAGTCTCCTGATCGATGCGGTGGTCCTGAAGGGACCCACGTCCAAGGTCAGGATGCTCAGGCAACAGCGGGATGACGGGAGCCTCGACCAGCGGATCGTCCTGTCACCTCAGGACTGGGAGACGCCGCAGTCCGGGGACCGGGCCATTGCCCTGATGGATTTCCTTGAGCAGAACCCGAAGATCCGCGGGTGGGGCCTCACGGTGGAGTCGTGCAGCCCGGAGACCTTCACGGTACGAATCGACAGGCTCGTACTGAAGCCTCTGAAGATACGGTGCGTCGACTCCAATGACATGACGATCGACGGGGTGGTCACGGAGCCGGACAAGGTGGACATGTACATCCCTTCTGTGTTGGGGATCGAGAAGCAGGTCGCCATTGTCGAGCTGACGCCGGAAGAGGTCGCCCTGGTCAAGACCGGCCCGATCAAGAAGAGGCCCTCCATTGGGCTGGCACTGGGGCAGCGAGAGGAGGCGGGCCAGGACGTCACGATCCGGACACCCCCGGGCCAGGACCGGCTCAAGACCTACACACTCACTGGTGTCAGGGCGGGGATCCTGATCAGTGAGACCCTCCATGCCAAGTACCAGGTTAAGGTGCAAAATACACCGGACCTGTACGGCCACATCGAGATCCGCGCCACGGAACAGGCCAAGCAGGCCTATGAGGCCATGCGATACCAGGTCATCCTGGAGATCGAGGCGGAATCGACCGGGGTGCAGGAAAAGGCCCTGACCTACAACTTCCCGCCCGCCTACCTCCGTGCCAACGAGATCGACTCTACCCGGCAGCCTGCCACGATTCGCTTCACGCTGGTGCCGCTGCCTGCCCCCCAGCCCGGGACGCCGTCCGTCCCGTAGTCATGCCAGGGCATCACGGATCGCTGTCTTGTGCAGGATCGCCACCGGCCGGGTGGGAGATCTGGTCCTTGGGCCGGTGCTTCTTGGAGGGTTTGGTCTGGTCGGATGGACCGGTGGGTCTGTGGCAGCGGGCCACCAGCCGGATCGGAACCTCTGCGATCGGCAGCGCGGATCGCAGACGGCCAACCAGGAATCGTTTGTAGTTCTCGTCGAACAGGCGGGGCCTGTTGACGAACATCAGGAGCGTGACCGGGTTGGTGCCGATCTGCGTGGCGTAGTAGAACTTGGGCAGGCCCGCTGTTCCTCGGGCAGGGGCGGGCCGGTGGGCCTTGATGGTATCGAAGACCTGGTTGATCTGAGAGGTCGCAAGGGACGTGCTGGCCTGACCAAAGATCTCGATCGCCAGGTCCAGGACCTCCTGGACGCCCTTGCCCTCGCTGGCCGTGGTGAACGCGATCGGGGCATAAGCGAGGCCCGGCAGCTCGCCGGCGAGGTACCCCTCATAGGCCTCGGTGTCCGCCCTGTCCCTGGCCAGGTCCCACTTGTTGACCACCAGGATACAGGCGCGATAGTGCTCGGAAATGAATCCGGCCAGCTTCTTATCGACCTCCGACACAGGGAAGGTGGCGTCCATCAACAGCAGCACGACGTCGGCCCGCCGAATCGAGCGGGCGGCCCGGACATAGCCGTAAAACTCGATACTGTTGTCGGCCCTCTTGCCGGCCTTGCGAACGCCTGCGGTGTCGATCACGATGAGGGTCTTGCCGTCCCGCTCCAGGCGAACGTCCACGGCGTCTCGCGTGGTGCCGGGCACCTCGCTGACGATGACCCGTTGGCAGCCGGCCATGGCGTTGACCAGGGTGCTCTTGCCGGCGTTGCGTTTGCCTACGATGGCGATCTTCAGGGCAGGCTCGGCCGGGGCCTCGGTGACCTGTAGACCGGAGAGCCGATCGAGGATGAGGTCGCGGAGCACGGCCTTGTTGAGGTTGTTCCTGACCGAAACGCACAGGAAGTCACCGAACCCCAATCGTCCGAACTCACCGGCCCCGGGGAAGAGGGCGACTGTGTCGGCCTTGTTGGCCACGCCGATGACGGCCAGGTGATTCCTGCGGAGCAGGCGCGCGACCTCCTGGTCCAGCGGCGTCAGGCCGTCGCGGACGTCCACCATGAACAGCACCAGGTCAGCGGATTCCAGGGCCTGGTGGATCTGGTCGGTGACGTGGCTGCTTAGTTGGTCGGCGTCCACGATCCCATAGCCGCCCGTGTCGATCAGTTCGAAGTACTGACCCCGGGCCTCAATGATCGTCGATATCCGGTCCCGCGTGACGCCCGCGGTCGGGTCCACAATGCTGATCATCCGGCCCGCCAGGGCGTTGAACAGGCTGCTCTTGCCCACGTTGGGCCGGCCGATAATGGCTACTACAGGTAATCGCATAGATCCCCTTGGTTCCCGTCCCGGCCAGGGCACGCGCCCTCCCGCCAGGACCGGTATTATACCACGCCCGGCGGCCAAGCCAAACGTCTTCCGGGTGCCAGCCGTTGACCGAGGCCCCACGCACATGCTACAATGAGGCCCGTACTATGGAGTGAAGGGTCTGCACGGGGTTGACTCCAGACACCGGATGGAGTCAGTTCAACATCATTCTACTAGGATGGGTAAACGATGATGGGTAGGGGAAGGCTCGCCGTCTTGGTCTTGATCGCCCTCGGATTGGCTCAATTGGGTCTGGCCCTGGATCCCAAGGCGGTCGTGATCAACGAGTTCATGGCCTCCAACAGCCACACGCTTGCCGACGGCGGCGGTCAGTTTGACGATTGGATCGAACTCTACAATCCGTCGAGCCAGTCAGTGGACGTGGGGGGGCTGTATCTGACCGATGACCTGGGCGCGGCGGCCAAGTGGCAGTTCCCAGAGGGTCAGCCCTCGCTGACCACGATTCCCGCCCTAGGATACCTGTTGATCTGGGCCGACGGCGACACACGGGCCGGAGAGCTTCATGTGGGCTTCGGCCTCTCTTCGACGGGTGAGGCGTTGGGTCTGTTCGACGTCGATGGGACCCTGATCGACAGTATCGCGTTCCAAGGCCAGTGGTCCGATGTGTCGTTTGGGCGCTGGCCCGACGGCAACGACGCCTGGCAGTACATGGCGACGCCCACGCCCGGCAAGGCCAACAAGCAAGGGTACCTGGGCGTGACGGCCGACGTGGAGGTCAGCCCGCATCGCGGCTTCTACGACGCTCCGATCGGCGTGACCTTGACCACGGACGACCCGGGGACAGAGATCTGGTACACGACGGACGCCAACGTGCCCCACACGTGGGTCGCCAATGCCCGAGGGGGCAGGACCTGGATCGGGAAGCGGTACACCTCACCGATCCAGGTCAGCCGCACCACCTGCATCCGGGCCGTAGCCTTCAAGCCCGGATGGAAGGACTCCAGCGTGGTGTCCCACACGTATCTCTTCCTGAGCGACGTCATCCGGCAGTCGGCCGGTCCTGCGGGCTTCCCGGCGAAGTGGGGCTCAATGACAGCGGATTATGCGATGGACGCGAGGGTCGTCAACGACGCGGCATATCGTGACACCATCAAGGACGACCTCAAGGGCATCCCCTCGGTCTGCCTCGTGATCCCCAATGCCGATCTCTTTGGCAGCAGCGGGATCTACTCGAATCCCACGGCGACCGGGGACCAGTGGGAAAAGGCCGCCTCCATGGAGTGGATCGATCCGAACGCCGGGGATCAGTTTGGGGTCAACGCCGGCCTGCGGATTCAGGGAGGAGTCGGTCGCTCCAACAACATCAAGAAGCCCCTTCGGGTCATCTTCAAGGGCGAGTACGGCCCATCCAAACTGCAGTATCCCCTCTTCCCAGACACCGAGGTCCAGGCCTTCAACACGTTGATTCTCAGGTCCATCTGGAACTACTCCTGGACAGGGGATAGTACCGCCTGTGGCGGGCTGGGCACATCCCATGCCGATTATCTGCGAGACGTATTCGGCAGGGATACGGTGCGGGATATGCAGGGCCTGGTTCCGCACGGCCGGCCCGTCAACGTGTATATCAACGGCCTGTACTGGGGCCTGTACATCATGACCGAGAGGCCGGACGACGCGTTTGCGGCCGAGCACCTGGGGGGTGCGAAGGAGGACTATGACGTCCTGAAGGCACCCGACGGTGGCACTCAGATGCTCGTGGTTGCCGGAGACACCCAGGCGTGGAACGCCCTGTTTGCCAAGGCTGACGCGGGTCTGGCTTCGTCGCAGGCCTACTCGGCCCTTCAGCAGTATGTGGATATTCCTGCCCTGATCGACTACATGCTGATGATCTACTACACGGGCAGCCGGGACGCCCCGGTGCTCCTCTGCAGTGACACGCCGCGCAACTTCTACACCCTTCGCAGCAGGAATCCTGCCGGTCCCTTCTACTTCATGGCCTGGGACGTGGAATGGGTCCTGGAAGACCCCAGCGAGAATCGCGTCGACATGGTGGGCGTGTGGAACCCTCACGTCCTGATGGACCGGTTGGCGGCGAATCCCGAGTTCAAGATGCTCCTGGCGGACCACATCCATCGGCACTTCCACCATGGCGGGGCCTTGACGCGGGAGGGTGCCACGCAGCGTTACCTGGCCAGGGCCGCCGAGATCCACGGGGCGATCGTGGGCGAGTCGGCCCGGTGGGGTGACGTCCTGCGAACGCCGGCCTACACGCGGGCGGATTGGCAGGTGGAGGTGGATCGTCTGGTCAATGAGTACTTCTCGGGCAGGACCGAGACCGTCCTGAACCAGTTGAGGACCAAGGGGTGGTATCCCTCGGTCGAGGCGCCGTCCTTTCAGATCGATGACAAGGATCAGTATGGAGGCCACGTCCGGTCCGGGGCGGTGCTGACCATGGTCAACCCGAACACCTCGGGGGTGATCTACTACTGCCTGGACGGCTCCGATCCCAGGTTTCCGGACGACAGCCAGCAGGAGGCCTCGACCGTGACGCTGGTTGCCGAGGAGGCGTCCAAGAAGATCCTCGTGCCCACCCGGGACATCGGCACGACGTGGCGGGGCGGCAACGAGCCGTTTGACGACTCGGGGTGGACGGTTGGGACGCCTGTGGTCCCCGGCAAGACGGGGGGCGTGGGCTATGACCGGGAGGCGACGTATCTTCCATTCATTACCTACGACCTGCTCTCGGCGATGTACGGCAAGAATGCCAGTTGCTATGTCCGCATCCCCTTTACCGTCAAGGCGGCAGACCTGGTGATCTCCAAGACCCTGACCTTGAAGGCGCGTTGCGACGACGGGTTCGTGGCCTTCGTGAACGGCGTGGAGGTGGCCTCCATCAATCGGCCGGCGACCTTGACGTGGAACAGCACCTGCGCGAACCGGCCGGACTCCACGGACTTTGTGGACATAGACGTGTCGGCCTTCGTGTCGGCGTTGCGGCCCGGCGACAACGTCCTGGCCGTGCAGGCCATCAATACGAGCATCACCAGCTCGGACCTGCTGTTTTCGGTGGAGTTGATTGGGGGCGGGGCCGCCGGGGTCGGTCAGACCCGGGTCTCGCCGTTGGCCAGCCGGTACACAGGCCCTGTGACGCTGTCGGGCAGTACCCAGGTGAGG